>Ga0302302_1000002_pt1 | contig 236160 bp, 300 predicted proteins | sample III_Palsa_E1_3_FD_198766 | JGI IMG/M metagenome (GOLD analysis project Ga0302302, IMG submission 198766) | Peat permafrost microbial communities from Stordalen Mire near Abisko, Sweden - III_Palsa_E1_3 | ecosystem: Environmental > Terrestrial > Soil > Palsa > Peat permafrost | place: Sweden...
GTCCTGGCCCACAACGAACGGGTTACCCCACTTCGTGGTTCGATCCACCTTGACCGTGTTCGCCGGCATGCGCCAACCGCGTGACCGCCTCAACTGAATCCGCTCAGGCATGCGCTCTTTTTCCTTGGTCAAATGATGCCCTTGCCCAGCCATCGCACAGGAGCACGGGGGCGCAGCTCGAAGACCATGCCTTGCCAATTCCCAGATTCCATCGGCAGCGCCACAGCGTCGGGAAACGTACTCGCATCGCGGGCGGGACCGTCTTTGCGAAAACCCAGCTTTTCAAAGTACCCAATCAGGGTTCTCGCATTGTCCGGGTCTGCCAGCGGCACCAGTTCGATCAAGCGCTCTGCCAGAGGATGTACACGCGACGCCTCTTCGCACACTGCGGTGAAGGCCCGCTCCGACAGTCCTCGGCCACGATATACCGGTGCAATTCCATGCCACCGAAGCGCCAAGGTATCGACTGGCCCGTTGCCAACACCTGGCTTGAAAAAGCCAGTGATCCCGACAACCTCGCCGCTCTCGTCGCGGATCATGTAAATATGATTCCCGTACAGGTCAGCCGCTCCCTTGGCCAAGTCGGTCAACGTATCCTGCTCGACATGCTGGGCACGATCACCAGGGAAGATGGCCCGCAGCACTCGATGCTGTTCGAACGGATTCCCCGACAGTACTCGCTCTAACGTGGCCATGTTTTTTCCTATGCCGAGACTGCCGTGCGATGTGCCTTCTCGCGTTCGTTCTCGTACAGCCGCGCGCTGGTAGTGTGATGTTCCACCCACACGCGCCAGCCGTTTTTGTCGATCACGGTCGCCCCTTCGAGGGCCGATTTACGCTCTTGAGGATTGCTTGCATCGCCAACGACCTGCTCGGTATTGCCCAGCGCGTACATGAGGTTCCAAACCTTTGTGCTCATCAGTTTTTCCTCGATCCGATGGTTAATGGGCCAACGCCCGCCGCGCGAAGACAAATCCGATCGCGACAACGCCCGTTGCGAACGCCGCGAGAGTCAATGGCACTTCTGCTATCAGGTGGCCCGATGCTGCGGCTGCGCCCGCCCATTGGACGCATGACAACACGGCCCAGCGTTTGGAAAACGTGTTCGCATGCAATTTCAGCCATTCGCGATTGGACGCACGGCTCTCGCGGTCCGAGTGACGCGCCCAAACATTCACCGCATCTCTGTTAGTGTCGCCCAGCGGCTTGCCCCACACGCCAGCAGCTTTGATATCCGCACGCAACGCGCTCTTTGAATCCTGCGAAATCTCCGCCGGCAGCACCGGCCAGAAGAATCCAACAATCGTTTTAAGCATGAGACAGCCCTCTCCTTACTTTCGCGCCGGCGCGGCCGGCTTTTTCCGTCGTCTTAAGCGTTAGAGTTACGGCCCGACCCAAAGCCAATAAAGGCGCCAAGCCGCGCGAAAATCGATGAACGTCGATCCGGTACTGGCAGCTCAAGATGCGTCGTAGCGGACTCTTCCAGCAGCGCCTCAAGCGCCAAAACATCCCGCTCAAGATCGGGCCCATGGTACCGATCGCCGGCGAGAGCAGCCGGAATGTTGTGCGCAGCGTCGGAAATGAGAAAAAGGTACTTGATTCCTTCCTCACTGATCAGCCTGCGTGATAGGAGGCCTATACGACAAAATGCGTCAACTAATGCTGCGGAGGCGCGCTGTTCGATTTCGGTTCGACCAAAGAACCGGCTCATGCCGTGGTTAAAGACTGCCTTCATTTCTTCGCGAAGTCCCGGCGCGCACGGAGCGTTGTTCATCGTGAACATATCGTCGACAACGGCCTCAGCCAAGCGGACTCCGAACGCCTCCGTAAGCTCTTTTGCGAGAACATCTTCAGCTTCCGATCGGAGATTCAGCAAGATGATTCCCCGTCCCCGCAACGCCCGAATCTGGTCGGGCAGCGATGATTTCTCGGCCTCAATCACCAGGGGCTTCAATCGCGCCAGTTCGCCCTCCAACTTCGCGATCTTGTCGGCCATCGCCTCAATCGCCACTAATTCCGCGTGTGTGCTCATGTCGCTCTTTTTCCTATCAACCGAGTCCACCGAACCCACTCGCGGCTTCGCCGTGACACCCAGCGTTCTGCAACCCGGTCACCACCAAGCCGAGAAAGACCAGGAGACCAAATGCGACGATCCAACAAGCGATTGATGAGGGAGCAACCATGATGGTCGCGTAGACCGAAAAGGAACCCCCAAGACCTAACACACCAGCAAGCACATCGATTCGGGATCGCCGTGCGAGACTCGACCTGTGTTGAACCCACAAGACAAATTGAAATAGCAAAATCACACTGGCGAAGGCGACGAAAAACGCAATGTTGCCTTCTACCCTTTGAAAATAACTGGCGACCATCTTTATTCCCCTTGAGCCAGCATAGCCAGCAATTTGTGTCGGTAATCAGGTTTCACCAACGATCTTCACCGAAGGTGGTACCGCACACTCTCTTTGCCGCAAATACCCATTCTGATCCACCAACATCCCGTCTGCGGCACGGCGTGTAAACTGCCCGTGCCATATACCAAAACCGGTTGCTTCGCCGTCAGGCGTCGTCGCTGGACCACAGGCCGAGCAAAGCGCCTTACCTCGCACGTCATCAGGCCAATAGGCTTCGTCGCGTTCGTAGTAGAAGCCGGTCGCGGTGTTCTCAACGCAACCGCAGGCTTGGCATCTGTAGAGCGGCATAGGGGCGTTTTTTCCGTGGTCTCTTATGGCCGATCCGCGAATGCCATTGAAGGCTCGCGTTCGGAAACGTCCTTGACACGCCGTGGTAACCGGTCAACATACTTGAACAGCCCTCTCAGATGCGCACCGTGCGTCGCCGACGGCACAATCCCAAGCTTGCATATTCCCGCTACATATCGGCGAAATACTGTGTCAACCGCAGCGCCATAGGGAGGCCGGAGGATCGTGTCATGAAACCGTACCATGAACTCGTAGTCGTGGTCATGATCCCCGATAGATCCCTCACGATGGCAGTACTCGTGCACCAGTAGCGCGACCAGCCGCGTCACGCCTCCATCGCCTTCGTAGTAGCGCCACCCGTTTCGCCCGTTGCCGCGAATGCCCTTCAATTCCTTCCGGTGAATAGCGATAAACGATACGCCGTCCGTCCATGCATCTGCCGTGTCCGACAGGCCGACCACAATCCGCCTAACCGACTCGATTTTCATGAACCGAGCGATGTCCCAGTTAACCGCGTTAAGGCATTCCAGAACTAGCAACTCCTCTGGTTCAAGGTCGCCGTCTTCGACCAATGAGTGCGTGCCATTCAGCGAGGAAACAAAGTTGACGAACGGAACCAGCACGCAGTACTCATCTGTGCTGATCCCCAACCTGGTCCGCAGCTGTTTAATAGCCTTTGCCGCGTTTTCCTCGGACACGGTGGCGCGACAGATGCTCAACAGTCGAGGCATGATCACGGCCGCCAGGCCTTCGCGCTGAACGCGCTCGGCAATGCCCGTGTGTTTGCCGTCAAAGAGCGTGAACCTTCCCGCGTACAGAACATCTTCCGGCGACCGGAGATTCCCGAAGATGTCAGGAATAAATCGGATCTTGGATACTTTCCTCCGTGTCTCATAGTCCAGAATTTGGTCAGAGAAGAAGATCGTGCTCAGCAGCGAGGCTGCCTCGTTGTCGTTCAGCTTTCGGACCTTCGTCAGCTGCAGGCGAAAGCGCGCCTTGATCGCCGCGCTGATCGCTTTCCAGATCGGACATTTGTGCTCCAGAACGGCATTTCGAGCGAGATTTACCGCGAGCGGCGTCTTCGAACATACAACGCCTCCAATACCAAAATCGCGAGACGGGATCTCAGTTACGAGTACGCCCCGATTGAATACGAGCATCTCGTGCGACTCGCGGTCGAACGAGTAATAGGCGTACTCGTCGACGTCATCCCACTTCTCCTCGGCGGGCAGGATGTTGACCTGCTTGCCATTGACAAATACGGGAACTGGAACGTATCTCACCAGTCTCCCGAATTCAGCACCGCGTCCCGCGTCCTCGACAGCGCTCCAGCCGGTGAAATATTGACTCAGCTCGTAATCAGCCACCTCGAATGCTCGCTGAAAGTTGTAGATGTGCCCGGTGATGCAGCAGCCGGCGAAATGCTCGCTATGCTCCACGAAGTCATATCCAGCTTCACCCTGTTCACCGTCCAGGTCGACACGCATTTCAAACAGCCCGCTTCGCCATACCGTGCGCGCGTATGACATGATTTGTCCGCGACCACAACGAAACCTCGCGAAATAAGCGTCGCCCTCCTCGTGTGGCGTACCGAACGTCTCAAAAAATTCTTCTATCTCCGTACTGGAAGTGAACCCCTTCCCGTTGTCGCGGAACGTAAAGGCGCCGGTCTTGTCTATATCAAGTTCAATCAGCGTTGCCCCTGCGTCCACACTGTTCATCACCAGCTCGCCAAACGCCTTAGGCAACGAACCAGCCTGCTCGTTGATCAGCGTCTTGATGATCGACGGGTGAATCTTGAAGTTCCGCCGGGTCGCACAATCCGCCGCGACAATTTCAGCCTTGTATGGCACCAAACTATTCATCGTCTCTTTCCTTGGCTAAGCAATGATGTTTGGTTCAAGGACGCGCTTAAGTGCAGCGACTACTTGAACTGCTTCTGGGTACAAATCCCCTAGCGGCTTGTCACGCCCCAAATCTGCAATTGCGCGTACAGTTTCAATGCACCATTCAATCCGCGCTCTGTCGCTATCGCTAACACTTGGCTCCGACGTACTCATCGTGAGTTCCTTTGCGCCGGCTTGGCCGGCTTTTCCTTGGCTTTCCGATCAGCGCTTGAGGATGTCGAGAATCTGCCAGATCGCGATAATCCAACCTGCAGCGAGCGCGAGGTAGCAGAATATCTGCGCCGATATAGTGTTCGTCAGTCGCGCCTTGAGTGCTCCAAACAGTAGCCCAGCACAGGAACCTATGTACACAAGAACAAACAACCAGCTCGGAAGTACTTTCCCGCTTCCCTGCAACAGCGTTGACAGCATCATCGCCGCGAGGATCATGATGATGCTCCCGATGATCGGCTGAACCCAATCGTTTCTGCTGAACCACGATTCGGTTGTGTTCGTCATAGCGTTGTCGTTCATTGAAGTCCTCAGTTGACAATTTGAAATAAATTCGTATAGCAATATAAACAAAGTTGTATGGTGCCGAGATTTCTTACTAGGTGCTGGCTCGCGGCATTCACTCACTCGGCTATTCCTCGGTACCGGCCAGGCCGGCTTTTTCCTTATCTTCGGCCAGACGCGCTTTTACCAGATCAGCAATGGCATACAAGCGCAAACAACCCCCTTGAAACATAATTAGAAAAAGCACTAAGCGATCGTGGAGATCTCTGGACATTATATTTTCCGGCCTACTTACGTTTGTTGGCGTCAGGCTTGACGAACCAGGCGAAGTTGAGCGCGTACCCAAGAACTCCCGCCGAGCGCCTTGAGTTTGTCGCGCTCCTCGGGTGTCATACTGATATTGACGGGCACGACACCCCTAGTACCGTCCGACGTTTTGCGACCGGCGCCCTCACGAGCGCCGCCGTGTTTTTGCGACTGATTGGACATCGAGATTATTTTCCACCGGCCACAAGCTTAGCATCCACAATTGCGTATGCGCGCTCAAGCGTATCAGCATAAATTGGACGACCGCGACCCATGTATATAGCATATGGTTCGACCACGTCGGCGGGCGAGGGCACATACTGAATAATCTGCGCGCCCCGGTAAATCTCATCGTGATTGCGACCTTGGACGGGATCGTAAATACCGTCCGAGTCCAGAAGTACCATGCTTTTATCGGCAAAGAGCCAGCCGCTCAGCATTGTCCGACCAAACCTCGGGTACATCTGTTGAAGGTCTTGCAACGAGATCGGTTCACCATCGGCAGCACACATCTGCTCAAGCTGTTGCTGCGTCTTTGCAGCAAGTGTAATAGCATGTGCGGTGCTTCTCGGCCCAAGCAATTTGTCAGCAAGCAGCTCACCAAGATTTGCCATTTTCCGCTCCGGTTGTGTCGTCGATACTTTGAATTATACGCATAAATCAAAACAGTGCAAGGGCTGTTACGCAAACAAAGACTTTGCAATTGCTTCACCGATATCCGCTTGGTGCTGTTTCACGTCCATTCCTTTATCTTCGTTTTGACAATGAACGCCTTTCAGACAGGGCGATTTTTCCTCAGTTGCCGGCGCGGTCGCCATCATGTTCCTGGCACAGCTCGCACCACATCGTCGGATCACCAAGATGAGCGCGGGCGTGAGCCAACGTTTTATGGTTGCAGATGGTCGAATGTTCTTCGCACACCGTGGACCACGCACCGCTTTCGAGATCCATGCCGGCCTGGTCGGCATGGTAAAGGCCAACCAGCCGGCCGGTGCGGCGGCTCTTTCGTTGAACCACACACCCGGCCAACCCATTGATTTCGTATTCGACGCGCGACATGGGTTTTTTCCTAACTGACGGTAACAACCGTTACGCCGCGCTTTGCGGCCATGTGGAGCAAATAATCAATACGAGAAAGCTCTTTCTCGTATTCGGTCACGATGTCGCTCGGCTGCAAATGTTCGCGCCGATCAACGAAGAAAGCATGTGCGCGCTCAAGAGAAACATCACCCAGGCCGATACCGGCATCTCTGTAAAAACTTTCCGTGAGCGTATGACAAACATATTCGCCTTGGCCGTCGACATCGAATTGCAGCATGTCCTTATCATTTCCTTTAGCCGGCCGGACCGGTGTTTTCCTATATCTTGTTTCGCTTTTCCTAGTTTAAGACGACATCATCGTCACGGACGAACACTATCAGCTCATAGGGCGCTCCCGGCCGACACAACTGCGAGAAGAATCCGCCGGTTGAGCGTGGATGAGGCACAAATGGGAGCGCAGGCTCGCCCTCGGCAAAAGTCGGGTCCATCAACATCCCATCGGCGTCGCGTACGAGCGAATGTGCGATGAAGCGTATCGATGAGACGGCCAACTCAAGTACGAGCCATCCACGCACAGCTTGTGTTCCTGTATGTGTGGCTATCCACGCGTCGACGGCATCGTGACAGTTCTGCTGCTGAGATGATGCAGGCCGAACGTGTTGAATCCGACGCGCCCGCCGTGCGGCAACAACGCCATCGACGAGCGCTATGGCCAGAGGCTCGTTGCCGGCCGGATGCGTGTGAGAAACGCGAGTGCTCATGCCGTTCTTTTCCTAAGCTTTACGCCGGTGTTGGAATCGGCCTCGCAGCGCGGCTGCGATCGCCGGTAACCGGCCGTGTGGGCGCTCATGCACTAGCTTTCTTCCTTTCTGCGGCGCTGCAATCCACGTTCAAATCGAGCACACGCATTAGCGCATGCGATTGTAAAAACCGTAGTATCAACTTCAAGCGCATCTGCAAAATCAAACAACTGGTGAAGCATCACTCCCTTTATTCTGGTTGCCTCTAGTTGAGCGACGAACGCCTGACTCACACCAACCATTTGCGCCAATTCTCGTTGACTCCACCGACGATCCTGGCGCAAATGCCGCAACGTGCGCCCAAATGCGCCCGCAATAATCATTTCTCGGATAGAAGCCGGACGACTATATCGGCCAGGTCGACCCGCTTTAGATGACGGATCCTTGGGCTCATTCACCCAGGACCAGGGTGCATTTGGTTTAGGCAACGTCTTTCCTTTTAAACACCCTCGATTTCGGCCGCCACGAGGGAAACGGACACAGCCTACCTGGCCCAAATCAATTGCACCTTGCTTCAAGAACGAGCAGTTATCGTTCGGGCAGCCCAGTATGAAGCATGCATTCAATCAACGTCGACATCGAGTTCCTACGTGCCGGCGCGGCCGTCTTTTCAGATTAGATACCGTGTCGTATTCCCATTTTTTTTCAGCTAGTCGTTCTTCCAGGCGTTGACTCTGTAGCGAATACCGACACATGCCCTTCACGTCGGCATCGAGATATTCCAATGCGTCGCCAACACCGCGTCGGCCGCACAGATTAGCCAAAATCCCCTGCGCTGCCCGATGGGCCGCGTCGACCGGACGAACGTCATCGTAGGGGGACTTGTCAGCCCATTCGAGGGCTTTCCGTGCTGCCGGAGTGATTCCGTCAGGTGGAAGCGAGGCATCAATTACTTGAACCATTTCTTTTTCCCTGGCGCTACGCCGATGTTGAATTCGACTGCGCAGCTCGACTGCGATCGCCCGCGTCCCAACGCTTAACCTGTGCCGGGCACTCGCTACAAACGCCGACAGCGGCCGCGTAATCGACCCGTAGCCACCAACATCCGGACTCGCAAGCTTGATAATCGTGGCAACCGCAGCCGATGCAGTGCGCTATACCTGAAACCTGATGGAATTTCATATCAATATTTCCTCCTGTGCTCCGGCCTGGCCGCCTTTTTCCTATTCATGGTCGCGAAGCTGATCAAGTGATTCCGCGAGTACATCCGCCGCGGTCGCATGCAGATCCACCGTCGCCTTGTCCATCACGATACCCGACGGCATCCTCTTCGATTCAACGGAGTCGCGCAGTACGTTGATCGCGAGTCGCAGTGCATCGGCAGTGGTCAGATCAGGCATCGCTTATTTCCTCTGTACGCGCGCTGAGCGCTTGCATAGCCTGCTGGAGCGAAAATTCCGCTTCCATACGAGTGATACGCCTTGTGATTTCAGCCGATCCAGCTTTCAGTTTACGGAGCACCGCCAGAACGCTATTGTGACCACACATTTCGACGGCGATAGCATCAGCCTCGAATTCACGGTTCAGCGCTCTTTTCTCTAACCCCCATACTATCAGAGCAGCCCAAGCAAACAAGACACCCAAAAGCATCACAGAGGTGAGGATCGAGATTTTCCCGCCTTGCGTCTCATGGACGCCCTCGACAAGTACGCCTGCGCCCAAGGCGACTGTGACACTTACGCAAAGCAGAACCTCTCTAAGGATTTGCCGTCGCTGTGTCGCATGCCCTACCTCGTGCGCGATCACTACCCGGATTACTGTCGCCACGTCGGACATAACTTCTCGACTGACAACGATGCGCTGCGTCAGGGTGTTATAGCAGCTGTTGAGCCCCTTGATTCTTCTGCTTACAACGAGCCGCGGCGGCTCCACCCCCACCGCATTGCTGAACTCCGCCACCACTCCGCGCACTTCGTGAAGCTCCATACTATCCTGCCTTTCTTTTCCTAGGCTTGATCACTTCGTGCGCGGCCGCAACTTGCTCCGATCTCGTCGATTACCAACGCAGGAAAGCCGATCCAGGGCAAGGACATCACTGCGATCGCCAGCCACATCTTGTTGGAATCCGTCATGTCCATCATTCCGAAGCCGAAGCACATCATGCCTGCGGGTAAAAAGGCGATGGCAACTACGCCCACGATTGCTCGCCCCAAGATCTCGCGGGCATTCGCATACGCGATGTCGACAAACAACCCGGAGAGAAACACGCAAAGGCCATAGGGTAAAAACCGCTCGGGAAACAAAGTCTTTATCCCATCCATTTCAAGACCGAGAAGAACACCTGCCGGCAAAGCAAGCAAAACCGCCGACGTTGCTAAATTATTAAAAGAAGCCAACTTATTCATTGTCGAATTTTCCTTGGATTACGGGAGCCAAGTCGGGACACCGAATTGGTGGGTCACATACCCTACGATTTCATCAAGCGTTCCGACCTTGAGTAAAGGCTGCGGCGAACCCTGCAGAGAAAGGCTCCAACTGCCGTCTTGATTTTGCGTCACGTCGAAGTACCGTCCACCGGCAATTAATTTCTTCACCATGTTTTCCTTCCGCCGGCCTGGCCGGCTTTTCCTAGTCACGCCCGCCGTTAATGCGGTATATCGTGTTATCAACGTCAATTTGCACTTTCTTCAGTCGCGCGCAGAGGCCGTCCGGTGCCACCTGGTTTCCGCATTCGCTTTCGGCCATAGCCAACTGAATCTGTTCGTTCGCGTCACGCGCGGCTGAAAGTTGCGCCTCTTTCGCGTCGTTGTCGGCGTGTTGTTGGTGAAAACCGAAGGCTATAGCTCCGGCAATTGCGAGGATGTAAGCGGCGTCCTTCATTTTTGGCTTCCCCGGTTTCCTTGGGAACTATAGCCAAGTCGGGACACCGAATTCGCGAGTCACATACTCCACGATTTCATCAAGCGTTCCAACTTTGAGTAAAGGTTCAGGCGAACCCTGCCGAGAAAGACTCCAACTGGCATCTTGATTTTGCGTCACATCGAATTGCTGACCACCGGCCGTTAATTTCTTCATCATGTTCTTCCTTACCGGTCGGGCCGGCATTTGTTCCTATCCTTCCATCACCAGATCAAAATCCGATTCTGGATGGTCCTTGAACAACAACGAAGACTGACGTACTGCACGCCCATCGGATTTCCAGAGAATCGTCATGCTCCCCGCAGCGCACGAGACGCTACCCCCGAGCGCATAGGGGCTGTTTTGAGGAGCTGCCCGCTCGATTGTCGGCGTGAAGTAGGACTCACGACAACGGATGGCCGCGCCGTTTAGTGCCTTCTGAGCATCGAACATCGTATCGTCCATCAAAAGCTCCTTTTTCCCGGTGCGGCCAGCGTTGCTTCGCTTGGTTGTTTGCGAAATTTCGAAATGTCGCAATTTTCCTGTCTCAATTGCGAAACACGCGGCGTTTACGGCCGCGCGCGTCGTAGAACTCGACACGCTTAACGTCGTCGCAGTGCGCCGTTTCTCCCGCGTATTCCAATGCTTTTTCAGCATCATCCGGGTCCCAATCCTCGATATGGCACTCACCGTTTGCCGTAAATACGCTCACAGTCACGACTCCTAGCTCGAATTGCTTGTCCACTGTTTGCTTTTCCCATTTTCCGATCAGGATTTCATGGCGTCGATCCGGGCGTAGATCTTGTCGATCTCGCTCTGATAGGCGCGGTTCTCTTCATCGTTCGCGTCCATCTCCGACGCAAGTAAATGGACACGACCGTTTAGTTGGTCCATGGTCATGTTCTCGATTGACAACGGCGCGTAGCCCTTGATAAATTCTTCGATGGTTGCATTGCCGTCGGCGTCGCCCGAATAATGGACGCGATCGCTGCTGACCGAGTCGACCTTCACTTCCCCGCGAAAATCCGGGTCGCGACTTACGAAGGTCATGCCCTTGGCAACCTCCTGGGCCACCGGGATCAATTCGGAGATGTTGCCCCCCTCCTCTGCGTTCCTGATTTCGTTCATCATGGTCTCTTTTTCCTTGAGCCGGCCTGACCGGCTTTTCCTGTTCTTGTTCAGTGGTCACTGCTCGGTCGCGAAAATCTGCCAGCCCATACCTTCGACCTTCGTGATGAACCCACTGATGTCGTTATGACGCCCGCAGCCGACATGAATGTCCGCTCGGCTCCACCAGACCTCGATCAAGGAATCTGGCACACCGGGGAGTAACCGATTCACTTCGTAGCCATGCACACTGGGAGGTTCGAACAGGATCTTGTAGCCTTCCGCGCGAGCCTGCTGGATCTCTTCAAGCGAGAGGGTTTCGTCGCCGTCCACATACCCGTCAAACTGGCGCTCCACCCAATCTGGCACGAGAATTTGACCATCAACCACTTCGATGACGCCCCAAGGACGAGATTCCTCGACCAGCAAATGGGTGAAGCGTTTTTCCATAATCGGCACTGTCGATTCCATTGCCTCAAGGTAGGTCTGGGTCATTTTGGCGTTACCGCCGTGCAGGGCTTCATCGAGATCGTAGTAGCGCGCGTGCTGAAGTCCAACCGTCAAGCGGTCCAGCACACGAGCAAGATCGACCAACTCTTCCGAATACATTGTGGCTTTTCCGTCGTCGCTTAGTACGTTGTGATATCGCCGGTTGCGGGATCAATCACTGCAACGCTGTCATACGTCTCACCGAACACTTCTTGCTGGTTGTAGACGTTGCCCGCCGAGTCTTCGAACTTGTCGCTGCCGTGAATTGTGTATATTTTGGTCGATTGGTCCGTCCGGCGGACATGAATCGTATGCCCGGTTGGAAGCACGATTCCGTTCGCTCGAATTGCCGCGATACCGTCGTTCTTTTTGTGTGTATCAGAGACGGCATCACGCATCTGCTGGACACCATCACGATATGCCTGCGCCGATGCGCCCTGGTGAAACTCGTCTACGATGATCGTTTTCTTCGTCATGATCTTTCCCGTGGTTCGTATTAATCCTCTTTGTACACGACAAGGCGGCCACCTTCCAGCTCAACACGCTCGTCAGCGGCAAGGAGAGGTGTGCCGTCGGATGCCGAGCACTCACGCAACTTATTCGTCGCCAACTCGCCCATCGTTGGAATGTCGAACTTCCGTTCATTGAACCGCGCATGAGCAGCTTCTTTGGCGGATTCATCTTCCGCTGAATACAAATCAACTAAAAGCGTTAATACAGACATGCGGAAACTCCTCGAATGGCATAAGCTCTTTCTCGTTACCCAATCTGGGAGTTGAATAGACGAGTCCTTATCGCATCTCGCAGCATGCATTCAGTGTAAGCAGTGCCGGATTCAATCTTGGTGTAGATATTGCGCCATTGATACGTATCGTAGCCATCCAATCTGATGAAGCAGCCCAGCGGCTCACTATCTATATCATTCTTTTCAGACAGCCAAATGCATACACCTGAACTCGGCAGGCTAGGTTTTGGCGGATCAAGAGGCAGGACTTCGACATCCCAATGCCTTGCCAGAAGCGTCTCGATTTTTGCCATCGCCAATGCCCTGATTCTTCTTTGTTGGCGGCGCTGCGATATGCAATGCCCATGCCTATATGTTAGGTTAATAACCTAACTGATGCAAATTATTTCTTCAAATCCAAGCCTATTTTTTTGACCTTATTTTTGCCCAGCTCACAGTTGATAGAACCGCAATCGCCCGATCCCATCGACCAACGTATTCTGTTACTGTGGACCGCGCAACGCCCGCCTGTGCCGCTGCAGCCGCTTTGCTGGAGCCTCCAACAAAGTACACGCGCAGCGCCTCACGGGCGGCACCTATGTCCGGGCCGATCACGCTTGCGATGCGTTCGAAATCGTCTTCTGTCAAAGCGTATTCCTTCCATGCGCCGGCCAGGCCGGCTTTTCCCTAGACTCGGTGTTGGGCGTACCGCCCGCAAAGACGGTATTCCATCGATATACGGTAAATCGGTGTCCGTGTTGGTGCCGCGGACCGCGTACTCGATAAGAACGACTTGCCGCTCTGCCTCGGTCCGAATATCTGCGTTGCGGCGCCATTGTGCATTGGACGGCCCTGTGCGCTTAAGAGGAAACGTTGCGAGCGGCCCCGAATATTCACTGGTGATCGCCGTCATATTTTCCTTTTTACAGTCCGAGCGTCCGGCAGACTTCTGCCCACGCCCAAGATTCACGTTGACCATATCCTGCAACCTTGCGTGCGGTCGGGTGTATCAGCACCTTGTAGCGAACCTTGCCGCTTGAGAACGAGCCCTCTTCGCGGACGACTATGGCCTCGGGATGTTTTGCCAGCACTCGGTCTTTAGCCCTCATCGTTTTCCTCGTGCCGGCGAGGCCGGCGTTTTCCCTTATGCGTCTTGCAGTTTCGCCGTCGTCTCGCAGTGGTCAGCGAGCGCAGCGCAGTCTGCAGAGAATTGACCTGTCGTTTCTGCTGCAGCGTTCCGCAGTCTTAGCGCGCCATCAAGCCAGTCGCCGTCAGCGATTGCTTGCCATGCCAATCGCATCTGGACGATTTGGTCATCAGGTGCCGTCATCAAAAGGTCGTAAGCGGTCTTCACTATTTTCGATTCTCAACTACGTTTATCGGCATTTCGCCAACCAAGCTTGAGCGCTTCGTCAATCAAAGCAACATGGTTCATTGTATCGTTTATATAAACGGTGTCAACGACCTTTGAATGTTTTTTTGAACGCGTCGTCGATAGCCCTGCGTATGGCTCCTGCCTGGCTGTCGCCGTACCCAGCTTCCACCAGGGCAGCGAGCTTTCCAAGGCGATCCCCGTCTAGATCCACAGGGAGCCGCTTGCCCTTCGTTTCTGCAAGTTTTACCAGATGCGCCGCCTGGCGCTGCGTGCTCGTCGTGTCGTACCGGTTCTTCTTCTCGACCGTCATCAGATGATCCCCGCTACAAGGGTGCCGAGTTTGATCGGATCACTGTCGCACAACGCTTTTGTGCTGCTGATCGACGAATGTCCAAGCAGCTCACAAATGTGTTTCAAATCGAATCCTTTGCGATATAGCCGGACCGCGAACGTGCGTCGACCAGACAAGGCAGTCGCGCCGAGAATGCCCGCTTGAGCGTGTAGTTTGCGATAGAGCTGACTCAGGCTGTCACACGAGTAACTGAGGGCACCTGTGGATGTTTTGCGCTGTATCAGCTGATACGGCTGGCCGTCCCCGCGCCGAAACAGCGGGGTATCGGGATCGAGGCCCCGAAAAGCCGCTTTGCGAGCGGTCAGGCCGTGGCCAAGCCGAACTCTCTCCGCAAGGTAAGAGTCGATCGCATTCGTGACTTTCGGATTCGACCAGTACAGCGCCCGGGACTTGCTGTTGTAGGCAATTTCCGCGCGCACCTCGCTTTTGTCACGCACTAGACCCTTCTCAGTGAGATAGTCCCACGTCGTGATTGAGGCAACTTCGGTGAGCATGAGCCCCGTCCCGTACAGGACGTACACCAGGGCAATATTTCGGATGGGGCATTCGCCCGAGACGCCTGTCACTTTCAACAAGCGGCGAAGGTCGTTTTCCTCGACGACAGGTGCTTTTGCCATTACTGATTCATACTCGTTTTCGTGGTTATTCAGAGAGTATAAATCGGGACCGACTAAAAAAATAGCTGGCAGAACCAGCCGGTATATCAAACAAGGGAAATGCCGAAACCGCCGGACGAAAAAAAGCCCGCGTCTCCATGAAGCTGGGGAGCGCGGGCGGGTAGTCACAAGGTGTCGAGGGTTACATCCGCGGAGACGGACTTTCGGGTCGATGCGCCGACGGGATAAGTTTGTCGGTCACAACGCCGTCCTCGTCGCACTCGAACGGACATGCCACTAACGCTCGCTCAACCGCAGTGCAACGGCGACTTGCACACTGGATATCGGCGGGATCGCCACCGGTGTCGCAATACCACGTAGCGGCTTCCCACTCGCGGCCTGCCGCCATGTACTGCTCCTTAGTCGTGATCTTCGGCCACGAAAGCTCCAGCAGATCGCTCGCTTCGGCGTGCCGCCCCGAAAACACAAGTTCGCATGACTTCTCGTAGTCACAGCCGAATTCCTCCATCAAAACCGGGATGTCCTCCCCTTTTTCGCCAGCCGTCAGGCGGCCGACAAGCTCCGCACGGGTGCATGTGGTTGCGTGCTTACCAGCTTCTGCGTTTTCGCTTTCATCGCTCGTTTTCACGTTTTCCTGCATTTCTCTCTTCGGGCCATCGAGCACCCCGCGATCTGCCAACTGATAAGTGATTTCGACGTACGCTGCGTCTCCCTGAGATTCCAGGTCATCACCACCATCGATTGCCGCTCGAGCTACGGCGTCCCGATCAAGTTTTGCGAAAACGGCGCTCGCGACCTCTTTGATCGATTTGCCATCTCGATTTTGAATCCGGCCAGAATGCTGATGAAGCACATTCTCCACATCCTCCTCAGTTACTTCGAAGGCTGCGGACAGCGGATTCTTGATTCCCGGCAGTTTCCCGTCGTCATGTGCCTGGATGATGGCCGACAAAGCTGTCGAATCCAGCACCGGAGCGGCACCGCTAAGAATTGCTAGGCGTGCCGTCTCTCCCGCATCACGAGTACTTAAAGGACCCGCGATGTTCTCCTGACGGTCAGCATCGAAAACCACGAACAGAGCATTTCCGCCATCGCCAGCGAAAGCGCCAGACTCGACCATTCCGTCCACCACCAGGTCACGCTCCGGCATTTTCCGATCAAGCTCGGTCATCTCCCGGGCCGTAGCCTGGTTTGCTTCATGGTCCCGATTAACGCGTTCAATGACAGGCTGTTTCCGGGCTGCATCGAGCCACGCAGCCAGATCAGCGTCGTCGTACGGCGTGTGCGCATCCGGCGGCAAACCACGTTCTGCACGGAACTTCATTGCCATACGAACAATCCTGCAAAAGTGCAAGTCATCGAACGGCTGTTCGTACTGCTCGGCGCCGACGCCATACTTCGCATAGGCCTCGGTCGTTTTCTTTTGCAAATGAGCAGTCAGCGTGTCGAGGTCGCTCACCCGCTTTGCAACGAGCAACGCCTGCAACGTCGAGTTCGACGGCTTCCGCCGCTGGCCCGACGTCGGCTCGGTTCCGTCGATCGGCTTTTGCGCCAATTTCCCTGGCTCGACTGCCGACCTCCCGAAACGACGATACACCACGTCACCAGGCGCGTATTCCGGATGATCATCACCAACGGCGACAATAACGACATCGTAGTTGTCGTCGAATGCTTTGCTCCCGGCTTCCTTCTTCGCCGATTCAATATCGAAAGCACCCTCAATTCCACCGACCGTTCGTCCGGTTGTAAAATCTGATGCGGTGCGGAATGCGCGAACATCGAAATAGACATCGCCGTCCGTCGATTGAGGCAGTTTCCCAGACACTTCGTCAGCATGGCGGATACCTTGCATTACGTCACCCACGATGAATCGCGGGTTCTGTGCTTCGAACCAGTGCCAGACTGACTCTGTCTCAGCACCCTTCCCGAAATGCAGGAACGGTTCATCGAGGTGTTGGCCGTCTTCGGTGACCGGAACGTTGCCCAACTTGTCCCACAGCGGATATAACTCGGTGAGAGTCTTCAGCGGCATTTTCACTTGTTGCATTTGCTTCTCCAAATTGATTGGCGAGAAGCATCCCCAAGCGGGAATGACTTCCCGCGAGGGTTTAAAAGTTATTTTCTGCCAGCCGGCACGCCCTTTCTGCAGCGTGCGGCGAGCAGGTTTCAGGTCGCTTGGCCCGCACTCATCTCAACACGCGCTGCCTCGCGAGCTTCGCGGGCATGCTGCTTGATGAAGACGTAGGCTTGCTCGACTGTCCAATCGTCACCAACCGACTGAGCCGCGATGAGCTTGATCGCATTGAAAAGCTCATCTCGCTGGTGATCGACCGCTTCTTTACGTTTTGCGATCCATTCGATCAGCGAAATCTGATCGCGCTTCCAGTCGGCCTCGTCGTGCACGTAATCGAAGCGCTCGCAGAGTAGCCGGTGGAAGTTTTTGAACTCATGGTCGGGCGACTGGTGAGCACCACTTTTCGGCAGCTTCCCGGCTTGTTCGGCAACAGCAGCAGCCCAGGCGTCGCGGGTGACACCAACGCGTGCAATTTCGCGCTCGAGCAGGTTGTGCAGCCCGAACACCTCCAGAGACTCCCCAGAGTTAACGGCCAAGCCTTTGTCGCCGTGCCATTGGATGACGCAACCGTCCTTGTCGAGCCCGGTTACCTCATCGTCCTGGTACTGCTGCACTTCCCGGTTCTCGGGAAAATTCCAATGCAGAACGTGTTTGACGCAGGACTCCAGTGCGAAGCAGACGTCGCTCGGCACTGGCTGCAGGGAAGGGTTGGCCTGTCGCAGAACCTCCCCGCCAGCAGCGATTGCGGCGTCGACAACCTCATGAAAACGGCTGGCGGCGATACCATAAATCGGGAGCGCATCACCATGATCGACTGGATAGTCTCTGTGCTCCTCGCCTGTTAGCCATTTATGGAAGGCACCAACATCCTCACCAGACAGTCGCGAATCTCCCGTTGTCATTTCTGGATAGCCTTCTGTGACTATCAACCAGAAACCACCTGCCGCTTTTTCTGCAACGACCGTTGGCATTTCGTTCTGTGATTTATTCATCTCATACTCCGTTGATAAAGCGGAGCCATCTCCCGGGTCGGGTGACTGGCACCCGCCGTGTTGATGTTTAAAGTGACTTTTAGGTCGTACTATCGCGCGCAGCCTTGGTGCCCCGCATGAAGGCGTCAAATTCTTGCGACGCCATCGATACCAATTGCATAGCGTCCAGACCACCTCCAGGACCGTTCTGGTGATCCTGACTCCATTGGATCAATTGCTCCGTTTCTTCCTCTGACAGCAAGTCCATCGCAGCGTCCAGAGTTTTAAAGGCTTCCTCAACACGTTTGACCGCATCAATGTCGCCAGGCGCAAGCGTGTCCAATCCGATAGTTCCAGGCGTTATCTCGTTCTTGGGCAGTTCAACCCAAGCAATCTGGTCCGCGCAAATACCAACCATCACCGCGGCCGCTTGTTTTCGCACCTCGGCTTCTGGGGAAGATTGGTATGCAACCGCCAGTGAATGCTGCTGCGCTCGCAATGCACCGGACGCTTGCGCTTCATCCATCTTCTGCTCGCTTGAAAAGCCAAGGGCAACAGCCTCTTCGGAACGAGTAGCCAGCAGTTTGCGATAATCTCGCTGCCGCTCGTGAAGTGCCAGAATCGTATCGACCTTACTCGCCCAGCAAACCTGCTGCTCGACCCCTTCAAGTGTGAAATCAACGAAAGCCTTGTGCTGCTTGGCCATCGAAATCATCCCCTCGATAACGTCGCGAGCGGTGAGGCCGTCAGCGATTTCCGCCGCCGAAGGCTGCCCACTCTCCGGGCCGTCTTCGGTGCGGACCACGCACGGGATTCTGCTTACAGTGAGCTTCCCCTGCGGCTTGGCGTCGATTTTCTGCTGATGTCCCTGAGCCACATCGGACCACGACTCTAGCGGATTGTCGTTCCGCAGAATTTTCTGATCGCCCGGCTTGGCCGGCATTTCAGCTGCGTACGATCGAAGACTGGTGAGCGCCGAGAGGTACGTTTGCCGATCCAAATCACCGCCGTCGGTGGAGGCCAGTTCGAGCGCCTCAATGGCTTCTTGCAGGGGATCGTTCTTAAGCGTTTTCAAAGATTGGTCCATCACATACTCCGAATATAGCGCGGAGCCATCACCCGTGTCGGGTGGCTAGCACCCGCAGGGTTGATGTTGTCAGGAAGGAATTCCCGTTAGGACTATGTTTTCAGCAGGCCAAATGCAAATAGCCAGCAATGGCCGGCGAAAATATGGGCTTACCTTGGAATACGAATTGACAGGCCGCAAGCGCCCCATCAATGCATAACTGTTCGCGCATGAGGGCGTGGAGATAGCCGAACAGCAGCTAGGAGGTACAGCTTTTTCGATGCGTAAGAACGCGAGAGAGTAAGTGCATACTAGCATCTAGGACCAATTTTTAGAAGAACGGGAACAGCTGCTGCCTACAAGAAAAGCCCCAACGCGGAATAAGGCAAGGAAAGTCCAAAACGTACAGGCGAAAAAAAGCCCGCGTCTCCATGAAGCTGGAGAGCGCGGGCGGGTGTTCAATTACAAGTGCATCCGGGGAGTGGATGGCTCCAGTTTTCACCTGAGAATTCTTCAGCCATCACATCCACAACCTCGCTTTCCAGATCAGGACGCATCTGAACGATGTAGCTGGCCAGGTGGCCACGTGTAACGCCATCGATGTTGTCGGACCGAACTGCGTCGATAAGGCGAAAGACGTCTACCTTGCGCAAATCTGCAACTGAATCCGCAGCGATTTTGATATAGATCTCCAGATCTACATCGTCAGACGGCTTCACCGCTTGGCGAGCAAAAGCGGCCTCCAACAGTGTCATTTGTTCCATTCTGCTTCTCCATTACGTGCGAGTAGCGTCCCTCTCGGGAACGCTTTCCCGCATTGGTTATTTTAAAAACTGGCTTTTCGCTTAATCCGGTGGAAAGGCTCAGGTGCCGTGCCGGAAGTGACCCGGCGCTGATTCAGAACAGCGCAACCTGCTGCGCTTGCGGTTGGGGAACGTGCGACGAAAGTTCAACCGCTTGCACGACCGCGATTTGTCGACCTTCAACTTCGAATGGGTTGTTGTCCCACACAGGCCGAGAGAGTTTTGCGGCGAACGTAGGCTTTTCGTCGACCAGCGCCACGAGACGACGCTTACGTCCCCACTCCCGAACCCGGAATCGAGCAACTTCGCAACAATTGCCGGAGAGCGTGAAGGGAATCGGATCTCGGAACACGATCACATCGCCTACCTTCGGCCCAAGTGTCTTCGCTACCGCTTGATTCTCGTAGGCCGCCCGTTGAGTGTCACGCCAGCCACGAGCGTGACTCTCGTGCTCGCCTGCTGGCAACTTCTCCAACGGAGTAAGCCGGTTGAAAAGCGCCTTGGGCATCGAAGTCTCGTTTGGTCCGGAGAATTCAGAAACTGCCTTCCAGCAAAATTCCTTCGTGTCGCGCGAGATCAGCACGATCGTCGCGAAATCGAAGACCTCACCGGTTTCGTTCATGGTCATCCGAACAATGAACCACACGCCACCTTTGCCCGGTTGCCCGGCAATGATTTCGTAGTTGGCCCGCTCGGCTGTCCATTTCTCGCCGACGTAATATGTGTTGAGATGACTCAGCATCTCCATTGCCGACAAGCCCGGGATGTTTTTCGTACCGCTATAACCCATGATGTGCTCCTGGTAAGGGGCGCATCCCCTCGCGGGGACTGTGCCCCGAGAGGGTGAAAGAAGATTTAGCCGACCAAGGTCTTCAGGTGCCGCGTGATGAAACGCTGGGCACCGATGAAGGTGTTGCAGTCATGCAGGGTAAAGCCGCCGTTCTCGCTCATGATCTGGACACGGATCTTGTCGCGGTAAGGACGGGTTGATGCGTAGCTCGTGTGGATGTAGTGCCCACGGTCGCGACGTGCGTTGCAGGCTTCAGATTTTGCGACCTCACCGATTGTGGCGTGGGCGTGAGCCGCTGCCTCGGCATACGACATGCCGTGATACACCAGCCCGTCGATGACACCTGCCGAAAAACCGTCACCCAACCCCATCAGGCTCTTCGGGCCGTCAAGACTAGGCGGCTGAATCCTTACGCGTCCCCCATCTGGTAAATAGACCACGGCACCGCGTTCTCCGCGCGTCACAAACAGCGTTGTATCGAATTTTTCTGCAGTTTCCCGGCTATATCAGACGTCGGCGACACCTCGTAGCGCTTCAGGATGCCTGGCACGATTCCCGCTGCCCGATTGGCATCGCGAATTGCGCGCTCGTAGGCCTTTAGTAATAAAGGATCGGCACCGTGTTGCCCTTGGATTTCTCGCTCCCGAGAAACAACGCCATCCATCTCCGAACGCGACAACCACAGACTACGTGTGAACGTCTTGTCGGTATCCCGCAAAGGCATATACACACGAACTGAATCACCCGATACTTCGAGCACAATATTGGGGGAATCTTTGCCACCAGGCGTTGCCCAATCGAAGCCGATCGCGCCTGGACCACACTCATCATTGTGAATACGAGTGGATACGGCGTTCTGCGTCTCTGACAGATTCCGGTTCTCACCGAGCAATTGCACCAAGCGGGCCGTGTCGATTTTCTCTACGTCAGCGGCTATCGCTTCGGTGAAGTTCATCGTACCGGCATAAATAGCCTGGACGAATGAACCATCGGGGCGTCCATGACCATCATTCCCCCATTTGCGCAGCACATGCAGAAGGCGTATGGATACGTTGTCTTTCTCTGCATCGCCCGTTACGGTGCCGATCACAGCTTTAAACTGTGGGTTAGTGGTTTTGGTTGCGAGTACCAAGTCGCCTTTTTTCGGCAGTTGGTTGGTTGCGAGCAGCTCATTAACATCTTCAATTGCACGTTCATAGAAAGTAGAAACCGCCATTTTCTCCGTCGTAACGTGGTGCGCCCGCAATCGCCGCAATGCGATCTCTGGAATGCTTCCTTCAATGATTTCCGCAATTGCTAGAGCGGCACTTTTCCAGAGGCAGAAGCTACCTGAAGCAGTGACTTTCCACTGTTGTGCTAGCGCTTGCGAAGCATTGTGTGGCTTGCTTTGTTGCATTTTCAGCATTGCCTGACGAGCAGCGAGCAGCATGTCTTCGGTGATATCGGAAAGCTCCTTGACATCAAAAAACTCGCGCACGCTGTCCACCGCACTGACCGTGAACGGACCATCGTGTTGGAGCGCCGCTGACGAACCACCGACCAGATCGTCTGTGGAGTCCCGATAGTCCTGGAGCGCGTGAATGCGATCCAAGGACAAGCGGAGAACCTGCTCGGTCACATCGACGTCTTCCAGGCCGTCGATATCGGTGGCGTGGTCGTTGATCCATGCTTGCGGCTGGAATACCGCCACAATGCCTTTCTCCGGCATTTTCACTTGTTGCATTTGCTTCTCCAATTTAATTGGCGAGAAGCACCCCCTGCGGGATGACTTCCCGCTAGGGTTTGAAAATTCCTTTCTCAGACTAGCAACTTTGCAGGTATCTCCAGAACTTCGCCAAGCTTGCTTGCGACATAGCAGCGCATGGCTGCCGTGAGCGGCTGGTCGTGGTCACCACGCCAATAGCCATGATAGGAGCGCGTATCCATTTCAGCGTAGATGTACAACCCGTTACGATCACCGAGATCGCGACAAAATTGGATATTTATTCGCTTCCGCTGGATGATCGGCCCACCTTGGTCCCAGTAACTCCGCGGGCTATATCCACAGGGTTTTCCTGCAGAAGTAGCACAACCGAGAATGGACATTTTTCCATCTATCTCAACAAGATTAGAAATTCCGTCCGTAGTCAGCGTGTAGCCTTCACACGTAGCCACAGCCCAATCCAAGGCAAGGCCACCCAGCTCGTTAGCCCGAACCTTACGGGTGTCGGCCTGTGTCTCCGGCAGTTTCCCGGCTTCTGGAGTTGAAGCACCGAGCGACTGCGAGTGCTCCAGCAGAATGGCAGGAACCGAATCCTTTACCTTGACGGCATCGGCCATTGTACTGATATACCCCTTGAGCATCCGATCGCGCATATCCACCATCGGACCGGTGCCGTTGTAACGTGTTCCGAACGCGACCTCCTCAAACCGTTTCGTCATCTGGTCGACGTCCATCCACTCGCCACGATCTAAGGTAAATACAAGCGCTGCCGGAACCGCATAGACGGTTACCGAATCATCTGATACGGACAGCACGACGTTGGGCGACTTGTCGTGACCTGGATCCGGAGCGTAAAAACCGATGGTCCCCGGCGCCGGCAAAGAGGGCGAACTACCCGACACTGGCAGTTTCCCATCGACACGAGACATCTCAGCCGGTTGATGCACCTCCGACGCCTCCGGTACCGGAAACAAATCATTCGGCGCGAGTGTCCATTCTTGACGAGAGTCATCTATACAGCGGACTTCCACGAGCGGAAGATGCTGCGCTTGGTATTGGCCAACTACTGGCTCGGTGACCCACCCGATGATCTCAACCACGATACCATTGAACGGGCATATGAACTCGTCAGTGGACTGTATGACATGCGTCGACGTGTCACTGATCTTCTCGACATCACCACTGTCGGAAAATGAGTAGTCAACGTGGGTTTCGTCCTGCAGGACGGGATTTCCGGAGGAATCGATAACACCGATCACGAAGTTATCCAGGCAATCTATGCCCTGATGCGCGTGAAATATATCGAGAGCGATTGACGCACGCTTCTGGTCGGTAAGTCCAGAATCGTCGAAGTTGAAAGAGACCGAATAGATACCTGGTGCTCCCTCATCGTTGAAGTCATCAAGTTCGGCGACGACTTTGCGTACATTGATTCGCAGCGACTTTCTATCTTCCTGCATTTTCATCTGTTGGATCATTGCCAATCTCCGGCTAAATGCGGAGCCATCACCCTTGACTGGGTGGCTGGCACCCGCGGGGTAATGTAAAAGTGCCTTTCAGGCGAAGCTAAAACCAGCTACTCGCGACGCGACGCAGCAGCGACTCCTTGCAAGACCTCCCCTACCGTCAAGTGCGAGTAATTCGGATACTCGAAATCAGGTCCGACGAGGTCATTTAACGCACCGGCAAAGATATGGTCGGTGTCATACAAGTCGGCGACACGTTCGCCACTCGAATAGCGAGAAAGAACGCGTTTCGCACGTTGCTGCGGCGCGATTGATTGAACGGACACACCGTTCGGTTGAACGTCCAACTCGGTCACAGCCTTGATATCACCAACACTCGCCAATGAGGTTACAGCCTGTACAGCACACGAGAGATCCGCATACTCGCGGGCGAACCGTTCGGGAACATTTCCATGGAATGCGTCCAGCAAAGATTTCGCCGCCGTTCGAAGACTTATCACGACTGGCGGATGAGGCTCGCGATTGCCTTGGTCACCCCGCAGGACGCCCCAAAAGTACTCACCATCAAACGCAACAAACTGTCCCCGGGTTATAACGCCGTCACGCTGGTCATGCAACAACGACCAGAGGTGCGCTGCAGCCGCGATGGTCGCCGGGACGGCCGACTCATCGACAACTCTCTCGTTATCCGCCAACCTGATTACCGCCGCCGACTCGCCGGGCACCGCGCCAGGTATCATCTCAGCGCGGTAACCCTGCTGCGCAAGATAGCGAACAAGGAATTCGATGTCCGTCAGTGCCGTTTCTCGGGGAAATACGTTTCGTAGATAAGCGTATTCATCGAGAACTTCTTTGGGTGGCAATTGCCGGCGAGGGAACACCGAAATGTCAGCATTTCCAGCAGAATTTGACCAAAATGAATTGTGAACGGTTGCCCGGTGTGCGTCTCGCAGTGCATCTTCGCCCGGGCTTTCCACATACGATAAGACAGTCTCCTCATACTCGACAATCTCCTTGAACCAAATCCGTACCATAGGTGATTCTTCTATGATTGGTTCGGCCCTGGCACGACTTTTAAACAACTCGAACGTGCAAAGTTGCGGCAGAAAATGTTCAGATTGCGTCATTTCATACTCCGATGAATCACGAAGCCACCACCCAAACGGGTGCGTGGCACCCGTGGGGTTAAATGTTGGCGGACCCGTTGCTGCGGTTGCCATATGTTTGTGACGAACAAACGCCAAAAGCCAGCTCAAAGGGCCGGCGATCAAATTCACTTCAGTGAAACAGAGACTGACAGGTAGCGAGCTACCTCATCAAGACATGCGGGTTTGCGCTATGGCGCAGAGATACGGCCGACCAACAGCCATGAGGTATAACGGTGTCGATGCGCTATCGCGCGAGAGTGTTTGGATATTAGCACTGAAAAAGGACTTTTAGAAGGGTTTGCGCCCACTGGTGAGCGGCCATTCCAGGCGCTCACTAAATAAAACCCGACTCGTGGCCGGTTTCTGACAAAAAAATGAGGAAAATTACCTTAACCTTGACAACCGAAGGTGCTCTGCAACCCTCCTTGTGTGGCTATCGATGGAATGTCGAATAGCCTTCGTTCACCAACACAGAAAGAGAATTCACGCACATGGCCAACCAAGGAAAGGCGCTTGACGATGAAGTTGTCCGCTTTGTTGAACAGTTTCCGGCAACGATCATCGCCCGGGTTCGTCGCAAAGACGATGGCGGATATATTGCGGTGGTCGACTGCGGCCCCCAATCCTTCGTCAGCGATGCAGATATGCCCGAGTACGGCAGCACGGCGCAACAGGCCTGCGATCGCCTCAAAGCCCACTTGCTCGATGATCTTCGCTGTATGGGGCTATTCGGAAAGCGCCAATATCAGCCGCACTGGGACGGGTACGACATCAAGTATCGACTCGGTGAGCATTGGACAGGCAAGCAGCTACAGGCATTGGAAGCGCCGATTCCTCCTGAAGCTCGTCCGAGCACCGAGATCGTCTGTACGACCACATCTTTCGGGCGATGCTCCTATGAGAAAATTGATGCATAGAACCAATGCCGACGGCAAGCAGAGCAGGTAAACCAGCGCCTGGATAACTCCTATCGGACTCGATCGGACAGCCGCCACAAGACTTATCGACCGCCCGGCAATCCCGGCCCCGGGCGCGTGGTGGGATGGAAATCCCGCGTCAAGGGGCTGTCTTCGTGTGGGGCCGCGAGCGGCTTCGGGACCCCTGATGGGCGGGCCGCGTGCCGGCGAGTCGATTCGGACCACGCTCACCGTTCCGCAAAATCGTCTTTTCAATATTTCCGCGTATCAACCCGGCGACTTCAAACAGTTTTACCGGGATCCTCGCACGCGTGGTGACTATTTGCGCTGGGCCCACATGCTACTGACGGCGGAAGACTATCACGCTGGCCTGATAGAGGTTGCGGCTCCCTGGGCCGACAAACAGATCGACTGACCGTCAGACCAGCCACCCACGTTTTCGCAATAGCGGCCGTCCGCGGCTTCTTCCGTCGCGACACGTATTCGAATTCCAGACGGACCTCCGAAGCCCTTGACACGGGTCAACCGCGTGAGAGCATGTTCTGGCAATCCCCTCTCGAACATCACTCCCGAATCGGATAAATAGCTATGCCAGTCGACATTCCGCAGTTGGATACATTGAAACAAATCTCAGATCCCGGACAGCCGGCATGCGCTATTTTAATCAAGGTTGCTGAGGTAATTATTGCCGCTGAAAAAATGGGTTTTGTTATCACTGTTGAACAGCGTCCGCTCCAGCCGCTTGTAATGGGCAACTACGAAACAGTCGTAAGCATTCGTGAAGTACGGGCGCAATCGTAACCGACGCTCTCGAATGGCTCTGCGCTATCGTCATACTCGTCGCTGGCGGCACGCTGATCGCGGGCTTGTAGATTGTCATGCTCGATGTGGTGTTCAACAAAGCCGCCGGCTGCCGTCGACACATCGGAGCAGGTATTGCGAAGCTGCAGCTTCACCAGTCGCGCACCGTACAAGAGACAAATTGAAGTGGCCGCTGAATGGGTCGCTGGCGGCTTCGTGATGTCGGACGATCATGCTAGCGGATGCTTGCCTGCGACCTGGGCAGCGCCTGTATGGACCGTGAGCTATCTGCCAGCGTCTTGGTTGCACCCTCTCCGATCGCTCGGTGGGTCTTGCAAGCCGCTCTCAAAGCCTAACGCGGCTCCCGCCGCCAAATCCGAAGAACCCTCTATTCACTGCACAAGGCGCCTAACTCATGAAAATCGCAGACGACGTTCTGGCGGTATTGAGCGCGGCTACGGCCGTCGATAACGCTGTCAGCCTAACTGGCCAGCTTAACCGTTCTCTCTACGAGCGCACCAACAAGGTACTGGAAGCCGCCGGCGGGAAGTGGAACCGGAAAGCGAAGGCTCACCTGTTCTCGGTCGATGCGGAGGATGTGATCGACCAGATCATCCTGGCGGGCGAGATTACCATTCCTCAAGACTGCGGATATTTCCTGACGCCGCCCGCTGTCGTCGAGCGACTGATCGAACTCGCCGATGTGCGCTCGCATCACCACTTCTGTGAGCCACAAGCTGGTCGCGGACATATCGCACGCGCCTTCCGGGATGCAGCAGCCGTGGACTGCTACGAATTGCTCGCGGAGAACGTCGAAGCGTTGCGGGCACTCGGTTATGAGCACTGGAAAATCACACAGGCCGACTTCCTGACGGTTGAACCAGCGCCGATATATGACCGTATCGTCATGAATCCACCTTTTTCCAAGCGCGCAGATATTCGCCACGTCATGCATGCGGACCGGTTCCTCGCTCCGGGCGGGCGCCTAGTGAGCGTCATGTCCGCCGGCGTGATGTTCCGCCAAGACAGGTTGACGGTCGAATTCCAGGAATTGATCGCCGCGCGCGGCAAGCTTGAAGAATTGCCCGAGCGTGCTTTCGCCTCCTCCGGAACGATGGTGCGCACTGTCATCGCAACGATCAACGTCTGAACATGAGACGTCCCAACTGAGCATTAACCTGGCCGAGGCGCAAGCACGTGTCATCACGCATGGCCCAACAACAATGGATTGACTATGACCGATCATCAAAAATTCATCCAGTCTGCGCAGGGCGCCACCCACAACACGCGTACCGAGTTATGGGCCAGGCGCTGTATAGACGCGACGATGGATGAAGCGCAGCTCGAAATCAAAATTGGGCAGAGTCGGATCGGTGGCAATCGCACCATGGCACTGCATTCCAGCTTAATTCTGGCTCCCGCTGACGCAGTGCGACTTGCTCTTGCGATTGCGCCAGAGCTTACGCCAACCGAGCGCACCGGCCGAGAACTCTACACCCTGTGGTCCCGCAAGATAAGCGAGCGCGGTTGTACAACGGACACCTGGGAAGATATTGAGCAGTTGGATCGGGAAGCGTGGTTGTTGCTCGCCGTGGAATTACTGTGACGATCAACTAGCCCATTCGGCGTACCTGCAACACATTTCGAAACCAAAGTCAGAATGGCCTGACGCTGCGGAGAATAATATGACCAAGCTGGCCGACATTCAGATTTCCGTCCTCAATCCGACGTCGACCTCGATCGAGGACCGTCAAATCAAGATTTCTTGCCCTGCCGCGGTCGATAGCGACGGGCTGTTCACCATTACGCTACCCGAGCACTTAGCCGAGCTGGCGAAAACCATGTCCCTGCCCGCCGGCGTTGCATGGGACACCGCACGTGTGCATACCCGTTTGCAGGGCAAGGTCCTCGACTTACTCAAGTCAACTCTGACCGCGCTACTGAAGGCCTACGTCAGCCCCGAGATAACGGTCGAGCGCGTCATCCGCTACAACGTCGAGTCGCACGTCTCTTTCTGCGAAGACGCGGACGGCAACATCCACCCCAACGGAACCTTTAACAACGCAAAGTGGGCTGACCGTCAACACTATGGCAACCACCACGCGGGCGATGCGGCCCGTAACGGCTATTCGCTGGTGATTGGTGCGCGTGTCTGGGACAAACGAACTATTCGCCGTGGTGATGCAGTCAAGATAGAGTATGACCACGTGTCAACTGGCCAAAATGGTGACCCAAACGATCCACTGGACCTGCTCAACGGCTGGTGCTCATTCAAACTGCCTGACCATGGTGTCAAGGAAATGCCGTACTCGCCGGAAGCGGCACTCTTTTTCCATCGGCTGATGCTGAGCCTGGTGGACCTGTCGCGCCGCATCCAAACGTTCATGCACGACCAGCCACGCTTGCTCGCCGCAATCAAGAATGGACAGATGCTACTCGCGAGCCCGCAGAGCGCCAACGCCGAAACCGGTGGCCAACACCACTGGTCGCAAGACTGATCTGGGCCTTATGCTTTCGCAGGCAAGTAGCTCGCTTTTTCTCAATCACCGCCGTCCTTGCTTTCTTCCTTTGCGGTCCATATTCGGACGCCAGGTCGACCTGCGGCGCCCTTGACACTGGTCGAGCGCGTGAGAGCATGTTCTGGTGATCCCTTCCCCAACATCACCACCGAAGGGGACACCCCATCCATTCACAAGGTGCTGAACACATGAAAAACGCAACCGACGTCTTGTCTGCATCAAGCGGGGCCACTGCCTACAGCAAGACGGTTAGCTCTTCTCGCCCGCTCGACCGCCCACTGCGCAAGCGCGCGATCGAGGTTTTGGAAGCCGCCGGCGGGAATTGGACGCTAAATCGCTGCACCCTCACTGGCGCCGACGACACCACGAATATCGATTCGCTGTGGGAAATTTCCCGCGAGTTCCCCATGGTCGAATGGGGGATTCTCTATAGCATCAACAACCGCGGTACCGGCCGGTACCCGGGCGAGGACTGGCTGAATCGGCTTCTGGCACGTATCGATGCGGGTGGCCCGACGCCGAATTTTGCACTGCATGTGTGCGGCCGTGCCGTCGCTGATTTCTTTGCCGGTGCAGGGCCAGTTACCGATGTGGCACGTCGCTTTGGGCGCGTCCAGGTCAATTTCCGGTATGACCAGCTCGATTTTTACGCCATCCGAGCCATGCTGCGGCGCCAAGCCGAAGCCGGACAAACCGTCATTACCCAACACAACCGCGCGAACCAGGAGCTTTGGGCTGCAATGCGGGGTGAGCCGAATCACGTCGTGTTGTTCGACTCTTCGGGCGGCCGCGGTATCGTGCGGCCGGAATGGCCGGCGCCGCTCCCCGGGGTCAGTTGCGGATATGCCGGTGGCCTGGGCCCGGACAACATCAACGAAGCCTTGGTTGCGATCCAACGCGCCGCCGGCGCAGCCGAGTACTGGATCGATATGGAAGGCAAGCTGCGCACGGCCGACGATCGGTTCGACGTCGCCCTTGCCCGCACTGTTCTGGAGCAGGTTCAGACAACGCTGAACATCCATAGTTGATTGCTGGCGGCCACCAGGAGCCGTCGGCGCGGCCATAGACGGGATTGCGACAATAAATTGCCTTTGCAGCTTTCTTGGAGGTGGAAATGGCGAAGCTTGATCGGCGTGTGGAACAGATCAGCGACGAACGACCTAACAACGGCGTGTGGTTCTATCTAAAACCCGGTCATCAGCGGGATGGGCAACACCTGATTCATGAGGACACGATCTCGGCGTGTCGAAAAGAATTGCCCAATGTGACGAAGTGCGCATGCGCCGAGTGCCTAGACGTGATCGCCAAGGCCAAGTAGACATACCTTCGAACTAAACGACAGCCTTCAGATTTACGGACTTCAAATATGCCTTCTGTCCAATTAGACCTTTTCGCAGACGCGGTTGCTGCAACCTATGCTGAAGCACAAGGACAAACCCTCACCAATAAGCAGCTGTATGCCCAAGTCGCAGAGCGTCTTGGTATTGATCCGGCGATACGAGAAGCCCGCCTACCCGTCGGCAATACCGGCGAGATGCATAATCTTTTTCGTCGCAAAGTCCGCTGGGCACAACAGTCCCTCAAACGCATGCAGATCCTGGAGCAGCACGCCGACCAGAAAGGTGTGTGGAGTCTGTCCGAGAAGTATGTCAACGAGTCCGGACAGGAACTGCATAAGGCCTTGCCGAAAGTTACCTTGATTGCGTTTTCGACAAACTTGGGCATGGCGATCTGGGGCAGCAACTTGGATGTAACCGCCGGCATCGACGAGCCGATTTCCCTAGTCCTGACAAGCCCGCCATTTTTCTTGCAAAACCCGCGCGCCTATGGAAACCCTCGCACTGAACGCGAATATGTGGATTTCATCTGCGAGACGATTGAGCCGATTTTGGAAAAACTGGCGCCCGGCGGGTCGATTGTCCTGAATCTGGGCAATTCTTCCTTCGAAAAAGGCTCGCCGGCGCGGTCAATCTATTTCGAGCGCTTGGTCGTTGCACTTCACGACTCGTTCGGGCTCAAGAAAATGAACAACATGCCCTGGCATGGTTCCAAGCCGCCAGGTCGCCCCACATGGTGGGTCAGCAAGAAGCATGTGCAACTTGGGAGTTCGTACGAACACATGCTCTGGCTGTGCCGAGAACCCCATCTGGTCCACGCGGACAACCGGCGGGTCCTAGTACCTCATACGAAAAAGCACAAAAAATTCGTGGAATCGGGTGGAACGCAGCGTAACGCGGTATATGGGGATGGCGCCTATATCGCCAGGCCCGGCGATTTTTCGACGCCGACAGAAGGCAAAATCCCAGCGGACATCTTGATGCGCGGAAATCGTTGCGCGGATACGCTGCGAGCTCGACGAGACGCACTTGGCCTTGGATTTCCGGTGCACGGGGCGGTAATGCCGCTCTCGGTTGCCGACTTCTACGTGAAATTCCTGACCGAGCCGGGTGCTCTCGTCTATGACCCGTTCTCGGGCAGCTTCAAAACGGCAATGGCCGCCGAAATCAACGCCCGGCGCTGGGTCGGCGCAGAGTGGATGTTGGACTACGCGCGGCCGCCGGCGGAGCGCTTTCGCCCGTTCCCCGGGTTTTCGATGTCGCCGGCATTTGAAAGTGTCCGAGGGTCGTCGTAGCGGGGCTTCGATCACGTGCCGCCCCCGAGTGTTAGCATCGCGGCGCCATCGCTCCCGGCTCGCGCCTGAGGTATGCTCGGCGCTGCAGCGCCCTTCCATCATCATTCGGATCCTAGAATTTCACATGTCGTACGTCGTTAACAATCATATCCGTTGGTCACACGCTAACGCAATCCGCGCGATGCTGGCGCTCACTGCGGTGGTTGGGGACGCCGCGGACGAACAGCGGATTTTCGCGCACAAAGGATATCGGCCCGTTGTTGTTGCCCGGGCTGCGGTGAGAACCGCGTTTCATTCTCGACATGCCGTCTCGGTCATTGAACATGCGCTGTTTGGGCTCGGTTGCTGTGTCATCGGTTACGTGATGGTCCATTGGCTGCATCAAATTGTTGTCGCGTTGCAGGAAGATTCCGGGAATGGGCGCCCTCCCGGGCACATTGCCACGGCTGTGAGAAGAAAGATATTTGGTCTCGCGTCGTTGACGCCTGCGAGGGTGAAATCGGGATTACGCAGATTGAAAACCTGCTTGCAAGGCGACTGGTGGAAAAAGCGCTGGTTGACAATCACCTTCAAGTGGGTATGCACAGGTTTTTCCGTCTATCTTCTTTGGCTCGGAAAGCATGCCGCCTACGGGAAATGGGACATCATTGTGGCAATTCCTCTTTTCGCCTTGATGAACTGGTTGATTTGGCGTCATCGCCATCTGTTCCGGTTTAATGAATTTCACCCCGGTGTGATGATGTTGGCATTCGCCCTGGTGGTATGGCTGGACGGCGACGTGGCGTGGAAAATCCACCGCATTCAGGTCGCGGGTAACTCCGTCGCACACGCGGTAGTACATGCAGCGGTCAGTCTCCTTTTTATTCTGCTCGGTATTGTTTTCTTTAGGTTCTCGGTAATGCGCTTGCCTTCCGACCAGTCCTCTAAGATCGCAGGGAACTCCTTGCAATCACCCGTACAACGTTGAAAGTCGCTTTTCGATATAATTCATGCCAAAAATCACCTACTTAGACTGCCTACGCCGATCTGCCCTACACGACGAGTTTGTTGAAAATTTTGTTCGGTTGACCGGCCAGAAGCTCGGGGAAGCTGCACGTCTATCGCCAATTGAAAGAATGATCGACGAAGTCACTCAGTTCGATGAATTGTTGTCTCCTCGCGAAGACGCAGCATTTCGAACATTTGCACTGTTTGTTAAAGATATCGTTTGGGACCGCTTGCCGCCCGAGCAGCGCAATTTGGACTGTTGGGTGCCAGCGGGACAGTATGCTGGCCCGGTTCCTGTATCTCCTCCGGCTCCGGGGTAATAGCTATCAGGGCATACTCGTATCTTGTGTTCGGGTATCCGGATTTCTTAGCTGATCTCACGGTCCGCGCCGCTCCAAAAATGGACAATCAGAAAATCGCGTGTAAACAGATTGGGAGTTTTCGTGGAATCAATGACCAACATTAACTGGATTGACTGTCGCGAACAAAAGCCTCCCCCGCCCGAGAGGCCCTACAAGGTGTACTTGGTCTGGGTCGTGCAGTTATGGCCAAACGCCACCGGCACAAGCGAGTTGCTGCAGTTCAGCCGAGACCGCAACGATTGGATGCCACTCCCGAATAGTCCGACTGGCGCACCGCGGGTAGTCACTCATTACAGCGATGTGCTGGAGGTACTTGGTTGCCCCCCTCCAACGCCGTATGGACCCCGTGGCCGTGACTACATGTAAGTCGGTCAAAGCGGTTGGACATACGAACCGGATGAGTCTTTACAACGACGGTGTTACGGCGACTAATCAGAAAAACGTAAATATACTGCTGTATAACCATTTCCGATAGGATCGGCGGCGTGACAATCAATCCGCTGCTGGCGGATAGCAGCGAAGACATCCTCGCGAGGAATGGCTGGAGGTTGATATCGGTGTGGGAGCGAACAGTTCCTCGACGACTCAATTTTTGGCCACACAAGGCTTTAAGGATCTGGGAAAAATTGAGAATTTTCCGTTAGAGCCTGACGAGCAACATGCCTTTCTTACCAAACTGGCGATCGAAATACTCGCCAAAAAAAATGCTAGCATGCTCGCCAAGGTTCAAGCGGGCCGGCGTGAAATCAGACGGCTTAGAGCAACCGTCGAACGGCGAAAAATCTCGTTCAAATAATGGATAGGAAAGTATCCGACCGCTGCTGGCGCACGGACACGCCCAGTGAAGTGCAGCCCGGAATCAAGGCGCCCATGTCAGAGCAAACACAATTCCCCGCGCTGGATGCGCGCGTACGTCATCGCGTGGCACCGCTCGCGCGCAACGGCCACCACCTCCAACGGCTCCGGCACCTGGAGCCGATTGCGCGAGCGCGCCGTGCGGTCGCATTCAAGCCAAAAAGCCAATCTGGATGCGTGATCACTGGGCAGGCCGGCCAGGGCTTCCATTTGGCCGATGGTTCCGCCCTGCATGAGCTTTAGCCGAACTGATTGAGGTATGTTGGCACGACGCGTTCCCATGATGATGTCTCCGGTGTGAGTGAGCTTTCATCATCACAGAATCCTAATCAATGGTCAATATATATCTATTGACCATTGATTAGCCCTGGTCTACGATTAAGCCATGGCATACCCTTGTCATCGCGCTGTCAACGCCTGGCCTCGCGACACTCTTTGAGATACTCATCATGGCTATCACCCACTATGTCCTCGCACTGAAACAAACCTTCGCACCGGGTTACGGAGATGTTGTTGCGCCAGGAACAGTCCTCTCCGGACACACCGAGCGCGGGACCGCGCGCGACAATGCGGACAAACTCAACCGCCGCGGCGGCCACACCCCGCGCACGCCTGGGTTCGCGGCGATGCAACACGACACGCCGCTCGTCAAAGGCGCTGTGCACCCCGAGCTTGTCGAAAAATACTTACATGAAAAATACGAGGCCGATGCCATCCACGCCATGAAGGGCGTCTTGGACCCGTACTGGCAGAGCAGCACGCCGGTGACAGATGAGCACACGGCCTGGGTACTGGATGACTTGAAGATCACCCTGGTTGACTTGCGATCGCAATTCGAGGACCGCGCTCGCGCCGAGCTGGATGCTGCCCAGCTCAATCGCATCGGCAATGCCGAGCGGCGGGCCCGAATCGAGGCTGTCCGCAACGAAGTCGCGGCCGAGCGCAGCGACTTCACCTACACCTTCCCTGCCGTCGCCGGCATCCAGGCCGGCCAGACGTACTATGCCGCCCAGGTACCGTTTGGCGCCCTCGTGAAACTCTTTACGTTTGACGCCGAGGATGTGGTGCCGGCGCACTTGCGGGCGCAACGCGTGCTCAACGAGCGGCGCGCCGAGGATATCGGCGAGTATGTGGTCGACAATCCCGGGGATTACGTCCTGCCGGCGATCACGGCCAGTGTCTCGGCAGAAATGTCGTTCGAGGCGGTGTCCGTTCCCGGTGCGGCCGGCCGCATTGGCTTGCTGCACATCCCGATGGATGCGGTTTTGCTGATCAATGATGGCCAGCACCGGCGCCGCGGTATCGAGCATGCGATCGCGCGCGCCCCAGCCTTGCGCGAAGAGACCATCACGGTGACGATCTTCTTTGACCAGGGCCTCACGCGGTCGCAGCAGATGTTCGCGGACATCAACGGCAAGCAGGTTAAGCCGTCGTCGGCCATCAACGCCCTGTACGATCGGCGCGATCCGTTCAATGCCTGGGCGCTGTCGGTGATGGACATCTTACCGCGCGTGGGCCCGCGCATCGACGTAGAGAATTCCACGGTTCCGGCCAAGTCACATAAGCTGTGGAGTCTCGTCGCATTCAAAAAATTTCTGTCGATCCTGACCGGAGTCAACGCCAAGAACATTGGCGAGCTGAGCGAGGGAGCGCTGCGTGAAATCGACCGGTTCCTAGAGGCGTTCTTCGCAGCGTGCGATTGCCACATTCCGAACTGGGCGAAAATGCTCGATGGCACAATACCGGCATTCGACGTGCGGGAGCAATTCGTCGTTGGCCACGCTGTTTGGCTTGAAGCGCTGGGCACCTTCGGCCGCCGGGCACTGTTCACCGGCTATCTCTTCGACCACGGACGCACCGACGAGGGCGTCATTAAGCCGAATCTGGCCAATTTTGACTCCATGGCCGCGCTGGCCAAGATCGATCCGCGCCGCGAAGCGCTTATGTGGGAAAATCGGTGCGTGGTGCTCGGCAAGATGCAGAAAACGGCAGACGGGGTGAAAGGCACGGCCGCGAGACTGTTGCTGTTGGCCAACGTCAAGTTGCCCGCAGACATGGCCGAACTACAAGAGCGCCTAGATGCCAAATTCAACGCCCGTCTTGCTGCGTAGCCGGACCACTTGGTGGCGTGCGTGACGTCAATATCGCCTCGCCACCCCGGATAAGCTCGCTCACAGGCCTAGGATCAATGGATATTCCAAATTATCAACTTACCGCCGACATGCTCAACGCGATGCTGGGTGCCACTCGTATTACCAAAGAAAAGATGCGCCGGGCACTTCACGATCACCTGGTGCTGGGCGAGCCGCAGGCAACCGCCGCAGAGCGTTACGGTTATACAAAGCAACAGGTCGGCGTCCATGTGAAGAGTCTACGCGAAAAGCTAAAACCGCTGTTCGACACGTATGCAGCTCATGCCGGAGCCCCAGACCCTGCAGGCACATGCGATTCCTCGGACCGGGCGCGCACGCGCCGAACCTCGAAATAGTGGCTCAACGGAATAACATGTGGAATCTCAATTCTTAAAAGAAGGTAAGTCATGAGTTTGAATAAGCAAATTCGCATTGATGAGGCGAAAGCATCCCTTGAGATGGCCTTGAAGATGCTGTACTTGGTCCCTGCTGAAAAGGTGTCGTTGGCGGACACGTCAAGGATTCAAGATGTCGCGGGCCAGGCAACGCAAGCCGCTCAACAGTTAAATCAACTTATTGGTTTGCTGCTGGCGGAATCAATTTGAAAAATATCTCGGCTATCCGGATTAAGTGGTGGAAAAGTTCTTGAAACTACGCGCAATGCGCGTATAATTAAATTCATCGACACAACGCCTTATCAGCAAACTACCGGAGAGACGAAATGACCACGATCTACAACATCAATGAAGCCGGAAAGGCGAAACTGACTGCGTTCCTTCGCGAAAACTTTAAAAACTACGCAGCGATCGTGAGCATTCGAAAAGAAGAAAATTGCGTCGAGTCGATCTTCGCTACGCATGCTGAGAAAGCAGAATGGGCATTCGCGCATGGCGACTCAGCATACACAGCAACGATTTCAGCGGATCAAGGCGTGGATGGGAAAGGTGCTTCGTGCGTCCTCACTGTCACAGATTTCGACGTCGATACACTCCCAGCATTCGACTAAATTAAAAAGTCATAAACATGCGAATAATCACAATCGTCGCAAGCAGATCGCTACTTGGAGAGTATGAAATCCAGCTAGCCGGTGCCGGACGGACGCTGTATTCGACAGCAAGTGATCCTGGGGGTGCTGCGGCAATCGCACTTAATTACGCGACCTCGGGAGACAGCAGTTACGTTATTGTCGGCGCTAAAGAAGAGCTTGAATATATTCCTCAGCAAATACGGCAACTGACATGAAATAAATGGTTACCGTGCGTATCTATCTCAAACAACCGGTGCCATGTTACACATGACTTCGGATTATCGTGTTGAAAATAGTTCTTGAAAATACGCGCAATGCGCGTATAATTAAATTCATCGGCACTCACTGCCTACCGCGCCTCGGGAACAGGGGCTGGAGAATAAAATGCCCCAAGAACTCTACTTCAACGTGCCGTCAATGATCCCGCTCACCAAAGCGCAAGCGTACGAGATCGCGAAAGATCGCTGGTCAGTTCACGTCGCGCAGGTCCGTGATACTCCGGGCGCGAATGTTGGCATCACATGGCAAGGCATTCAGGGATCTACGCACTATGCGAAGTGGGACGAATTGCCTGCTACGACTCGCCAATACCTTTAACCAGAACCGAGACACGACATGGCACGCTACATCCTCATAGATAGCAATTCCGGCTACATTTTTGGCGACACCGCTGATTTCGCTGCTGGTCGCCAAAGCGAGATTACAAGTATCGCGGATGCGGCGCGAATGTTGGACGCGTCCATTGGCGAGCATGGCCGGAACTACGTAGAACATACCCGTAACCCGCGCACGACGGTTTCTGGCTACGACGTGTACCGCGCCGATGTCAACGGCGGCGAGGCAGTAGCTGTGGTGCAGGACGGCCAGAATCGGGACGTAATCGAGGCCGTCCAGCGTGACTGCGAATATGTCGGATTCGTCGAATGTGAATCTGAAAATGCCTAACCATCCCAACAGAGGCCCGCAAGGGCCTTCGTCCAATCCAGCTACCACCGAGATTCGCGCTGCACGCGAGTCAGCCGGAATATCGCAAACAGCCGCAGCCGCCCTGTTACACACAACATGTCGCACTTGGCAGCAGTGGGAAGCGGGAGACCGGCGCATGCATCCGGCTTTTTGGGAATTGTTCCTACTGAAAACTGCGCTCATTGTGCGTACGGCGACGAAGTGATTTCCACCACTTAATCCGGATAGCCAATATCTCTGAAAAATGAGATGTACCAGGGCATGGCGTTTCCACACGTTATTCCGGATAGCCGAAATAGTGACTGCGGGATCGCCAGATATGCCCTAGCGGGACACCTGCGCCGCCCGTCGGCGCATCTTGGTTATCGATGGACATAACCAGAACGTCGCGACACCGATGCCGACCGGACCGAAATCCTCAAATCGTTTGGGCAAGCTCACGTGCGGTAGCGTAGCTCGACTATGGCATTTGGTCGGTACAATTACACTATAAGCGATAATTGCCACGGAAGTAGACTGGGCGTCTGGACCTGACGACTGCGTTTCACCGTCCAGATCGACGATTTCGATTTAGCACACACTTCAAGGGGCCGTCATTGGATCAAATTTGGAAAATACTTTCTCTGGTCTGGAACAATATCGGCTGGATCGGGATCAATATTTTCGTGCCAGTGACTTTGCCGCCGGCTGGGCTCTTATTGGCCCGGTTGATGCCGCTCCAAGATGCTGAAAAAAAGCGAACGCGTGTCATAACGACAATTCAAGACGGGCAACTCGGGTGGCTCGCGCTTGCCTGGTCTGCCGCGAGTATCTACGAAGCGTGGGAATACATGGACGTCCAGAACCACGTATACCACTGGGTCGGGATTCTCTTGGCATTCGACGCGGTTATCATGATAACTGCCATGTTTATCGCCGCCGGCGGCGCCGTCACCGCAGATAATTCGACCAATAGACCGCAAAGGCTCTCTGGGTCTATAATAGTAGCCATCGCATCCGGCGCCGTCTTCATTGGCGTACATCTAAAAACTCTGAGTTAAGGGGCCACTATGACCACTCTGACGAAAAATGGCACCGTACACACGTGGAGCCGTGATCAAGCGCGTAAATTCGTGTCGATCTCAAGCGGTGTGGTGGCCGCCATCGCGGGAATCGGAGCGATCCTTACGCTGATCTTCGTCAATCACTGACGATCAGCCGCCCCATTGAAGGGTGTACTGAGTGCGAAAAACCCTGGCTTCCGGGGTTTTTTTTGGTCTTTTTTGGGGTCATTTCCCGACATCTTCCCCATTTTGCCCAGCGTAATTTGGATTGTAGGGCCCGCGGAACACTATGCCGGACCCGCCGGACCCTGGACAGTAGTCCCTCAGCCAAGACGTGGCAAGCTACCGGCTTAGGATTTGCTCCTCTCATTTGAACGCGATCGGTGGCTCACCAGCCGGCGGCAAGGGAAATAGCGTACGCCCGCTCTAGCCGGCCGGTGGCCACAGGACAAGACTTCGCCATTGACGGACATGAGCATGCTGAGGCCTCCACCCTGGCCTCCATTACGACCATCTCCTCGCCCAGTGACGAGTGCAAGCATTTCTAGGTGGATCCATCGACGTCGGGATCAACCCGACACATGCACCCCGCAGCTTTATCCCGTCTTCGGCGGTGACCTAGGGCTACGGTAGCCGCAGCACCAGCGCCTGCAACCAGGGCGGAATAACGTAGCCCTGAGAGTGGCACATTCACTATTTTTGCCAGTTTCACCGCTCGGTGAAAGCCCCTCCTACAGTGAACACTTCCAGTTTTTTCACTGAAATGATATATTCACCGAATGGTGAAACTGTATTTTCCAATGAATTCACCCATTTTTTCATTATAAGAGCCGGTTTCACCAAACTATGAATACTGCGTTCCCCACTTTCGTGCTGCAACCGATCCCTCTAGAGATGTGGCCAGACCGGCTGCGGGACTTGCTCAACTCCTCGCCGATCGTGAGCGACATCCAGATTCAACAGGGAAAGCAGAACACCAACGGTGATATCGACGGCAGCGCCATATTTCGCGTGGGCGACGAGCTTCACTACTTATTGGTGGAGTGTAAGCCGTCCGGGCAGCCACGCCATATGCGATTAGCCGCCCTCCATCTCGACCAAAATATCAATCGATCTTCCTCCGCGATGCGCGGCATCGTGGTGGCACCATTCATTTCTTCTACCTCACGTGCGATCCTTGCTGAAAATGGTATGGGCTGGCTGGACTTTGCCGGTAACACCCGCATTATTTTCCCGCGCTTCCATCTAGAGATCGACAAAACCGATCACGACCCATTTTCGAGAAAGCGCGAGCAGCGCTCACTATTTTTCCCCAAATCGGCTTGGCTCCTCAAGTTCTTGTTGCACTCACCTCGCTCTGTATGGAAGGTGACCGATTTGGTTCTCCAAACTGGCGTTAGCGCTGGCCAGGTCAGCAAGATCCGCCGTGCCCTAATCGACCGTGAATGGGCGGTACCCGAAGTAGGTGGTGGCTTCCGGCTCACCAACCCCGAGGCATTGCTGGACGCTTGGCACTATGAGGGACAACGCCCAACCGAGCTGCTGATGTTGGGCCATACCCTCAAGCACGGCGCAGCACTCGAGGAGGCCATCGTAAGCGCTTTTTCTGATGCGGCCAACTCCGGTGCTCGACTACTACTAGCGGGCCACTCCGTTGCTCGCCGCGTCGCGCCTTTCGCCCGAGTCGCTGGCGAATTTTTCTATGCTGATGCCGCCGGCCTCGAATTGCTTGAACACCACCTGCAGATCACACCGACTATGCGGGGCGAAAACGTGTCAATTTACGGCGCCAGCAACGATACCTTTTGGCTTGAGAATATGGATCTGGGCTTCAACCTGAAAGCCACGGGGGTGATACAGACCTACCTTGATCTATTAGGCAGTGGCGAACGCGGCGCAGAAGCCGCCGAGCACTGGCGGGCCGAACAAATAACCCCCCTCCTTACCATTGAGCCATGATGGAGTCCAACTCCGCGAACGACTATGAGGACCGCGGCACACGCGCCGTCTATTCGGTGCTACTTGAACTCGGCCAGGTGCTCGGTAGCTACCGGGACCGCTTCGTCTTGATCGGAGGGTCTGTTCCATGGCTGTTGCTGCCCAACGCAGTGCCGACCCACATCGGCACCATGGACATCGATATCTGCCTCGACGCCGAAGCTTTGGGGGATGGTGACTACAAGAGCCTGATCGAAGTACTGGAAAGCGCGGGATATCACCGCGGTACCGAAGACATGAAAATGTTCCAGTTGCGCCGCACGGTGCAGATCGACGCCGGCGAACCCATTCCCGTCATTATCGACTTTCTCATGCCTCGCGCCGCACAGTTCGTGCGCAACAAACCTCCTCTGCTGGCGAATTTTGCGGTTCAAAAGGCAGACGGCGCAGAAGTGGCCATGCATTCCTACGTCCAACATGCTTTCGATGGCAACATGCCAGATGGGCGCCCCAATATTGTCCAGCTGCGAGTCGCGAGCATTCCCGCGCTCCTGGTAATGAAGGGATTCGCGCTGATCGGCCGCGACAAAAAGAAAGATGCCTACGACATTTATTTTTCCGTGCGCCAGTTCGATGGTGGGCTCGATGCTTTGGTCGAGGCTTGCCGCCCGCTACTGGAGGATCCTGTCGCCGTGGAAGGATATCGACATATCGCGTCAAAATTCAGCAGTGAGAAGGCGTATGGACCGACCACTGTCCGTTATTTTCTACGCGACTCTGCAGGTCTCGGCAACATGACCGCCGAGCAGGTACAGGTCGATGCTTTTCGACAAGTGTCAGCTTGGCTCCGACGGCTTGGTTTCTAAGCGAGCTCGCCGAATACAGCTAACGTTGACTGTGCCGGCTCACTTTCGCTGGCCAGAGGCGAGTTTTTCTATACGGATACCCTTCTATACCGACGTCGCCGGCACGAATCTGCTCGAGCGTCATCTGGAAATATCGTAGACCTAGGCTGGTGGTGACGCCCAAGTAGCATCCTCGGCAAACTCGACCACTTTCAGGAGGTGTTAATGCCGCTCACTTTCGGGCACCGATATGTTGCAGGCCACGGCTACAGCGTAGGAATCTGAGCCTGGATCAATCTCCGATACCGCGGCCGTGCCGTGCAAGGTGGCATCCCCAACGAAAACACGATCCGGCGTAGTCCATGAGGTCCACTCGATGGACGACCCTTTCTTCCAGCCGAAGAGTCGGCTCTTCTTCGGGATAACTACGACGCCTGATCCCATCGACCAAACGTCATTGAGTACGACGCACTGGATCGGCGTACCGTCGCGAATTTGGAGCACTGCGACCGGCCTCAAGTAGCCTTCGCATCGGAACGTCTAACCCGAAACAAGGTCCTGTCGCGATCCCATCGCGGCGTCAGCATGCACAGCAGCGGCGACGGTCCAGAAGATGGCTGTGGCAACAATCCGTTTCATCATTGGCTTCTCATTCTGCATTGGCTAGGCAGCGAACAAACGCCGGATGTGTTTCGGCGAGGCAGGCTTACGCTCAAACCATTCCTTTGCAATGCAGCCGCGCTGAAAGAAGGCGATGACTTCTCGCCGCTTGTCCGGCGGAAGCAATGCGAGGTCATGGCGCTGGCGTCGTTTTCGGTTCGAAAGCTTCATGGTGCTAGGTCCCTTATTATTGCAATCGGTATGTGCGGCTTTCGCTAACGAGAACGTCGAACGCAGACCACGGCGTAGCGGCAAGAAGCACATGCAGTTCAGCTTCGGTGCCGTCGAAATGCACGCTGACGACTCCAGACGAAACTCGATTCAGGCGCACGCCTGGCAGTATGAGCAACTCATCGAGTAGCTCATCTGGTACGCAGACCAAAGCACAACAAGCAGAATTTTTTCATCGTCATCTCCAGTGGGCACGATGCCCACACTGAGAGATGGCAGTGGCAACGAAAAACCGGCAATGCTGTTACAAACTTTCTGAATGTATTCGTTTTTCGTGATTGACGCGCCTCTTGATAAGACGTGCATTGCGTGCATTATCAAACAGTGGATAGCCCACAACCCCACCTCGGGCTAACAGAGGCTGAGAACAACTATGACCATCCAACTTCGCACGTACACCGTTGCTGAATTTCACGCCTATCTGCAAATCCTGATTGACAGAGGCGAGAGTGCCCTACCGGTCTGCGCCACCGATTGCCGTGGCCGCTATCCCTTTCAGGCATACACAGTCCTGAATCCGTCTGGCTACACCGACGCTCTTTTGATATACGTCAGACCAGACGCGCATTTCCAGGATCGTGATCCGTTGCCGATCAACTGGGGGCCCGGCCGCGTCCGAGAGTGGAATGACGAAGCGGACGCCGTCAAGGAGCGTTGTGGTGCTTTCAGTGACAAGCACCATGCACACGCGCCGTCCTATTCCACGATGAAAGTCGCTCTCGAGAAAATCTGGAACAGCGGGCACCCTGGCGCCGGCGAACACATTCCCGAGTTCCCTAGCCTGTCGGAAGACAAGTGTGCTTCACGGTTGGTCGAAATTGCTGGCGATGCCCTTGGCCGTCGATAAGTAACCACCCGAACCGCGCGCGGAGCGGATCACCGTCCCGCAATTCAATACCCGGTCAGAGCGGCCAGGAAAGTGGCAGGATTGACGCGGACACAAGGCTGGTGACCTCGTGGACACAACTTGCCGTACCAGATGGCAGTGGAAGGTTAGCGACCAGCGCATGCACCATTTTGGGAGTTGTTCCGACCCAAAGCCGCGCTCATTACGCGTGAGCCGGAATAGTGATTTCCACACAATAATCCGGATATCCCCCAGATAATTCTGTCGATACGAGCATCTTTATAAACAGATCGTTGGAAGATTGCTTATAGGTTGCGAGAAAAACCGGTGCGGCTGAAAATCGCGGTAGACAAGGGGTAATTGACGATGGGGACCAACAACACCGGCAATGCAGATTGCAATTATTGCGGTGCCGAGTTCCGGTTGTTCACGATATTCAATCGTGACATGCAGGGACTGGCGCGCGCGTGGAAGCGGCGACATGAACGAGCATGCGCGAAGCGATCGCCGCTGCAACGGCGGAAGTGGGCCACCCCATATATCGGCAAAAGCCGCGTCGATAGCGCATTAGTTATTGACCTAAGTCATGATGGTTTCAAGCTTTAAAAAGCTATCCGGACAAACGTGTGGATAGGATCTACCCGTGCAAAGTGAAAAAACGGAAATCTGTGTGGAAATCGTACCCGCACTGGATGCCAATAGGCGCAATGAGCCCGCACTACGCAATCCGAGTGATGTGCTCCGCCGGGTTTTTAGTGTCCACAGCCGCCTGCGCTATGAGTTCGGAGCGTAAGAGTTCAACGGCGCTCGTGCCTTGATTCAGCCTTCGGAAACATTTGAACGAGAATGTGCCACGGGCGTGCCGGTCAGTGACCTTCACGGCCCGGGTGCTGTTTGGGCATGGTTCGTCGGCTCGCCACGAGCGTTCACGTTCGGCTTTGTCGACTCGTCGGGTTGGGCGACTCGCAAGATGCGGTCACAGCTGGCAGCGGAATACAAGGCCGTCACCAGCCATGTCCCATGTTCCACACGGTAATCCGCAGGGCCTTTGCATTGCGGTGGCAGTGGTAAGGGCCAAGTATTCAAAGCAGTTGCTCAAAACCAATAGGAAAAATCGTGCAAAAAACTCAGGACATTCCACGTCGCCGCGTAGCGCCTGCTGGCTCAATGACGACGGTCGTGCCGGGCGCAATACTGGGGTCTATAGTGATGCCGGACCATATAACCAGCAACGCGGCGAAGCTCTCCGAAGAATTTTTCACCGCGGCGGAGAAAGAAGAGTTTTCCGGTGAATCGGTTGAGACCTACGCAATTCCAATATGGGCTAAACGGGGCGGGACCGCTTGGTTACCCGACGTGTCAGATCTTGGCTACCGACGCTCGAATATTCCGCACGAACTGGTGGTGACAGCCGGCGTCGACCCGCATACCGATGGTGGTGGGTTTGTGCTAATGGTTGTTTTACACAACGATGGATTGATTTTTTCACAAGATGGTGTGCGCCACGCACCATGTGCTGGAGATTGGTTCATTTTTGATGATCACAGGAGCCATAAAATGAAAGAGGCGCGCGGCCGTGCAACGTTCGTTGGCTGGCATATTCCTCTCGTACCAGCCTGAATTGCCAAAGTAGGTTGACGCGCCAATTATCATTGACGCGATCGTGACACGGTTGAGCGTTAAATACACTTCCGAGTAGATATTGGGGACTGAGTAAACGTAAGACTAAACCGAAAGGGCAAGCCGGCAGCGATGGCACCAAGGACTACAGGGCGAACAATGGATTTTGAGCGTTTTCGAGAATATCAGATCGAGGTGGTCGGCGCCGGCGTTTGAAACCAGTCGTAAGATACCGCGCCGCCCGCTGCCCGCACCATGGACCGTACAGATTTGCAATACCCTCTCAGCCGGCGCCGCCTCGGACTTGCTCAACGCGACGGCACTTCATATCTCGCCCGTCCCGATCAGCCGGGCCAGGAGTGTCAAGTCCACGCCGGCGAGCGGGACCGCTTCACGCGGCGCTCGAGTACGTCTCTCCACCGCGAATCCGTTGACCAGGCTGTTTAATGCATTTTCCGAATAAAGCATCTGGACGCGAAGCGCTTCGAAGCTATAGCCGCGGCCGAGCTGGTTCACCACGCCACGCAATTCATTCACGGCGTTGCCATAGTCGTTCGCAACCGGATGCTCGAAGTACGCCAAAATCTCCGGCATCCACTGTTCGAAAGCTTTGATGATGGGCTTGAAGTGAGCACGGAGGCCTCTCGGGATGGCCTGGCTCCATTCCTCGTACGCCGAGCATGCCGCGGCCGGCGTTTCGGCATCGTAGATATCCCAGAACCGTTCTTTCAGCCAAAATGCTTCGCCTATAACCGGGGACGATCGAGCAAAATCGGCAAGCAACAGCCGCTCCTGCTCACTCAAGTCACCTTCACGCCTGGTCAACAGGCCCCGAATCTGCGTCATATTGCGTCGGCGAGGGCCCTCAAACCCCTGCGCGGTCGCGCTCCATACCGAGTCCACCGCCTCGTCCGCCAACCGCACCACGTGGCGCCCGTCCACGACAATCCTTGCCGCCGGCAAAACCGCTCGGACAGCATTGCGAGACGGGAGCCATAGATCCATAGCGACATATTCCACGGCGTCCGGATCGGCGAGCGAACGGAGGAACTGAGACAGGCTGCCTTTGCTCCGATCGAGTAGCAAGTCGACAGTGGTGCAGCTTTCAACGTTCGTGACCATGTTACGCGGGTGGATCACATGCATCTCTTCGATGCCCATCCATCGGGGCGTTGCAAAACGGATCCGCTCCCCCAGCTCGCGCACATAATCGAGGAAAATCGCTCGCACGGTACCCGGGACGACGCCGACCTCCTCGGCAATGCTCGAAAACGTGCGCTTGACCGCCTGTGGCCCGATCCATCCCACCAAACGCGCCGTCATGGCGCGTTTTTTGTCGACGTCGGGCAGCTGCTCGCTGAATGTCCGGCCGCAGGTCCTGCACAGCATCCTGCGCGTGCTTACGTAGATCACTACCCGCTTGCCCCGGAACGGGAGATCCTTCACAGGCTGTTCTCGATGGCCGAAACCAACCAGGTGGTCGGATCCGCAATTCGGACAGAAACTTGGCGCCTGTGAGACTTCCACGCGCGACACGTAGTCGCTGGCCGTCTCTTCGGCTGCGAGTACAGTGTAAGCAGGCAGGTTCAGGTCAATCGCGGGCATCTTCTTTGGGATTATGGACAAGGACGGAATAATACAACCTGGGGCGAAAAGCTTTTACTCGCCGGCGCGATCGCGACATTCGGCTGGCGATGGCCAGAAACGAGGTCGGCACAACACACTCGCATCAAGGGATCTCTCGGGTGGCCGGCCGGCCGCCCGGCCCGGCGCGGCGCTAGTCGAGTTTCATTTTTTCCACGACTCTGCGATATCCCTTGCCCGCTGTTGTTGTGTTTCTTGTGCGGAGACGATATCTTCGATCAGCCAAGCGGCCTGCGACTCTGCAGCGTCAGCCGAAGCCTTGGACTGGTCGACATTGGCATACGCCACGTAGCGATCTCCCACTCTCTTGATTAACAAGTCACCAAATACAAGATTTTCTTCATTACATCGGTATCCCGAACACAAATAGGACGTGTCAGATGTCCGGCCGCCGGAACTAATTTTCACTTGGCGCCAAATACCGAACACTCGGTCGCGCCAGCGAAGTTCGCTGACGCTTTCCGACCGCAACAACGGCCCATAGGTCTCTGTGACATAGGCGCTTAGCACAGGCACCTCCGGCGGAGTGTGCAGCACGTACCACGTTATCAACCCGGCGATGATTACCAGAATAACCGACCGCTCGACCCAAACGTTGTTCTCTTTCACGTTCATTAGTTTTCCCTTTGGTAACGCATGCGTCCGAACTGCCCAACACATCCCCCTGTTTTCGTACCTTGGCCGCCCTTACCGCAAGCGACTGGTGACCGTCATCGCACGCCGAAGCTCTTGCTGCGCCTTAATCCGTAGTGACCGCTCGGCGCCAAGCGCTTTTGCAACCGCGTCAACGGCACGATCATGGTCACCGAAGCACAAACCCCAGTCAAGCACGATAGTTTCAGCGATTTCCTCGACGGTCTGGTCAACCGTCTCGCCCGCCCGTTTATTCATGGAGTAGCCCTCGTTCTATTCCGGCACGGTGCCGGCATAGCAGTCAAACTTTGCCGGATAATTCCCGGTTCCTATATTGCCAGGATGCACCACTCGCCCAATGTCATAGATGACTTTTGACTTTCCACGATCACGTTCCCGGTTTTCCTCGTGCCGGCACCGTACTGGCTCCTGGCTCCATTTGATGCCCCATTACCTCCCTAATGATTTCCCACAACGGCGTGCATCGTCGGATGCCTATTTTCCACGGCCGACTGGACATCTCTAGGCTCTCACGCATACAACTGGCTTGCCAGGTAGAGCTGTTCATGCAGATTCAGGATTGGCGCGGGACGTTGCTGCGGGCCGAGCAGAACGGCTTTTCCTGATCTTCGTTTACCGCCACTTTCGGAACAGGATCAACCACGCTCCCGTCACGCAAATGGCGACGATTCCTAGCCAATCTAGCACAGCGAATTGACCTGCACGCAGCCTTCCCCCCAATTCGACGAGGTTCAAAATCAGGTAGATCACCGCCAACGCCTTTAGTTGCCTCGGGCCTAGAAACCGCATCAACACTCCGGCGGGACCCTGCGCGACTAACTCTCGAATTCGTTCGCTTTTTGTCATTTGGTTGTTTCCTCGGTTTCATGATCGCAATCGTCCTTGCCTACTAGGCGCCAGCTCACTCCACCGTTATCCATTACGGCTGATAACCGCCATCGCACACTGAAGATCTACCTGCGCTTTGATTCGCAACGCCCTCTCCGTACCAAACGCTTTTGCAACCGCGTTAACGGCGCGATCATGGTCACCGAAGCACAAACCCCAGTCAAGCACAATAGTTTCAGCGATTTCCTCAACGGTCCGGTCACCCGTCTCGCCCACTCGTTTATTCATGGAGTAGCCCTCATTCTATTTCGACACCGTGCCGGCATAGCAGTCAAAATTTACCGGATAATTCCCGGCTCCTATAGATTCTCGTTTCACTCAATCTCACCGTTATACCTACCTGGCGTAACGCTTATATCCATGCACCAATCAAGATGTTCCTAAAGCTGCTCGGTCTAAGTGATTCAGGAAAACGCCTCTTCAACTGTTTCCATAAAGGCGTGTCGATCTATGGCATACAGGCCAGATGAATGGATACAATTGAATTCGATAATGCGAAAACTCCCGTCACCCAACTGAGCAACATCCATCGTGTTGAGGCGTGCGGACTGCCTGCCTTCGGCAAGATTCACGCCAGCGGCCATCACCAGCGTAGGAACATCGGTTGACCCAACCGTGCGCTCCGACTTACGACTATCCACGAAAAAGTCGGCGCGACTACATTTGGCTTCCAGCAACAGTGAACACGATGACCTAAACCCAATGACATCCGCTTGTTCGCGACATCCTACGGCGGATACCTCCGTTCCGACGACAGAAAACCCCAGTCGCTTGGCATGCCTACCACCAAGATCGACCAACTCGCGATGCTCGATTTAGCTTGTCATTTCAATGGTGTGCCGCTCTCTGAACTATGGAGTGTCATGAAGAGGTCGGGATTCTCTAGGCAGCGGTGCTAATGGCCTTCGATTCCGGGTGCGGAACCGGCTTGCCCTGCGGGTCATCAGTACCGATAACTGCGGTCAGCGCGTCATAGGCTCGATTCGCTGCCGCCGCATCGGTGAACCAAAGAAAATATTGACCCAGCGTGATTCGCCACACGCCGACCGAAGCATCACGCGAGTCAATTTCGATATTTGAAATGCCCTCAGTCTTGAATCTCACCCCCTGGTCGTCCAGAGATATGACCTTACCAGGCAGAATCTTGTAGGCTTCGTTCACCCCTTTCAGCGTGGCACGGATTTCTTCTCCGCAGGTCGTGGTCAAATTACTAGGAAGATGGTCGTACTGTAGCCAAGGCCCGCGAGATCTATGGTGCGACAGTGACGCTCGCAAGCTATACCCATATCGCAAGCAACTTAAGACTTTATCGTCGTGGATCTCCTTACCGCATTGCTTAAACGTGTAATTGTGTTCTGCCGCCCACATAACCGTCGGTCTGACATCATCGTCACCACCGGTACCATGGTCCTGGTTGTCCGCTTGGTTTGCATTAATGAGTGCATCGCATTGAATCGGCGTACCGTCCATGTCGAGTTGGATGAAGTCATCGAGGGTCTTCGGTTCACCGCAACCCGAGAGTGCGACCGTCGAGATCAAGAGAAAAATCAACGCCAGTGTTTTCATGTTTTCAATGTCCTTGGTTGTGGTCGAATAGCCCGGCTATGACGATATCGTCTACATATTCGAATACGATGCGATTCACAATCGTCTCCGGCCGGCAACCCTTATGCGATCGACAAAAGAACGGCACAAATTCGCTTGGCCACCGTAAGGTAAGATGGTCGCCGAATCCTTCTTTCTTGCACTCCTCGATGCCGTAGTCGACATTGTCTATCATCGCCCTCAGTGGCTCGGGCCGCAGTTCGATAACTCGTATTATTGACAACCGCTGGACTTTTTCGCCGGCCTTCAATCCCATCCCCTTCTCGACGCCTTGAACCAGTTCGCCGAGGTTTAAATGCCACCATCCAAGGCGCCGGGTTACCGTTTTGCTCCGATCAAGCATCTGCGCTTTCGTCAGCATGAAGCTCATGTTTCGCATCGGGGTCTCTCGCTTGGTCTATTAGAAAACTCGGCTATCCGAAAGCTCTAATCCGCGGGTCGGCGCGTCAGTTCGTCGATGCCCCGCCCGTCGTTTAACACCAGATCCCGACGAATTTCTCGGCACCGGTCAACGACTGCTGAAAGACTCTTCAGGGGAAGGTTTGCTACAGCTCTTGCCAAGTGCGACACATCCTTACCCGGTGTCAGAGCAATATCCAATTCTTTCGTTGCGCACAGTAGGCGTGTTTCCTCGGTCGGCGTTGGGATCTCGAGCACAAAATCGAATCGGCGCACGACTGCGGAATCCAGGCGGACGAAGAGGTTTGTCGCGGCGATGAACATGCAACTTGGAGGAAGCCGGTCAATCGCGATCAAAAGCTGATTCGTGACGCGCCGAATCTCGGCGACATCGTTACCGTCACGCCGGTCCACCGCTATCCCGTCGAATTCATCGAGAAACAGAACACAGGGCCCTGCAGCCGCGTATTCAAATATTTGGTTCAAGTTTTTGCCGGTCTCACCTAAATATGATCCCACCATGCCGGCGTATTTTACGCACAAAAACGGCAAGTCCATTTCGGTAGAAAACGCCTCCGCCAGCATCGTCTTGCCGTTGCCTGGGTCGCCGTGAAGCAACACACGGTGCCTAGGGTGAAGTCCAAATTGGGCGAGATCGTCGGCGCGTAGATGTTCAGCAAGGATATCGCGGCACCGGCGACCGAGCTGATCCGGCAAAATGACTTCAGAGAAGGTGCGGCGGCCGCGCTCGAAAGCGATCAGCTCTGATGGAGCCCGGAGCTGAGTCGGTTTCATCGTTCGGAGGCGCCGCATTTTCCTCGCAACGCCCGGGTGCGACACCTCAAGAGCGCTGGCCATCTCGTCGGCGATATCGCTCAGAGGGTCGCGCTGGTTCCAAAGTGCCTTTTCGACGAAAGTGGGGAGTAGCTGCAGTGCTCGCGATATTGCGGCCTTTTTTTCGGCCTGCGTCGGTGGATCAGCCTTTGGCGTGCTTGCAATCTGCGGCACATCATGGTCTACAACTGCGTTTTCCATATCAGTTCCATTCTCAGGGATTAAAAACGTCTGCGCCTTCGGCGTCAGGCCCGTGCCGTTGGCCAAAGAAGTACGGTTCCTAGTCGGCCGCCGCGGCTGTCTCTGCGATCAACTTTTCCTCGGTCAGCCAATCCGGAGGAGTTGCGCGATGAAAACGAACCGAATTCCAATAAATACGCGCTCGCGCCCTGACTGCTTCGCGGGGATATACCCAACCTCCCTTCGAGGGGCTTCGCTCAAGTTCGCCGTTTTCGACCCATTTTGTGATCGTTGTAGCCGTAACCCCCGCCTCGGTCGAGGCGTCACCAACGCGCAGCCAGTCGGAATTGAATCGCTCTCGCGCCGCCGGATTTTTCTGCGCTTCACGCAACCGTTTCAGCATGGGCTCGGTGATATAGACTCGCTCGGTATCCCACTTGGTTCGTGTCATCTTGATCGTGCCGTCTTGCTTTCGCGCAAGCACCCACTCCGTGGTGGTGTCTAACGTACTCGCCGCTTCCTCAACGGTGTACCCTTCTTGCGACGCTAGGCGTTTAATCACTGCTTGAACGGTTGATAGGGGAATACCGTCCGCCTTCCGCCAATGAACGCCTTCCAGCAGTTGGCGAAATCGTGGAACGGCAACACCAACACGCCGCGCCGCCTCTTCTTCCGTAAAACCAACCTTTTCGCGCAAGTTCCCACATTGGTGCCGAGAAACATAATGAATACCCCTCGCCGCCCCGGCCGAGCCGACTTTCAATTTCAGCGTTCCGTTGGAGATCAGGGCGTCCAGGTCTTCCCGCGTAAATAAATACAACTTGCAGGCGGTGTCTAGTGAGACCCACGATTTTTCACCGGTACCCGACGGGCATTTTCGTGCACGCCATCGGGTTGCCTCGGTAAGGGAAATATACTGTTGGCGCCCGTCTAATGTGCTTTGCAACATACCGTTGCCGATCGCGAGCCGAACATGCGATTCGGTGCACTCCGCGGCGAGCGCCAGCTCACTGACCGTCAGGCCTGGATTCCACTTCCGCGTCAAATGCCGCTTTGCGCCATGCGCGAGAGGCGAATAACGGATAGCGTAATCTTCGTAAGTGACGGGGGCACCGCCCTCACCCCATATGTCAGCACAGGTTTGACAGGTCACCGGGTGTTGGCGCTGCTTCCACAACTTGAATGTTGTTCGCAAGTTGTCTTGTATGGGTTTCCCGTGCCATGGCATCGGCCGCCCTGCTTGCCGGTCGGCCAAAATCTGTTCAGCGACCTTCGGATCGATATACCAGACGCCGAATTGACTGGAGGGACCTTTCGCGCCGTAGGGTGTGCATCGAATGGCCGAGGGTACGTAGCCCATCCGGGCGAATTCCGAAAGCTTGTCGCTGTGAATCGACAAGGCCTCTTTAAGGCTGCGCAACGGCACAAATCCTTCGGGCGGAAAAACCCGCTTTGATTTCCACTCACTCCAGACGGCATGCGGGATGACCAACAGCCGGCCCACGCGCAGGAAGGTCAATTCCTTTGTCCGTATAGCGTGGGTAATGATCGCCAGCGAGTTTATTTCCCGACCAGCATCGGCCGTTGTGATGCCGCCAAGTACATCGTTGGTCTGCATACCAACGCTACCGATGCGCAGAAGGACCGCAACCGTCGTACGCTCCGCCTCGGCATCGCCGGTCAACTTACGCAGTCTAGCCGTGAGAATTTTTGCAATCTCACCCGGGCCGAGGCGCCCAACAAGGCTTACCAGCAGCGCAACTTCGGGCTCCTGCCATTCGTAGCCATTGATTCTCCCCAACTTGCGCGGGTTAGGCCAGTCTTCGTCACGCGGCGGATGGCCATGCCAGAGAGCAAAGAGTTCGGAAAAATTTTTGCTTCTGGGTTGGCGATTACAGACGCCAGTAGAGCGAAATGCTGTTATCGCCTCGGCCGTCTGGCCGACAATGTGGGCGAGGGAAGACACGGGCGCCCGCCAACCATGCGTCATGACAAACCTCTGCCAATCGTCAAGGTCGGTTGTGTCATTCGGCCCTATCATCCTCTGGCCTCCAGTTCATCCTGGAGTGCACGCGCACCGGACTGCACCTGTTGCGCCGGCAGGCCAGCCACCGCACATAGCAGGTTCACGACCGGATCCGTCAGGGCTTCGAGACGAGCAGTGGGGATCTCGCTCATGGCGCGGTTCCATTGTCGGAATGTCGTCGGCAGCGTTCGTCTAACCGCCTTGGCCTTCGGCGCGACCTTTTGCAACGCGACCGCCATCGGCATCCTGATTTTTTCGACGCCGCGGCGACTGAAGCAGAAGAATTCCCCCGGCGCCAAAGCATTCAGGTCGTTAAACTCGATTTTCGATGCCCGGAATTGCGGTGCCAAAGCGGACCACGCCGTCGGATCTTCCTGGCATCCGATCAGCGTCAGGTTTTTGTTACTGAAAATAGACCGGTTTAGCGTTCCCGTGTAGCGAAGCGCTGTAATGAAAAGGTCCAACGCACGCTTACGGCCCCGGCCCGTGAATTCGTTGATGATGTCATCTGCCTCGCCGATATCGTTGCCTCGGCGTCGAGTAGCGCTGAATAGCTGACCTTCGTCGATGACGACAAAAATCGGCTTGCGGTATTCGTCTGCGGCGTCAAGGATGGCCCGGCCGTATGGAATGAACTCGCTCGCGTCCTTCGCGCTTACAACGACAATCGATTGCTCGCGGTGGATGAGGCGCCCGCGAAGATCTTCAGCATCTGCGACGGCGTCCCCGTACATCGATTCCATCTCGCTTTCGGGGTCGATCAACACGCTGACCCAGCCTTGTTCGGCTAGCTGTTCAGCCATTAAGCAGCCAGCATTCGTTTTGCCGTGACCGCGCGGCCCCACTGCCAAGGCTAGCAAACCGGTTGTCGCGTACTCCGATAACGCAATCGGTGCCCCGCCAAGATCGAGCCTAGCAGGCTGCATCTCGGGGCGTTGAATGACTGAGCGTTTCATTCCTCATCCTCCTTGGCCTGCAGGACGATGTCCTTGAGACCCAAGACCTGTTTCGGGTTGAGCGAGTAAACGATCGCGAAGTCGTTAATCACTTGCTCGGTGATTTCCTTCAGGATGCCCTGGCGAGCAGCAACGGCGAGAACCTTGCGCAGCCCGGCCCAATCGTGGCCGCCGGTGGGCATTAAGTTGGCTGCATCGCCGATCTCGGCACACAGTTGTTCCATGTTGTATTTCATGGCGTCGGGGCCGAGATCGCACTCCAATCGCTCGTTTAGTAATTCGAGCAGCTGTTGCGGCAGCATTTGGGTCCGGAGCTTCGCGATCAATGATTTCTCGGCGGGTGTGAATCCGCGCGCTGATCGAGCGGCAGTCGCCACGACTTTTCTTGGTGGGGGTAGCGCAGCCGGAGGTATGCCAAGCCGGCGGGCTTCCGGGCGATTCTTGCACGAATCGCAGAGATCAAGATCCATGTCATCACCTTCTTCCGGATCGAGGCGGCATTCGCAAATGCGACATTGATTCAATACCCCGTGCGCCATAGTTTCTGCATGCAGTGCCATCATTTCCCTCTCTATCTATGGACGTCTCTCGGCCTATCCATCACCGTCGCACCAGTGGAATTGAGCTAGGCCCTCAAGCGCGATCCGTTCGGAAACCTCTGACGCAATGTCCGGGGAGCAATTTCTTTATCCGGATATGCATATCGTTCAAATAGAGATTGACTCGCCTTGTCCAACAAGTCTCGACACACTGCTGTCAACCGCACGGAGAAACGCGTCCTCCCCGCCCATGAACGCCACCCACTCGGCTAGCGCGTCGAGTGCCTCTTGCCGCGTCCCGTCCGATAGCTCCCTTTCCCGCAGATCGCCACCCGAAAGGTCACCGCCGGGCCGCGTTTGTCCCGGTACTCGGGCAGCACATACGGCATCCCTAGTATTGATGTGACGTTCATGGTGTTTTTAACCGAAGGTTATTCGTCAAATCATTGACGAGTTCAGTAACTTGCTCAAACCACGTGAACGTCATCTCGGCCTCCACGACATCCATCACCAAGTACCATGACCCGTCCCGATAAAGCCCCGTGTCAGCGTCACCTGTCTCATATTTGGCTCGAAGCTGGCTTTCGACACGCTCTCGCCTATATTCTTCCTCGATTTCGAGGAAAGGTATCTGCGGTGTGCTCATGATTAATGTCCTCTTTATAAGGTTGGCGACTATCTGCCATCTCGCGTGGCTTTATTTAATGACCGGTGTTGGGATCTTCCTGCGGCAGCGGCCGTCTTGCTCGCTGCTTTTGCCAGCGTGGCGGCATCCTTGATTGCTTTCTCGGCGATCAACTCGGCGTATCGCGCGAGGACGTCCTCGGCGGACGTGCATGACACTTGGAGATCGAGCTCCGCCGCTACGCCCCGGCGGATCTCGGCGAGGAGGGTGGCCTCTTCGAGGGTCGGCATGCTGGTTGGCCACCCTTTCGTATACAAGAGATGGCTCGGGATGCGTGCTTCGAGGTCCTGGCGCCGCGCCGCCCGTTGTTTTGCGATGGCGATGCGCTCGCGCAGCTCGGCGGGCAGCAAATGCGGCGCGGCATCCGCCAACCAGCGGTGCCCCTGGAAACCATACGTCGAGTGGGCTTCCAATTCGACCATCTCGATGTAGATCGCCTGGTTGTCCCCACAGCCGGCCGCCGCCCGCAAGTCACTTTCGCTGCTCATGATGCAATAGGCGCAGGAGACGCGTGAGGCCCGGTATTTCGTGTAGGCCTCGTGCAAGCGCAAGCCGGCCTGGTCGATGGCCGAGAACACCTCGTCAATTTCCCATTCGATGATCGCGTTCCACGTCAGGCCAGCACTCCCTTTTCGCATCAGCTTCGCTTGTTCGGCCGCCACGGGCATCTTGCGGCGCGTCGCGCTTTCTTCCCGCCGAATGCCGGCGACATTCACGATGTCCTGCCCTGGGAATCGCTTTTTCAGCGCGCTCGTAATCGGCCAAATTTTCGCATCGGACGTGCAAAAACGCATGGAGGGCGTACTCCACGGCAGGATCAATTTGACGCATGAAAGATCCCGGTACCGGGTTAGGTTGTTCTGCCACCGGCCCAACCAGCGATCCATCATGTCGCCGGCGGGACGGCGAACGACCATCAACTCGATACCGAGGTGACGCGCCAGTTCTTCGCAGACGGGCAGGCTATCCTTCCACTCGACCCGCCCCAGGTCTGCATGCACCAAGACCCGGGGCCCGGTGTGGCCGATCGCATCCAGATAAGCGACGACAGCCACCGCGCAAGCCTGACTGTCCTTCCCACCGCTTACCCCAATAGCGACGGCCGCCTGGCGGTCGAGGAGGCTTTTGACGTCGGGCGTGATCGCTACGGGCGGCACCGCGGTGCGTTGATTTGCGGTCCGCTGCACCCATCGAATTGTCTTTTCTTCGGCTTCCAGCATGATGGCCTTTCAGAGAGTCCTGCATCCGTATTTCGCGGTTGATGACGGCTCAAAGCTCGCCGCCCTCGATCATGGCGATCAGTGTTGGTATGTTTGACTTTTCAGTGCTTCGCCGCACAACATGCGCGCCAATCGCGCCGGCAACGAACATCACATAGAACACGTTTTCGCCGAGATAGTAGGCCAGAACGGAGAAAACAGTTAGTAGTATCAGTTCAGACAAGCATAGCCAAAGCTCCTTCGTCGCCGCATAAACAAGTGCGTTCGACGATGCCTGTATGTCGCGGTGAATTCGAGTATTCCAAGCGCTTGCAAACAACCAAAACGAGCAACTGCCATCGCGCCTAGCGGCGACAAGATGCCTCGGAGGCCAAATTCGCAACCAAAAAACAGGATGACGCCAGCAAGTGGGATACCTATCGAATAAAGATAGGCCGCGACGAAGAAAGAGAAAACTGCGTCACCCAACTTATTGAGCAGAACGGTCGCATACAGTGCCATGTACGAGCGCTCAAAATAGACAGTCCGTGATATTTCAACGCTCATTTTGTGTGCCCCGGCTGAAACCAATGAGGTGGTGGTGGGGTTACGATCAATGCCAGCCACGCATCGTAGCTGGCCACGTCACCGCCACTCCAGTTGGCTCCGTTATCGGTGAGCCAGCTTGCCAATTCCTCAGCAGTCTCAAATGCTGGTGACATCGGCGTACCTTCGTCGATGGTTTCGAACATCATGTAATGCGTGGCTACGCCGCTACGCCAGTAAGGCATGAACTTATCTTTGCTGGGCATTTCGAGATGTGGGTCGCGAGAAAAAAAGAACCATATGGCGCTGTCATACAGCGGTATATACATACCTCTCTCGTCCCGAGGATGCTCCCAACTTGGCGGCACTTTCCTTACTTCACGTGACATGGGTGTCGTCCTTTACCTTAACCTCATCAACCACGAAATGCCTTTTTCAAATTACGATTATAGGCATCCTAAACCGCGCGTCAACCTCATAATGATTTTTTACACATTAAATTCAACAGCCACTTTTCGAGATATCTGCGGCGTGACTCGGGTAGCCTATAAATGGCACAATTCAGTTTCATCACGCCCCACGTCAATGGCAGTAGGCTCATCCGTTCCGCTCGATATTTACGATGATTTCGTCTTGATTTCGGAAATCGACATCAACCGCTTCACGCTATCGGATTAATGAAGATCGTTTGCCCGTACCGCCGGCGGCGCCATCTCCAGCTCATGGTCCGCTTGCGCCTCCAAGTTATCGACCGCAATCGTGGCGCAATGCGCGACCACACCGCATCCAGCGCCCTCGCGCACAGGGATCTCAAGCCGGGTCACCTCGCCGCTCCAGTACAACGCGCCATGGACCTCGAGACAGATTTCGACGTCCACGTCTTCCTTCACACAGACCAATAGCTGGGTCACTTCGCCCAGGCTGATCGTCCGCGCCGCCTGCACGTCGATGAAATCGGCATAGCTCATGGGGTACATCGACCCCTCGACGTCTTCCCACACCAGCGGGTCGCACTGCAAAAGCAACGCAAGATTCATTTCTCGGCCCGGGATCAGCGAGGCACAGAGCACCACGGTTGTCGTTACCGTGGTTTCAGCGCTCTGCAACGTCAGTTTCAAACCATCGGTTTCGCTGTGGTGGGCGAGCACTGCCAGTAACGCATTCACTTTCATCGACATCGGGTTTTACCTTGTTCGGGTTGAATTGATTTCGGCACCGGCTTGACCTCCTGGAGGGCCACAACCGGCTAGATCCTGGGCCCCGCGGCTACGGCACCTGGTCGGCCCCGCTCGAGCCCGGCATCGCGCCGCCGGCGGACAGCGTTCCCCTGCTTTGAATGAAGCCCAGGTTGCAGGCTCGCCAGATGACGTAATCGACCGTCCCGATGCGATCGCCGCTCTCGCGCACGAGTACTTCGCACATGGCTGTCGGCGTCATCGCATACCAGTCTGCGACGCGCACCAGGTGCCGGTCGGGCTTGACGGCGTCGACGCCGAAATTCTTGGCCAAGTGCCACTTCGTGATGGGACCGATCCACGGCATGGTTTCGAGAAACGAGACTTTGTCGGCCGCGGCGCCGTATCGGTCAAACCAATCATCGCGATCGCACCAGACGGACCAGATCCCGTCGCATTTGCCGGCATGTCCAAATACCGTACTCGGGTGGTGCCCCTGGTTCAGGGCCGTCATCACCCGGTCGAAGATCGCCTTCGCGATCTGGGCTTTCATGCCTGAGTTACAGACCACGAAGATGTATTCGCAGGTGAACACCATGACGTCGGCCGGCGCTTTCACCGATTCAGCCCATTCGATATCGCCGCCGTACCCGCTCGCGACGACGCTATTCCTGAGTTCCAGATATTCCGATAGTTTCATCGTGCCCTCACTCGGCTTCCTGTTGCGGTGTGTCCTGCTGGGATAGGTCTATCGCGTACTGCCCGCGGCGCAGGAGCTTGCCGGGACCACCCTGGGGTTTGGACAGATCGACCTCGGTCGGCAGCCGCATCTCCGCACGTGCCGGGTCGATCTCGGTGACGACGGCGCCGGCCGCCAGGCATTTGGCTTTCCAGTCACTCCAATCCGACGTTGGCAGCACCACCGTGCCGGGCTCGACGACTTCCAGCTCGTGGTCTGTCCGTGCGATGCGGAACACGTAGCAACCCCAGCCGATCCTTTCGGCGCCACGGTAAATACGCGACCGCGTGTTATATCCCGCTACCTCGAGGTTCGCGATCTTGTCTTTCAGACGCTCCCGATCCAGCGCGAAGACGAACTGCCCTTCGTAATGATCCTTTTTCTCGTAATGCAACGCCCCGACTCGTACCCGCGAGCGTCGAACCTGGCGTTTGCGGTTGATCTTGCCCCAGAAACGCTGGTAAATCGCGACTTCGGAGGCACGCGCTTGGTGCCAGTAGACAAACGGATGCGAGGACGTGTCATCGGCCAAGTACCGTGGGTCGAGGTCGGTACCGGAAATTTCGAACACAGTCATTCCGACGAGCGCGTCGTCCGGCTCACAGCCGGGCCAATCCTGGTGAATCAACGTATTTTCGTAGTAGGAAAACGAGAACGATTGCCAGTACCTCTCCCCCATGGCGTAGAAAAACAACTTGGCAACGCGCCGGCCAATGCACTCATTCAGGTAAGCAAGGATTATCGGTAGGCAAGTTGCCCTTTCGTGATCACGCACGATGGCCGGCCCGGCTTTGTGATCGTACGGGATCAGCACGAAGTGGATTTCGTTGCGGCCTTTGATAGGGTTGACCTCGACGCTATATGAAAGCGACTTTTCGACGGGATGGGCAAGCACGAGGCGTCGGGGCGGCAATAACTCGAGAGGTGCCTTCGCAATTGATCTCTGCGTCGGCCGGCCCGGACTCGGGATACTGTCCGTGCAGGATTCGTCCCCGTGCGGTGGTGCGTCGATCTCTACTAGCGTTCCCACCAGCTCGAAATCGTCATCGGACCCATCGTCAAGCGACGACAGCAGATCGTTGAGATACACATCGGGCCCACACTCGCGGATGTAACGCCTGATTTTCGCGATGACGTCCGGTCTCAGGTCCGCGTCCGTCACGCCGATGTCGTGCCGAAGTAGCGTCAGCCCAGTTGCGCCGCGCTGCCGCCATACCTGCATCTGGCTGATGGCTTCTTCGAAGTCCCCAGTCGGCCATTCCAACAGCTGCTCGTCCTGCGCGCCTCGGTTTTTCTGGACACCGATGACGCTGTACCCGGGCTGCCCGAATAGATTCAGGTCGCTTGGGCTCACTGCGGCGCCCTCGACAGCCCCCGTGAGCCAGTCACGATGCCGCGCGCAATGGAATTTCAGCAAGTTGGCTACCCTGACACCGGGTCCGCACTCGATGGCCCATGCCCCGTGACGCAGGATTGTCGCTGGGATGACAAACGCGTCGCGCAGAGCATCACTGGGCTTGTCCGGCCGTAAGGAGAAGTTACTCCAGCAGAACGGTGTTTCGTCCGCGATTCCTCCGATTTGTTCAATGGGCGGATACCAATACTGGTACACGGTAATGTGTGCTTCCTCCCAGTTCAACAAGGTGTTACCCGTCTGCGTTCGGGCAAGCCCCAGCAAAACGCCGGCGGGCAAATGTCCGATCGCGAAGCAGTGCTCCGCGCAGGACTCCTCGTGGATGCCCATCCCGGCCCATCCGAAGTCGACCAAAGTCATGTTGTCGTTTTGAGCCGTGAGCCCTTTGAACAGGACAGGCCCGTAGGCTTCATCGTCCTCTAACGCGTAGTTTTCTTCCTCTGTATACATAGTGGCGCCCTGCTTATCCGTTTTGGGGGAGTGTCTCGCGGCCGTACACGCTGACGTGTAGTAACTGGACGCCGTATCGGCTTTCGTCCTGTGGCGAGTCCGGCGTGCAGGCGGCCAGGGTCCGGCTACGCGGATCCCGTTCGAACAGGTGGGTGATGCCGGCATACGACGAAGTTTTGCCGCGGCCGTAGACTGGATCTGTTTTGCACCGGGTGATCAGCGCGTCGAGCCCAGCCGGCCAACGCATCCAGGTTTTCACCAGAGACAGCAGCTCCGCCTGTGTCGTCAACGAGAAACTGAACGTCCATCCCGGGCGGCCGTCGCATGCGAACTCGATATCCCTCCTCGAGCCGACCGAGGCCAAGACGGGCTCGTGCCCGGTGATGGCACGGACCTGGCCCGCCATTCGCAACACCGCGGCACCCGATAACCCGCCCTCGCTGTTGGGCTTGTCGTAACCGATATCTAGATTGAAGTCCCGTATGTCGATGCCCACGATCGCGTCACACAGGTCGGTCCCTGATAGCCATGCCTGGGCGATACCGCGCAGCGCCGCCTTGTCGGCAGTCATGCTGTGCCACACCTTCTCTTGTTTTGCCTCCCGCGCCGCCCGAAAGTAGGCTTCTCGAGCGAACTGCTCGGCCGGGATGTGTAGCTCCAGGTTCCCCGGGAGCTGGAGAAACGGTATTCTTTCGCAATCCCCACCGCTGAAGACATATTGGCGAGACATCAGGACGTCGATCGCTTGCGCTACGATGTCCTGCGCTACATCCATGGCAACCTCGGCGGATCCGCCAGAATAACCGTTGGCCAGCGTCGCATTCGCCTGGTGCGAGGTTATCTGCCAGATGAGGAAGTCATCGCCACCGCCGCTCACATCGAATTCCCACTTATTAAAATTGAGCACCCAGCGCCGGGGCTCGCCGGCGGAATAGTCGGGGCGGGGAAATAACTCGGTGACGCTGCACCAGGTGGGGGCCCGGTATCGGCCGATATCGGGATGGGATTGGCACCGAGTGATGACGGCGTGCGGCCGGCACGGCAGCGCCATCCATCCCTTGATCAGGGCGACGAGCTCGCGCCGAGCGTTCATTCGGAAACCGATGGTCCATCCGGGGTGCGGATCGTTGACGAACTCGATGCCGGCGCCGGAACACGTGAAGGTCAGCGTCGGCTCGTCGCCGGACAGCGCTCTGACCTGTGCGACCATCATCAACACCGTGGCGCCGGGCAACCCGAAGAACCCGGCGATGCTGCTGACACCGATTTCCAGGTCATAGTCGCCGATATCGACCTCTAGTAGGTCACCATCCGCCAACCAGGTGGCCACAATGTTCGTCATCTCCGCCTGCGTTGTCCGGCGTGCTTCCCGCTCGGCGATCGCCGCGGCCGCTTCGTCGGGCGAGGCCGGCCAAGTTAGAAATGAGAATTTGAGCCGCTCCGCCTCGCTGAATACGTAGCCCCGCTTCAATAGGGCGTCACGAGCTTGCTCGATAACGTCCTGGGCGTGGTCAATCCGCACGTCGCTGTCAAAATCAGACCCATCTGTCTGGTCCATCGCGTCTGGTTCAAGTCCATCCATCAGGGCCGCCAACGCAGCGGCAGTCATTTTGTCGATTTCCGGGTCCGTGAACAGATACGCGTTGTGGGACTCCGGAACAGATTCGTCGCTGCCCGGGACGGCTACGGCCGTCATTGATTCAACCAACGGCACGCATGTCATTCGACGCTCGGGCGTTGCGATCTTCACCGCGATACGATGGTTGTTAGCCCAGTGCTCGTCCGAAAAGAACGTGACACGTTCCCTTGGAAACAACAAGCTGATGCATTGCTCTACTGTCCCACGACACCGTCCGTGTTCAGGGTCCCGCTCAGCCTTCGCCAGAGTAGCGTGTGCCCGGTACTGCCCTGTCATCCAGTCCTTGAGCAAAGCCACAAGCTCACGTTGCTCCGTCAGCGGAAAGGTAAATGACCATCCGGGATGTGGATCCGTCTCGAATGTCCCTGGTCGGGAACAGCAATACACGAGCCGCGGCTCACAGCCGGTCAATGTCCGAATTTGTGCTGCCATCTCCAGGACACTGGCGCCGGCCAACCCGTCTTCGGCACCAACCCGGCTATCCCAAAAGGTGAAATCGTAATCAGTAATGTCCGCGCCAGGGATCTGCGCACCGGCCAGCCAGCGGATCGCTACATTTTGGAGTTCCACGTGCATCGCGTGATAGACGTTCGCGGCTGAATCCCCATCAGGGCATACGACACCGGCACTATTCCACGGCGCGGTAATATCCCTGGGCGAGGTGCCCCAATCTAGAAACGACCACTGGTCGCGTTCGACTGACGTAAAAAAATAACCTCGCTCCTGTAAAATATCTCGGGCCAGCCTCAAGGCGTCCTGCGCGAACTGCGTCGTTGGATGGCTGGGGTTCGTCGCTGTCGAGTCCATTGCCAGTATGAGTTCCACCAATTCGACGTTACCCATCGCATAGAGACCCTCGGGGACGTTCGGTCCTGTCGCCAAGGGCCATACGTTCCCCAGGCCATCGTTTTCCTCTGGTTGGCGGGACGCGCTGGTCGAGAATATCGAATCGTTGGAATAGTCCAGTGTCGCGTCCAGGTGTGGGTCCTCGACCAGGTCGACATCCGTGCCGGAAGCAGTAGGCGTCGAACGTTTGTTAAATAGACGGCGTAGCGAAGCGAGCATGAAAAAGTCCCTTTGCGAGTGAGTAATGGCTTGCCGCCGCGATATGGCTGGCCACCCCTCGAATTAGTGATCAGTAGAGCGCGTGTTTCACTACCTGCCATGCTGTATGCCTGGCGATGTGTTCCGCGCTACGCCTCGCGTAACCGGTGGTTTCACCTCCAAGTTCGGTGACCGGACCATCGACCGAGCTCACTTCTCCCCCCAGTCCGAGCGCTGCCTCACTGACCGGCCCCGCATCGAGTTTCTGACCAGACGGGCGAGGTGCCGGCAAATTAAACACCCGCTGCTTCGTTACGCTGTCCAGTGCGGGGAATGGGTCGATGCCAGAAATCAATATGAAGTCGGCTACTGAGATAATCGAGAAAGCATCGCCGGCAGCGTTACGCGTAACATAAACGCCAGCGCCGCGTTTCGGGTCGTAGATCGCCTTCCACATATAGTTTGGCACTTCCACTCGCCCGCCAATACGGCCGCGCGTACCGATAAACAATGGTCCGGTTACCTCGTAGATATCCCCATCGTATTTAGCCAGAGCACGGCCGGAAATTTCTACACCTTGCCATAGGTGCCTGTTGTTATCAGGATTTTGAGGCACCATATTCGCCAGGCTAAACGACTGGTACTGGCTTTCCGCAGTGGGCTGGTCACCGGACGGGCTGTTATGGCCCTGGTCCCAGCCGCTGTGTTTATAGTCTGCCAGTTCCGCCCGATCATCCGGGGGGATGTTTTCATCCGGGTGAAACGAGTCAACCCGCTTTATCGAGTGGGCCTCCTCAACTGATTCGGCCGTTAAATGTTCGGCAGACCATAAAGCCGTCCGAGTCACGCCTGAAGTCATTACCGCGTAGAAGTCGTAGCAAATAAAAGTCGCTTTATTCAGGTCGGCTTTCACCTCGATTCTCGGCCCCACACCGGCTGCGAATTTATCTTCGCATGCGGCATACGCATGGGTGCAGGCAATGGCAGTTATTACGAGGCATGCGATTTTTGCTCTCACGGATTACTCTCTTTCGTTGAACTGTCCAAAATTCGGTAAAGGCTCTGGCGACTGATACCAAGTGCCAGCGCAGCGTGGGCTTTATTCCCTTTCGATGACACCAATGCGGTTTCAACTTGCTCTAAAGTCGGCTTCACCGCGCGAGGCGTGTACCGGAAGCTCGACAGGTAAGCGTTAGATTTGGACGCCCGGCTGTGTCCCAGCGCCTCGACGACAGTCGCGGTAGCATCCGCATGGGCATCCAGGTCGGGCCGGTCATCGCCTCGCTTGACCGCCGCTGGTACTTTGGCCAACCGCGCATAGAGCTCTTGTGCAAATCCGTGGCGCAGACCGTGGGTCGTGACTCCCAAACCTGCTTTGGTGATGCCGTGCTTACGTAGGACGGTCGAGAAGCGGGTGGTCCAGGTCTTGGGCGTATAGCCAGGCGGTATCATGCTGCCGATTTCCGCGTGGCTGATCGCGTGAGCCCGCTCCAGCAAGTCGTATTGCCACTCGAACTCGATAGGCACGTTGCGTGGCCGCCCCCCTTTCGTGCCGTGGCTCACCGATAGGAATTTGTCTCCGCGTGCGGCCCGGCCCGGGCGCAGCATCGAGCCCTCTTCTCGCCTTAAGCCGAATGCGGCACATAGGCGCAACGTCATCCCGACATGGCGATCGGTTTGCTCAACGCTCTCTATCACCTCGAAGAGATCAATGCCCTTTCCGACCCACGATTTATCCTCCGTTGCGACGTAGCTCCTGCGCATGTCGTCAGCGACCCCGGCGTAATCCCGTAGTCCGCCGACCAGATCATGCTTACCCATCCAGCCCGCGATTGTCCGGAGGTAGGTCAAGTTATTCTCCATGGTGCCAACCTCCCTCTTTGCTTCCAGCCACGTTCTGACTAGGTATTCCAGATGCTTTTTCTTTAAGGCATAGGGGCTCGTGAGCTTGAATCCGCCGGCGCGGAGATCGACGAACGCTCGCGCGATGTTCCAAACCCGGCGTTGCTGTGTCTTGATCGACGCAGCCTTGGTGCTGATCCGCGATTTGGACTGAATTGCGTTCCCGTTCTTCTGAAATAGCGCCGCAAGCTCCTTTTTGAACTCCGCAGGTAGCGGCGACGATTCCAGCGCCTTCTGGTAATTCAAAATAACTGCCATTCCAACCCCGTCCCGTGGTTTACAACGCTTCGCGTATTCCCATACCCCGAGGAACGTTCGCCCGTCCCTGCGCCTTTGCTTTTTCGCGGTGGCGCTCCGCGCTTGAAACGATCCTGGTTCTTTAGCGATTACTCTACATCTCGACCTTGAGGCTGGATCAACCTCCTTGACCGTCCTGCAGCGCATTACCGCAGCGCTACGCGGCGAACTCGTCCCTAGTGATCCGCTATGGCTCGCGCCAATAGCAAACCCCGGGGGTGACGGCTTGCGCCATCTACCAAGCTCAGTGTTTTGCCCTCTTGATTTCGAGGCCGGGCGAGCCTCTCTCTGATCCATTAAGAGCGAACGCGTCATTTGCGCGTCATCGCTCCCCACGTTGAAGCCGAAATCGATCCGGCCGCAGTTTGTCGGGCCTCAATTTCATGCCCAGCTTGTGCTGAAAACGTGTGATGTAGGTACGACTGAGCCAATTCACTTCCGTCCGAGTGTCCGGTACGAAAGGTGCTCAGTGTGTCCAATTCAGCCGAACCGGCTGAGAGGTAGATGTGATCGCGTGTCCGGTGTCCTCAGTGTTGCTCACCGTAGCTTTGATTTGAAACAAAAAAACAGGGAGTCATTTTTCCCTGTGGACAGCAACCCGAAAGTCTACCTGGCGAAAGGAAGAAATTCAGGGTCCAGCACCCCTCAGAGCCGAGGGAATTTCGATGCGCAAAGGCGCGGAGATGACTGAAATCTACCCTTCCATCCAACATAATTCAAGGTCATCGCACATAAAAATGCTCGTTGCGAGTAACACCATAAAAAACACCACTTATAAGTCTTAAGCGTCGTTTCTTGGCCCCACTAAACTCTTCAGGACCGCAACCCGCTCTAGTGGGACGTAGGTCCCACTAGTCAGCATCCATATACAGAAACTCCGCATTTTGATGGGCTAGTACGACCTAGGTCGTACTACGTCTTAACTGTCTCAACCGATCATTTTTTTGGAAGAAACCATGACCACAACGCACCCAGTTTTCGCCACTGACGTCGGCTTCGGTAACACCAAATCCGCCTTTAGGCTTGGAGACCAACTCAAATTTCAGATATTCCGATCCCTCGCCACCTTAGTTGGCCCAAATAAAGGACTCGCCTCACTGAACATGGAAGGGGGCTCCCAGCGAAAAATTGTGCGTGTCACTATAGAAGGCGTGGACTACGAGGTTGGTCCCGGCGTAAACACTACTAACTCCTCAAGTGCACGAACACTCGCCGATGATTTCCCAGCCACACCCAACTACGCAGCCCTCTTGGCCGGCGCGTTCCACTTCGCGAACGTCTCATCTGTCGAAAGGTTGGTCCTTGGACTACCGATCCACACGCTATCTCGATACCACGCTCTGCTCGAGACCAAATTCAAGGGCAAGCTCGACTTCGGCACTTTCACGGTCGACGTGGGTACTGTGAGTGTCCTACCTCAACCGCTCGGCACACTACTTTCGGCGACCAAAAAGAAACTAATAAACACTGCACGCGGTGCGGCTATTCTTCTGATTGACGTGGGCTATTTTTCGGTCGATTGGGTAGTGATGAGCGATGGGCAAATTGACAAAGACCGATCAAATGGCGACCCGAGCGGCGCCTCCAAAGTCTACCGCCGAATAGCGGAGGCGTTGAGCAGCGAATTACGTAAGCAAGTTACCGGAATCGAAAGAATCGATGCCTCTCTCAGAGAAAATTTACCATTTACGGCGCACGGCAAAGAATTCAATCTTCGCCGCGACTATCTACCCCAAGCGATCTCGGTGTGCAGAGGTGCTGTCAAGGTAATCCAAAGCAGCGTGGGCAATACCGAAGATATCCGTGAGATATGGCTGTCTGGTGGTGCAGCCAACTTATATGTTCCGGCGGTTAGCGAAGCATTTGATGGCATACCAATGAATACAGTAGAAAATCCGTGTTATGCGAATGTCGAGGGATTTTTGCTCTCCGGAGAGTCCGCCCGCCGCAGAGCTACTGCTTAGGATCTACTGCAATGCAAATGTACATCCTTATCGACGAAGATACGAGCCCGCTAGTACACGCCGCGCTTATGCAGATTCCAAAGGGTAAGCGGCGGGCCGCTGCCGTTCGAACATACGCCGAATCGTTCCTCGCAATGAAGGCAGTCGGCAACACCTCCACCGCCACGCGGTCGAATGACTTCAGTGCAAATCCATCCGCGCCACAATCTCAACATACGGCCTCCGCAGCTGGCGGGTTTGACGATAATGGCGCCTCCGCAGTCGATAACCTAATGGATAGTTGGAACGCGGATGCCCTCTTTACCTCCGGGACGTGATCCCATCTTGACAACTTGCGGAATCTGGCAAACTGATACCAATAGATTCTTACGAGGTACCAAAATGTTTAACGCACGACATCGCCGGCAGTTGGAGAATTTACAAGTTATTGTCCCTGCGGATTGGTTTAACCGCTGCAATCTCTTACGCATCGTTCATGACCCACTCTCAAGCACCTACGAGTTGGTGGGCGCAACGTCAACCGGTGAGCGATTCGTAACTCTTCTAATCGATGAAAAGCGTTCTATCCAGAATAGTCTGCTTACGCGGATAATTGCATTCATAGTCGGCGCGATTTTCGCGCTTGGTCTTAGTTCATTAGAAGCCATGTATGGAATAGGATCGCAGTTGTATGCGGAATTTTCTGTCTTCGCCTTCTTAGCTATCACACTTGCATATGGATCTAATTTTTTTTCTGACGTCCTCAATAGCTGGAGGCGGAAGTAATCAAACGAGCGGCTTGGTTTTTGTGGGAAAAATGTTATCCGTATTTTGCGGTTGATGGATGAGAAATGTGTTGCCATGCACAAGACACCTGAAAAGGGAACGGCGGTGGAGGAGTCCATGACAAAGTCAATCTACGCAAGAATGCCGAGGACAATTCGGCTGGATGAAGTGTTTAAGGGAAACCCTTTTTTGGATCACCCGCAATTACGTGCTATCTGGCCGGGCGCTTATGCTCAACGCGCGGAGTCCGATACCGGTCGTTGCCTTGAGAAGCCGGAGGGACGCAAGGTATTTTTGATCGTTGGCGATGAGAATCGGATCGTCGGGATCACCGGCTATTACTTCTTCGACGAAAAGGCCCTCGGTCTGCGTTGGCACGGAGTGGTCCCATGCATGCAGAGGCACACTTATTCGAGGATTGCGACGGCGTTACTTTGCGCGCAAGCGAAGGTAGATCACCCGGACTGCGAGACGCTGGTCGAAGTCATGCCCGCTGACGCCGTTGCGCGTCTCGACAAGCCGTTCCGGCGTCATGGCTTCTTGCCGTTCGGCGAGCCAATGGAGTACGACTGGCTAATGCCCGGGCTATGGCAGGCTTACCAACGGCTTTTACCGAGCCAGGAATTGGCACAAGTTCAGGTACGTGACGGCTATCAGAAGTGGCATTACAGCCAAACTATCAAGCACGACATGTGCGTGAATCCTCATCGTGAATTGGTCGAAGATTTACAGGAAGCGGATCGGGAGCGTCGCAAACGGCACGATATGACGTGGTGATTCTGCTGCGTTGCGGTATCTCAAATCAACCGAAAAATACGGATACCCGAAAAAAAAGCCCCAGAGTAACCTGGGGCTTTTGCTATAACGATTTCGTTAATGATGCTTTTTCAGATTGACTATGCAAAACATGAATGCCTGCTCATGCGTTGCAAAGCCAGTTTGAACCGACCGATGGAAATCGTGCTTATCAGCCACGTCGAATTGATCGGCCTGCGAGTCACTGACATGTTCACGTCCACTTTCCGTGGTCCGGGAAGGAAAAACAGCAAGCTTGCCTACGATGGTTTTAGAACCCATGGAAATACCCCTTATGCGACACGTAACCGTCCGCCGCGTTGTACTTTCATCAGCCATTCATCGGCGAAGTCCGTGCCGATCTTCGATGGTCGATGCATGACGACTTTGAACCCTTTGGATTTGAGCGTCTTCGACAGATCAATGGCAGACACCATCCCGGGTGAACCGCCTGTATTTATATCGACGTGATCATAGTCAGCGAAAATGTGGACCGTGTGGATACCGAGACCCGGCGGCACAATGAAATGTGCCAGCAGGACACGATTAAGGCACGACCACACTGGCACGCCGGTAAGCATGAAAGCAGCGAGAGCTGTTTCGATACCTTCCGCCACGCCGACAACGCCGTCCGTCGGGTCAAGCAAACGAATCGCCCCCCCATGAACATCGAGAAGCGACGCGCCTTGCTTACGCGGATCTAACGGGTCGCTGCTCCCGTCGCGATACACTTCAAGCTTCGCCGACTTTGTTGGATGCAAATACGTCCGGTGTGTCGTCGCCATCTTCCCTTCAGGGTTTTGGTAACGTCCAACCATCGCGTAAAAATCTCCGAATACCTTCCTTGTGCCTGACTTCGCTTTGTCTGGCTTACCTTTGTCCGTATAGAGAAGCTTGTTCTGACGGAGGTTTTTCAATCTTTGGATATCCAGGCCTGGCACTCGCGCCAAGATATAAGACGCGACGGGACTGCCGGCAACCAACTCGTCACCCGTCTCGTAAAACGCGCGCGTGAGTTTTTCAAAGAACACCTTCTTGGTCTCATTCTTCTTTTCAGGACGAGCCGCGATTGGCGCAGTGACTTGCCGGGAGCAATCACCCATCCACTCACGGACAAAATCAAGTGCATGAACAAAGTCAAGCACCTGAAGTTCCATCACCAGGTTTATGCCGCCACCGGATGCCGGATTTCCCCCATTGTGCTTACGACATATCCAATCACCGTTTCCCTTTCGATCATCGAAAGTGAAACGGTCGTTTCCACCACATACCGGACAAGAGGCCCCGGAACCAGACAGCTGCTCTTCCGTTAGCCCAAGCGTCGCCAACACATCTAGCCACGGCACAGTGGCTAGATCAACGCGTTTAAATGCAGTAGACATAACCACTCCTCATGGGTTGATGGTCTTCGTTCGATGCCACAACGGCGGTGAACACTTGCTCAGTGGGTGGCTCGTGTGAGAGAGCCACCCACTCAGCAATCGCTCGTTCGTCTCGGAGGAAGGCACGCGAGTGCGGGTTTAAAAACTCGCCGGCGTTAGTTACGGAAAATTAGAACCACGCTGGGCAGTTCCACTGTGCAAAAGACGAAGCCGGACGGCACCGCGGTCGCACCAAATTGATGTGATCTTTCGATCCGAGGAAGAAGAGCAAAACAGTTGAAAAGAGGAGGCGCAATGCCCCCTCAGAAAAATCAATACATACTATATTGACATATAGCAAAACATCAACAAATATCAATAACAATTTGATTTAAAAGACTTTTTTATATTTTAGAACGGAATGTCGTCATCCATCTCGTCAAACCCGCCACCCGCGGCCGGCGCACTAGGACGGCTAGCGGATGCACTTGCCGAACGTCCTGCGGCCGCACCACTGCCACTGGCCACGCGGGACGGGCGCTCTGCGGCCGGTTCACGTCGCTGGTAACCGCCATCATCACCGCCCCCGGCACCCGCCGAACCGCCGCGGCCGCCGAGCATTTGCATCTGGTCAGCGACGATTTCGGTTGAGTATTTTTCGACGCCGGCTTGGTCGGTCCATTTGCGCGTGCGAATCCGGCCTTCGATGTAAACCGACGAGCCTTTTTTCAGGTATTCGCCGGCGATTTCAGCCAGACGGCCGAAGAAAGAGACCCGATGCCATTCGGTCAGCTCTTTCATTTCGCCGCTGCCCTTTTCCTTGTAGCGGTCGGTGGTAGCTAAGCGGATGTTGGAGACCGCATCACCGCTCGGCAGATAACGGGTTTCTGGATCAGCCCCGAGGTTGCCCACCAAAATTACTTTGTTAACTGAAGCCATAAAATTCCTTATTTAAGGTGTTTGATTTCCCAAATCCATTTGTCCCAAAGCTTTTGATCACCGTTCTCGTCGAGCAAAGGCTCACCGGACTTCTGGTCAATCGCAGGAACTTTTATTTTCCGAACACGGCGCACCGAAACTCGGTCGCCGACCTCGGTCTTCGTCTCGGTAATAGCTTCTTTGAGGCCTTCGCCTTGCAGAACCACTTCGCTACCTTCCGAATCCACACGCATCGCAAAGCTTGTATACGTCCGACCTCGTTTTTTACGATCGGGAAATTTTTCCTCCCCCCAACCAACAACGGATCCAATAGTTATTCCTTGGCTGTTCGAGTTTTGGGCATCCGAAGGTCTGACCTTTGTCTTACCTGCAGAAACTTCCGAACCCATATCAGTAGGAGCGTTAACTGAACTCATCCGAGCACCAGATCCACTCTCGGTTTTTCCAACCTCACGCACCTTTGCTCTACTCTCTCCAGCAGCCTGTGTTTCCACAAACTTTTCGACAGCAGCCTTCAGCTCCAGAGTAAACATGCCCACCTCCGCCCAATGCGGTACGCCGGCAGGTAACACCTTTTTTCCGAAAGGAGTTTCAACAAGATGACTCTCGAATCGTGGCGCGAAAAATTTGGTAACGCCTTCCTCACAAACGTATCTGTGAGGAAGGCCGCCGACCAAGATCTCGTCGCTCGGTATTTCCGATGCCACTTCTTCGAATATGTCGAGTTGAACCGGTGGGACAGCAGATGCCGGTGCCGTTCCACTCGCAGCGCTATCCGGCTTTGGCGCATTCGTAGGAGCCGCGATTCGCGGTGACCCCAGTAGTACGTCTACGAACCGCGACAAAATATTTTGCATATGATCTCCTACAAGAGCGAACCGAAGCAGGAGCTTCGGACCGTCTCGACATCCGTCCTAAGAAGTGCGTTGCCATATAACACGTCCTGCAGAATCTCGGGATCGATTCCGTTCCTCAGGCAGACGAATTTGTATGGAACAGCACCATCCCAATAACCCATTATCCAGCCAATGGTTGCCGCATAATCGTGCTTGTCAAAGGGGCTTCCCTTAAGACGCAGCGACAATAATTCGGCACAGTCCATCAGCGATTCTGGCATCGTGTCGCCGCGACGACTATCACATGCGAACTCGATAAGCGCATCGACCATTTTCTCCTTGACACTGTCCGACCATAAACTCGGATGTGGAAGTGGCTCGGACGTCGATACGTTGGCCTGAATGGGTATCGGGGCACCGAAAAAGTCGAGCTGGTGAGCAATGACTTGGGTTTGCATCGATTCCTCCAATGGGAACCGACCCGTAGCGGGAGAGGTTCCCGCTATTGCGTGAATGAGGATTGCTCCTCGGGGTGTGGTCTACGACCAATTCGATGTGCCAACGGACACAAAGAAGCCAGATACTTTCTAAAGCGAAACACTTTAGAAAGTACCCGGATAATCCGGGTACCAAACAAGAGCTAGTTCTTTGCCTTGTTGAACTTAGGCTTCAGAATCTGCGCCATCGGCCGTTGAGGAGCAACCACCGGTGCAAAACCCGGGACCGTCAGCCCAAAGACGGTCTCGCGCGGCGTCCTCCCTACCGGCAAACTCACCACTTTCGAAGTTGCCTGTTCCAGCGGCTTGTCCACTTTTACCTCCGACTTCGGAACCTCCACCTCAGATTTCGATGGATGCAGAATTTCGCTATCCGACGCCAGCGGTGGTTCCTTGTCATTCGAAGCACCAAACAGTTTGCTGAATGACATTTCTAAGATTTTTTTGGCAAGGAACCGTGCCTTTGCGCTAGTGCACAACAGCAGCGTTAAGAGCATCAAAAATGCTCCTAACGAATGGAAACGCACGACGCCAATGCCAAAGATGATGTATAGACCCGCCACTACCAACCAGGTAATGCCACGCAACAACGAAATCGCGTCGTGAGCCAAGGCAATCAATCCACCTTTAGATTGCTTGGCCGCCGATTCACTATCGCCTACATCCTTTTCAATAAAGGCCATGATGCTCTCCAAGATATACGCAAACGCGCAAATGATATGGTCCCTAGTGGGACAAAGTCGATGCTCCAGTGGAGCTTCGAAATCGGCTAGGCGCTTTCCTGACGTCGAGTCAGGAAAGCGTCCAGGTGGACGCTTTCTGAATGAACATTTGCTTAATTTGAAGCTCCTGATGTGACCGCAAAACCGCGCGACATTCCATCTCTCTTCAAGGTGGCCGACCAAAATCCGGAGCCGCTTCACATCGTGTGCGAAATTTAAACCGACAAATCCGCCCATGTAGTAATGGGACAAACGAAGACCCAGCTACCCCGCAATCTAACGGCGTTTTCGGGGTTCCAACATCTCGCGGACTGACCGAACCCACAGCTCAACACTGCGGACCAATTCAGGCTTGAATGGACCTTTGTTTACGGGAGTCAGATCTTGCGCTCTTCGAGCGGCATAATTTTGCCGGCGGAATAACAGTCTCCGCTCGTGTTCGGTATTTGTTTCCATGGGATTTCCATCCGAAAAAAGAAAGTAGCCTATTTACAGGCAGATTTCGATGCGCGGGCGCGCGGTCGAACGGCATTACCTGAACCTAAAAGGCTCACGTAATTGCGCTCAACCACATGGATGACGAGAGGGAGGGAGCTTTGTGGCGGATAACCAGAATTCGATGCGTCGAAGACGCGGAGATGAGATTAATTTAGACCAATCGGAAGCGTTTCTTAACCTATTACGCGGTGAAAAATAGCCTCGTTTCATTTTTCCATCTTGACTTCCCCTTTCATGGACTGAGCATGCTCAGACCGTCCTGTCGCTGGTGGAATTATTTGACTTTGGCCGAGGTTGAGTATCATTGAACCATTGGGGATCACGGAGAAAGACAATGCTGTATTGGACTGCAGTAACCATCGGCCTCTTTATTGGTGGAATAGATGCATATTTCTATGTCAAGTCCGTTCACGAGCGGCACCGCTTGGGTCTGTCGACGCCTTACAGCCGCTCGATAGACGCAAAAGCGTTCAGCGACGTTTCGGAGCACCGAGTTTACGAAGCACTGAAAGATACCTTTGACGCAATGTGCGGGCCGGATGCTTACTACCTAAGCAAAGGGCCTTTGATCCTAACCCACGCGCGTGGGCGGCCAGTACCAACTTGCGAAATCGATCATCTGATTGTGTGTTCGTTCGGCATTTTCGTCATAGAGACGAAAGGTTGGAACGGCCTCGTGTCACCAGGAGGCTCTGCCGACAGTGTAAAAGTCGAATTTCGCGATGGAAATGTCGTATCGCGCCGCTCTCCTATCGCACAGTGCGCCTCAAAAGTGGCTTTTATTAAACGATGCCAGCCGAGTAACTGGAGGGTGGAGCCACTCGCAATTTTCGCCCATCCCGATGCGCGCTTGGCGACCACCCTTCCATCCGACATGATTTGCGTGGAAAACATCGGTCGGTACTTCCAGGCCAAGCGGAAAGAAACAATGTCTGGTGAATGCGGGTATGTCGACGTACAACTTGCGCTTGGAGCTACGCTCGCTCATAGAGATCGTCGGCCAAATGCATGCGACCTGCACTTGGAAGCGATACGCCGGGCCGCCGTACACTAAACAGACCGATCTGTCCTCAGGTGAGGCAGCAACAGAAATGAAAGCATTTTGTTAGCTTATTTGTAACGAACACGTAATATTTTGATCTGAACACGTCGTTTGTTGGAGCCGAAATTAGAATGACCGGTCGGAATGTGGGATGTTATCGATAATTTTTAACGAATTTTTGCTCATAGCATAAAACATACCCGTAAAATCACATGTTATAGCTTAAGCAATGCGAATTGATCGGCTAACCTATCGTACATTCTGCCGCACGTTTTTTGACGAGAGGATTTACCGTGAGTTCCCAATCAACCGAAATGATTTTTCCGCCAGAAACGTCACAGGAATCTCAGCATAAGACGTTAACGGAAATGGTTACTAAAGCAAGCGGGGGTACGCTTGACCAGATGACGGTGGCACGAGTTGTTGCTAGCGTCGGCGAAATTCAAGCATCGAAAATGAAGATCCGTACTGAAAACCGGACAATAGCGGCGCACTTATACGAAATTAAGAGCACTCTCATTCGAGCTTTTATTGCTGCCGAAGGTGATAGCCGAGAAGTAAGTGATAGGGCAATCCGAAATTTCTATGAAATCGGCATGAAGCTTGCCGGACTGTCCAAAAATACAATTTACCTATACGTCCGGACGCACGAGCGTTTCATGGACCAGATGGACGTCCATGCTCTGTTCGCCTTCACCGACCTGGTCGAAATGTCCAGCGGAAGCATTAGCGACACAGTAGTCGCGAACGTGGTGTCAATGAAGGAGCTGAATCCACAGCTGACACGAAAACAACTCCGTGGTGCGCTGGCGGAGGGCAAAATGAATGCAACCGATGTAACACCTCCTCCTACAGATATTCACGCGATTACCGCGGAATACCAATCCGAACTTATTGCTCAAGACCGCAAAGTATCCGATCTCGAACAGGCCAAAACTCGCCTTCAACAATCACTGGACGCAGCAAATAGCGCGCTCGACAGTGCCAACAACGAAAAAGACAGACTTATTTCCCAGTTGCACGACCGCAAAGAAGCGCTGACGGCCCATGAAATGATCGTCGGGAGACTTCAAGATGAGAAAAAAGCCCTCGAGCGTGCCCGCGACGCAGCTCCTGCACCGCGGAACGTAGAGGTAGCTCCGCAAGGATATGCGTCAATAGCCGACGCCATCACGGCAGCACAACGAGAACTAGCGACGCACAACGCACAGATAATTGCCGCTCGCGAGGAAATCCTGGAGACCGAATCGAGATTAGCCACTGCCCAGCGTGACCTCCAAGCAGCTACTGAAATAGAACGAGCGTTCAGCGACTTAACAGCACTCGTGTCAAAAGCAACCGCGTCGGTCACCGGGATGAAACTGGCAGTTGTCGCCCACACCGGCGACAGATCACGGTATCAGAAATTTTTTCAGGTGCTACAAGAAACCACCTCGAAGCTATATGACGAAGTGAAAAACATAACGAATGTAATTGCTTGAGAATTGACGCGTAGCAGTACTATAAGAAGATTCGGGGGTTGTTATGTATTTGGCTAGCAGCAGTGGTATGGACGGATTCATATTTAATGACTATCTGCGCGAGCAGGTGGAATATGTAAACCGAAATTTGCTCGACTTCATTCGCGTGAACGCCCAGGCCGGCCGGTTACCCTACCATGTCGCAGGTATCACGGAACAGCAACTGACGACCTTGCATCTTCCGTCTCTGTCGAGCGAGAAACAGCGAATTTTACGCACCCCAGTGCTCTGCTTTCGACCGATAGTGAGTACAGCACGTGAGTTCGCCCTTCTGTTTGACGAGGGATCACAACTGTCCCACCGCCTGCAGTCGATAGCAAATGCGACGCCCAATTATCCCAGCAACAACGAGGCCGCGATCCGAGTCCGCTACGAGAACAAGCGATACCTCGAGATGTTGAAGACTGTCCTGGCGGTGAATCACACCGCGGCGCCGATGCTAGGACTAAGCACCGAGATTGCTGAGATGATCAAGGCCATGTCTTTGGTCAAGCTCCATGCCGGCACGTCTAAGTGGCATTTCCCGCTTTTTGAGTGGCGTTACCAGGGAGACAGCTTTTGGCATGCGGTCACAACTAACCGCCTCTCAGAGGAAGCCCTCGCACATTTCATCATGCAAACGTGCTTTGATCGCGAAACTCCGACACATCCTCCCAAGACCAACAAACGTATCGGCAAATTCCTCCAAGAGCTTTACTCCGAAGCGATGATTCGAATGGGCGCACGCCCCTCGACCATCAATGCCCTATTTCTGGTCCCAACCAACATCGCCAAACGCCGGTACACTGAGGTCCACGGCAAAGCAGCCACCACCGGTAAGATACCAACTGGGAACGCCTATTACACCCAGTCGCCCGCTCACCGCGTCCAGTCATCAACGTTCGTATGGTTGTACCGCCACGGCTTGCGCTCGTCCGAAAACGTCTACGAAGCCACAATCAGTGCCGCGAACAAGTGTTCGTTATTGTTTACCGTAAACCCACTTTTGCATTGTGATCGGGCAGCAGTATTGGCCCAAACGTTCCTCAAATTCCAAAACCTCCATCTGGCACCATGTCGAAAATGCCGTACGCCTTACGTGCTGCAATCGAGCGGAGATAAAATCGAACTTCAGGATTTCTTCAAGTGCCCGTGCTGTACCAATATGTTGAAGTACTCATCCGATGCTGGCAGCGTAAAAAAGCGAAGACGATCACGCGTATCTGCCGGAGTGGAGGATTGACGCTAGACAGCTACAACCACGTAATCGACGAAATTGGTGATCGGCGTACTGTTTACGTTCAGACGCTTGACGGAAATTGGCGCTTTGCTTGGCACGATATGACAAAAAATCTATATTTCGACGAGATAACCGGCGTCGAACTGATCAACATTGCTTTAGTTGGCAAAGCCCTTGCCCAAACCATGCAATAGCTTTAGCGAACTGTGTAGGCAAACAACACGCGGCAGGTACGAAATGTATCTGCCGCCGACGGCTAGCGCAGCAACAAGCAACGACGCAGTGCATACAGTGCGGCGACGAATCTACGCACGATCTCACTGCCCTTCCGGACAGGCCGCCCAAAAGTACAATCCGTACCCGATGCCGGCAATAGGCACCTGAACGAAGCGATTCGTTCAGATTCATTACGTCGACCGGTGCCACAATAATCTAGCCCGGCAGACTGACTGCCGCCATCATGAGCATGATCCAGTCGGTGAACCCCAATCCATATACAACTGCGATCGAGTGGTGGCGCGCGTCTAGCAGTTGTAAGTTCCAAGGCTATTTGTGAGCTGCCGCACCTTTTCCCTTTGTGCCGGTGTCGGCCACCTGCTTTCCTCGCCCAGCGCCAGCGGGGCGCATTCCTCGCTTCCTTGATAGACTCAATAACTGCCACTGCATGCCAAATCCGCAGCAGAATCGTGCCGACTAGGATCCTCCGCGATCCTCTCTGGCCATAAACGTCGGAAACTTCGACAGCCATCCTTTTTCGACACCGATTGCGTCAAGAGACATTTTCAAGAGCCTGGTCAGTTCCTGCGGAGGAGTGAAGTTGGGATATCCGCGCCGCGCAACCGACGTTCCCAACTCTGATACGCAACGGTTTACAAATTCAGTCAATTCACACTCCACCGCAGTAGAATCAGCAGGCCCAAATGTCTTGATCAATGCGCCGGAAACATCGTCGCGCCTGAGTCCGACAACTGTTGCATGACCAGGATCGAGCAACATTTCAAGGTTAAGGTGATTGCCGGCGAGATCCCCATGCTGGAACATCACGACTAGGCGGTCATCCCGCACGCGTTTGGCACGATCCTCGCGCCCGGCCTGGGTAAGCATCATGTCGAAGTAGATGAAGAAGAGAGCACGGCGATCCAGACCGGTTCGCTCGGAGAATCGTCCTAACGAAGTTCCGGAGGCCACGATGTCGACAATTAGGCAATCTGGATCGAGATAATTGGTGAACAGAGCGTCGGTCTCTCCTGAAGACAACAGACGGCGTGTCAAATCCAGCTGTATCGACTCGACCTCGGGGCACATTGCGCGAAACACATGAGAAACGTGACAGCAGTCGCGACTCACAAAGATCAGTTTGCGCCGGGGATTTTCATGTGCCAGCTGCCGCAGATAAAGTGCAGCACACATCAGGAATGTCATGTAAGGCCCGACAACACTCGCATGAAATGATTCGGCTCGCAACGGCAGGGTGCGCAGCCGAACCTCACGGCCGAGACAGGCCAGGTGAAACTGCCCCGCATTCGCTATACCCTGCTCCCAGTCTGTGAGCCGGGCATCGCCTATCAATTCAGTCGGAATCGCCAACCAAGCCGGGGTCACATGATCCGAATGGGGGTTGTCACCATGATGGCACCGCACCAGGTACTCCGCGGTCAAATGCGCCCAAATGCTTCCCTGCGCTTTCCCCCAGTTGCCCACCACGGGTGGGCGATTAATATGCATGCCACAGATGCGCCGCATGATGTCTTGAATTTGATCCGCCGATAGATACATGTCGGAGACGATCAGATCATCTGAAGCGACACGGTCGATCTGTCTGCGTATCGGCACGAGCTGATCCATCTCGATCACGATCTCGGCCGCAATCAGCTTCCGGCTAAGCTCCGCAGAGACGCCCAGATGCTCTTCCATACACTGGTAGATTTGATGAAGAGTGTATGGCTGGCGCCGCTCGTCAAGCATGCGCTGCGCCTGCTGCCTTACTTGTACAAAACCGGAAACACCGGTTTTCTCCTCCACCAGAGGGAATACCTGGCGAGAGTCTACGATAAAGCGGGCAACCAGCGTATCGAAGAAATCCCATGTGTCGATGGCGAGTTTCATTATGTATTTCGGTAAGGTAAAAAAGTTGGCTCGCAGCAACAAATGATGCGGTGTCTGCCGGCTAACGCGAAATGTCGCCTTGCATGATCCCGTCTCATCCGGTCAATTGGCGCTTGTCGAACTGACCTTACCAGGTAACAGGGTTATGTTGCGCGGCTAGTTTACCTCGTTACTGGTGATGGCCGCTTAGCGCCGGAAAACGGTTCATTATGTTCTATTGATCCGCGTTCACGCCACCACGGTCAAACCACGCGCTGATGGCAGCATAAGCTGAATCTGGGCTGTAAGAACGCCCAAAGACGAGGGGGACGGGCTCGTCAAGATCCGGTCGCCGCCAGCCCAGCCCTCCACCGGCTTGCACACACCAACTCCAGGAAATCCGGTTTTCGTTCGCCTCCGGCATCATGGCGCAATCGTAACCATCCCGCACGATGACGAAGCCGCCGCCAACTGGCTGCCATTCCTTTCTGCTCAGATCCCAGTCGTTGGCCAACGCTTCAAACCGCTGTCCTCCGTTGGAGAAATAGTTGTGCATCTCGACCTTAGGTCGGTTTGTCAAATTTCGAAATTACTGCGACATCTCTTCTCTGACAACAATGGTATACACGCGAAAATTCGGAATTGATGCGACCGTTTTTTTGCTAATAGCAGCGATGCAGTTGGAAAACTTTTAAAATAGACGCGACCGAATCTTAGTGGCAAAGCTTTCGCTCCCTAACATCTCTCCACTGGTTGAAATAGGTGACGATGTTCACGTACGTAAATTTAGGATCGTCATCCGCCACGCCACCCTCATCACTAATTTCGATCACAGCATCAGGCGCGATATCTGATAGCCGATGTCTGTCCTCTAACCAGTCGCCGTTGATCCTATTGACCATTTGCGTGATAAACCGCCCCTCGGGCCAGATAGAATCATCCGTAAGGAAAGCAACATACTCGGCACCGGTGCAACGCACCGAAAAATGCTTATCAAAAGTCATATCTCTCCTTGTTCATCGATGTCCGTGACGGCTATTTCACGACTGTCGCAACAATTTCAATAAGTCGCACCAAATACGCGCGTATTGTATCAAGCGTCCGCCCCCAAAACAGCATTGGAAAAAAGCACGCAACGAAAATATCCAAAAATGCTAGGCGAAAAAAAACCCGAGTCTCCGATGAAAGGAGAACGCGGGCGGTTGGTCAACTACATTCTGGGACAAGGATGGTTCGACTTCTCTCCATGCCGTCAGTCGATACCTTCGGTGGGTAACGCTGATTCCGGTATCTCGCCGGCGCTAAGCGCCGCATGAAGGTCCTTGCGCATCTGTCCTATCGTTGTAGCATCGGTGTATCGCGTAGGGTACGAGGTGAAGTCCTCAAGAGCCACGGCTAGTTGAAGCAGATCCATGGCATCGATAGAGCGGTGGCCGGTGATGATAGGAAAATTAAAATTCAGGTGGTGTTTGACGCAAGACTCCAGCTCGTATCTGACATCTATTGGCACTGGCTGCAGTAACGGGCTAAAGCCTCGAAGAACCTTATCCGCCGCGGCTATTGCGGTATCGATAACCAATTCAAAACGCCCCGAGGCAAGTTGGGCTACCGGGAGCGGATCGTGATTCTGCACAGGGAAATCTCCGTGTTCGCCAGTCAACCACTTATGGAAAGCACCAACATCTTCGCCAGAAAGTTGCGACTCGCCCGTAATCATTTCAGGATAACCAGCCTGGATACATCCCCAGAACTCAAATGCAGCAGCTTCCGAAATAACAGTTGGACCTTCGTTGCCAGAAAACTCCAACATTTTCATCTCTTGATTCATCTTCAAACTCCGTTCTAAAAGCGGAGCCACCACCCAGAGGGGTGGCTGGCACCCGCAAGGTTGATGTTAAAAGTGACTTTGAAACCGCACCGAGCTACTTAGGGACACCCTGAAATCTACGCACTAGCTATTATTCGATGCCCGAATCAACTCTCAGGAGACGGTACACATGCGACCCGTATTGCCGTTATGCCACCCGGGTCGAACACGACAATCCCTATCTTTAGGCCGGCGAGGAAGTCAAAAGACTAGATACGGTTTCCCGTTAGATCGAGAACAATGCGCTCGTTACGGGTTGGTTCAGGTCCAATAACCGAGAAACCCTCCTCGACATCTTTGTCGCTTTGGGCACCTTCCAAAATGCACTGCATGGAATCGATCCACCAATCCTGTGCATCGACACACGACAGGACGATTACAGCTTGATGAATTTGCCCTGCGCATGCCGGATCTACTCGGTTAACTGGGACCATTGCGTCGGATGACCCGCTATCGTCAATGAATTGATTGGCGAGAAGCATCCCCAAGCGGGAATGACTTCCCGCTTGGGTTTAAAAAACTCTTGCAAAGCACATCTCTGCAGCAATCGGAGGGCGATGATGCCCTCTACGTCAAACACTAGGTTGGCCAGCGATGCCCAAAAAATTGACACCCGAAGCTACGAGTGTCGCTTTCACGCTTTCGTAGAACTTGCTTCCCTCAGATCCACGACCCACACGGCCGACCTCTGCAAAGTACAGGGGACGAGTGCCGTTGGGATCGAAGTTCGGATGCTTTATGATTCTCTGAAGCGCGTCGAGATCACCCGCTTGCGCGGCGACTTCGATCGGATGCATCTTGAAAAGATTGAGTCCGTTAACGTCGTCAACTTGATCATCCCACCCGTTGGTTTCGTTAAACGAAATAAGTTCGTACTGATTCGTTTTCACTTGCTGCATTTGCTTCTCCAAATAAATTGGCGAGAAGCATCCCTTACGGGAATGACTTCCCGCAAGGATTAAAAAGTGATTTTCTGCACGCTGACGCCATCTAAGGAACTTGCGGCGACCCAGTTTCAGGTCGCCTGGCCACCACTCATCTCGGCACGCGCTGCATCGAGATACTGCTGCGATTCAGCCAAACCACAGTCCGCGCCATCAACACCACAGCCAAACAGAACGGGGTAAGAAAAAATACCAGCGCAAACCCGTACCCCTGAATACAACCACTCATGGACGCTGACGTATTCGTAACTCCATGCCATATCACTTGAAAAGGTGTCAATTGTTGGATGTCAACATATGCTTGATATGCACGTAGTGCATCTGCACCATTAAGTTCGAGCAATTGGTTCTGCGCCCACACTTCATAGGCACAGCCGAAGATAACGGTCAGGACGCCAGGCAAAGCGAGCGCGACGAACACAAACATCAACTCGAACCGGGATACTTTGGAAAGGATTTTATACATGACGATCTCCAATGGAAGTACGGAGACCGTCCCTGGCGGGAAAGGTCCCCGCGAAGGAAAAGAACTGGATACTTGGCAGATAGCCAAGGAAAAGCTTTGCTGCAACTAAAACAAAACCAACCTGCAGGACCAGGTGGATTTAAAGCAAACACGGGCGTGTCGCAATGTCGATGCGCCGGGGGCGCGATAGGTGCGTTTATTGTAGTCGCCGAGAAACAACACGTAAAGAGCAAATTCTCAAAATTGGTCATCCAACGCCAGGCATTGATACGCGGAGAACCGCCGTCCACCGCGATGAGAAATGCCGACTCGCACAATAAACTCGTCGACTGAAAGCGCGTTGACCTGGTTCAGCGGAAAAATGCAGTTCTTCATCACGCACCTTCATGCAACCAGGGTGCATACCTTGTCTCGCCAGCAACCTCGGTAAATTCAAAAAGGACTGAGCGAAAAAAACCCGCATCTCTAGTGACGTCGAGTGCGGGCGGCCAGATCATTTATATGCCCGGCGACAGACGTTGATTGAAAAACCCTTCGCCCACAGGCATATTCAAAGGTTAACCGAGATCACGTAAATGCTCCGGAACCCGGTCACCGCCTTACCATTTCCAGGTCACACCGATTTGGCCGCGATAATCATGCGAGCTTGAACCCTCTTCGGCACCGACTTTCGCAAATACCGTCGTATTCCTAGACGCTTGCCAATTCACACCAACCGTCGCCACCGCCACATTCCGGTCATCGGGTGTACCGAAGACAGTGTACGGTTGCGTCGGTGCATCGCTGAATGCAGCCGACTGCGATTGCGTGGTGGCGGTCAAACGATGCTTCCACGACAAGTCGGCCTGCCAGCCGAAGGAATGACCCAGCAGTTGCGCACCGTCTTTGACAAAGCGGATACCAAGCACGCTCGAGATCGCGTTGCTGTTCTCGGCCGAGTAGTTCAAGTCGTACATGCCACCACCACCCTCGCTATATCCCTGCTGGTTGTAGTGCCCCGCCTTCACACCCGCATAGGGCTGCCAAGCGCCCTGCATCGTTTCCAGCTTGAGGCCCGTCTCGGCATAGAGAGCGACACTCGACGTGTGGAATGATCCGTTGGGCGTACCCGCCTGCGTGCCCAGGGCGACTGAGCGTGACAGCGCGTTATCCCAAAATCCCACGCCCGCGATGGCGTTCACGTATGCCGCGGTACCGCTCGGCGAGTAGGCGCCATAGAGTATCGCTTGGGCACCATTCACACGCGCATTGGCGGAACGTCCCGAAAAATCCACCGTGTCGTCGTTGATCTGGATCGCCCCGCCGACGCGTAGCGTGGGCGTGACAATTCCATCGTGGCCGACCATGAGCGCGGAAGAATCGTCCTGATAGCGACTGCTGCCGATCGCACCATTCCCTTCCACCTCGGTGTGCTGATAGTTTGCCGTAACCCACACGCCACTTTGCTCCGCCACGGTGTCCGGGTTGGCCAGTCGCTGATCGACAGCGCTTTGCGCTTGGTCGGTACGGTTCTCGGCAATCTGACGGAACACGACAGCCTCATCACCCGACAATTCAGTCAACGCGTTCGTCGCCTGAGCAATCGAGGCTGTCAGCAGGGTGTTAGTTAATGCGTTGCCGCCGGCATGACTGAGATCGGTCAGCGCATCGGCCACGTCGTTTTGGTTGATGGTCCCAGAAGGCAATGTGAACCCTGACGTCTTGAAGCCGGTGCTCGGATCAACGGAGACACTAATTTCACCGTCCGTGTAGTTCACAGAAGGCGTTACGTATGCGTAATTGGAACTGATTGTGCCGAAGGTCCCCGATTCTGTACCCGTGTACGTCAAAATCGTGTTGGTTTTGCCGACCGAGTAGGTGCCCGCCAGCGCATTCAGGTTGAGTTTCGCGTCCGAATTGATAGTCACGTTGCCGACAACGGCGGTAACACCGCTTTGGCCAGTCGCATTGATCGTCACATTGTAGGTGGACCCGCTGTCGAAGCTCAGTGCGCCATTGATGCTCAGACCCGCGCCCAGCGTATTGGCCACTAGCGTGCTGCCACTCGTCAGATCGAGGTCGGAGTTAACGGACCCTGTGCCCGTGATGATGGCCCCGGCGCCCAGCGACAGGTTGCTTGCAGTCCCGTCGATTATGACTGTCCCGGACGACACAGTCGTATCGGTTGCAGACCCGCCCGCAAGAATGTCCTCGATGCCACCGGCCAGCACTGTCGTGGCACTCGCATAACCGCCCGAGGACACCACCTGCGTCCCATAAAGCGTGGTGCTTAGTGCTGAGCCAGCGGAATCGACAGTTTGAATCCCGCCGGAACTGACGACCGTGTTGACAGCGGTGCCGCCGAACGCCACCTCCTGGGTACCTCCGCTGCTGACCATGGCGTTGTACGCGTAGCCTTCGATGAGTCCGTCAATGTATTGCAGCCCGCCGCTGCCGATCGTTGCGCTCAGGGAAGATCCACCGCCGAGAACGCTCTCCATGCCCCCACTGTTGATCGTCGTGCTCGTCGTCGAACCACCGGACGATACGACGGTGTTGCCGCCAACGTTCACCACTGTATTTGTCGAAGAGCCTCCACCCAAAACGGTCAAACTGGCCCCGGAGTTGATGTGGGTTCCTTGTGCCACACCGCCACTCGACACGGATTGCGATGCGCCGGCATCGAGCGTTACATTCGTTGCAGACCCGCCGCTCGAGACGTTCTGGATGCCTCCGGCCGAGAGCGTAGCGCTAATCGACACGCCACCTGAAAGGACGTTCTGAATGCCGCCGGATGCAATATTCGTGTCAATCGCATAGCCGCCGCTCGACACGTTTTGCGAGCCGCTGAAGTTGATTATCGTGCCGACAGCGGATCCGCCCGCGCTTACGTTCTGCACGCCGCGACTGTTGACAGTGGTGCCTGTCGCGATCCCGCCGGCGAGGACGTCCTCTTGCCCGCCACTATTGACCATCGTATCAACGGACGAACCACCGGCCAACACGCCCAGTTTCCCTCCGTTTTCGAGTAACAAGCCGGACGCCACATTGCTGGCGATCGAGAATGTGCCGGAGGCATTGGTGCCAGCGACGGTGGCCGACGTGTTGGTTATCAGCGCAGCGCCACTACTTTGCTCGATATCCGTGGCACTGCCGCCGGCATCCACGGCCAGCGTGCCGCCCGACAACACAGATGTGGCAGAAGCGTAGCCCCCACTCAATACATCTAGGTAGCTGCCGTTATTCAGCACCACGCCCAACGCGCTGTTGTTTTCAATCGAAAATGTGCTCGACGTACTGCCGAATACGTACGTGCCCGTGAGTGTTGCCGACGTCGTCGCTGTCAGCGAGACGCCCGCAGATTCGACGAACCCTGCGGCACTGCCGCCCGCGGCAACACTAAGGGTGCCACCGGCAGAGATAGTGGTCGCTGAAACCACGCCGCCACTGGCCACATCCAACGCCCCTCCGCCGCTCACCGTGGTGCTCGTGGCGATGCCGCCCGACATCACGGTTTCGCTGCCGCCGCTATTCACCGTCGTGTCGGTTGAGGACCCGCCGGCCTGAATCAATTGGGTGCCGCCGGATGCGACGTTGGTTGCAGAGGCCACACCGCCGCTTGCCACTGTCTGTGCTCCTCCCCCCTCGATCGTGGAGCTCGTAGCGACGCCACCCGATGCCACGGTTTGATTTCCACCACTGCCCACCGTGGTGTCGCTTGCCGAGCCGCCGGCCTCGACTGTCTGGCTACCGCCCGAAGTGACACTGGTTGCCGAAGCGACGCCGCCGCTCGACACAGACTCGCGGCCGCCAGCGCTCACGGTGGTGCTCGTGGCGATGCCGCCCGACGATACCACCTGAATACCGCCACTACCAACGCTCGTATCAGTGGCCGAACCGCCAGCCTGCACGGTTTGGCTACCGCCCGAGACAATGTTTGTCGCAGAGGCGACACCACCGCTCGCAATAGTCTGCGCACCACCCGCGTTGACAGTGGTGCTTGTGGCCACGCCACGCGAGGACACCATTTGACTACCACCGCTTCCCACCGTGGTATCGGTTGAAGATCCGCCTGCCTGGACCGTCTCGGTCCCGCCGGACGCCACATCGGTGGCCGAGGCGATGCCGCCGCTGACCACCGTTTGCGAACCGCCGCTGTCGATCGTGGTGCTGGTGGCAAGGCCACCCGACGACACCGTTTCGATGCCACCGCTACCCACCGCAGCATTCGTCGACGAGCCTCCGGCTTGAACCGTCTGCGAGCCGCCCGCGTTCACCGTGGTGCTGTTCGCGACACCGCCCGACGACACCGTTTGGTTACCGCCGCTACTCACCGAGGTATCGGTCGAAGTCCCCCCCCCTTGAACCATTTGGGTGCCACCCGATGAGACCTTGGTGCCCGAGGCAATACCGCCGCTCGCCACCGTCTGTACGCCGCCACCGTCGACCGTGGTACCGGCGGCCACACCATCCGACGAGACAGTCTGGCTCCCCCCGCTACCGATGGTGGCATCGGTTGCAGATCCGCCAGCTTGAACCACCTGGTTGCCGCCCGCATTCACTGTCGTACCGCTTGCCACACCGCCCGAGGCGATGGTTTCGTTACCACCACCGCCCACCGTTGTGTCGATCGAGGTCCCGCCAGCTTGCACCGTCTCCGAGCCACCGGAGGAAACATTCGTTGCGGAGGCCACTCCCCCACTGGCGATCGTCAGCGAACCGCCGCCGCTCACTGAGGTGCTGGTGGCAACGCCGCCGGACGTAACTATCGCGCTGCCGCCGCTCAGTACCGCGGTGTCCATCGAAGACCCCCCTGCTTGAACCGCCTGGCTGCCGCCCGAGCTCACCGTGGTGCTGGTCGCGACACCGCCCGACGACACTGTTTGGGCTCCCCCGTTTCCGACCGTGGTATCGGTCGCCGAGCCACCAGCCAAGATAGTCTGACTTCCTCCAGACGAGACATTAGTGGCCGAGGCGACCCCACCGCCGGACACCGTCTGGGCGCCGCCCATGTTCACAGTGGTGCTGGTGGCAACTCCACCCGAGGATACCGTTTGACTACCGCCACTGCCAACCGAGGTCTCGATGGCCGAGCCGCCTGCTTGCACCGTCTGATTACCACCAGAGGACACGTCGGTCGAAGACGCGACGCCACCGTCGGCGACAGTCTGGGTGCCGCCAGCGCTTACTGTGGTGTCAGTAGTCGTGCCGCCGGACGAAACCGTCTCGCTGCCGCCGCTATTAACGGTAGCATCAACAGATGATCCCCCGCCTTGGACCGTCTGGCTGCCGCCAGAGGCGATATTGGTCGCGGAAGCCAGGCCGCCGCTGGTCACAATTTGGACCCCGCCGGTATCGACTATCGTACTCGTAGCCACACCGCCGGCGGATACGGTAGCGTTACCCCCATTCCCCACCGTAGTGTCCATTGCCGAACCACCGGCAAGCACCGCCTGGGATCCACCCGACGAGACATTAGTGGCCGAGGCGACACCACCGCTGGCCACCGTCTGAGTGCCGCCATTGTCGAGCGTCGTGCTGCTCGCAACACCGCCAGACGATATCGTTTGGCTACCGCCGCTACCGACTGTGGCATCCGCCGAGGATCCGCCAGCTTGAATGGTTTGAGACCCGCCACCGTTGACCATGGTGCTCGTGGCAACGCCACCCGAAGCTACGGTCTGGCTGCCACCGTTGCCGACTAAGGTGCCAATCGACGATCCCCCAGCCAAGATCGACTGACTCCCGCCCGACAAAACGTTCGTCGCAGAGGCGACGCCGCCGCTGTCAACCGACTGTGCGCCGCCCGCGTTCACAGTGGTGCTGGTGGCCACACCACCTGAGGAAACAACTTCGTTACCACCACTGGCTACCGTCGCGTCGGTTGAAGAACCACCCGCCAGAATGGTTTGACTTCCGCCACCGTCGACCGTGGTTTCCGTGGCCACCCCACCCGCTTGGACGGTTTGGCTACCGCCGGAGGAAATATTGGTCGCAGACGCGAGACCGCCGTTCGTCACTGTCTGCGAGCCGCCGTTTTCGAGAGTGGTGAGGGTCGCGATGCCACCTGACGAAACGGTTTCGCTGGCACCGCTGCCCACTGTCGTATCCGCTGCCGAGCCACCGGCCAGCACCGTTTGAGTTCCACCTGACGAAAGATTGGTTGCCGAGACGACACCACCGCTGGCCACTGTCTGGGCGCCGCCGTTCTCGACAGTGGTGCTAGTCGCGACACCGCCGGCGGAGACAGTTTCACTACCACCAGTCTCCACAGTCGTGTCGACCGCGGAGCCACCAGCTTGCACCCATTGGGCACCGCCTGACGACACATTGGTGGCTGAGGCGACCCCACCGGTGGCGACAACCTGCGATCCGCCGTTGTCGAGCGTCGTGCTGGTGGCCAGACCACCCGAACTCACGGTCTGGCTACCGCCACTGTTGACCGTGGTGTCCCGGGCCGATCCCCCTGCCTGAACCGCTTGGCTACCGCCCGAGGCAACATTGGTGGACGCAGCGAGACCGCCGCTCGCCACCGTCTGCGCACCGCCATTGTCGACTATCGTGCTTGTCGCAACGCCGCCTGACGACACGGATTCCGTTCCTCCATTGCCGACAGTGGTATCCGCCGCGGAACCTCCAGCTTGAACTGCCTGGCTCCCGCCGGAGACGATATTCGCCGCAGAGGCAACACCCCCACTGTCCACCATCTGGGTGCCACCAGCGCTCACCGTGGTACTGGTCGCCGTGCCGCCGGCCGACACCGTCTGGTTACCGCCGTTGCCGACCATCGCATCTGTTGCCGACCCACCTGCTTGAACCGTTTGAGCGCCGCCCGAAGAAATATTCGTGGCTGAGGCCAGCCCGCCGCTCGCCACGGTCTGGGTGCCGCCGTTGTCAAGCGAGGTGCCGGTGGCGGTGCCGCCAGCCAACACCGTTTCGTTACCGCCATTACCTACCGTCGTGTCCGTTGATGAGCCACCTGCCTGAATCGTCTGAGTGCCCCCGGACGTGACATCGGTCGCCGAAGCTAGGCCGCCGCTCGCCACCGTCAACGCCCCGCCACCGCTGATTGTCGTGCTGGTCGCGACTCCGCCGGCGGAGACCGTCTCGTTACCGCTGGTGCTTACGGTGGTGTCAGTTGAGGAGCCCCCGGCTTGGACCGTCATATTGCCTCCCGAGGCCACATCGGAGGCAGAAGCGACACCGCCGCTCGCGACAGTCTGCGAGCCACCGCTATCGATCGTCGTGCTCGTTGCCACGCCGCCCGATGACACGGTCTGGATACCACCACTGTTGAGCGTCGCGTCAACAGACGCCCCACCTTGCTGAACGGTTTGGTTGCCCCCAGAAGAAACATTGGTCCAGGACGCTACGCCGCCGCTCGCCACCGTTTGAGAACCACCGGCACTGACGGTGGTACCCGTAGCGACACCGTTCGCAGATACGACCTGGCTGCCACCCGCGTCGACCATGGTATCGATTGAAGAACCACCTGCTAGGATCGTTTGATTGCCGCCACTGCTAACCACGGTGCTGATTGCGAGCCCGCCAGCGGCCACAGTTTCGGTCCCGCCATTATCCACTGAAGTATCGATTGCGGAGCCTCCGCCTAGAACTGTTTGGATTCCCCCGCTGATCGTGGTGCTGGTCGCGACGCCCCCCGACGACACAGCTTGGCTACCGCCGCTGCCGACGGTGGCGTCGAGAGACGAACCGCCCGCGAGGATAAATTGGCTCCCTCCCGAGGAGACGTTCGTGGCCGACGCGAGGCCACCGCTGGCCACGGTCTGCGCCCCACCATTGTCGATCGTCGTATTGGTAACAGTACCGCCCGACGAGACCGTCTGACTACCGCCACTGTTGACAGTGGTATCGACCGCCGCACCGCCGTTCGCCACCGTCTGGGCACCACCACTATCGAGCGTGGTACTGGTCGTGGAGCCGCCCGACGAGACCGACTCGGTACCGCCACTTTCCACAATAGTGTTTGCTGCGGAGCCACCGGCTAGAATCGTTTGGTTCCCACCGCTGACCGTTGCACTGGTTGCGACGCCGCCGGCAGACACGATCTCACTACCACCGTTGCCTACCGTCGCATCGGTCGCCGACCCGCCGGCCTGTACCGTCTGCACGCCACCCAACGAGACATTGGTCGCGGAGGCTTGACCGCCGCTGGACACGGTCTGGTCCCCGCCGTTGTTCAACGAGGTGCTCGTGGCGACACCACCGCCAGAAATGGTTTCGTTACCGCCATTGCCTATCGTGGTATCGACCGACGAACCACCTGCCAGCACAGACTGACTACCGCCCGATGAGACGTTGGTAGCGGACGCGACACCCCCTGTTGACACGGTTTCCTGTCCACCATTTCCAATTACCGAATTGATCGAGGACCCGCCGCTGGAGACAATCAAAGCACCGCCGGACGTCACATCGGTCGACGACGCGACACCCCCGCTGGAGACGTCCTGTTGTCCGCCGGCGCTGACGGTTGTACCAACGGCCGTGCCACCGACCAGGACAGTCTGGCTGCCGCCACCATAGATCTGGGTACCGCTTGTTTCACCGCTCGCCTGAACTTGCTGATCGCCGCCGGTATTGACGGCCGCGTCGATCGACGAGCCGCCGGCCGCGACCACTTCGGTGCCACCAGAATCGATGTCCGTGTCGAGCGCCGAGCCACCGCTCGACACCGCCTGCGTACCACCGACGCTGATCGTCGTGCTCGTGGCCACGCCGCCCGAGAGGACATTCAACGCGCCGCCGCTGCTCACCGCCGCCGCAATGGACGAACCTCCAGAGGAGACATTTTCGACGCCGGCGGAGGTGACATCTGTATGGGTTGCCGAACCACCGGCAAGGACCGTTTGCGTACCGCTCCCGTTCACAGTAGCACTGGCGGCTACACCGCCGCTCGATATGGACTCCGAGCCGCCGCTATTAATGGCGGTTTCCAAAGCGGATCCGCCAGCCAGGACAGCCTGCGTTCCGCCAGAATCGATCGTCGAGCTGATCGCGCTACCGCCGGTCAATACATACTGATCGCCGCCCGAGGACACCAATGTCCCCGTTGTCACACCACCGGATGACACCAACTGCTGGCCGCCGCCGACCATGGCGTCAACAGACACGCCACCCAAGGCGATGCTTTCGGTACCGCCCGAATTGACAGCCGTATCCAGGCTGGACCCACCGGTCAGGACTGTTTGTGTGCCGCCATTAATCTGCGTCCCTGACGCGGTACCGCCAGAGGACACTGACACCTGTCCTCCACTGTCCACCGTGGTGGCGCTGGCTCTGCCACCCAGCAGCTTTTGGATGCCGCCACTGCTAACCGTCGTATCGAGTGCTGTGCCGCTGCTGTAGACGTTCTGCATGCCGATACTGTTAATCGTTGCACTGACGGCCGAGCCGCCAGCTGACACATTTTGGGCACCGCTTTGGTTCACGATGGTGTCGAGCGCGACACCCATCAGGTTCTGCGTGCCGCCATTTAGCACCGACGCCGAGTCGACACCACCCGACGCAATGTCCTCGATCCCTCCAGCGGCGACGGTCGTACTCGCTCCTGAACCACCGTTCAACACATGTTGCACGCCGCCGCTCGAGACTGCAGCGTTCGTCGCGATACCGCCCGACGAAACGTTTTGCGTGCCACCGGTTGCGATCACCGTGCCCGATGCCACACCCATTACGATTTGAATCCCGCCCTGGCTCAACTCAGCGCTGAGCGAGGAGCCACCCGCGAAGACGGTTTGGGTGCCTCCGTTGGCCACAGTCCCGCTCGTAAACCCTCCGGCTAAGATGTTTTCATTGCCGCCCGAGGACACGTTTGTGTTGTCGGCCACCCCGCCACTCGACACATTTTGCGTGCCCATGCTGTTGATCGTTGCGCTTATGGCCAAGCCGCCGGCCAGGACAATTTGAGTCCCGCTGCTGTTTAACACCGTGCTTGTCGCGACACCACCACTTTCGACCACCTCCAGGCCGGCTGCTACCGTGGTATTGGTGGCAACGCCGGCGAGGCTCTGGTTGCCACCGCTCGACACCATTGTGACCGCAGCCGAGCCACCGGCATCCACCATTTGCGTGCCACCGCTCGATATGATGGCGCCGGACACTACGCCACCGCTGTCAACAACTTGTGATCCGCCCGATAGCGTCGTAGACGAAGCGATACCGCCGCTATCCACCGTTTGCGTGCCACCAGCCACCGTCGTACTGGTCACGAACCCGGCGACCTGTTGATTACCGCCACTCAAAACCGTTGCAAGGGAGGCCGATCCGCCGGCATCGACGGTTTGGGTGCCGCCGCTTGAGATGAGGGTATTCGCCGCGGCGCCTCCGCTACTTACCACCTGTGAACCGCCGGCGGCCACCGTCGTGCCGCTCGCGTATCCTGCAACAAGTTGAGTTCCGCTATTCGTGACCGTGTCGTTCACCGCAGAGCCGCCGGCAAGGACATTTTGCGCCCCGCTTGAACTGACCGTCGCGCTGGTATCCACCGCGCCCGATGAGACCGTCTCGCTACCACCGCCACCCACGATCGCGTCGTTCGAAGCACCGCCAGCCGCTACGGTCATCGAGCCACCGCTGCTAATCGAGGTGCCGGTGGCGTTGCCGCTGGACGATATCGTTTCGGCACCGCCGTTCCCAACGGTCGTATCCAGCGAAGAACCACCGGCCTGAAGAGTCTGGATACCACCCAAGTTGATATTGGTCGCGAACGCGACACCCCCGCTTGCCACAGTCTGAGTGCCGCCATTGACGGTCGTGCTGGAGGCGATGCCAGATACGTTCTGCGCGCCACTTGACGAAATCGTGGCATCGATCGCGTGTCCGCCACCGGACACGTTTTCGGTTCCACCGGCATTGATAGTGGCACTGGTCGCGCTGCCGCCGGCCAGGATGATTTGGGTTCCGCTGCTGTTGATGGTCACGCCGATATCGGCTCCACCTGACGACACCGTTTCAGTACCTGCACCATTCACTGTGGTGCCGGTGGCGGATCCTCCATTCAATACGCCCAGGCTACCGCCGTCCTCCAGGACTAGGCCCGAGGCCTGGTTACTTGTGATCGAAAACGTATGTGACGCAGCGCCAGAAACATAGGTTCCCGACAGTATCGCCGAGGTATTAGCCACCAGAGATGCGCCGCCGTTTTGTGTGATGCCGCTTTCAGTGGACCCGTTCGTATCGACAAGCGTCCCGCCCGATTGAACCAATATGCTGCCGCCTGCGATCACCTCAGTATCGATCGCACTACCCCCGCTCGATATATTCTGTGTACCGCCCGAAGAGACAGTGGCGGTACTCGCCACGCCCTGAACGAATTGATTTCCGGCCGCACGTATCGTAGCACCGGTATCGGTACCGTCGGCCGCAACTGACTCCGTGCCACCGCTATTCACACTTGTATTGGTTGCAGATCCCCCACTTGACACAGTGAGACTGCCGCCATTTTCGACGACAACTGCAGATGCACTGTTGCCTGCGATCGAGAACGAATGGGATACCGCTCCAGAGATGTAGGTTCCCGATAGGGTCGCCGTGGTATCCGTTACCAGTACGGCACCATTATTTTGCGTGATACCGAGGACATCGGCACCGCTGGTAGCAATGAGCATGCCGCTCGACTGAACCGACACACTACCGCCTGCGCTAACGGTAGGGTCTAAAGCGGTGCCGAAGCTAGATACGTTCAGGGCACCACCGGATGAGACGATTGCGTGTGCATCGTTGCCACCACTATTAACGGTTTCAACACCGCCGCCGCTGACCGTGTCTTGTGTGGCAGAGGCGCCCGCGAAGATGTTCTCACGGCCACCCGAAGACACTTGGTTACCAGCCTCGTTCCCTCCGTCGTAAACATTCTCAGTGGCGCCGGAAAAAAGCACAATGCCTGAGTCTGTTCCGCCGTTATAGACGTTTTCGGTGCTGCCGCTGCTCACGTTCGCAAATAAGGTGGCACCGCCGCTAGACACATTCAGTACGCCGCCCGAAGAGAGCACGGCGAAATTTCCCTCGCCACCGCTGGATACGTTTATGATCCCGCCGCCAACGGAAGAAAAACCGTCATTTCCCCCATTAAGCACATTCACTGTGCCCCCGGAGTTGACCATATCTTCAGAAGCATCACCACCGCTGTAGAGAGTAATCGTGGCACCCGAAGCGACGGTCGTACTGACAGCGTGCCCTCCATTCGAAACGGTCAATGCGCCACTGGTATTGAGCGTGGCAGTCAAGGCGTAACCACCCGCAACCACTTCCATCCCACCACTATTTACAGTGGAATCCAATGAAGAGCCACCTGACAACACCGTTTCAGTGCCGCCTCCACTCACTACTGTGACCGATGCGACAGCTCCCGACGACACAGTCTGCGTACCGCCACCACTCACCACGGTGCCGATTGCCTTGCCGCCACTAAGGACGCCGAGAATACCGCCGTTTCCGAGAACCACGTCCAAGGCACTATTGGCTGATATCGAGAACGTCTGAGACGTAGCGCCAGAATCGTAGATCCCGGACAATGTCGCAGAGGTATTCGTGATCAACGCGCCCCCCGCGCTTTGTACCAACCCGGATGCAACGCCGCCTGCCTGAATGGTAAGGGTGCCACCAGAGGAAAGGATATTGCTGGTGGCGTGACCACCCAACGACACAATTTCACTACCGCCGCTGCTAATCGTCGTATTGAGTGATAGGCCTCCACTCAATACGCTGAGACTACCGCCATTGACCAGGACGACGTTGGTAGCGCTATTGCCTGCGACCGAGAACGTTTGTGATGTCGACCCCGAATCATAAGTCCCGGACACTGTCGCGGAGGTATTCGTAATCAATTCGCCGCCTGCGCTCTGAACCACGCCGACGGCACTTCCCCCGGCTTGCACGTTTATCGCGCCACCGGATGAGACTATGGCGTTGTTGGCGATCCCCCCGGACGAAACCGCTAACGTGCCGCCGCTACTCGCTGTCGTGTTGATTGCAGAGCCACCACTCAAAACGCCGAGACTGCCGCCATTGACCAGGACCACACCCGACGCGCTGTTGTTCGAGATCAAGAAGGTTTGAGACGTCGAGCCCGAATCGTAAGTCCCGGACACCATTGCAGAGGTATTCGTGATCAATCCGCCACCGACGCCCAGCACCACGTCGACAGCACTTCCGCCGGCTTGCACGTTTATCGCTCCACCTGACGAGACCGCCGCGCTGGTGGCATGACCACCGGACGACACGGCAAGTGTGCCGCCACTACTTACCGTGGTGCCGGTTGCTGAACCTCCGCTCAAAACACCGAGATTCCCACCATCGACAAGAACAACATCCGAAGCACTATTGTTCGAGATAGAGAAGGTTTGCGACGTCGAGCCGGAATCGTAGGTCCCGGACACTCTCGCGGAGGTATTCGTGACCAGCGCGCCGCCGGCATTCAGCACCAGACCGACTGCCGCGCCTCCAGCTGACACTGCTTCGGTTCCGCCGCTATTCACGTTTGTATTTGTGGCGGACCCGCCCGACAATACATTTTCGGTCCCCGCGCTATTCGCCGTGGTATCTGTGGAGGATCCACCGCTCAACACCGTTAAACTGCCGCCATCGACGACGACAACATTCAATGCACTATTGTTCGAGATCGAGAACGTATGCGACGTTCCCGCGGAGACATACATCCCCGACACTATTGCCGAGGTATTAGTTTCCAGCGCGGCGCCCGCACTTTGAACCAAACCGGTGGCAATCGCTCCCGCTTGGACGTCGATCGAGCCACCTGACGACACATAACTGCTGGTCGCGTTGCCACCCGATAACACCGTTTCAGTGCCGCTACTGTTCACATAGGTATCAGTGGTCGTCCCTCCAGAGGACACGATTTCGGTCCCGGCACTATTCACGGTGGTGTTGGTTGCAGAGGCGCCGCTGTAAACGATGAGATTGCCGCCACCCTCAAGGACGACACCCGAAGCGATATTGTTCGAGATCGAGAAGGTATGCGACGTCGAGCCAGAATCGTAGGACCCGGACAACGTGGCAGATGTGTTGGTGATCAGTGTCGCGCCGCTACTCTGGACCAACCCAGTCGCAGACCCACCGGCTTGGACATTGATTGTTCCGCCAGATGACACGTCGGTACTTATAGCTTCGGCGCCTGACGAAACCATTTCTGTGCCACCATCATTCACATTCGTGTCGATGGCCTCGCCGCCTGAAGATACTAATTCGGTGCCGCTGGTATTCACAGTGGTATCGATAGTTTCGCCACCTGGCGCCACGGTTTCGCTACCACTACTGCCAACGGAGGTATCGATGGCGGAGCCACCGCTCAACACCCCGAGGCTACCGCCATTTTCTACGACAACACCCGAAGCAACATTATTGGAAATCGAGAACGTCGTCGACGTCGACCCAGATACATATGAGCCAGACAAAGTCGCGGAGGTATTCGTGTCCAGATCGGCACCAGCGCTCTGCGTCATCCCAATATCACTGCCGCCGGCCTGCACGTCGAGTGTGCCACCCGACAACACATCGCTGCCCGTCGCGCCACCACCCGACTCAACGGTCTCAGAACCGCCGCTAACCACCTCGCTATTTCTGTCCGACCCACCTGATAACACTATCTCACTGCCACCGCTTGAGATCTGCGTGCTGATACTAGAGCCTCCAGCAGAAACAGCCACACTACCACCTGAGTAAATCGTATCTGTGCTTTCAGATCCACCGCTGGAAACGTTGACAGCTCCGCCTGCCGAAATGGTGTCCTGAATTTCAGTGCCTCCACTTGACACATTCACGGTACCGCCAGAGTCGACGGTAGCATTCGTGTTGCGGCCACCATTGGATACATTCAACGTGCCACCGTTCACAACGACGCCACTGACCGTCGAGCTAATCGCGAGCGTGGTGCCGCTCGAAACAACGGTCGCATTAACCGGGACCACAATTGCAATCTGCTGCACGACAACGACCAACCCGATCAGGAATCTCACTAGACGTGAAATCTTCGCTCGAAGTATGCCGAAGCGACGAATTCCATACTTACGTCGATAGGTCACTCGTTTCATCTATCTATCCAGAATGTCGGTGCAGCTTGATGGGGTTGGTAATGCCTACTTGCAGCGCTAAGCGGAGAAAATGGGAATCTTTCGGATCGTATTTCGCACGTGTTCAGGCGTGATCAGACGCGTACATTCGAATTGTTGAGGTGTATTCGCATGGCGCGGGCACCACAGAAAATCGGCGTGGTCGAATCTCACCCGGGTGTCGTTCCAGCAACTATTGCAGACGTGGTAATTGATCACCCGATACGGTGTACTGAACTCGTTCGTTTCGGCCGTGAAACCAGAAATCATCACCACAGGCGTACCCGCCGCCCATGCCAGCCAGGACAAGCCGCTGCTGAGACCAATGAAGAAGTCCGCGTGTTTAAGCCAGCGTGCACGTTCTGCAAGTGGCTTGTCGCCAGTCTGATCCTCGGCACCATATGGAATGTGATTCCAGACCAATCCCTGACCATGAGTTGACTTTTGGTCGATGCAGATGACGCGATAGCCATGCTCTTTCAGGAACTGGACAATTTCCTTCCATCCCCCCGGGCTGTTCCAATATTTACTCTGCGTGGTGCTCTGCGATGCTATGCAAACATATTTTTCGGGAATCGGCCGGCTGTCATCGGGAAGGGCAAGCTTCGGAGGAACTTCGATCGGATCGACGCCGAGGATATACGCAGCGGTACGGTGCAGGCCGACATACCGGAAATCGACAGGCTGATGCACATTCTGATCGTCGCCAAAGAACAAGCCGATGTTGTATGTGGCGTAGTACTCTTCGGCCTGGACCTCTTCAGGTGTAACGAACTTGATCGAAGGGTAATTCGGCGCGAACAGATCGATCATCCGCTGACCCATCGCACAGGTAAGATTGCACTGATTTTTTTCCGCGAAAATGGGAGCGTAGGGAAACCATGCGACTAAGTCGCCCAACGTACCTACGGGGAATTGAATCAGCACGTTTTTATCTTTCAGATCGAGCCGGTGCTTGAAAACTGAGGCTTCTCCCTGCCACACTTCCACCTCGAAGGGGACGTAGAATTTCTTAGAACTGAAGACTGAGCCAACCATCGTAGACGTCTCAAACAGCATGTTGCCGGTCACAAAATCTCGAATGCGCACGCGCCAGTCTCCTATCGGCACACTGACTCGGCACCCGTCGTTAAAGTCAAAGCGAATACCTTCCGGTCCAATTTGCGTAAATACCGTTGCAGCAGGTTTGAAACAAGATTTCGATGGGGAAACGCCCTTGGTCCCTGCATTATTTTTGACGAGAGATAGTTCGCGCGACGTCGGTGTTGCGGAAGAATCGGGGGTTACATGTGCCGTGGACATACTCAGCCTCTCTGAAAGTGGAAATAATCGGTTGCGTCATTACGTGGCCCGGATTCACCGTTTTCTGGTCCGGCGAAGTATCCACGTTTCTGCATTCGTTCAGCCCAAGTACCGGCGCCTGATCCGCGCGGCTCTTATCTTGTCGCTTCGCCACTGATGCTTATGGCTTTGCACTACGGTCAGGCATAGCGAAGTGACCTCCGCCAATGCCGATCACAGAGCGCCCGCGGCGCTCAAATATGAGTGTCAGCCGCTTTATCCCCCGGTGCACAGGGCCCATGTCGAGGTCTCTCCGTCAAAACCACTAAGAACCTCCGATTCATACGGCCCTATCGTATAGCCGTAGGAACCCGCAAACACAGCCATTTCAGCCGCGTTACCATATAGCGGGAGAACCCCTGGACCTGCGACATCGCTTTGCGTACCAAGAATGACGCCGTTAACAATCACTGAGTTAGCTATCGAGACAGGCCCATGACTGAATTCTTCGCCCTGATCGAGCACTTGTTTAAACTCCGTGGCCCCGGCCACATACACGCACGTCGGGCCGGTCGGCGTTTGACCGCCGCTAGGGGGCGGCGGTGGTGGTGGCGTAGGTGTCACGCATTTATAAATCCCACCAACAAGCGTCCAAGAAGCTCCCCCTGTGCAATTCGGCGCGGATGGAGTCCCCGTCTGCGCCTCGTAGAATTGCGCACTCGCCGGCTGAGCAACACACAGGATCGCAACAAGCACAACCCAAATACCACCCATTACTCTTTTCATTTCCGCCCCTTCAATCGTTCGAGAATGCACAGCCAACATCGATCTCCGCCTGCAATCCAAGCGTATCCGCTACTAACGTGTTGTTACCGTCCGCTAAAACGTCATCGATCTGAAGCACCCAATCAGCACCGCTCTGCACAATAGAAAATTTACCGCCCCCAACGGGAGGATTGGTAGCGTAGTCCGTGCTATAGCTGGAGGGTATGATGCTGAACCATGGCGTCCCACCGGCTGCGCAGGATGGGATAACAACCGCCGACCCGTTCACTTGCCCTTGGAATTTAGCGTCGGTGGTAAGGTTTCCAACAAGGGTGGATATGCCTACGAACGCCCCTTCCTTGTTACAAACGAACATTAGACTTGCCCCACGCATGCTGACCTGATCCGACGTGCAGCTCGACGCATTCGCATTGACATTGAGGTTCGACGCACTGACCAAACCACTCGCGGTAATATCCGTTCCATTGATCGTACTATTTGACGTAATCGCGCCGGAAAAAAGGGGCGCAAAATCTGACCCTGCGGTATTCGTAATCACGGTGCCATTATTCGATTCAAGAAATATTTGATCCGGCGCATCCTCGTGCAAAACCGCCGCGGTACCAAGGCCCACGATTTCCTCGCCCGTAGTATTGGCCACTGCCACGGCCGAAGCCATCACATCAGCCGCTGCCACCGTCTGTGCGTTGATCGTTCCAACGTTGTTCAGATTGACGCCATTGACATTCTGATTCCCTGTCCACGTCACTCCACCATCGCGCCGAATATAAACTGTTCCACCATCCGTCCCTGATCCGTTCAAAGCAACAATCGCAGCAGCAGGCGTGCCGACCAGAGGATTGGTGGTAGTAAACTCCCCATTCAGACCAGATATTATTGCCGGCGTTTGTACGTTCGAAAAACCAAACAAAGGCCCACCCGCGGCAGCCACAATGCCGGCTCCAGCCACATCGGGTAAGCCTTTTCGCTTCAACGGCAGCGATGGATACAGAAGAGACGAGACCTGGCAACCGTTAACGCTCGTTTGGCAACCAACCGGCCCAACCGTAATTTGGGTGACATAGGTCCCTCCCCAAAAGGGCCCCGCCCGGTAGTTACCCCCAACTAAATACTTATTCGTCGCTAACTCCGCAATTGTTGGCGCTAGCGCATTTGCGAAACCAGTGACAGCAGTCCCCGACGACAACGCTTGTAAGTTCACGGTCGAATACTCGGCAAGGGCGTTATTCAGAATAGCTTCGAACTGGCCCTCGCCAGTCAGGATCTGAGCACGATGCTGCTCGACCTCACCTCTAATCACCGTAACCGTGCCGATCGCCAAAGCCACCAGTGCGATTATCATTTCAAGGATCGCTCCCATCGAATTACCGTCCGGTCATTGGGTACGCGTCAAGGTCGCTTCCAACGTACTCGTGGTCGCGGCATTGCAGGCCTGACCGACCGTCGTATCGTTAAACGCTACCGTGGGAGAGTAGACAACCGTGCCACTGACACTGATTTGTTGAAACGTGGAAGTGAAATCTTGAATCGCGACAGCGCAAACACCCGATGGCACCAGGGGATAAGAAACTGTGGCACCGTCATTCGACGTGCTCACCGTCGCCGGAGTAACGGTAATGTCTCCACCCCAAACGCCCGTAACGGTACCGGCCGAGGTATTAGCTCTCGATCCCACCGAAGCGAACGCGTTGTTGAGCACCATGGCGTTAGTCGTTATGGTGGAAAAGTCGGCATCGTTCACCGTTGCCTGCAAAATGCCCTGGCTGAACGATTGCATCTCGTTGGTAAGCTGCCAAGCCCGGACGTGGTTTCGGAGATAGGTGCCTCCCTCCACGACGAATGTCAAAATGATTGCCACCACAGCCAGAACAACCATCGATTCAACGATCGTTACACCTTGCTGACGTCTTGCCGCTATATTTTTCTCGAACAAATGCTTTTTCATATGATTCTCCAATTACCTCAATGCAACGAATTAAATGCAGTCATTGCAGCAAGGCCTGTAGCAATGTACGAACCCAGCCCAATGACGATGAAAGTAAGCCCAGCTATACCGAGCAGATACAGGTGTACAGTCTTAGCGTTTTTCTTGACGGCATCCACGATCTCAGTCAATGACTTTGTACCGAGATCCATCACGGCTTCCTCGAACTGATCACGACCTGCCGCATCCGTCACCTTGTCGATCACCATCGTCGAAAACAACCCAGTTGCGAATGCCGCCATTGGCAAGTCCGGTTCGGCTGTCAGCCGATCACCCATCTGGCGCAGGTGCCACGCCAACCATGGATCCGCGGTCTGCAATAACCGCGCAAGCGCTTGTCTGAAATTGAGGCCCGATTCAAAAAGTGCCGCCAATGCAATGAGAAGTTGAGCCGCTTTAACGTCCCGGTTATTTCGATACAGCAAAGGTATCGCGTCGACCTTGGTTCGGATCGGACCCGACCAAATCTCTATCGTCTTGTAATAGCCGATCACCGCTCCGACCACAATGCAAGCGATTACGAACCAGTGTCTGTAGTTGAATGTGTCGATCGCGTAAAGCATCTGCCCGAACGCGGGCCACGTATCGACCGGCTTCACATCAACGACTTCTGGAAATACCGCGCCACCAAACAACATGCTGTACAGAAAAACGGAACATAAAATAAGTACCGGGTAGCTCACCTCAAGAGACACAGCATTTTTCAATATTGCTTTCGATGCAGCCGATGCTTCGGCCAACGCGAATCCTCTTTCGACAGCATCTTTCTTTTGAGAATCTCTACTGATGTCCAACAGCGTGTATTCGTCAGTCGGAATAAACGGCTTCATAGTTGCCGCAACATCGTCGCCCGTCTTCAAGCGCATCAACATCATCGAAAAAACTGGCCACGTCCATAAGCCACGCTCTTTACTGCGATTCATGTGTTTCTCGACTCGAGTAATCAAGGTCTCACTGTTACGCAGACCGAGCTTCGCGATATCGCGGCGAGTTTCCCGATAAAAATCCTCTCGTATTTTTTGAAAACTACGTCGAGCTAATTTGATCTGGATGCTCGGGGGAAAAATCCCAAGTATGTCTATGCCGAACATATGACCTCCTTGAGATCGATTCCAGGAATCACTTCTATCCGATAGCGGTTGAAGCTGCAAAAGGAGCTATTGATCAATCGTGGGTCGATCAAATGTCGGTCATTCCCTGATGCCTTATATAGCGCGTGCTCGAACATTGTCTTACCGGTCATGTCCGGATCATCAAACCGAGTCTGCCTGCCCAATCGATATACCTTCTCCGCACCACGCCAATCGCGATTGCCGATTTTCTCGAGAAACTCAACAGTTGGCACATACGCTTCCCCAACGACGGTCACGCCGACCGTACCGGCCGCCACCTTTCCGTTACGGGACACAAGTCCCTCCAGACGGCAGCGTTCGCAACCGTCCTCGTTCCGACAGCGCATCTTTCTTGTATCAAGGCCAAACTTTTTTTCCAAGATAATTAACTGCTCATCAGGCATCACATTGCGAGCCGGATGGGCGCATTCACACAGCACCGGAACAAGCCGCTGACTGATGGCTGCGTTTACTATCCCTGAGGTAATCTCATCGGCGGGTATTTGCAATCTGTCGCCCATCAACCTCATGAAAATTTCAACCAACGATCGGGCATGCACTGTAGTCCTGGTTGGGTGTCCCGTTAGTGCCAACTCCATCACCAAACCAGCTACCACTCGATCGCGAATTTCCGCAATCGTAAGGTCATCTGGATCCATCCGCAGAATCGTTCGAATGACTTCAGCATAAGTTTGTGTTATCGAAGCTTCGCTCTCACCTGGCCGCCGCTGAATCGAAATATCCGAGAGCCATGGTTGAGGATATTCAGATGGTTCACTAATGGCGAATTGCTTTCGAAGATCCCGATCTTCGATCGAATATGCCAATGCTCGTTGCAGAGTTGTTTTTCCGGACCCCGTCGGACCGCAATTGATCGTCAATCCATCACTGGCCCGCGTTGTCCCATAGAGAATTTCGCATTGACTCGGCGCCCAGCCCATATCTTCGATCGAGAGTACCTTGTAATTCTTGAAATTCCCGTCAAGAAGACGAAGAGCAACATCAAGCCCTCCGTTGAGGTTGCTCGACTGCCAACGTAGATTAAGTCTGTCTTTTCCAACGATAAGCGGGATCATCGCGGACTGGGGACCAGTCTCCTGAAACGAGGATCCGGAATTGGTGTTCGCCTGAACCAAATCCTGGTAAGCGGCTGCCAGCGATTTTTTTAAAGCTCCCCGAGGCAATCGCTCATAGGTGTACAGATCGCCATGCACCCGAAATCGCACAGCAGCCTCACGTTCATGGTTTCGCAACTCGAAATGCACGTCGGTTGCATGAAGTCGGTGACCAGCTTCGACGATGTCGCGGAACACAGAAATTTCTTGTGACGAATTCGAATTCGATATCCCATGCGTCTTTGAGGCCCGTCCACTGTTATAGATTGATGCAATGATCTCTTTGCTCGCCACCATCTCTTCTCGCACGTCGATGTGTACACGCTCGAGATCTAGTAAATAGGAGGCATACTGTGCAGTCTCGCGGAACTCCCGCGTAGCGATGACCCATGCCAGCCCTGCCTGGAGATCCACCGCGACGAAACCCGATCGCGCCTCCGGCGTGATATTTATCACGCCGTCTTGGGAGTTCGTCAGGACGCGCTTGAATTCCCCCAATTGAACCAAGGATCGGATTTCTGGAAAGCCATCAGCAACCCCGAGGTCGCGCAGAGCTTCCTCAACGTCGGCACGAAAGCCTTTGTGACTTTTATCGGCTTCTGCGTCTCGCGACAATCCACGGTGTGCCTCTGACTGCAACGGAAGGACCTTTCCACTTCGTAGTGGAGTCCTATCTCCGCTCTCTGTATCGTCCATGTCGTTGCGCTGGCTATCGAAGAGACCCATTTTCAATTTCCTCCAACGCCACTATTGCCATTGCCTGTTGGACGACCACTCAACAAAGGCATAACAACCGGTTGATCCCGACCGGAACGCGGCGTTAGCGCTGGCGTCAACTGACCGCCGAGACTGGTGATGCTATTAATTGTTGCGAGTGCGTCGGCGCCAGCCGAGTACGCTGGCTTCTCAGGCGCACCGTTGACAATTGGAACCGTCCACGATTTTCCGCCATTGGATACGCTCACCTTGAACCCGTTAACACTCTCTACCTTCCATCCATTGAGAAGCTTGCTGCCTTCCTCGCCTGGGTAGATAGCCCCGTTATAGTCGTAGAGCACTGTGGTATGGTTTCCGTCGCTGTACGCACCTACGAATGTCACCGGATCAACCGTCTCATGATGCTTCTCATTGGCAGGCTTTGCCACCATATCCACTCCCGCAGCGACCGGCGATGGTGAATTTGTCAACGTCATTGGCAATGGTGGCGTCCCGGATGCTGACGAGTCCCCGCGCAATTGGCTGAGAAGCCTATGTCGTGCCATGTCGTCGGCTTCATCGAGACTCAACTTAGAGTCATTCGATTGCGCATGGACGGCGCTGACGTCGAACACGAGGATTACAAACACGATTCCTAAGAAGTTACGTAACGACATAGAATGTCCCTTCAGCGTGGAAATGAGCCCCGTCTTTACTGAGATCGACGACAAGTTTGTCGAGAATCATGTTCTGCGGGAGCAAGTCAATAAGGTGCGATTGCCATTTGTAGCCGTCGATCTCCCACTTCCCAACTTTCAGTGGATGGAATTTGGGCAAAGGAGGCGTCGGTGGACGCCCTAAGAGATCAGTAGGTTCGTGTAGAGTGACGTGATATCCGAAACTCACAAGTCGTTCAGGGTCACTCGATAACCGCTGCGCCGGCTGCTGAAGCGATTTTTTAAATTGATTCCATGTTGGCCAGAGTTGATTCTTGTCAACCGGACGAAAAGCGAATTTTTTAGCAACCGGACCCACGGTCACCAAGGAAGTGCCGTCCGCACCAAAGTCAATCGGGCGCCAGGCGGCAGGTGCAGCACCGTCGAAATCCGAAAATGTACCGCCTTCCCTCACCCACTCGATTTTGCATTCGCCCAAACCATTACAAATGGCTTTCCTAAACTGCCATCCGGCCTTGTTGGTATCAAATTGTCCCAATTGCGCCAACAAATCGGACGTTAGAGTAGAAGCAACGATTGGCCGGCCGCCAAACGCCTTCTTCACAGCAATGGCATATTGGTCTTGATATGTAGGCGCGTGATGTGGCGGTGCCGGAGGCGGAGCCAACATTTGAGTCACCTGCCTTACGACCACCAGAAACGCAATTGCAACACCACCATAGATGACGAAACGCGGAACTGTCAGCGGCACCGATCGCAGAAGTCCAATCTTTCGGTTGACTGTAAATTCCGATAGATCGAGGTACTCGTCGATCCCGTCCATCGACCGCACATTACCAAATACCTTCAACGTCCACCGATTTCGGTCACATTGATCCTGGATGTCGATCCGCTTCGATGCTGCCGCCTCGACAGTCGTTACTTCATCGCTCCGGACAGAGCCACGCGCTATAAAAATAACGAATGCTCGCCCCTCGTTGACGACCACCACTAAAGCTGCATCGACTGCGCGAATTTGAGGCAAAGCAGACAGCCATACCGCGGCGGAATAGATTCTTGTTCTAAAGCCGTAGCGCGTGGGCAAAGTGCAGAAACCACCAACCGTTTCTTCGCCCTCGACGTACTCCGTAAAATAGGCAGAATACAATTGCCGCGCATAGCGTCGACGCTCAACCTTTGCCGCCTTCGTCGCGTACCCGCGCCAATCCAAACCGAATGCCAGCCGATCGCGTTTTGTTCCTGGAATTATCTCGGATATGTACATGTTTCAGCTCACATGGACGGTACGACCGTCGCCGTCAACATCACAATCTGGAACGTTCTGGACTTCGTGAGTGCTGCCGATGCACCACCAATCCCAACATTGCTACCGCTCGTGTAGTTATTGTCGATTTCGCCATACAGCACAATGGTCTGCCCATCAGCGAGCGAAACGTTCTGCTCATCGCGATTCCCCGTCACGTCTGGGAGTTGGATGGTTTGCAAAGTGGCGCCCGTTCCCGTACTGATAGTGGTGAACGGTCCATTCAGCTGTGAACTATCGTTCCAATACGTCAAAATGATCCGATTGTTGTCGTTTACCGATGGGAGCACATTGATGAATGTACCAACCGTGACCGAGCCCGGAGTCAGCCCGGGCACACCGCCGGACGTACCGGTGATTGAACCAGAGGACGGCGTGGTCGAGGCAAGGTATCCCTTCGTTTCATATGACGCGACCGGTACCGGGACGCCGTTGAGCGTCACCTTCGTCTGACTGTCATCCGACACGGTCTTCCCATAGGCATTGAGAGCCTGTAGCGCAGCATTCGTGCCAGACAACGGTGCATTGGCTTGAAGAACGGAAAGCCCCACTGTCCCGCCCGTAGCGGTAGCCAGTGAGGTTGGCGCCAGGAACGATACCGCATACTTCGCAAGCCCATTTTGCAGTTTGTTAAAAATCACATCTGCGGAAATTCCAGCTTGCGTATTAGCAGTTAAGGCCAACTGAATCGTACGAATCCGAATCGCAACCTGTCGGGTGGCGATCGCGTTTTCTCGTTCGAGTAGCTCGGTCATACGCTCCACGTTCTCTTTGGTGTCTCGCACCATCACTAGACGGGTAGCTGCATCTATTTCCACCTTCCCTGGGGGCGACTTCAAGTCATTCAATTCGTCTTTGATAGACGCCATAAAATCGTAGCTGCCGTCACGCGACGCTTTCGTGAGAGCAGAGAACGATCCCGTGTTTGCCTGGGCGCCACCGGCGGCGGTGGATTGCGAACCAGTCGTGGTATCTGTACCTTTCGTAACGTCGGATTTGATTGTCACCTTGCCTGGAACCGCAGCGATAATAAAAGTCTTCGTTACGAATCGAGAGATGTTGATTGTTGTTCCATCAAAGTTGTAAGCGAGTCCGAGATCTTCGGTAACGCCGTGTAGATATGCTCCAATCTGACATGACTGACATGGCTGTTTGTAAATTGGCTCGTCACGATTGGACGTCACCGCGAGACCACGTTGCACGCCAGATGCTTGCGTGCCAGAATTCTGAGGGGCGGCACCCCGATTCGACTCGTCTCGAGGAATCAACAAATCTCGGGACATAAAAACGTCGGGGCTAAGGTGAACCGCATAACCCGACGCACTGGAGACGAGTTGGCTGATAGTACTTATCGTAATATTTGCCGGGAAAGTCACCAGTTTTTGATGAAACACCGGTGGGAGTGTCGCTTCATACGCCACTTGAGCCATGCGATCGCCTAAAAACGCTGACTCGACGTCCTCCACCAACGCCATTGACTCTATGCCGTTATCGATATTTTGATTGACCGTCGCCTCGTCATCCTTGTATGCCTTATTTACCTCACTCTGCGACACCGCGCAGGCAGACAACAACCCGACAAGAGCTAGAACGACACATACACGCAATGTTGCCTTAATCATTGTTACTCCTTGCAACTCACGGAACGCGCTACCACGCGGACCACGTTGTTAGTGTGTCGGCACACGCGCGACGGGGTGCCAAAGTGGTCGGTGGATTTCATCACTTTCCACAGAATTTCCTTCATGTCCTTTCCCGTGAAAGTTGCGGAAAACCCAACCGGCATTGCGTCAGTAACGTTCCATGCCAATTGCCAACCCTGCGACTGCAGCCATTTTTCCATCGCAGAACGTAAATCGATATCCTCCGGTCCCACATGAAAGGTATCCAACTCTCGATTTCCGTTGGAACCGGGCAGGTTAACGGTCGCCACTGCGGTTTTGTTCGTATCGACTCGTGCTGAAGTCAAACCAACTTCAGCGTTCTCGACAGTAGGGTGCCTTACAACAGTTGCGGGTGGTGTCTCGCCCCCTCTCGACACAGCGGCTGCCGGTGTGTCCACGACTTCGCTCCACTCATCAGGTTTCGCACCCAGGTTACCCGCGGGCGCAAAGTTGGCGGCTCCTGCGGGAGCTTGATACGGCGCCACTTTGACGTCCGCTCCATCGTCTGAGAACGCTGAAATTGGCAAGAATGCCAGCGCACAAGTGCACAACGCGATGCGCAGCTTCTTCATCGCTGAATCTCCAAGACTGAAACGTTACTTATGGTCTGAAACACTCTTAAGGTCCGGCTGTTGCGCTCTTCGGGTGATACCCACAACGGATAACCGGCGCGGCGCAAACTCTGTATTACTTCCGTTACCGCGATAGGAAACGCGCCCTGCACTCGCGAACTACCAGTAATCTGAGCCACTATTGATGTGTCCCAGATGACGGTCCATCCCGCTTGATCTCCCCATCTATGCAACGCATTTTTCACAGTTCCATCTTCGGTGTTGAGACTGAACGGCATAAATTCACTTCCATCTGCGTTATGGCTACCTTCGAGCGGCGGCGTACTGGCTCCAAGGAACCCCGGCGCAGATACACTTGGAACTTCCACCCAGTCAGTCCCCGGTGCCCCTGACACAACCAAGGGCAACTGGCCAATGCTCGTCTCATCCAATGGAAGTGCCATCGCGACGCAGACGTGATTGCAGGCAATGACACTCAGTACCAAAATCACCCGGCATCTCTCCGCCGGAAGTAAAGCGAATTTCCGAATAACGTTCTTGTTCATGCGCGAGGCTTCTGGAAAAAATGTACTGACGGGTTACGGAGTACCGTTACGGCGTGTCCATCTGCAACAACGCTCAATTTCGCCGGCTTGCCTTCGTACTTGTAATAACGATCACGAAGCACACCGTTGTCCATGCCCAGATCGTCAATAACATGGAGTGAATGCGGTGTATTGACAAAGACAAGGTACGTCGATGTCTCGTCTTCGTAGACACGTTGAAGACCAGCGACGTTATCACTCGGAAATTCGTAATCGGCACCGGCAACACGCGCGACATCGATAGCACCCTGCGTTCCCTTCACGGTGAATCGAGCCATCCGATTGAACGTCAGGCAATTAACTCGGTTATCCCATTTTGTCGATAGCATCGAGCCGTTTTCTTCCAGCACATTGAGATTCAACGGTCTCTCGTGAAAACACATGGAGATCCGGTCCGTACCTTCATCTTTGACGGAAATCACGCCGAACACCGAGGCAAGCGATGCGGCTTTTTCCCCAACGGTGGAAACTATCCCCGCCGACACATTTTTGTCCGCGCTGGCTCCAGATTCCAAGGTCGCAACCGCAGAGGAAACCGATACTCGAGACGGCTCTACGACCGCGGACGCCTTCTCTGGCTCTCCACGTAGACTGATGTGCCGCCGACCGAAATCGGCTTCCGCGTAGAGGTTTTCGCGTGTCAATAGTTGATCCAAGGCTTGCAACCAATTGACGCCTGGCTCGGTCCTAAGGGCAACAACACGAGTTGCGTTAACAGATTTCTCTGCCGAACCACTCCATCCAGACGGAGTGAGCGTCTTTATCGCTCCCGCAAGCGGCAACGACATATCGGTTGGCCGCACAGCCTCGAGTGTGCCGTAGGAACCAATGATCGCTATGTGCCCAAGAAACCCGCTAAAATCACGAGCGAGTTCGGAATTTGGATTGCCGGGCTCGCTTAGCATTTGATTCGACTTACGCCACGTCGCTGTCACCGGATGGCTATTCACATTAAATTGGATTTGGCCTGGCACACCTGCAAACACCACATACGCACCTTCCGTATAGCTGCCGGCAGCAGCAACTTGTTGTCCCGGCCGCGCTTGCACGAATGTGTTGGACCCGTCATTGAAAATCAGTGCCGGCCGATCAGCTGTCGCTGCATCAACCTCATAGTCAAAATCCAACGGATCCGTGCTCGCCGCATTCGCACTCATTGCGACCGCGGCCAGGAAGGTTGCTGTGAGCAATTTCTTGATCAAGATCCAGCCTCGATTTTTTTTAAGTTCGAAATAAATTGCATGAGATACGGCGTTCCTTTCTGCGCATTTGCACTGTGGTACCAAGCTACTGCGGTCGCGGGCGAACCAGACTTCCGATAGTTCTCAATTAATATTTGCTCTGCAACACGAATGTTCTCCATAGGCTCCAGCGCGTCCCACGGCGATGAAAATCTTTTCCCGTTGTAGCACCAGTTGACCTGCATCAATCCGACATCGAACATGCATTGATGATGCTGTATGAGGTACACGATGGCCTTGTAAGCGTCTTCCCTTGATCGAAAGAAAAAAGGCCTACCTGATACATTGAGCGTCCATGGCCAGGGATGCCCCGCGTAGTTAGACTCATTCATCGCAATGCTTGCCAAGATCCGAGGATCGACAGACTGGTGGAACACCTGAAACAATGCGGTCTGTGGCGCACATGCCCACCCTCCTCGGCGCTCAGCCATGGCCTCCTGCTGTCCCTCGATCGCACCGCCAACGTACAACCACCCCGCTTGGCTTAGTACGGCATCAAGACGCATCCCGTCATCGACAAATACAATGTCGTTGGCGCCATTGAGTTCGACCCGTTTCCCAACAATCCCGCTAACAGCTCGCCTGAAGTACTCATCTCCGCAATACGCCACACCACTCCCCGATAGCTGCACAATGAATTGCTTATTGCCGTCCGACAGCACCACAGTTGATGGAGAATTAAAGCCCTCCAAGGTTGTTCCAAACGCGGCTTGTACCCACATAAGCAAAGAACAAGCAATGACCTTAATTGACATACGGTGCCAATTCGATGTTGTGGGTAACCTCTACGATAAAGCTGGTCCCGCGATCGCGAGTGATCGTCGGCGGTATCTGACGATTTCGGTCGAGCATTACTTGCGCGGTCTGCCCCAGCACCTGGCCGGCGGTATCTCCGTACGTTGTGATCCCACCGGCACCGCTCGTGGTAGCCGTGCTTTGATTGTTAAACGCACGCTCCAATACGCCGACGGCCAATGACGAACCAAAAATCTTCAAGAAATGGTTGTTGACGTCTCCGTCGAGGCCGGCATATCCCCCGTTATCTGCCGTCGGCATACCGGAAAGAGAAACAACTTGCCCATTCGGGAAACGCAACGTCTCGACGGCCGCCAACAAACGCGTTTGTCCAATGTGAATGTCGCTGTCGTAGCGACCGGTCAAAAAACTGCCTTTGGGAATAACCAGACACGTGCCGTCGATGGTGTCATACACGTCATGAGGAATTTCGGCAATGAATAGCCCGGGTTTATCCGAATTTATGCCTGTTACCAGCTGAGACTCAATGAACGCCCCAACTCCTATCGTGCATTTAGGTAACTGACCGGCTAAAGTCACTTTGTCTAACGCATGGTTGGCACCTTCCTCACCATCGAGAAATTGCTTATCCCGGTCCTGTGGCGCCGCGTTTTGATGCGCCAGAGACGCAGCCACCTGCGCTGCCGTCCCGTCCGCAGCACCCTTGTCGGCCGCAGCCTTCTGAAGGCCGGCAATTGAAGCCAGCATTGGATCCATTTGTCCAGCTGTGCCGTCCTGTTGCCCATGGTGCTGCGCATCGAGCTTGTTTCCACCTTTAAAGATTGGCGCAGAATAAAGGTCGAACTCCTTTTGCTGCTCCGCTGCCCGGCGGGCCTTCTCCCCATCGTCCTGCATTCCCGCTTGGCCTTGAAACTGTTCCGCGGTTAAAGTTGGCTTGCGCACCAACGAAACAGCGGGCTGTGATGCGGCGGGACGTCCACGCGCCTCCTCCGCGTCGTGAACCGCATGATCGAGGGGGCCGCTCGGAGCAACGGGAGCCACAACCGCCTGACTCGCGGTCTTGTCACGAGCTTTCTTTTGCGCCGCTTTTTGTGCTTCCTCCCGCTTGTTATAAGAGTAAACAGAGACGGTCCCGATCACAGCTGCCAGAACAACTGCCACAATAAGCAATACGCGACGGGGCATCTTCCCCTTCAAGAACCCGTTATCGTCGCTATGTTGGAAATTCGTCGGCATCTTGTATTACCAAGACGAAAATAGGCTGCGCGACGAAGGCAAGACTTCGACAAACTCCTTATCTTTGCGAAGATAGATATCGCTTGCAAGGCGCTCCACGACCAGCCAATCGCCGCGTCTGATCGTGTTCACAACCACTTCATCGCCATTTTCTTTTGCAAAGACCACCGGCCAAGCTGCGTCTGCAGGAAGTCGCATCCATACAAATTTCCCGTCGTCAAAAATTGCAGTCGGCTTGAAGCCAGCGGTTCCCTTGGCTTGGTAGTTCCAATTCAACTTGTCCGGTGATACCCCCACCTGACCAACGTCTTCGCTTCGCTTCTCTGCCGTGCCGAGTTTTGCTTGGACCGCTTCAGTCTTCGCAAGCAGGGACTCTGGGTATTGGAATCGCGCACGCTGATAGAAGAAGCCGCCTGCCGGGCTTGAAATAACCGTAAAGTCATAGTCATGTTTGTTCGTCGTGAACGACACCGAATTCACGAGATTCGGCTGATACGGCTTGATGTAAACGTGATTTTTCCCATCCGTGTCGACGTTCCACCTTTGGGTGTCACCTTGTGCCGGGTCGGACGTAAGGAATTCATCCGGCGCGAGCTCAACCACCGTTACCTTCATAGGCGCGGTCAACACCTTGTAGACCTGATTTTGGTTGTAGACAAACACGACGATGCGCGCGTCCTCAGGCATTGGCGTAGGCTGCGCACCCTGGTTGTAAGGGTTCAGCGGATCATCTGCGCTTTCGAGATGTGGCAATACACTTGCTGAAAACGCCAAACTGGGCCTGTCGACCGACGGTGCGGGAGACGCTGAGAATGCGCAGGGGGCAGCAACAATAGCAGCGACACCGCTGAGAAATCGCAGGAACTGTCGAGCCTTAGAATCCATAAGGTTCACGTTCAAGATTCCTTCTGATATTGGAAGAAAGCGACGTACACCCCGTATGGGTTTTCGCCGAAAGCGGCATCGGAGGCCGGCTGAACCTGTTGCCAGCGGAAGGTCTGCGCGTACTTCGTGACGGCAGGTTTCCCAACGTTGTCAGACTCCGTGGTAACGAACTCAACGACGACGGTGTTATCTTCCAGCGTGTTGACGGCAACTATCTCCACCGTGCGACTATGGTCAGGGTGTTCGACGACCTCATTGATGGGATTCTCCGCAGAGAACCAGGCGTTGAATTGTCCCGAAGCGGTGCCGATCATTTGCGCCTGCACGGAGTGCATATTTCTATTCAGCCGTGAGTGCTGTATGTCTTGAGTAAAGATCGGTTCGATTGTCCACATACGCATAACGAGGTCCGCCATAGATGCGCGCACCTCCTGGTCGTTCGCTGTGAAATCATGGAGAGTGGCCGTAGTTGGATGGCCCGTAGCATCGGACGAAACGCCATACGCATGTACCTGTGCTGCCGGCGGAGTTCGGGTCGCAATCGCCGCTCCAGCAATAATGAGCAAGCCAAAAGCCATCAACCGCCATAGATTTGATTCGACGACGAGTTTCGCCCCCCGATCAAAAATTATCTGGTCGGAGGTTTTGTTCTCGTATTGGCCAGGCCCCTCATGAGGGATCCCCGCAGCTTTCTTGGATTTAAAGAGGGCCATTCGCTCGCACGCAAGAGTAGATTTCGACAACTTCGCGAGCTATTAAACCAATTAGGCACACCGCAACATTTTTATAACGGGTGCTATTTGCTGGCTGTTACTTATTTATCGCCGCTATGAAATTGCACGGGGGTTGTCTGAGCATGCTCAGACCGGCGGAGCAGCAATCGCGGATATTGTTCATGCTCAGTAGTCCCTGTCGAGACGTCGTCGGCAATTGAAGTTGCCATGCAAGTGTTACGTAGCAACGTGCCACGCTCAGGGGAATGTCACGACCAGCAAACACCAACAGACATTTCTGTAGCAAGAACGCGTGGATTCGATATGAGGTTCGCCGAACGCGCGATGTGCCTCGGTTAAAGACTGGGGAATGCCACGTTTCATGCAATACAACATTGCCCAATTGATTTTGGTCCCGGTCGGCACGATGGAGCGCCACCAAATGTGCCAAGTCTAGGGCCACTCGTTAATGACAAATGAAATGTGCCGCAATCAGGGCGGCACGCCAACACAAAGCAGATGGGCCTATGACCGTGTTGGCATATTCCTAATGTGCCATCGTCAGATAGCCTTACAAGCAATGGATGCGGAATGTGCCGCTGTCAGGCATCCTCGCGGCACACATTTTCGCAATAATGTCCCTTTCTGGTTGCTTCGGACCCATTGCAAGAACTCCAAATGTGCCGCCGTCAGTAACTCAAGCGCCGCTAAAAACCTACCGCAGGCCGCCTCCGGCCGCATAACCCATTGAAACGACTACGATCCAGTCCATGTGTGCCATCTTCAGGGCCGAGCTCACGTCTAGTAAAGCGGCTTTGTCGCGCCAGAATGTTCGCGAAATGTGCCGTCGTCAGAGCACTGCGGATGGCAATGGCTTATAGGACATAGGTGCCTTATTCGTGAATAGAGAGGCCTTTGAAACGTGCGAAGCTAGACTGGCTATGGGTCCCAGCGAAGTGACCGCTAACTTCATAGCCAATTGTGCCAACTATAGAATCGTCAAAAACGAACCCTGAACAGTGATTAAGGCAGCTCTCATACCATGAATACAGGGCTTTTTTATTTGTAATGTGCCGTTTTTAGATAACGTTATGCGCTACCAGCGTGAAATGTGCTGCTTTCAGACCTCATGAAAGCTCTGCAATTTCGTGTAATGTGCCACGGTCAGCAACATCTCAGGCGGGCAGAAAGGCATATTTCATATGGAGCTCCACAAACTTCAGGGTAAATATGAAAGCGAATGGTGGTGCCTAAGTTCCTTCTGATCTGATTTTTAAGAGCGAATTGTGCCACCGCTAGGGCTTCATCGTTTTGAGGCTCACCTACCAACAATCGTCACCGAGCTAAAGACCAATTCGTGGGTGAAAGCATCTAAATGTGCCATCCTGAGGGGATTCTGCCGTTTCAACCCTAAGACAGGCACATGAAGCAAAGACACCCCTGACGATGGAACGGCAGAACCTACGTTTAGCACATGTCCCTAGCTGCGGCACTTATAGTCTCTAAGGACTGCACAACAGGCATCTAGCAAAGGAACCTACGTCAACTAGCGATGGCACTTCTAATAGAGATATCTATTTGAAAGATATAGAGAAATCGCAATCAGTAAGGTTTAGAAGTTGATGTTATTTTAAAAAACCTACCACCGTAGTTTTTAGTAAACATCTCAACCTTCAACCGATCGCCGAATGAAATTCAGGTGGATATGCGTAATCCCTGAACCCGGCACAATTGGTACTACCAATGGCACCGAGTTTACATTGACGCAACAACCGAAATGGCCTTAATGTGGCGCATCTCCATGTCATGGCACATTTCGACTGACTGCGAATTCAAACCAAAACCATGAACGCTCCCGCTACCGAAGCACCCGTCACGACAGAACCGGTACCCAAAAAAAGGGCGCCGCGCCGGAAGCGTACAGAGGGTCTTCCAGATGTCAAGCGCAACGTCACGTCGGGCAAGGTTGTCATCGTACCCGAGCGCCCGGACACTACGGCAATTGAACTTCGCAAGGCAGTCGAGGCAATCACCGTCAGGAACATTGGTGCGACCGGTGATATTACATTTTTGCAACGAAAAGCATATAACGCAATGCTTCACATTGCACAAAAGAACCGTATAAATAATGAAGTAGCTTTCGAGGCTCCAATCACCGAGTTTGAGGAACTTGTCGGTCACTCAACGTCAAATAGTCGGCAGTACCTAAAGGACGTTCTCCGTTCACTCATGTCCCTCCAGGTAGAGTTTGATTATCGGGGAGACGGTAAAGCGCGAGACGTTGCGTGGGGATTGGCGAGCATGGTGGCTGAGGTCTACCTATCCGCTGACGGCTCGATGGTCCGGTGGTCTTTTCCAATGGAGTTGTCCAAGAAACTACTCAATCCGGACATGTACAATCGGATTGACATGCGTATGCAAAGTAGGTTTGGGAGTTACTCAGCTCTGACGTTATACGAAACCGTGAGCAGATACCGGACCTCCGAGACACGCGAGACATTCCATGCGCACTGGACTGACTGGAGTATGTTGCTCTCTGGTGCAACAAAGCCTCATAGCCAATTCCGCGATTTCAACAAGCTGCTCGCACGCGCGGTGGACCAGGTCAATTCTGTTGAACACCGGTTCCGCATCGTGCCACACGTCACGAAGAAACAGCGAAAAATGGATCAGCTCTGGTTCAAGCTGGAGGATCTGGCTCAAGCAACACTCGGTTTGACAACTTCATCTACCATCGTCAGTGAAGAAGTTATATCGCAGCTTAGATCGTTTGGTTTGAAGGACGAGGATATTACTTCGCTTGCAATGCTGTATGACGAAGAATATCTACTCGCGCAAGCCGATTACACGACCAAGCGTATTAGGAAAACAGGGAAAGGCCTTGAGCCGATTGCTAGTCCAAAATTGTTCTACCAATCTTCTGTAGAGAACAATTACGCCAACGCGCCACGCCGGCAGCCGAACACCTCGATCCAAAGTTATGAAGAAGCTAAACCTGCTACCGCGGCCAAGCCAGACACTCAGCATGCGATGATCAAAATGCGTGATGCTTGGCGTCAGAGCAAGCTCATCGAGATACGCGAGAAATTCATCGTACAGAGCCCAGAAAAAAAAGCTGAGATACTTGCGAGCGTTGAACCTGACCTGATGAAGAATTCGGTGGCCTGGGGTCTATACCTAAAGAAAGGACTTACGAGAAGCGTCGAGGCTGCCGTCATCGAGGTGATTTATCAGCAGAATTGCCAGGACCCGTCCGCAGAGGATTTGCTACAGTTCGCGTTAAATACGGGTCTGTTTTCTGCGAGCACGCCACCAGCTTAGACTTATTCATCTAAGCTGGCCCCCAGGGATGTCGTCAGTCGTCATACCCAGCGTGTTCCTTCACCACGGCCTTGATCGCTTCCGCCAGTGCGTCCTGCTTCTCAAGCGGAACGTTTGTAATGTCCAGATTCAGGCGGCCATCTCCGAAAGCCTTCAGCTTACCCACCTCCTTACCGTCTACACGAAAGTCGTATTTGAATTGGTAGGTCCGTCGCTCACGACGAACCGTAGGTGTTCCTGTTTTCAAGTCGCGCAGCTGAGCTTCAAGGTCACGGGTGCTTTTCTTTCCCTCTATAACCGCCGAAAGAGCTCTATCGGCGAGTTCCTCGTCAGCTCGTTCAAACAATTGCTTAATCAGGTAGGCGGACGTTAATCCAACAACATCGCTTGATTCTGCCATCCGCTCGAGCATTGCCGACGGTAGTGCATTGAGTGTCAGCACTTTCGTAATATAGACACGCTCTTTTCCAACACGCTCAGCTAGCGCTTCCTGTGTCGGAAACACATTGTCATCCAACAATTTTTGCCAAGCGATGGCATCGTCAAAAACTGTTTGACTTTGGTGGTCGTGGTTTGCGTGAAATGCAGTTGTGTATAGATCCATCGGCTCCTGTTCCGACCGCATTTCCGCATCGATGACATCTCTAGCCAAATACTTAAATGCTCGCAATCTTCGTTCGCCATCGACCAGCACATACTTACCAGGATACTGCGGCAACCTGGTGACCTTGATGGCTTCAATTTGGCCTTCACGCTGCAACGTCAGCGCCAACTGCTGAATCTGTGCTTCTGGGTAAAACGTTCGGGGGTTATACGGATTAGAGATGCAATCTGCGACGCTAATTGGGATTCGGCCGGCGGCCGGGCTGCCAGCTTGCTCAGAAATCACCGGCTCGGCCACGATTACTGGGGCGATCTGACGGGATTCTAATGACTCCTTTTCCTGCCGCATCCCACGGAGTAGCCCTGCCCCTAGCGCCAATTTGGAGGGGTCCTGGTGACTAACTTTAACCGTGGCCTGTACGGTTTTCGGTAACTTACTCGACATTACGCGCCTCCACGGGTTGTTGATTATTCACGTAGCTCATTAGCTCAACGAAAAACGACTCGATTTCTGCCCTCGCCTCTTTCAGTCCTTTCATTTTTTTCGCACAGTGATGGATTGTTGTGCCGAGTGCGAACGTCTGACGGTATATTTCGCGCTGGCCAATCTGTGACTCAAAAAGATGGGTGCCGAACTCTTCACTTTTTATAGCTTCTATAATTATTTCTCGCATTTTAGTTCTGCCGTTCACACAATTCAACATCAACGCGGACTGGAGATTCGGGTTCACCGAGTTACGAATTTCTTCGATCTTCTTTATTAACGCCATGGTACTAAAAAGGTCGGCTGGCGAAGGCGTAATAGGGATAATACAAAAATCGGCGACTTGCAGCACCGCAGGTGTTCGCGGGTCTTCCAAGTTACCAGGGCAGTCCACTATTACGATTTCATATTTCTCTGTCAACTTGAGTATTTCTCTGCCGATATTTTTGCCGCTTGCTGCAAGAGAGACCACCGCCATACTTAGCGAACCCTCGCTGGTCGTCCACCTGATTGTTGTATTTTGCGGATCCGCGTCTACGAGAACAACGTCAAGCCCCGCGGCGTCACATGCACCAGCGGTATTTACGCTCACCGTCGTTTTTCCCACACCGCCTTTTTGATTTGCGACAGCGAAAATCAAGCCTCTCTTCATGGCGCACTCCTGTTTATATAGGTATTCAGTTTATCAGAAAATATGATGTATATAGTCATGTAGGAAAGTTAAAATTTGATCTAGCCTGCCCAAAAAAGAAAATTACGTCGTTCCAACAGGAGTTAGCGCCGCGTATGGTGGTCGACAAGCCTGCAGCGCCAAGGAGACTTTGCTACGGCAGTCAGGGGGCTATCGGAGATGTTAATTCCCTGCCAAAACACGTGGGACGTCACAATGTTCCGCGCGGAACATTGTGACGAGGGTGTGGGCGATTGTGTCTATCAAATTGCTCCCGGGTTGGCGTATGAATCTTTTCCGTGGTCTTAGCAAGCATTGGTGCGTGGCTCACTGAAGATATGCGGTAGCGTTGGCAATGTTCCGCGCGGAACATTGCCGCTACGGTTGGCTAAGGCGGCGCATAAATGCGACTAATGAGGTTAAACAATGCCGTTCCGCGTTGTTGCGCTTACCAATGAATGCAACTAACCGACAGATAAATATTTTCAAAGCGCAGCTTTCATCTGGGTTGGCGATGTTGCCACGACCACTGTCACAAAGGTTGTTGGATGTCCGAAAAAACAACGAGAAAATGTTGTTTAATTTTTATTTAATGTCGTCTAGGAAGTGCTTATTGATCTGCTTCGCGAGTAGACTCGATTTCAGAAGGCGGCGGACCAACATGCGACGGTCAGAGCGCAACTGGCGGGCCCAGGCGAAGCTTCACGCCGATACTGGCGTTGATATTGTCGTTCAGGATTACCGGCGCACAGATGAAAGCGATGAGGATCTGTTGAGGAAGGCTCTAGAGGCCGCCATCGCGACCAACTCCGTCGCGGATATTGCCCGCGTCCTTGGATGCAGTGAGGGGAGGGCGTTGGCGCTGAGGCGAAAAATTGCAACGACGAGTCCTCAGTTGCTAATGACAAACACAGGTTAACGGCCTTTTTTGATGCCTTATCGCCTCGTTACTGAGCTCGAGTCGATGACATCACGGCGAGTCTATAGGTAGCCTTGCCGGGGACACAAGGCACCCGGCCAACGCCTTACCGGCCCTGTGCCGAGCGCTGGAACGCCTCAGCTTCCAAGAACTGGCGGCTGATCTCGGCGGTAGCATAAATCGATGTCGTGTCGAGCGATTCATGTCCCGCAAAGTTCTTTGCACTCTCCAGGCTCATCCCATAGGCGAGCGCGTGCGACACAAAGGTATGTCTTAGCCAGTGGGTGCTCGCCTCAGAAAACGCCTCCGCGTGGGGCGACTTCACTCGCTTCGCCTCAGTTTCAGCCGTCTCGAAGAAGCGCCTGATGGCCTTGTACAATTGATCGGGATGGATTGGGCGGGCCTCCCGCTGGCGCCGGGACAGATCGGCTTCCGCTTCCTCGACGGTGGCACTTTTAAGGCGAACCTCGTTAATGACGCGCTTGTCGAGCAGGGCCGGGATCAGGGGCGTGCCGCGCGGGCAGAGGAGGGGGTCGCGCGGAAAACCCCGGGCCTCCAGGTAGTCCCCAAGTGTCTCCAAGGTCATGGGGGTCAGAGGGATCTCCCGCAGTTTGCTGCCCTTGCCGACCACATCGAGGACGTGGATCGTGCCAAGATCTGCGCCGGCATACCGCGGCCGGATCTCGTCCGTGAAGCCGTTCGCCAGCTCGGCGCGGCGCAGGCCGGTGGCGTAGGCGAAGTTTAGGATAAAACGCATCCGTGCGCCGGCGGTGGAGTCGGGTAGGGCGCGGGCCACGCCCATCGCGAAGGCCCACGCCTCCCGTGTCAAGCTGCGCTCGATCTTGATGCGCGGTTTGGCGGCCACCCGGCGTTCGTTGCCCGCCACGTCGGTCAGGGTGCCCAGGAACACTTTGATCTTGCCGAAGCAGTTATGGTCGAGGTACTGGTAGTCGACCAGCTGCTTAAAAAAATTCTTCAATGCCGCTAACGCATCTTGCCGGCTCTTAATCGAGAGTCCCCCCCGAAACGGGCGCCAGGCGTGCGATATGCGCGCCTCGGCACGTAACATGACCCAACCCTCGGCGGGCTGCGGATCGACGAGGAAGACGTTGATGTACTCCCGCGCGTCATCGACGTTCAGGCTCGACATCGGCTTTTGCTTCTGCAAAATCGCCCACAGCAGCAGACGCTCGGCCTCGATCTTGTATTTGGCCAGGGTGTGCGGGTTCTCGATGTCGGCGAGCCAGAAATGGATCGCCGACAGGTCGTCATTCACGCCGCTGTTATTCTTCATGAGATTGCGGTTCACCCCCTGCGAGCCGTTGAGCTCGGCCGGCACGAGGAACCGTTCGAGCGGCACAATGCCGGTCGACGGCGCGGGCGCGACCAGCACCACCTGCGTGGCACCGGGGGCCGACGGGTGAACCAGTGCGCCGGGGTGAATCGAGAGGCCCTCGACGTCCTGGTAGTGCTCCAGCCAGTTCGCGATGCGTTGAGCGCCAATTTCCCCCAGGCGCGGCACCTTGCGATACCAGCGATAGCCCAGGGCATTGATGGTCACCACCACCTTACCGATGGTGGTGATGCCCGCGTCCGACAGGCGCATGGCCACGGCGGCGTCAAACCAGCCCAGAACGTGATGCTCCGATCGGGGATCTTCAACGAGCAAGCGGGCGAGTTCCTCCAGGGCGCGGAATTGGCGCTTGCGCAGGCGGGTGCGGCGCTTTTGCCGCTCGAGGGCCTTGCGCGTCTCGCGATCGGTTTCGCCCGTGTCGCTGGTGCCGCCGGTCGGGCGTGCCGCATGGCGTGCCGAGAACAGGTCGAGCAGCTCCTTTTCGGTATAGAACTCGTCCGGATCGTGCTCGGCGCGGAATTCCTCCAGCGACTGGGACGGCGTCGAGGCGGGTTTGCCCTCGGGCGCCGTGTCGACCTCCTCGCCCAGGTGGCCGGCGAGCGCGGCCGGCTTGATCGTCAGGACGCGCGCCGTAGCGAAATCCTGGCGTTTGCGGGCGGCGGCGATAAAAGCATCGCGAATCCAGTCGCAGGTCTTGGCGGCTTTGCGGGCGTCGCGACCGAACTCCAGGTAGTTGTCGGCCAGATCCACCAGATTCAGCCCCTCCAAGTAGCCGCGGAAGAACGCCAGGTGCTGCAGGCCGATGCGCCGTTCCTGCTGGTGTGCGACAGCCCGCAGCCGGCGTTTGGCGCGGGTTTTGGCGGGCGTCGATAAGGGGCGCGACGGCTGTGTCGCCGGGCTAGTCGTGTCGATATCGGCGACCGGGGGCGCGACGTTGCGCGGCGGCATCGCTACCGCACCGTGCTCGTGGAAATCCACATCCGTGACGTCATTCAAAATTCGAGGCATCTGTATCTCTCCACACAGAACACGTATCGCGCATTACGATTGCCGGTTTTTCACGCCGCGCGGCCCTCAGTCGGCGAAGTCTGGCGGACTGGAGGCGAGCCCGGCGCGGTGCTGGCGGCATCGTGGCGAGAAAATCGGCTGGGCGCCCTGAATGGGCGGGCGTTTGGCCGCCCTGCTTCCAGACTATAGCATTTTCAGAACTAAAGTTGAAGGCCCGGATAGTACGGGCTATCCGGGCCTTCATTTGGAGACATTTTTTTAAAACGCGAAAGAGGCTGCTTAAACGGCGGCCGCAGTCATACTCCGGCCGCCCGGCGAACTAATTTATGGGCAGTTTTGGAACTAAATGATGTGCTTGGGCCTGTTCGCATCGTTGCCTACGATTTAGTTCTCGTTTGGACCCGGAGAGATTAATTTGGGTTATCAAAAACAGACGCCATGTACCCAGAAGCCCATAATTTAGTTCCCACTTCGGGAAGTAAATTGTGGGCTTTTCGCACCAAGGCATCTTCGCCCATAATATTGACCGGTGGAGGCAAACCCCCTAATATCGAGTGGACAAGGCAAAGTTCGAAACGACCGCCAACGCGGCACCCATCAAAGTCGATGACCCTCGACTTATAACCATTTCCCAGCCGCGTTATGCTTTCCAGACCCAACAGAACACTCCGTCGCCGCGCACCTCGCACGAAATTCTCTGGAATTTTTTCAACCTACTTCAGCTTGCGTTTCGCCGCATTTCGGCAGCAGTTTCGCCAGGTCATCATCCGCCAAGGGCTGTGGCTTTCCATACCCGGTATTTTTTATGTGTTCCTATTGACCCACCAAGGCGACTTCGCCATTCCATGGCTGCCGGTTCTTAATGGACTGACCCCCCTGCTGACGCTACCCGCCTATGCGACCGTCTGGTTGTTGGTTGCATTGCCTTGCTTGGCGTTGATTCGGGACAACACGTTCACGGCCCTTTATGGCGCTTTGCCGCTGGACCGGCGGCAACATCGGGTTACTGACTTTTTGCTGTGTGCGATCGCCAGCGCCCCCTTGGTCTCTCTCTTCTATCTGTTGGCCGTGATTTCCTTCTTGTCTCATGGCCTCGTTTCAAGTCGGTGGCTCGGGGTCATCACCGCCATGACTGCTGCAAGTTGGTTACTTGCAGCTTCACTGTTATGGATAACATTTGAAGCGCAAGTTCTGTTGGCCGCCCGTGACTACTCGCCACCGATGATGGACTGGCCCATCCACCTGGCGTTGCCGCTGAATGTCACGCTCGGCTCCATGCCTGCGAAATTGAGATATTTCCTGTATGTGACAGCAGGGCTCACCGGCGTGTTTCTGGCCAGCGTGCCCAAACACTATTCGACCCAAATCTCGATGGTCGCCTTCGTTGCCATACCGCTCAGCGGGTCGACATGGCAATACCAGATGTATAAGTCCAAGACGATGATCCTAAAAGGGATGTCACACCTTCCGCTACCCCGAATACATTTAATGTGGGGCACGGCACTGCTGGCTTTTCTTCCATTCGCCGTGCTTTACCTCGGCTTCGGACTTTTGGCCTGGCTGTTTCTTTCGGTCAGGGTTGTACCATTGATCTGGTTGATGATAGTGGGGGCGGCTGTTTGTGTCGTTCTTCACAACACCGCGGCAAAAATCTCCGAGAATCGAGTTCTTTTCCTAGGATTTCTGCTCGCGGTGTCCCTCGCTTTTCTCTCGCAAGTCTCCCTATGACTTTTTCGCTGACACTGCAAAATCTCGGTATCTCTTATCCCGGCCGAGTGATTCTGGAAAGCCAATCGGTCACATTTGGACCGGGCACACACATCCTGCGAGGCAGCAACGGGGCAGGAAAATCCTCGATGTTGCGAGCAATTGCCGGCGTCCATTCCAGTTACACGGGTGACATCCGTTTTGGGGAGTTCACGGAACGAAATTCACCCGAAGATTACCGTCGCGCGATGTTTTACTCGGGTAGCGACGACCTGTCGATTCCTTGGCTAGCGCCGGTCCAATATCGCGACCTGATAATGCAGCTTTATCCGAACTTCGATAACCAACGCTGGGACAGCCTAGTTCTAGATTTGGCGTTAAGCTCGATGGAGACCCAGAAGCTCAGCAAACTATCGCTTGGGACACGCCGCAAGTTTCAGCACGTGCTCGCTCTTTCCAGTGGTGCATCCCTCCTCGTGTTCGACGAGCCATTTAACGGGCTCGACGCGGCATCGTTTCACTATCTGCAAACGGCCATTAACAACGAGCGTGACCATGGACGCGTGATCTTGCTGGTGACGCATCAACTGCCGACGTGTCTAGTAGTCGACGAATTTTGGGAGTTGAACAACGCAGCGTTGATTAACTCCGATGGCCCGGTAACTATCAATGACAGTCCAAGCGAGATCCTTGACCTGCGATAGCAGAATACAAGTCGTAAACGCTTTGGCTGGCCCCCTACATGGGCCCTGCAGCACCTTCTGCTAGGAAACCGCTATGAACGCTGTCTATCGCCGGGCACCCATTACCGCGCTTGGAAACGGCATCCTATATCGCGCGATCATAACTCTGCCCAGGCACATGGCGGAGCGCGATCAATGGGCGGCGGAGCGGATCGTGTTTTTCGAGACTTCGAGCAGTGATTCATGCGCCGAATATCTCGAAAAGTTGATTGCGTTGGCATGGTGTACCGACACCACCAGTTGGTGCGCGGATGGATACATCTACAACGTCCGTTCGGCCTATGATATGAAGCGTGGTGCGTTTGGCGATGACGACGACGAGCTATACCTTTTCGAAATTGGCGCAGGCGGCCATGGCTTGCCTGGCGTCGGAGCTAAGCGGATTCACTACGCAAGGGCCACAGATTTCGATCTTTTAGTTCCCCCACGAGTTGCGACGCGGATGCGCGAATTGAGTGAAAAAATCGAAAGCATGTACGCACGTGAATACGGCGCAATTAAATAGGAATAAGCAACGCTCATGCGAATGGCGCGCGATCGCGGTTTTTTGCCGACATGGAAGCGGCTTGAACACCTCGGACCAGGCGTATACGGTCTTGGCTTAACGATCGACTATTGTGGTGTTCCGTTGATGGTACGAATGACTGCAAATGCCGTACTGGTCGGCAAGGAGAAATGATGAATAAATCTGTCGCACAAGCAGAAGCCGCATTGTCCTCAGCGAACTCTGCCTATCTGAGCGAGTTGGAAAGTGATATCGAGCGTCAAGAAGGAAGCGGTGCTCAAGAGCGCCGCCGCGATGATCGCCGGCAGGCACTCGGCGATGCGGTAGCTCAGTGCGAGCGCGATCTTGAAGAGGCGAAACGCCGCGCCGTTTTCGATGACCTAGCTAACCGCCTGATGAAATTGCGCCACACTCTGGAAAACCGGGGCGATCGAGGCAATGATTGGTCTCTGGCACGCGCATTGGAGGACCGCATCGGCGCATATCAGCCGGCTACCGGTGATTTCGACGAGGCGGGCCGATTGCTCAAGAATTACGGTTTCTGACCGAGGAACATACACGATGACGAACCCATATCTTGCCGGCCTGGATTTGGTAAAGCAACACTGGGGAACCAGTGGTCAAGATCGCGCTCGCGAAGTGCATTTTGTCCCTTTACAACCCCGTTCACGCGTTCTCGATCGGAGAAGTTCTTGGCCCGCTAGATGATCGCTATACGACGGCCGTACTGGCGATGGTGGCTGAGTATGCACGCCACGGTGAGACGGCCGAACTGCGCCAGGCTGGCGCGTGGGTGTGTGACAACTTTCCCGGCCTGCTCGAACTCTCCGAAGCCATGCATAATGCCCGCAGCGAGGTGCATCGCGCACGGGACCGAGAGCGCGAAGAAGAAAGTCGCCGTCTTTACCCTGAAGGCTGATAGTGCGGAAAAAGGGGAGCCGATTAACCATGTCTGACAAGATATTCTTCTGGTTGATCATTGCTTCGTTTATCGGGATTTTTGCAACCATTTTTGCACTGGGCGCACAGCTTCGGTGGTAAGTCGCGTAAGAGAAAACATGAACAACGTCCAATACGGAGCAAACCTGACCGGAACCGCGAACGACATAGCATTCGCTCTATCGATTCTGAATGACGCTGGTTTCGCGATTTCTAGACCAACCCCGGTGGATTTCAGAAATGTTGCTTGCCGGATGCTGGGCACCAGCGATGATGTCGGCATCGAAGACTTGGTGACGACGCTGGCACAAGTGATTTCAGAATTTACCAAATAACGGGAAAGCACGTATGACAAGTGGAAATGGTTTTGGGAAATTCGTGCTCGGCGTCCTGGTCGGTGTTGGAGCTTCGCTCGCCGTCAGAGCAGCGATGCACCATTCAGAAATCGAAATTGATCCGACGCGTTCAGCACACCTTGACATTGTTGAACAGACGCGCCTGGACAAGCAGGCGCAGCTCGTTCGCCAAATGCAAGACGGGCAGGAATTCGCAGAAAACTTGGTCAGGAATTCGGTTTCGCCAGGCCGTGTTGCGGACGTGTTACTGGAATATGTGGCGCCGAACGTTTGGCGTTGTCAGGTGTCTGTGCGAAGCGGTTCCGGTGGAACGCACACTGAGGAGCAGGCTGATGCGCCGGCACGGGCCTGCACGAAAGCCGTTCTCTCCTTGGACAAGGCCGGCGATCTGTAATCGGAAAAGTGAAATGTCAATTCATGGGATTTACGTGCAGCGGTTGAGTAACGGAACGATTCACGGCGTTCAGGTCGAAGATGACGCCGGCAACTACTGGAGCATTTCGCCGGAAGAATACAAGGCGCGCGGTTATCTTCCAACAATTAATTCGTTACCGGATGCCGAAGACTATAAGCCGAAACCATGACAGGAAAAGCCATGAGTCTGCCATTGAAGCCCGAGAAGAAACCGAAGCGTGTTCATCTTGCGAAGAAAAGCGGTGGCCGCTCGCGTTGCCGTTACACCTCACGCCCGAGCGTGCGAGCCAAATTCGTTCCCCTTGCTGAATTTTTGGCGATGCCGGTTGAGCTTAGGTGTGTGGAATGTGCGAAGAAAGCAGAGGCGGCTTTTGGTGAGGTCATGACTTTTGAAGCCACTTTCTACGATCCTTTGTTGAATTCGCTGCGCGAGTTTTACTCGGACGAAAAGAGCGGGACTCACGGCATCGTGGCGATCAGTGGCGAGGAATACGTGAGGCAACTTGCCGCCGGATCGGTCGATCCCGTCACGGGAATTCGCGAAATTAAATCTGACGGTCAAATGTAGGAAATGCTGGCGGCGCCGGCATAACGAACGCGGCACGAGCCGGGAAGGATACGCAAAAAATGGAATTGGCTCTTTTACTCGTAGGTCTGATGGTGGCGGGCGCTCTTGCCTACGTAGGTTTTCAATTCAAAAACGCAAACCGCATCGCGGCGATCCGTCTTGAATTCGATCGCTGGAATGCACCTTGGTCGGAAGAACGACGGAAGGAATTTGAGGATCATGTTTCCAGCGTGTTGAAACAAACCAAATAGACCACGGAAAAACCGGCTAATGTAGGCGCAAGGGATAAAAATGAACGACCAACCGATTAAGATTGTTACTCATACCTTCCAGTTGATTGCACCACAGCATTCATGGTGGATCGACGTGGGTCAGCTCGCCGTTGTCAGCGGTCTCGCGACAGGTGCGATCGCGGGTGTTTGGTCTTTTCTTCTATTGCGGCCCTCCAGCCAGACCAAAAACTAGGAAAAAGAGCGCATGCCTGAGCGGATTCAGTTGAGGCGGTCACGCGGTTGGCGCATGCCGGCGAACACGGTCAAGGTGGATCGAACCACGAAGTGGGGTAACCCGTTCGTTGTGGGCCAGGACGCTCCGCTCTTGCCCGGTTGCACGGTGCACGACAGGCGACATGCGTGGAGCCTTTACCTGGGCTTTGCTCCGCAGAATGAGAAGCTGGTGGCGGCGGCACGCGCCGAGCTGCGAGGCAAGAATCTGGCGTGCTGGTGCCCCTTACCAGGTCCGTATGAAGACGATTGCTGCCACGCGAGCGTACTGCTCCGACTGGCGAACGAACAGGATTGAGGAGCGGGAATGTCATCAGAAGCAATCAGCGTTCCGACGCTGTCCAACGACTACAGCGAGGCATCGGAGGCCGAAGGCGGCCTGTTCGCGGTCAAACTGAGCGATGGGGGTTGGAGTATTGCCGACGGTCCCGGTTCGAAGACTACGCCGCCAGATGAAGTAGAGCTGGCGGGATGGCATGTTCCCGTGCGATTCGAGACCGAGCAAGCGGCGTTGGCAGCGATCGAGACCGGTCCAGATGCTATGTTCGACATCAGCATCAACGGTGCCTGGGCGCGTCATGGCATTGCGCAAGGTGGCGCTGCTTGCGCGGCATATCTCTAAGAAGGAAAAACATGCTTCCGTGGACGATTTGTGGAATTTTGGCCGTGCTGCTTGCTACCGCGGGTGTGGTTTGTGCTTTTTTGTGGCGCCGGCTATTGGGCTTGGGAGATGCGCTAGACGACAAGGCCTATGGAGCGGCCGGTGAACTCAGCCGGCTACAAGACAAGTACCAAGAATTGTTGAATGTCATCCGACGAATTAACGAACAGGTCGTTGTCGCGCTCATGCGTGTGTCGGGTGAGGCGGAGCGCGCTGCTGGCCATACTCGCGAGACGAGATGGTTAGATAGGTTGCCGGTCGACGTGAAACAATCCTCGGGATGGTGGGCGGTATTGAGGGATGCAGAAGAACTCCGGCAAGCTGGGTACGACGTCCCCGAGCGCGGGCAACTTGATCTCTCGGACGTATTGCGCTTGGCTATGGACCTTGACCGTAAGGTGCGGAACGTCGAGATACCCCTTCATGATCAGATGCGTCGGTGCCAGATTGCGAGCCCGCAAAAAACGAAGTGGATCAGTGATGTGCTCTCTATGGCTCAACGGCTACAACATGGTGATGCTGAGCAAGCTCGGAAGCTGCTGGCCGATGCAATCGAACTTTGGAAGACATTTGAGCTACCGACCGTCGTCTCGATTCTGGATCACGACCCAGATATTGTGATGACGCGCGATTAAGGAAGGAAAATGGACAACACGACGACAGGGCACGGCCCGTACTACGACGAGCGCGTTTCGTTTGCGTCGTCCGGGTATAACGCGGGTTTCTCGCTCAGCCTATACATTGATGGCGGCATTCGCTCGGTGGCCGCATTGGCATCTTTGAACGAGGCGCTTGATCGCCCATTTGGAACTGCACCTTTGGTCGTTCGCGCCCTGGCTTGGACCTTGCATCAAGACGGCTTTCCGATTGAATACAGGTCCCCTCTCGACGGCAATTGGCGCAGGGATCCAAAAGGGCAGTTTGACGCGGCTACGTGCTATCGCGTTGCTCCCAAAGGCGGTATGCCGGTGTGTCAACCAGCAACCGAATTTGAAAACGATTTTTGAGTAGGAAAAGAGAGACTTCCATGAATATTGAGTATCACTTGCAAGAGGATGATGGCTCATATAGTCCTGTGATCATCGATCTCCGGTTCGATAGCGATATGGCACCAGATCCAATCCGCCGCTCACCTCGAGCATGGGTAAGAGCGTTCGCAAAGAGGCAAGCGGCGGAAAGAATTTTACTCATCGCGACTGGAAAGATCGTTCGCGACTGGAAAGGGGATTATCAGCCCGGTGAGATCAAGGAGTTGTCTCAGAAGGCAGGCGGGGATAAGGCCAACGGTACGATTTTCTTCGGCCAAATATCCGCAAGCCCTAGGATGTCTAATGCAGATTCTCTCGCGTTTGGGGAGCTGCTAGACAAGCACCTACCCGGCGCAGGGCGGATATGGTGGCCGTGAGAAATCCGCAGCACGCACGAAGCCATCCAGGCTTTCTTGCGGGACTGGCGCCGCGACCAAGCCTTGCAGTTGATTGCGGTCTCGGAATACGAGAAGACAGACGGGTATGTCGAATGGCGCTTCGACTATTCCGTTCCTCACCCGCATTGGGACTAACAGCCCATCGGCATATCGGAAAAAAGACACAGGAGTGACCGTGCCAAATATTGAGAGCTACAAGATTGAAAGTCAAGCAGAGGCTGATGCTTATCTGAATGACATTTTTAGCGACAAACAACGTCGATCGATGGACGAGGCGGTGGTGCATGCGAACAGGCTAATTGCCGATGGGCATATTCGGAGTTACTTCCTGTCGCAAGCGCAAAAGCTGCTCTCCTCGGACGACCGGCAAATCTGACAAGAAAAAAACAGGACACCCAAGATGATGATAGAAGATACGTGCAAGTTGATCGCCGCTGCCTTGTTCGCACTGACAGGTGCCGTGGCAGATGCCGTGGCACTACCGCACCAGGCAGCAAGTGTGGGCGTGCCGAATGATGGCTATATCGTTCTTGACAATTTCTCGGGTGAGAGCTTTGTGACGGGAGACCGTCTCTGCCCTTTAGGCTCCAATTTGAGTCAAGGTGGCGGCAAACCCCTAGAGTGCGTAACAGTAGACGATCACGTCGTGCCGCCGACTACCGCGCAGCAAGCGTTGGATCAAAAATTTGGCGCAGAAAGAGCGCTAGTTGTGGGCTACGCGCCAATGGGGTTCACGCATACGGTTGTCTATTTTCGCACCGTCAACCACTAATATCGGAAACAAGGGAGATGATGAAAAAGATCAGTTTTTTAACCCGGCGTGACAAGACTTATCTTGTGGTGCTCCTCCTCGGCGTTGGGGTCTTGTACTCGATTCTACCGCTCAACGCATTGTTCTACGGCATAGACATTTTGATTGCCGGCACCGGGGCATTTTGGTTATTGGGACGCGAAGAGAATTCTCGCCCCCGTAAGCGAGGCAAGCTCCCCGATGGATGGCCTTGGGTATAACGGGAAAACACCGGCCATGCCGGCATAGGGGTGCAATCGCATTAAATACCGTCACGTATCAGGTGTCGCACACTGTGTTGGTTGCGGTTGCCACGACTATCAAGCTTGTGAGTCAGGGTGCTGGTGGCTTCGAGTCGATTACGCGGCTGCTGTAGGTGTTTGCAGCGAGTGCGAAGATCATTTGGAGCGCTGGGATGCCGGCGATCGCAGTCGCGAGATGCAGACGAATCAAGCACCGGCGTAACGCCAAGGAAATTTTCCGGCTCGGCCGGCATCAGGGAAAACTGGGTATAACCGTGCGAACCTTGAAAACTGTACTGTTTGCAGCTTTGCTCGTTGGAGGCCTGTCGGTCACCGCCGAGCGCGTGTGGCTGGTTAATGCCCCTGTTTATCCGCGTTTTCTCGCGACTGACCTTGGCAATGTCGATGCCGCGCACCTGGAAGAACTACGTAAGTCCGCGTGCAAGCACGACGGGATCGAGGTGTATCCAAAGCGTGGGGTTTGGATACTGCGCTGCGGCTTCGCGTATTACGACGGGCACACGTATATCAGTCATACCGATCCCTTCGAGGCATATCGGTGACGGGGATGCCAACATGATTCACGAAATTTTCCACCTGAGCGACGCCGTGACCGACTCGCTTATGGCTGTTGTTTGCGTGGCTTGGTTTGTCACCGCTGCCTACTGGATGCGCTACTTCAAGCGCGGTAATCCCCCGCGCTAACGGTTCGGAAAATCTTCTAGATCCGGAGGCTGCCATGAAGCGGATAATGGAATATGAGGGCTGGAAGATCGAGGCGTCGCCGATCATCCTCGTTAAGGAAAGGCTGTTTCAAGCTGGGGTACTGATTGAGCGCAATGACGGAGAACGTTTCGTGTTTTCTGACCTCGGTAACCGGGTCTATCGCCGCCAGGCATATGAGCGCGGCATCGAGTGGGCGAAGCACTGGATCGACACAAACTACCGACTTGGTGGGCACAAGGCGCCGCGAACAGTTCATGACTCACACGGTACAGGGGAAAAGCTGGGCCGGCCCGGTTGGCACAAGGGAAAATAAGATGACACAACACCAGGCGGGCGCTGGTGCGGCGGAAGCCGCTGCAGGTGCTACGCTGGCGGGCGTCGCGGGTAGTGCTGCGGCTACCGGTGCGTTGGCTGCGGCCGGTGGCGGCAGCATAGTTGCAGGAGGCGCTGGGATGATCGGAGGCGTATCGACTATTGCTCGCGCCGCTGCTACGTCGGCGGCAGTTCCGGTCGTCGGCTGGGTCGTCTGCGGTGCTATTGTCGTCGGTTTTGGCAGTTGGGCTGCGTATCGTTACGGCAAGTGCATGTATCTGAGGCGTAGGACTGTTGCATGAGCAGATCGCCGAGAAAGGAATAGCGCGACGCCGGACTGCCCGTCGACACGAACCGTCTATGAGGATGTAGACGGCTATCTGGCGGGGCAAGCATTAGCCGGCAGAAGCCACGGCTGCGGCGCTCGATAGGGGCCCGCGCGGCTATTGAATGCAAAGGTCCTTGCCAACCGCTCCGGCGATGTGGCACGATTTCCCATACACAGACGAATGAGTGCCTCAATGAACCACCTAGCAACACTCCCTCCGAAAACGCGCTTCTATGCCGCCCTTGTGTGCCTCCCGCTCATGTACGTCATCATGAAAATGATGACGGTGGGCCTGTGCTGGGCTTCCACGAAGGGTGGCATCCCGGCCGTCCTGTTAATCGGTTCGATAGGTATCGTGTCGGCCTGGAAGATGCAACGCATCGCCGAGGCGATCGTGCGCATGTTTTATCGTGAATAGAGACTGCCAGCCGTTGCTACGACGTGCAATCCGCCCACGCGGGTGAACTTGCTTACCCAAGGAAAACCGTCCTGCAGATGACGATAGACATGGGCACTTGGCCAGACGTAACATGAAGATGAACCGCCGGCGAGCAGCTCAGCACATGAGCCGCTACCCACCTCAATCCGGCGCTTTGAAATCACGAACTGACAGAAGTGTTTCACCTCAACCGGGGCGTCCGCCAGCGCGGCCCCGCCCCAACCCGCGCTCGATCCAGTCCGGCAGCGGGTTCACCGATGACCGCAGTTGCAACCATATGACGCAATCTCAATTGCTCCCGGCCGACCCTCACCTACTGCCGCTCCCCCGATGCGGTTTCAGTTGAACTGAACGATTTCCAGCAGTAAACCGTCAATAATTTACCGTTAATCACCAACAAAATACATCGAGGCGAAAATTCGCATATTAACGAATCCCGGCTGGTCCCACCCTTGACGGCCTCCATTGACCGGAGTACCTTACGTCACATACCTTAAGTCGTGAGTGACTCACGGAAGGATTGACCAGTGGCAAAAAGCGACAAAGCCCGGACCAGCGCACTTCGCAATGCGCGTCTGGCGGCGGGATGGACCGAAGTAAGGGTTTGGGCGGCGTCGAAGGATGACGTCCAGGCAATCAGAAAATTCTCCGAGGAAATAAAAATGAAACGACTGTACGAAAGCACGCAGCAGATTGGTCACGAACGTAAAACGCTCGGCACTGTGGTCGAGCGCGCCTTGGCCGCGCTCCAACTGCAAGGCTCACCGGCCTACATTACGCCGTCCGGCGCCACGCTCGATTTCATCTCGGATCTGGCGCGGGCGGAGCAGCTGGATGACATCAGCACCGTCGTCCAAATGTTCGCGCAAGCCTACCCGGGCAACGCACACGTAGTCGCGGCAAGTGTGCCGGCCAAGGTGCTGAACTACTACATTGAGCATCAGCTTGATTTGCGCAGCACCAGTCACATCTTGACCTGGCAGGCGGCACACCCGGACTGGGCGGCCGAGATGCAGACGGCCATGCATAATTTCAGCCTACAGGCCTGGGCTGACGCAGCGATCCGCCAGATTCAGGCCATCGCTTAAGAGCCGGGCCCCGACGCGCCAGCATGATCCAGACCAACTTTCGCGCCGACTTGGTCGCGCATATCGACGTCCACCTCAATCAACTGGGCTACCGTCCGGCCGCCGCGGGCGATGCGCGACAGAAGCCCGCGCCTTACCTGATGCTGTTGATCAGGGCGCTGCGGCGCATTCCGTCTGCACAGCCGCGGCGAGCCATTCAAGCACCGGGTTTCAGTGTGCCGGCGCCACATGAAGCTGGATTTCAGGCGTTGTTGCGGGCGGTCGAAGTCGGGCAGTCACTCCGGCCTTGGCTCGGCACGCGCGTCAAGAAGCTAAACAAGCGCGACGAGCTTCTCGACGACTGGGGCATCCATCACTTCCACCTCGGTGTTGGGCCCGATTACCGGGACCCGGCTTTCGTTGCCCGGACCGACGAAGTGGCTTTCGCCCTGGTGCGCCCCGATGCGATCTATTTTATCGTCGCGACAGGCCACAATTTTGGCACTGCACCGCTGGTTTGGACCCAGACCGAGCTGATCAAGATCGTCCATCGCTACTGGCCCACGCTCATCGGAACCCCGAAGCTGCCCTCGCGTGTCCAGGTGCTGACTGCTGAGGACCATGCACGATTTCGTGAGCGCCGGGTCAACGCCGGCGTAACGGTGTCCGACGATACGATCTATTACCCACCGGGCGGTGGTGTGATGAGCAACGGCGACGGCGCGACGGACTACATGTATCAGATGCAGCTGCTCAGGCGGCTCGACTATCTAGCGGCGGCAGTCCAGCAACACGAGGCACAGATCCGGGCGGGGCTGGGCGTTGAGGACCGGGTTCACCTCGCGCTCAAGGCGCGGTTCGATATCGGTTTTCCGGAAGGGTTCGCAATCAAGGTGTACCACGCAGCAACCAACGTCTCGATTTCCCTGTGAGAAGTACTTGCAGCGCGTCTCAGGCGGACGAATAAAGCCCTGCACCACCGTTTCTTAAAATTTCTACGCTGATCTTGCCGCATTGTCATCTGATTGGTATCCTTGCCGACAGGGTGTCTCCCTAACCTGCCGGCGGGTTGAACAGGCGTATTTCCTTGCATCATCCTTGATGACCTTTTGTTAGGTCTCCGTGTAAGCGCCGGTACGTGGACCTCATTACAAAAGGATCGTCATGACTTATATTCTTCTCTCCGAAGACGCGCTTGCGCTGCTCAAGCGTTCTAGCCGTCACCAGTTACCCGACATCAAGCACGGACATATACTGGAGGCGCTCGCCAGCTCCTTGAGGTTCAAGTCTTGGGCATCGCTGAATACCGCCCTCGCATCGCAACCGTCGAGGCACCTGACGTCCAAAGTCAAAATTCGTCGCCCCATATTTTTAGATGCATTCCGTGCCCGGCTCGTTGCATTGGGTTACGCCGAGGCAACTGAGTGCCCAATCACGTTCACGAACCTAGAAAATGGGCGGGATTTTTTCGCTGATGGCGACATGCCGACCTGGGACCGCAGCCGCGACCCAATCGAACTAAAACTTTTGCTCAAGCAACTCGGCGTCGATCTCGAAGTGGATAAGCAACGCCGTAATCCCGATTATGAAATTGAGTTGCCAGAAATGTTTTCTGGAATGCCGCTTGCCCGCGTAGCGCTTTGGATTCTTATAGAACTTGTTGCGTCAAGGGATCTGCAAACTGACATCGATCCGAACGTCGAGAGCACTTTGCCCTTCATATGGCGGTGCGATAACTGGGATTCGCTCTCGGTGGAAGAGCAGCAAGAGCAAATTGACGACACGTGGGACGAGGTGCTCAATCCTGCATTCGATCTCTTGCTCATGAATCCGATAAATCTAGAGGTTAGCGTCGATTCATGGACGAAATTCCCTACTCTGGATCGGTTCGCGTTCAATACGAACGGCAATATCAACTATCGACTCAACCGCCATTTTCTATTGATGCTGCAGCGACTGAACGACTGAACGACTGAACGCTTCCGTGAATGGGGATGAAACGAATTAGAGCCGGCAGTCCAGCAACACGAAGCACAGATCCGGGCGGCGCTGGGCGTGAATGACGGGGTTGACCTCGCGCTCGATGCGCGGCTTAGGATAGGTTTTCCGGAAAGGATCGCTATCGAGGCGTACCACGCGGCAAGCAACGTCTCGATCTGCTTGTGAGATCGCCGCTCTGGCAGACGGTTTAAACCCGGCGCCACCGTTTCTTAAATTTCTACGCCGATCTTGCGGGGGTGCCGTCTGTTTGGTAAGCTTGTCCACAGGATGTCTCCCTAACCTGCCGGCGGGTTGAACAGACGGTAAGACCTTATCGCTTGAAAGACGACCTTTTGCTTGGTCGCATGTAATCGCCGGTATGCTGACCTCACAAAAAGGATCCGTCATGCCCTCGATCGCCCTCACTCTCCCTGAACTGGCTCGGCTCAAGCAGCTTGCCCGCACGCAGATCCCTGTTGTCCAACATGGACACGTTCTCGAGGCGCTTGCGCGTGCGCTCGGATTCAACACTTGGGCCGCCTGTAACGGAGTAGTTGGACAGCTACCAGCGGGTGCCTTTGTCACGCTCAACCTTTTCGTCGATGCCGCACGTGAGCGATTGATCGAACTTGGATATGAATCTGCCGTCGTTCAAGGTCTGAGCCTTTGTCAAAAAGATCCGCAGTATCCCCTTACTTTAGAGCGCCTTCAACGATCCGGAATCGAGATTGAAGACGTACGCCAGGTTATTTCCTCGCTTCTGGAGAGGCGCAGCAAAATTCTCGTTGCGGGCCCGGCGGGCTCTGGCAAAACGACACTCATGCACGTCTTGCTGGCGGAAATGGCCACACGGCATCCAAATGACCGATTCGGTCTTATTCAGGACTTTTACGAGCAGCCTCGGTTTCCCGGTAACGTGACGCAATTTGTGAGAAATTGGGAGCCTGAGGAACGGCGGTATGTCACTCTGGAAAAGACACCTGTAAATTTTGATGATTATCATGCGCTCGCCATCGACGACATTCGGGAACCGATACAGGCCGCGCTGACGCTTGGCAACTGGCAGAGAAATGGTCTAGGAATTGGCACAATTATCAGCAATGGCAAAGGAGCACTCGATCGCCTCGCGGCGATTATGGGATCAACGTCGGGACTCCAAACTATTGACGCCTGTATCTACATGAAAAGAGGCGTAGCTGGCGGGGGAGTCATAAACAACATTGAAATTTATCGGGATCGTGGAACCAGGTGATTCCAATTTGGTAGCCGTCGACATTGACGGGTGGGTGCCGCGGTCTGGTTATCTGATTCGCCGCGCCCTTACCATTTTCGACTTTACCATTGGCACCTTCCACCGCCGCCGTCGCTTTTCCAGAACGGCTGCCGAACTTCCCATAGTACGAACAAGCTCCGGTAAAACTCTCTTGGCACCGATCTGAGACAGACTCGATTGAGATTCGAACACGAGCGTCTGATTGTGCGCAACGTGAGGCGCATCTTTCTTGGAGCCATCCGCCCTGTCCAAGACTCGGCGTTCGCGAATTGTTGTGCGCCGAAGCCAATCACGATATAGTTTCGGCCAGCGCCCGTGCAAAGGCGCGTCCACCATATGGACAAATCCGCGAGGAATGCGCAAGCGCCCTTGAGCTTCCCCTCATTCTCGGCGTCCTTGAAAATTGATGTACCCATACACCGTGCGCGGTAAGTCAGGAGTTATATATGGCACTCACTCTCATTCGCAGCTTGACTGCGACGATCCTCCGTAACCTCGCCTCCCTCAAACGCGACGCAAAACGCCTCCACAAGCATTCTGAAGAAGTCTTCGGCCAGCAATACTCGCTCAGCGTTTGCCAGACTGCGGTGGCTAAGGCACGCGGTTATTCAGGTATGGCGGAGGTCAACAAACTTGCTTCGCGTATCGGGCTGGAAAAAGGTGCTCCGTTTTGGTCCATTCTTCACCGGACCGACTATCACGAAGAGATTCTGCAGGCAGTGTATACGTTGGAACTCGAGGCATCGGACAATGCGCCGTTGGTTTTTCTCGGTGCGCAACGGGATGCAATGCCTGTTGCGCTCACCATGTTTTTAGAGGAAATGTCGTGGCGCAAGGTGCCCGGGCTCATTATCATCGAAACCGATGCGGAAACCGTCCAAGATGGCATGCTTCAGAACGCCGCGAAACGATTGGGGTTGGAGGATATTCTCCGTGGCTTTCGCACGCTCGACCTCAGAGAGAAAAATCTGCCGGTTTCGATCGCGACTGAGACTCGCTGGTGGATCGACAGCATCCTCAGTGTTTTGCCATACGAGACCGAGCGCGAAATCCAGGAATCTGGATGGGGTGTCGCGATAGAAAACAGTGTCGACGCATTTGCCGAATCAAGGAATTGGGGAAAGCGGCCGGGTGGCAAATTTAGCCCGGTGCCGTTCTATGAGTTCACGCAAGGTGCAAGACCAATTGCCTACGGGAACTACTGGCCAAACAGGATAAGTGATCAAAATCTCCAGTTCTTAGAATTAGAGATTGGAAAAGCGCCTCCGACCATCGCCGAACCACCGAAAGAGGCTTTCATGAAGGTGGTCCGTGACTTGTCGGAGCGCGCCTTTGGTTTGGGGCGCACGGTCGAAAGCGAAAGCCTCATTCGCCCGTTTGTTGTGCTGTTTTCACGCCAGGATCCAGCCAGCGAAGTGCTCGCTGCGGCGATCCACTCTCTATTCTACTGGCGATTTGTCAGCACACGAGACATTCGTCCGATGCTTTATTTGTCGGACAGCACTACCCCGTACGCTCCGCGCTTCCTTACGTTTGGCACTCGCACGTTGGTTGTGAACGGGCTGACGGCACTGCCGGCACCGAACGATAGCCTGTGGTATGGATACAAGAAAGCTGTAACCGCCGTGGCTAGCCAACAGGGTATCCAGTTCATGGGGACTCGAATTCAGTTCGCTCAAGGTGTAGGTGAATCCGGGCGCAACACGAATGCTTTGGAGTGTGCATAGCATAGGTCAAGAAAGAAAGCCCAACGCCGACCACAACGACGATTATGCAAAGCGGTAGATTAGCGAATCCCGGCCGACCCTCAGGTAGCCACCTTGTTAAAGATCTGTGAAATGCGGCAGCATGTCTTGATTCACCAGGCGTATTTCGATGGAATTCGCGATCTCGACGTGCGAAGGATTGTTCACGTCGAACGCTTCATCCGCCACGCTCACCACGATCGTGCCCTTCTGCTTTTTCTTGTCGTTCATGACCGGAATAAGTGCCCGAGCCTCAGGCACGTTGCCGACGGATAAAACCCGGGGCAAATACAGCATCCAACCGACACCTAGCCGATTTTCAAACACTTGCTTTTGTGTAAAATATTTATAAGGTCCAACTTGAATGCTTGAGGGTGACCAAATATCGATAACATCGGTTACAACGCTGATCAGCGTTTGCACGTCATTGAGACCTGGAATGTCCGCGTCCACTTTGCACGTGCACAAGCCCGTGGTGCTCAACAGGTCGGTCATGACAATGCCGCCGTACCCCTCGATTCCGTTCCACGCACCAAGCCCCCGAATGCTTGGATACGTTTCTTTGTCCGCCCTTGCCATCGCCAGGGCGGCGGTCGTGGGGCCGGTGTCGCTGAAAGCACGGTTCATCGTCGAGGCTTCCACCGTGCTGGCCGGCGGATACCAATCGGTGATCGGCAACCCTGCGCGCACAAAAGCCTTGGCGAAGCGCCAAAGATTTTCATACTGCTGCTCGACTGTGGGCAGTTCGGGACGTTCCAACCGAAACGTGATGTCAAAAGTGGTGTCGGACATGTTCAAATCATTCCTGGTCGGCGCCTGCCATTGGTTTCAACTCGGTGGTCACGAGCGGCGCGCTGCTTCTAAAATCTCGCGTGAAAAAAGCATAACTCAACGGTTGCATAAAGTACCAGCGCAACAGAGAGGGTGGGTTCGCCGCAACGACCGTCGATTGAGCCAGCGCTTGCGACCGCATTTTTTGGACGCCGAACAGCGAAAAAAAGCGCTTGGGTCGGCCCGTGTCCGCGTCGAAAAACTGATCATACTTGGCCTTGGCTTCTTCGAGTTGGCATAAACCGGACCGGAACCCGTCGAAGTTGAGCCCGCCGAAATCCCACTCGGTGCCCGCAGCAAAGCCGGTGACGTACGCCTGGTAAGTGCTCGACGTGTCGGACATGCTCCAGTTGGCCTGGGTCAGGCTTCCCGAATCGGGCGGGCACTTTTTGCAAGGCTCCCCGGATTTGGGAATGGCGACGGGTTGGGCTTTCGCTTTGGTCGTATCGCCCGACGTGGATAAAACCGCCGCCGTCGCGGCTCCACCAAAGAGAGACGGAAATAGTTCAGCGAGTCCGGTACCCGCTGCTTCAATCGCCGGAACGGCTAAACCGGCCATTATTCTTTCTCCTGCTGTGCTTGCTTGTCGCGCGCTACTTTTTTGGCGACGGACACCATATCGTCAAACCGATCTTCGACGGGTGCTCCGGGTTTCCGCAACCATGCGGCAATGGCCGGCGTTTTGTAAAACCCTGGCCCGTGGGCTTCCATGTCGAGAAACTCGGCGAGGTCCTTGTCTTGCCTGAACCCTAGACTCTTGGCCTCTTGATATGCCGCCACCAGGCGGTCCAACAACGTGGGATCGTTCGCCAGTTTGGGGTCGTTCAAAACGAGGTCCTCGCGGAGGGTGGCGACGTAGTTACGCTCGTCGCTGGCGCATAGCGCTGCCCATTGTGATTCGGTCAACTCAAGCATAAGCAGAGATGTGAAAGCGTTGTTGGTCGATCATCGCATGCCATTCATCCGCATCGCTAAAATACGACCGGCGGGTGGGCACGTCCAATGCGTTGAACAGTGCCTTGAGCGTGCGAGGGTCCCAAAATCGGATCAGCGCAATCTTGCCGCTGGGCAGTCGGCTGTTCAGCCTTTGTTGCAAAGCCAGGGCCAGGGTTTCAAGCGGCGATCGGGCAAACAGCCACACGACGCTGGGCTTGGCTTGTTCCATATCCGAAATCGTGGAGAGCGCCTCTGGGGCTTCCTGGGCAAGGTCGATCAACCATGGGCCTGCGTGGGCCAGCCCTTCGTCTTCCGTCCCTTGAAACAGAGCCCTCCGGGCGTCAGATCCTTGCATGGGCGAGCCGGTGGCTTTAGTGTATTGCACGCCATCGACCAGCACAAAAGCACGGAGATACGGGGTTTCGCGTTGCAAGACCTTGAAGCGCTCGGCAATCGATGCGGGGATCATTCGCGCACGACCGATGAAGCGCCCGAATCAGAGGCATCCTTGAGACATTCGAGGCAAATCGTTGGGGCGGTTGCGGCAACCGCTGCGGTCGCAGCCACCGCGTTGGTAGCGGTTTGCGGTCCGCTCGATCCTTCCCTGGCGGGGCTCACCGGAACATTTCCGGCCGACAAAAACTGGTTAGAGACAAGTGTTGCACCGCAAGCTGTTTTGTCACCGTGAAACGAGGCGGCGATGCCGCCAAACGTAATGCTCGGATTTTTGCTCGTTGTGATCGCAAAGTTGCCCCCGCATTTTCGACAGGACACCATGTCACCGACGCGGGCGATCGCTTTGCCACCAACCAGGGAAATGGGAGAGCATGGCAAAACGGTGCCGCCGTGGCTCGTGCCATCGCCCTCACAAATAAACGCGAACATACCGTCTCTAAAAAATATTTGGACCGTTGAGTCTACCGGAACCACCTTGCAAAGGGCTTGCAAAACTTAAATCGCTACAGCACAAGATCTATCCGCTTATACGCAGCTTGGTCATTGCACCCAGATGCTGGTCTATGCGAAGACCTCTCATGCAAAGCATGGCTACTCTGAACTTGCGTTGCCGTAGGAGTGAGCAGATGTGGTCCTCGGCGGGTGGCGCCAAAAAGCTCCCCTGGCCTGCCGACTAGTATCCTCGCCGACACGCATCCATTTAGGCTAGCCGCCTGATGTCCTGCACGCGTGAGCTCCGTGAGTGAGCCAAATCAGCGGCGGCCCCCATTTTTGGCAGCGTGTTTAGGTTTTTGTGTTTGGCGGGTTTGATTTTTGTCTGTTAGTTGCAAATAGGATCAACAGTAACTCTAACTGCCGACCGAATACTGCGACCGGGAGTAACCCGGGTGAACTGTAAGCGGTGTTGAAGTGGTTTGAGGACGAGTTACACAGGCTGTTAGTTGCAAAACTGTTGGCCTTCTACAAAGAGGGATCAGGCCAAAATCTTCTTGGCCCTTTTGCCAAATCACCTACTCTTAAACGGGGCCAGATAGTAGGCGCCGTCACCGCAAACGCAAAAGACACCCTTCAGGGAGCCTGACCAGCATGCCTACCGCAAACGTAGGCAGGATTGTTAAGATGGTGATGTCCACTCTAAGCGCATCACTGGGTCTTTCCGCATGTTCACCATTCGTGACCTATAACGACGAATCGACGAATTACGAAGCTGGCCAGGTTCAACCTCTTGCACGCGGAGAAATCCTCTATGGGGTCCCGCGCACCCGTCTCACTCTATCGGACGTGCCGGCGCCGGCGTCGACCGCGGAGGCCAAACCACCCCTTCCAGCATCGGCTGCCGATGCGTGTGCAGAAAGTGCCGATACATGCTGGAAATGTATCGGCGTGACGACTAGCTCATTTGTACCTTCAGGCCAAACGGTCCGAATCTCTCCTACTAGCTGGTCGCTATTCTATGGACGTACGGACTTGTCAGCCGTACCTGCAGCCGACAGCGAACCACGGTTGCCGAAGACAGTTTCAGTTCTCTACACGAACACCACAGCCAATGCCATTGCGGCGGAGGGGCAGTTTTCGTTTCGGCGTCAACCCTTGGTTTAGCGCCGGTAGTCGGACTAGCCCCTCTCACATTTACGGCCGCTGACCAACTACAAACTCAACAAGTTGGTTCTGACGGCCAACACAAGACCGCGGAACATCCTATGTACCACGTCGACCCAGCGCTTGTGTGCACGGCGGACAGAGCCGGTTACAATAACTGGACTGGCATGGGTCTTGCGCAACTACCCACAACCGGGGCGCAAATCGAAATAAAGGCTGTTGATTGGCCAAAGGGCCATATTCCGGCCGATCGCACCGCCAACGCCGAACCTGGTTGCTGGCACACCTTGCCCTTACCCCACAACGCTCTGGATCCTCACCCTGCCGGCCAAACCGGCTGGCTATATCGCGTCATGGTACCTACCGCAACCGCCACCGGTTTTGCCAGAGTGCCGTTCTACCAAACGCTGAATGGAGGATCGTCCACACACCAGATCCCTGTGGCTGCATGCTTAGATGTTCAACTTCAGGTTGCCTGGTGGACTACTCAATAGTCCTAGCGCAACGCCGCCCAGCGGAAATCCGGGAGATTTCGCGGCCGCCACCGATCGGGTTCCTTATATGCTCGGGAAATCATTGCAAGTGGCAGATCCAGACTTCATTCAATTGGTCACGCTGCCTCCCAATGGCGACTTAACCTTTGGCGCTACGTGTGGTGCGGCGGTAGCGTTCAAGACCTCCACGGACCCATTAAGCGACGATCTAAGCGCTCTCGTGAAGGCAATCGGGACAGGTGACGCCGCGGCAAAAAGATGACCTGCGGGACATGTGCCTCATAGAGTGCTCGTTTGACGGCACCGACACCATGGACGTCCACCACCTCGCTCGCCACAGTCACTATCACACGGAGCGCAACAAAGCGAATCCTGTTCGATACTGCGGCCAGGACTGCATGACAAATGCATTTACGGCCACAAGTGCGGCGAGAATGGGAACAAAACGGTCACAACGCCAGCTGCAGCGATCGACGGGACGAATATTCGACTTTTACCAATCAACGACTCTCGATCGGAGACCGCGAAGGCCAATGTCAGACCCAATGACGTACATACTGTCAAAAATAGTATCTCGGGAAAGAATCTATAACCCACCCACCCCCCTAGTCCTGCCAAAAGCTTCACTTCGCTAAATCCCAGCCATCCAAGACGCTTGATCAAGCGTCTCGGTAAAAAGATCAGCAATGGAACCATATATCCCATTGCGGCACCGACAACCGCGTCGTCAATCGGAACGAAGGTTCCACCAAGATTCACGATCAACCCAGCCAACAAGAGCGGCATCGTTACCAAGTCAGGAAGCACACCTTCGTCAGCACTCATCATTGCCAACACGATCAGGGTGCCAATCAAAACGACGCCAGCCAACGCCCTGGTCGTATAACCAAACTGAACCGCGCAGACAACTGCCATCCCGACACCAGCTAATTCAATCATCAAATACCGCAAACCAATCGTGGTATGACAAGCGCGGCACTTGCCGCGCAGCGCGAGATAGCTAAATATCGGCACATTCTCAAGCGCCGTAAGCTCATGTCCGCACTTAGGACACGCGGAATGTGGGAAAAACAGGTTAACTTGTTCCCTCACCCATGTTTCATTACCGCGAACGTCGAGGTTGATCGCCGCCTCTTGCCGCGCGACCCCGTGCATCAGCGGAACACGATAGATTACGACGTTTAGGAAGCTCCCAACAACGGCGCCCAGGATCCCGGCCACTGCTAAATGGAATCCTGCCGGCATCGCCATAAAATCCCTATGGACCTGAAAAATTGCACTTAACATCGCTGTCAAACAAACTCCTCACCACGGCATGTGGCCATATTCAATGGCGGGTTGCATTCGCGGCGGCGCCAACGTCACCAACGTATGTAAAAGTGAACGCCATCGACCAATCTGCCCCGCGCCAGTGCCCCGCGAATCGGACAGGTTCAGTAAGACTGCTGACTATCCACGTAGGATACTCAAATTATCACGGATATTTTTTATTAACATGCCATTTCCGTACAGCGTTATCTGCTAAAGCGTAAATTTTTCTGCATACCCAGATAAATTTCACCGAGATGCTCGCAATACTTAGCTCCACATCGACAGTCCCCAACACTTAACTGTGGATCAATTCGCCCACCGCGGTTGCCGACACTCTCTGTACCAAAAAGCAGCGACCTTCTTCTTCGCGAAAAGCGTCTCTAAGCACATCAGTCAAACGCAAAAAACCCTCACTCTCGATCATCCGAGAGTAAGGGTTTTTCTAAACGATTTGCGAATGCTTCACTCAGCATTCATTCTCACAAACTGAGCGGCGTAGGGTACCATCCACATGCATCAGTCATCGCGGCCGCCTCTTCCACATGGTTTTTCTGCACAATCCAATGATCGAGGCGCGGATTGTATGTCTCCACACTATACCTGATCGAGTGTGCTGACTTCCGCTCCGTCACACGCATAGCTTCAGGCCGATAGGATGTCGCTGGCAAGAACAACAGCAGTTTTGTTTTAACCAGGATCGTGTAAATCTCACCATCATCGAAGCGCATTGCGAATGCGGGCAAGACCTCTGGATCACCGGCAGCGGAATCTGCTCCGACCGGAGTTACCTCGACGGATGGTTGCACCGACACCGCAAAGGCTCGCACCGTCATCTTGCTCGAAACGTAACGAACGACATCAGTTTCCGATGCAACTTCCTTGGCAGTACCCGCCGCAGCAAGGAATCGTGCAGCAATGCTGGCTTGTCGTACGTCGCCAAAGTCGCTTTGGTAGGCACTGATCCCGTCACGCAGCATTTGCACGCGAATCCGGATCGACGCTCCGGTCAGCAGAGATTTCTCAAGCTGATTGCAAGCTTCAACTAACTCATTTTCCGTAGCCTGTAGGTCTCCGGCATTGGCAAACTGCTCAACTGCGTCCCGAATCGCGATCGCCTCGATCATAGAACTATGTTGCGCGACTCGAGCCTGGACTCCCATCGCCAAGGTGACGACCACGTCCTGACGCGGACTAACTTGCTTCATTTGATTTATCTCCAAAGAAAGCAGGGCCGGCCCTATGCGGGTTCCTGGCACCCGCTGGGATGAAAAAGTGTTTGACTATGCTACAAACGTAATGACTCATTGCTCTAAACGCGTTCGACTACTACCCAAAGTCCTGGCGCCGGCCTGTCTCAGTTTCCTGCTTTGCGGATTTCCCACACACCTCGCTGAGACGAGACGAAGAGCTCCGGGTTCGAGTTCAGTATCTGCCGAACCTTGGCCTGCCAATTCGGTCGCTCCTCGGTCACCATCGCGGTATTTCCTGCAACAAAGTCGTACATTTCCTTAAGAGTGGCCTTACCGCCCAACTGCTGCAGCGACAGCTTCACGACGTTCCGCCACGTGCCCTGCAAGCGCAGATGTGCCTGCTTCGCCATTCGCCCAAGAACTGCAATCACGAGGCGTTGTTGTTTCTTAAAGAGTACGATGTATGCGTGCTCGATAAATGGCAACGCCATTCCCGAGTAGATGCGCCGGGAACTCGTGGTGTTGTGTTGGACTTTGATGATCACCGCCGCCAGCTCGTCGGCCGGCATTCGCGCGATAATTTCGGCTTGATACGACACGTACCGCCCCTTGCTTCGAAGGTCTCCAATTATGGTGCCGTAGTAACCACCTCCCAACGTTGCTTCACGTTGGTTCAACATGGCTAGATGCAGCTTGGCGTGGAAATCCTCGTCGTCTATACACTCGGATAAGTCATCGGGGTGTCCGGTTAAGCCATTGCCCCAAACATCCCGGCTGTAACGTATCATCGAGCCGTATGGGGGATGGCTGACAACGCAATCACCTGGCTCGCCTGTTGCTTCCAGAATAGAATCCGATAGCACATTAAACCCGGCAAAAAGATCGAGACCGAATGCTCTAATACCCATCTCCGTCGCCACTTCGACCGACGTTCCACTTCCCACCATAGGGTCGATAAAAACCTTTGGTTGAAGGCGCTTAAACAGATCGGCGTATACATGCCCGCTCATATTTCCTCGCCAGCTTGCCTTTCCCCACGGTCCACGATCTGGAAACGAAAGGATGCTCATATAAACCTCCTTTAGGTAAGCGCCAATCAACTCGGCAGGCAGCATACCCATATAAAGAGACCGTACTAAAACCGGTAATTTGAATTGGAAGATGAATGTGATGTACCGTGATTGCCGAAATCGGCATACCGGCAAAATGAATGAGGCAAAAAAAACCCACGACGTAGTCATGGGTCTATCTGCCGGCGTCACACGTGACGCAAATTTTACTGTTCGCCGGTGCGGCGGCGACTTGCTACCTGAATGACTTCCTCCGTTGCCGCGACAAGACTGTTTTGGGCAGCCTCCGTCAGCGCTACGAGTTTGCCATTGACCTCATGAACTGTCAGCACTTCTCCACTACCATGCACCACGACCTTTGCAGTACCGAGCGCTCTTATCGTGGCAATCAAGCGAAGGCGCCCGTCCGAGCATGACAAAGTACCGTCCAGTTTTCTCCTAACATAGATACTCATCACATTATTCCTCGCTGCAGCACACTCTTTCCACCGAGAACGCGTTGCCACCCGTTGAAAAAATATCATAACCTGCGCCATATCGATCTATCCCGAACGACATCATATTCTGCGGAAAATAAAAAAGCCACGATCAGACATGATCGTGGCTTTACTTCTGTCCTACGCGTAGGACCCTTTAAAACGTTTTGCCGCGACACGCACATAACACCGTGCGAACAACGAGCACAATACGCATACCGGTGTAACGAAAAATAAAAGCGCGAAGCCATATGCTTGAATCACGCTACTTTTCCAAGGCAACGAGTTTGTCATTCCCAACCAGATGGCTCGGAAAACCGACGCGTTAGCCGGACCGCTCAACGAGAGGTACGCGCGCAATGCTTCTGCGCCATGGAGATCGAGCAAATGGCTCTGCACCCACGCTTCGTAGACCAGTCCCACCAAGACCGCAAGAACGCCGGGTATAGCTGGCACCATGAATACGAGTATCAACTCGAAATTCGATACTTTGGATATGATTTTCATCATCGCAATTCCTTAGAGATTGCCGATAGGCAATTAAGCAGAAAAACCATGGGGGTGTGTGCGTTTTGCCCAAACTACAGCACGCGCCAACAGCACCACAACCAAGCAGAACGGCATAAGTAGAAAAACCAATGCAAAGCCGTACCCCTGGATAAAACCGCTCATCGAGACAGACGTAAACGTGATTCCATGCCATATCACTTGAAGCGGCGACAATTGTTGGGCGTCAACATATGCCTGATATGCGCGGAGTGCGTCTGCGCCATTAAGCTCAAGCAGCTGATTCTGTGCCCATACTTCGTAGGCACAGCCGATGAGAACGGTCAGGACGCCAGGCAAAGCGAGCGCGACGAATACAAACATCAACTCGAACTGAGATACTTTGGAAAGGATTTTGTACATGACGATCTCCAATGGAAGTACGGAGACCATCCCTGGCGGGAAAAGTCCCCGCGAAGGAATTGAACTGGATACTTAGCAGATAACCAAGGAAAAACTTTACTGCATCTAAAACAAACCCGGCCTACAAAATCAGGTGGGTCTAAAACGAAGACGGCATTGCCGCGATATCGATGCGCAGAAGCGCGAGAAGAGCTTCAATTGTAGTCGCCAAGAACCAACTCGTAAAGAGACAATTCACGCGTATAGCAACATGAGATAGCCATCCAAATTCAAGCCGAAACTGGTTGCATGCGCGATGCATCAACCTGCAACTTTCATCCATTCCGTCACTTCCATGCAACGATGTTCGAATGTGTTAGAACATCGTTGGCGGCCATCACTTGTATGAAAGGTTCCGCCAGAAAAAGAAACGCCCGCCGGCTCCCAATGGGAGTATGGCCGGCGTGGTACAACAGTTGGTCACCTCGGCCGGTTGTGGCCATTAGTGAACATCAGTTCTCCAACCTCAACCAATAGCAGGTTTCGAACTTTCATCAATGCTTTCCCGAGCAGATTCATGCCGAGCCATCGATTTTGATCGAAAATCCGCGGATCGTTCCACGCCAGCCCAACGCCCCAAATGCGGTCATATGGACTCGCTTCAACGAGTACGGTGCTTCCTGTCTCGATTAGCTGCGCAGCAAGATCCGCGTTTTGTCGGAATCTCTCTCGGCATCCAACGGTTACGATCGACTCTCGCTTTTCGACCCAGATCGATTCCCGAAAGCCCTCAACGTCGCGACCACGCTTCTTATGAGTCCGCGGGTCAGTTACCGCCAGGATCGCTTCGCGGTGCGCCAGTCACTAAACAGCATCGCCTTCGCGTACATCATGAACTGCTCAACGCACATGAATTGGACGCCTCGAAACTCGAAACTGCAAGGGTACCAGTTACTCAGGGTGTCCTCGGCGCCGAAGAAGAGCGTCATGCCTCGTATTTCGCGCATGCACCGTCTCCTTTAACGTGGTAAGTTCGCTGGACGGCTTCATCCACGGCTAGAGATTCGCGCTTGCGCTTATTCTCCGCTGCCCACTACTCCACGTCCACCGTGCTCATGCAGACGCATGCATTCCAGCATGCGACCAGTCGTCGCGTAGCCTCCTCACTCTGGGGAGATCGCCGACGGCTCCTTCCTCCGTAAGGTATACGAGAGCCAGGCACTTTCCATCTTCGTCAACGAGTCTAGCCGGACTGCGTTCAGTGCCGGCGAGTTTGATTTCTTGCTGATTGATCATCCTTCTTCTCATAACGAAGCGGGATCGATCCCTGCGGGGAGCGATCCCGCAAGGGTTTAAAAATTTCGATTGATCGGATGTAAACCCCGACCTGCTACTCACCCAAAAGCAAAAAATCCTCCCAAGTTTCCTTGGGAGGGCTAGCCTAAACCAGTTGCCGAACGTCAATCTGTGCATCCGCATAATTCCAAACTTCCTGACTATGCGACACAAAGAATTCCTGTTCGTAACCGCCTTGCATCAATACCGCCCGCTTCATCTGAATGAACAACCGCTTGTGGTCGAGATCCAGCGCACCATCAGCCTCGTCCGAGAAAATCACATCGCTGCGAGTTCCCGAAAGTGAAGACCGATAAAGAGCCACACCTCTTGCCAAAGCTTCGTTAATCCAAACACGCTGACCAAACGACAACTTAGACACTTCGCTCCATTCGCCACTGTCCGAGTCGTTTACCATCACGGCAAATGTCTCTCGAGTGGAACCGCTGGCCAACTCACGTTGGGTGCGGAACTCAACTGTGAAGCGCGGCCCGTAGCATTCCAACAGCAGATCATTCACGATCTTGGTAATGCTGGGCCCGGTGTCGTCAATCGATAAGGCAATGATGCCGTCATTACCGAAAGCTTTTGACAACAACACCCATTCGGCAATTTCAGCGGAAAGCTCGCTTACCTTAGCTTCAGTTGCACTTGCCTCCAGAATGTCCTGTTCAAGCGACTGAATCGATATCTGCTCACCGACCTCTTCACGAATCTTCTCTTCGAGCGCTCCTTCGAGCACCGTCCGGTCTTTTTTCGCCTGGTTAATGGCTTTGTCGACATCCAAAATGAGTTGCGTTTTATCGGATGCAGATAGACCTACCAGTTCTTGAGTCAATCGACCACGCTTTTCGCCACACTCGGCGGAATTGCGTTGAGACTGATCACGCGCTTCACGCTCCACTTCACTAAGCGCTAGCATCTCATTCGTGACACGCTGCACCGTCGCCGATGCATTCTCGATAAGCGGCGCCTTCGCCACAAGTTTGTGTACCTCCAGCGAATCTGCATTGGCTTTCTTCAGTTTAACGTCGAGAGCTGTCAGACGCTGGTTAAGCGCTTCCAGCTCCCGCATCGGCCGAACAAGCTCAGCATGTTCAACGCGCCCATCGGCGAGTTGTTCCTGCATCTGCTTCAAAGTCACCGTACTGATGGCCACCTTGGCCGCAGCGTCGCGCGCCTGTGACAGAAGCGGGCACGTCTCGTGAATTGCCAAAGTGACACAAGGCACCTGCGACATTACGGAGGTTTGTTCAGACAAATTTCCTACGATGCGTTGCTCTGCATCAATGCCCGATTCCTGGGACGAAATTGCACTGCTGACATGTCGAAAACGCTCGGCCTTCGGTTGCAACGCAGCAATCGCCGCGACGATCTCCGACCGTTCAGAGCTAAGCGTGTCAACCTGTTGGCTTAGATCACGAGAAACGATCACTGCTTTCGCAATCTCTTCACGCTGCCCGAGGATTTCCGTAGCAGACGACATTTGCCCGTCCAAACCCTCGCGACTCGTTTTCACGCGACCAAGCACCGATGACAGTGTGGCGAGCGCGTTGCCCTCCACACGTTGCAGTTCAGCCAGTTGAGTGTTTATCTCAAGGATCCTTGCGTGCGTATGCGTGTTGGACGTTTGCTGAGCGACCAACGATGCCCGCTCGCTCTCGTGTAGCGCAAGAGCAGTGGTGCACCCATGCACAGCCTGGCGCAAATTCGCTATCTCCTGCCCGGTCACGACGATTTTCTGTCGCGTTTTGTCCAGTAACAGGCGTTTCGCCGGAAGATCCGCTACCTTCTGCTGGAGGCCCTGCAATGCGCCGCCGAGTATCTTCGAAACAGCAAGTGCTTTGCCCGAGTCCTCGATCAATTTTTCGTAGCCAAGCATCTCGACCAGCAATTTTTTAAAATCGGCTGGTTGGTATGCCGAGAGCGGTCGTTGCCCTTGAGCCGCAAATTGCGTCGTGAAAAAAGCTTCGATGGGGCCAATCAGTGCTTCGACGCATCGATCGTAAGTCTCTGCTTTTCCATCCGACACCGTCCCATCCAACAGCCTGACAGGCGTCAGATTGCCTTCCAAATTGACTTCAAAGAGGTACGCATCGGCCTTCTTGGTTTTTCCCGTGTTGCGGATAACCACCTCTGTTCGATACCACTTCCCACCATGCTTCCAGTCAAGCTCCTTTCTCGCGTTGGGAGCATAAATTTCGTCGTAGTAGGAAAAAGCAGCCACAGACGGAAGTCCACGTTCTTGACCTGCGCGCGACGGCATGTAACGGTACGGGTGAAGGTTTTCGAGAATGGTCGTTTTCCCGATACCATTCGGCCCGATTAACGCAATCAGCCCCTTCGGTAGTTCGGTCAAGTCGACCTCAATGCGCTCCACCCCAAGGCCATTCCTGATACCAATGAAGCCTTCGAGAACCAGTCTCATGGGTTGCATACTGCACCCCCACCATGATCCATTGTCGCGAAATAGCCGGCAGGATACTCCGGTACACCTTCGTCACAAACAGGATCAACCTCCGATCTGGAGAAAGTGGCGGTGTCGTCGGCACCTGCTTTACTTTGACGAACGCCGCCAAACTTGAACAAGTGAATCGATTTCTCCGCTTGATCGAGATCCCGCTTGGTTTCCTGAATCAGCGAATCATAGGACGTCGCGCCGGTCAGGATTTCCAGCTCAATATTCGAATACTGAGCTTTTAGTCCCTCGTTAAACGCCCAAAGGATGGACTGTAGTGTTGGCTGCACGGTGACGATGACAACTCCGCCTTGATCCAAATCGGAGGCGGACATCACCATGATACGGCCGCGCCGGGCAAGTACTTTGCCTCGCCCTTCGCCAAAGGGCTCCAAAAGATCCCCTTGTTCGAACGACTGCCCTTCGACCAGGCCTTTCATCAAACTTCTGATTGTGTGTTGCAAGTTAATCAAGGTATATCGGGTAAAGAGTTTGCCCGCGGGATAAGGAATGTACATAAAAGCCCCTTTTTACCTCGGCGCCAATTTGGCAACCGAGGTAGTTAGTTAATCGAGATCGAACAGGTCTTGTAGCGCCGGCACAGGCTTGGCGACACTAGACTTTAGTTCGATAACGGAAGATTTAGTCACCGTGACGTCAAGATGACTCTCGCAGAAGTCGGTTGTGTCAGGCATAGCCGGTTTAATTTGCAACGGCGATTTCCCGATACCATTACAGCGATCGAATACGATTTGTAGCCGTGCTGCAGCGATTGCGGACGGATCCGATGAACTTTGCAGATGTGGCAACAGCGCCACCAATCCCGCGTGGTCAATATCGACTGCATTCCCCCAATGGGCGAGCTTGGACTCGATCGTCTGAGCTTGGGCAATCCCTTGGGCTCGACTACGAGTGACGGGAATCACACGAGGCTCGAGCTTTAACTCGGCAGCCTTGGCAAACATGCCTTTGATGCTGTCCACGTCGACGACTTGCCGATGCTCTTGATCAACACTCCAACGAATCCGGACGTAATGTCCGGCGGAGATGTCGGCTAGAGCTTGCAGCTTGGCCATATCGGGCAAACCGGGAAAATCGATGCTTTCATACTGCCGGGCTGGTAGCACCAACTGTTCGACAGTGACAGGCACAGACCGACTGCGGTCCACGTCCCACAAAAGTAGTCCTTTATCCCCGTATTCGCCGTAATGGAGCCGGCCAATCGAACCAGCGTAGCCAATGTAGCGCCCCTCCTGTTGCCAGGTTTGCGACATGTGGATGTGCCCAAGTGCAAAAAAATCGCATTGCGCTTCAAACAGCCCTCCCACGGTGAATTCGTGGTCAAGACCAGCCATCGGGACGCCATGTTCCGTCGTACAACCGTTCACAGTCCCGTGCGAAAGACCGATCGTTGCGATTTCGTGCCCCCGCAAGAGCCGATTCACCGCGCCGGCAGCGCAAAAGTATTGGTCGAGTATTTCCGCAGCGTGCATCGCAGCATCTTTCGCACCGACTGCCGCTGCGACAACAGCTTTGTTAACGGTAGGCACACAAGTAAAAACTACACGTACGTAGCGATCACGTTGCGTAAGCGCCTCGATTTCCTCAATCGAGAACACCGCAGCCGCAGAGGGCAGAAAATCCTGCCCATCCCAAGCAACCTGATGAATCCGATCCGCGACGTAGACAGGATATTTCGCTCCGAGGAGACGAAACACGTCCAGAGTGCCGGGGGGCTCATGCGAAAATGTTCCTTGAAGCATGATCACCGGCATTGCGTTCGCGAACTGCGACATGCGTTTGGCCAGCGCGATAAACGCTGGTGAATGCACATCCAGATCGTGATCCGTTGAATCACCCGTTTCTATGAGGAATTCTGCACCGGCATTCACCGCCGCGTCATAGGCTGCGGACACGCACCGATCGACCTGACTGAGCGTCTTCGGTGAAAAGTGCAAATCCGAAATGTGCGCGATTTTCATGGCGCAACTCGGATATCAGACGATTTCCCGATTGCAGCCCGATACGCCTCCGAAATGGCTGCCTCACGGGTAGGATAACCAGGGAAATATCCTCCCGGCGCCGGAACGTAACCAACCGCAAAAGTGTTGCTATGCGGCGCTTCAAAAACAGTAAAACCGCGGCGCTTTGCAGCGACCAACATAGCGCGAATTCCGACGTGCGAATGAGTTGCTTTAGACATGATTTGTCCTCTATGAGAAGGTCGCAACAGCGACGAGAAAAATTCAATGAGATGCGGTCAGATGTGACCAAATCGATGCTCAGAACGAGCTTCGAAAGTGTTTGGAAAGCACCCCGCGGGAGCGCTTCCTAAAAACTCTTCGTTTCCGAAAAATCGCCCCCAAGTAGCAGGGGCGAGTCTTCATTTCAGATCACCGGCCAGCGACTCGCGGGCGGTGGTCAACACGTTGGTGATGAGCTTGTCACGGTCATTGGCTTCGGCTTCGAGAAAAGCGGCTACCCCATTTACTCGGGCAGTGTCCTTTGTCCAACCCCGACCGTATGTGGCTTGGGCAAAAACGCGAAACGCCTCTTGGAAATTGTCTTCCGACAACCCGGTCTTAACCAAAGCAGCATGAAGCCGGTTTTGAGCGGTCGCCAACTCCAACTGAGCATTGCCAGCAGCGGAATGATCAGGGACTGCGGCAACTGGGCTGCCCAATAGCGCGGCCGCTCTGTTTGCCTGGCCAATACTCGCCTGAACGTCCGCCTCTTTGAGGATGCGACTGGCGATATCGATATCGCAGTCAAGTGCAACCAGGTGGGTGTTTTGGCGCTTTGCCACACCCTCTGGGCTGGTGTAACCAATTTCCTGCTCTCGTTTCGAAATTCGGAATTGCACGCCAGTAAGACGACCCCGCGCCAACATCGCGGTTTCGAATACAGCTTGCGCATTCATCAACGCGTAGATCGAATCGGTAGGCAGTTCGATTAACCCCGCCCCCTTTATCCCCTCGATGGCGAAATACAGTGACCCTCGCATCTTGCACTGCCCAAATTGATACTCCGGACACACATTGGGTTCACAAATGCCATTGGCGATGTGGTCGTCATTACGACGGATCGTTTGACGTCCTCCGAATATCCGAAGCACGCGTTTTTCGCCAACCGTTTCGCCAACCATCACCGGCTTCGCGTACTGCTTGCAATAGCGAACGTTGTCGACGTACTCGGCGAAGTAGCGCTTTTCGCTGGCGGTCCAAACGACAAGTTGGTTAGGAAAATTCATTAACCAATCGTCGAATAGGAAGACCGCCGGGAATCGCCATAAGCGCTTGACCCCCGAGTCGTCTTCCACTGATCCGTATGCCTCCAACAGCTGATCCGCAACGGCCGGATTGACAAAATCGTCGCGGCGGACCGAGAAATACGGTGTATTCACCGGCTTTAACGATTTGGTCAGCTTCAAATCGACCAAAAGTGCTTGCTCGATGTCATCGAACGAACGTCCGTCCTTGACCATCTTTTCGTAGAGCTTTACGGCTTTTACGTTCTTTTTCGCAGTGCTCGTCAATTCCTTAATACCAGGACGAATCTTCCCGATTATCGGGGGTTTCATGGTGCGTTCATCAACGATACTTCTAATGATTCGTGGACCATTTTGAAGAGCGACATTCATTGGAATTTCCTTTTGAGGAAACCACTAACTTCCGTGCGAACCTCGCTAACACGCTGCCTGAGCGCATTACCGTATTCAACTCCACGCCGTTCAGTGATTTGAAATAGAAAACCTTCAGCTTCCGCTTCGGGCATTTTGGCAACGCTGGCTGCGAGATATTCTTCGCGGCAGGTCGAACTCCAGGTATTAACCGCAAGTGCTTTATCCGTTAGCCATCTCTGGATGCCAGATCGCAACTCACCGGCGGTAATGGGATCATCGGCCGAAACCACCAACTGATCAGTGGGATCGTCGAGGCAAAATAGATCATCGATTCGCAATGTAGCCTCCAACGAAAGCGAGGCCACCCTCGAACCGAGTGGCCCCGGTAAGGTGAAGAACAAATAAAAAAAGCTCGCTTCCCGTTCAGGACAGCGAGCTTCTTTGAAAAAACCGCAAGCCACACCCCCAAGAGGGGATGTGGCTTTACGGGAGATGCACTGATGTGCACCTCGTGAGACGCTTAACGTCTCTATGCGGCACATTCACGCCGCACAACAACCCATTCCCAGAAAAATCTGGCCGCAGGATCACGGATCGGTCGACTACGATCGTTCTACCTCAGGATACCCAAACTGAGAGAGAGGGCGCTATAAGCCCAAAGCTCGAACGACATCCGGCTCGCAAAAGAGGCGAGACCAGAATGAGGATTACAACCGATGAGGGGAGACTTGGCTAAAGTACTCTTCACGAAGAAAAATCCACACAGAAGGCCAATCTGTCGGAGCATGCTCAAGGCATGGCTTTTTGCACTAGGTAGCTTGCAGTGCAAGCAGTCATCGATGCGCAGAAGCGCGGGAAGTGAGTTAATTATATCCACCCCATTGCGGTGCTTAACCTGTATGCCTACCTAAATCGCAGCCGTTTTACTTACCGCCAATGCATCAGACCAGTGACAATTTGTGCGAGAGAGAGAAACTGGGGCGTTACATGACAGGCGAGGCTATAGACACACCATCGGCATCCGGCGATGGAGAAACACGGTCATCTGCACTAAAGCCACTCGTACGAAAAAGTGGTGAAGGCCGACTTGCGCGTATTGAACCGGCTACCCGGGACGCACATCAGTTGGTCTATAAATCACCCTTCGTCCGTAACTTCTTACGGGGCGACTACAATTTCTGCGCGGCAAAAATACCGTTGGCACGAGATGGAAAAATCAAAGCCATCGACAATAAGTTCCTCGAAATCGAAAATTGGTTTACCAGCGCGAACCGCTGGTTGAGTGGAAAACCACAACGCCCTTTCGAGCTCGAAAGCGATTCTGCCGATGTCCAAGTGACCCATCCACTGGTGGGCCGCTTAATCCGTGTTCTGATGCAATACGACTCCATTTTCGGATGTACCATTTTTGCTTTGATGGCGAACAGCATCACCGCAGATGATCGACGGAACACCCTCGAAACCATCGAGAATAAAATCAAGGCCCTGAAAAGCCTTTGCATACCGGAACCGACTCGCTTCGATGCTGACGGCAACCTGCAACCTGGTCAACAATCTGATCAAGTTTGAGCCCACCTGAGTTAGTCAGGCCACGGGCACTTAACCGATGGGTCTGAGCATGCTAAGCCTTAGATCGCTCACCCTTCTCCGTACCGACTTTCTTTAAACCTATAGAGGGACAGATGGACGTCACACCACTCAAAAAATTGCAGGTGCAATACATACCATCTCAAGAGAGCCAGAGGCATGCCCTACAGGCGCCGACGTTGCAATCGCAACCGATGCTGGCTCCCCCCAAGGCGGCCAGTCAGACGCGTTTGTCCACATGGCTACCCCACATAAAGATCGGCGCCATATGCGCTGGCGTGGCGGTCGTATCAGTCTGCGCTTGGACCTTGTGGCAGGATCACCACGTACCAAATTTGCCTGCATACATTCCGCCGATGGCCGCACTGTCAGATTCGGTCGGACATCAAAACGCACCCCCTGAGCGTCGCGGCAACGCGCAAGCTACCAACGGTGAAGCGCCGCAAGTCTTGATCGAGGGCGCAAGCGGCGTATTGGTGTCCGCTCCGACCGCAAACACTTCCCCGTTGGTCGCTCAACCAGCACCAACGATCGTCGAATCCCCTACTGCGGGTTCGGTAATGTCACCGCAACCGCAAATTGCGCCTGCGGGTCAGTTAGTTCAAGCTCCTGCGAGCCGGCCAGATGTGGTCGATGCTGCGAAGCAGCCAGCGGCAAACCCACGGCCGGCGCCCTCGGGGGCAGCACAGGAAAGCGTCACCCAGACACCACGGCTCGCCCCTCGACAAGCATCAGTTGCGGCGGTCTCGCGCCCTCAGACGCGGGTCTTTCGCACGGTCATGACCGCGGCCAAAACAAAGCAGAGCGGAAATGAGTCTGCCCCAATCCCTGCTGTAGAAAGCAATCCCGTGGGTAACCCAGCTCAAGCCAGCGAACAGAAGATATTTTGAGGGAATCCGATCATGAAGCAAGACATCCCATTTAATTTGATTCAGCCAGGCACTTCAATAAAAGGCGATCTGAAATTGTCCGTTGGCGCCGCACTATTCGGTGAGATAGACGGGTCCATTAACTGCACGTCTGGTCTCGTACATATCTGCGAAGGTGCGATTGTTCGAGGCGATGTATCCGGCCCTTATATCAGGATTGATGGCCGGGTCGAAGGAAATGTGCTCTCGAAGGAAATGTTGGAGATAAACGGCGCCGTGTGCGGAGACATCGTCTACGCCGGCACGATTTCTACCGGAAAAAATGCGAATCTCGGGGGATCCATCAAAAAGGCACACACAGTTACATTGACTGCCAATTCGTCGATAACGCTTGGCGGCACAACCAAATCGGGCCTGACATCCATCGGCGACGTTGTCGAAATGTCCGATTCATCTCCGGCCCTGCGCTCTGTGTGACGAATTAAACCTCTATTGTCGTTTCTTCGCCGCGTGCTTCCTGCTTAACTCCGGTTTCCATCAAAAAGCGCGAGACCGGATTCTTCTTTGTACTGCTCATCATAAGCCAATCTCTAGCCCGCGTGATCGCCACATAGTAGAGTCGTCGCTCCTCCGAAATGGAACTGGCCTCGGGCGGGATGATGCCTTCCTCCGATCTGACCACCCACACGCAGTCCCACTCTAACCCTTTTGCGCTATGAATCGTGCTAAGTATCAACGCATCCGGATCCGGCGATTTGCTCTCGTTCGGTGAGTTCAGGTAGGAAATCCTCTCTGCGAATGTTCCCTTTAAACAGCTGAGGACGTGCCGAACGCTCTCCAGTCCGTTTACCGCGCTGCCTTTATTCGCAAACGGCACCATCCATTCAACCACCCCATCCAATACCAGGTCATAGAATTTTCGTTCCACCAGCGTTTTCCACCGGTCAATATTCTTAACCAGGTCTCTGTATGTCTGGGAGGCCGTTGATGAAAAACCCATATCGGCCAATACTTTCGGCGCAAGAGCTGGGAACCGGCCTTCATACTTGCTGAACAGCAGCTGCCGCTCGCCCTCGCTCACACGCGCGTAACTTAAGACTTGATCCATCCCGTTCGTTTTCGTGCCTTGAATCAACTCCAGCAAGTCGCACAAGATCGCACCTTCCGGCTGTTTAAGGATGGATGACCCAGAGGCACGATGATATTTAACGCCAAGCGCCTGCGCTGACGACTCGGCAGCATCGAGATCTCGGTTGTTGCGTGCCAAGATCGACACTGTCTTGCCCTGCCCTAAGGCTTTCGCAAGCACTGTAACAGCGTCGAAAGCCTCATCGTAGGGATCATCGTATAGCCTCGCGAAAATGGCGGCGCCACCGCCGCGCTTAGCTATTAGTGTCTTTGGAACACGATCGATGTTGTTTCGAATGACACTATCCGCACGCGCCAGGATCTCGGTGTGCGAGCGATAGTTCTCTCCAAGGACTATTTCCTCCGCCTGGAATTCCGACGAAAACCTCTTCATTCCTTCGAAGCCCATCGCATGACGAAAGGCATAGATCGCCTGGTCGTCATCTCCGACCACTGTTACGTTAGTACCGTTCTTCGCATGCAAGCGAATCCATTGATACTGAAGCCAATCGACGTCTTGATATTCGTCGACCAGGAGATGATCCAAGCGATAAGGGGATAAAGTGCCGGCGGTCATTCCCTCAACCGCGAGCTTAATCATGTCTTGGAAATCGATCTTGCGACTGCGCTCCATTTGAGTTTGGTACATTGCGTAAATCGCAAGCATCTCGTCCGTGGCATGGGCCAACTCACCTTTGACCTTGATCATATCGACCGTCCGAATGACCTCGTCGGCCTTCACACCGAGGGATAGTTCCTCACAGATTTTTCGAGCGATTATGAACCGAAAACCTTCCGACGCAATATCACGTTCTGCTTTCCCGATTTGGCGAAAACACAGAGAATTTATCGTACTGGCCAAAAGCCGTTTTTTGACCCCATTACCGGTTATCTCGAGAATCCGTTGCTTTAACGTTGTAGCAGAGTCTCGTGTAAACGAAACGGCACCCACCCGCACGTTGGGGCTAGACAGGAGGTAGGCAACCTTCGCCGAAATAGTTTTTGTCTTTCCTGTCCCAGGACCCGCATATGCGGTGCAGTGATCCCGCGCCAAAACAACTTCAAGTTGGCGCGGGTTCAAACCAGCGAGAATAGGTTCTATTGCCACGCGACGTCCTCAACGAGGAGCCGGTAGCGAAGTCATCAACCGCATGTGCGTCGTGTAACCGCGAATACCAACATCCGCTAATTTTCGCAAGAAGCGAGATACCTCGTCGTCGATGTCAGATTGATTACGCGATCCGTTCCACACCAACCAGTCATAAATATCCATCGCCTCGTCGAATTTCTTCAGAACTTGCAGCAGTGAATGCGACAGCGGGCTGAAACAGACCACCTCGGCCGTCAGCGATGGGTTCGTCACGCTCGGTTCGAAGACGTGCTCATCTCCGGCGGTCAGCCGGTTGAATTCCCGGTCCTTGAACCCTTGGGCGACGGTGAGCGACTCGGATACCGACTCGTCAATCTTGCGAACCGTGTTCACGAAATAGGTATTCAGAGCATTGAAATCGGGTTTTCCGAACACTTGGTATCCAAATCGCTGCATATTGACCGTCATGCGGTTAAAGTACGGCCACCACTGTTCAAACACCGGACGAAGCCGTGTATGACGCAGCACAATCGTCACCTCGATAACCGAAGCGCCCGGAAGTGATTTATTCGCCATGTTCCGACCCAGTTTGCGCCGGCGCTCGATGATGGACCGCTGCTGCTCGCGTGGCAGATCACGGAAATTCCGCCGACTCTTTTCCACTTCCTCGGTAGTGCGTTGCGCCTGCTCCGGAGAAACCAGGCCCGCGGACGCCAATACCTGCACCCCGACATTCATCTGCGTGAGCTCTGCGTCCAGTTCAGCATGCCCTTGGGCAAGCTCAACGGCATCGATTGGCCCAACGTTTACCTCCGGATCGGGACTCTCAATAATGCGAAATCCTGTATCGAAAGGCACGGCGCCTGACTCTGTCACCGCAAGCCCGTCAACAACCGGCAATACCTGCTCCGGTTGAACTGATTCCAATGTCTTGGTTTCTTTTTTCGTCTTCTTGCTGTTATCGGTCATAACATCGCCCATGAGATTCTCCTTGTTAAAATCGGTTTCGCGCAGCAAGTAAATTAAATTGCCATCGCGCGTGAATAGATTGTGACTGCGTCAACGGTTTCTTTTTTTTTATAAGACCGCGTACTTATTGCGTGTTAAGAAATGATCGATTGCCGCCTCCGCACTGCACGGCCGCCCGGTGAGATATCCTTGCAAGAATTCCACGCCGGCGCTCAGTGCGAAGTCACGAATCGCCAACGTTTCTATGTGCTCGGCTATAACCGATGCCCCGATATTTTTTGCAATTGCTACGATCGCCCGTAAAGGTTCCGGCCTAGCGCCCGCAAACACTTCTTTTAGATAACCTCCATCGATTTTGACGTAAGTGGGCTTCAATTCCTGAAGTAGCAGCGGGTTCGCGAACATGTGGCCAGGCCGGCAGTCGTCGAGCGAAATTCCCACACGCATGTTTTTACACTCCCGCGCAAAATGTAATACCGTTCGCATTGAATCAATGCGAACTCTTTCTGTAAGTTCGACAATAACCGGCCGGCACTCACAACCCAATTCTGATAACGCCTCCAAATAGGCGTCCGAAGCACTCGATAACGTCGCCGGAGACACATTTAGCGAAATTGGCATATCCGGAATATGATGTACGGCACTTCGTACCGCACGGATCATTGCCACATCCATATCGACAATGAGCCCACTGGCCTCCCACCCTTTGATGATCGACTCTGTGTCCCGCCGCTGATTGCGAAGACGCAACAACGACTCGTAGGACAACACCTCACCCGAGGCCGAGACGATTGGTTGAAATTGAGGCTCTATCAAGTGGACAATCATAGGATTTGCGGAGCGTATCCGACTAGTTACCGCCGGACTGATAGCTTTCCGCCATCTTCCAACATAGGAACGAGAGCGTAAGCGCCACCCAAGTCCAAAGCGAGGCGTAAATTGACATCGGGATCGTCATGACCGTGAGCATTGCGCCGAGGACCAAGGTCAAAGCATGGGTCGCCAGGTGAAAAGAAACTGGGCTACGGGTACGTGCCTGGCTGACGCGGATTTTGCGTTTAACGATACCATCATTGAACATCGCAATGCACAGTACTCCTATACCCACCATCCAAATCTTCATCACCTCGATCCTGTACACGGCGCGATAAGCAATCAGCCAGATGTTATCAACCCATCTTGCGACAAACGTATCCACGACGCCAGACTTGATCACCGAATCGTTTGACGAAGCCACGGCACGCGCAGAAGCTTCAACCCAGCCCGTTTTGACAAACAGGTCGCGAAAAATTCCGTTTGTTCGATCAACCAATGCATTACTCTCACTGACGCCGAGCATGTCGACCACCGATTCGGACTCGTCAGAACTTATCTCAAACATGGCTCGGTTTGGAAAGAACGGCAACAAGCAAATAGTCAACAAAGGCAAGGCGACTGACCATAACCTGATGTGCGCGAGAAAGCGACTTTGTGCCATAGCTAGTTAATGGTGAAGGATATCCAAGACCAACGTAATTGGCAGGAACGCAAAGCCGATCACGCCTCCCCAAAAAATTTTGGGTTCGCGCACGGCCAATCCGGCAAGCGCATAACCCATCAGCTCACGCGTCCCGGCAACCGGTACATCCAACGGCATGCCGCTTCGCGCCGATATTTGATGTTCTCCAAATGCCTTGTCCACGAAATCAGGCTGCAGACGGAACAGCTTCTGCACGATGTATTGCGCCGGCCTCAAGCGTATTTTTTTCATTGCCACCCTCTCTCTTTTTGACGATACTTTTTTCGAAATATTCGGTGAATACGTCACCCTGGACTACTCTCGAGGCAAGGTACAGGCTTGCAGTAAGCTCTGACACCACTTGTGGAACAGCCTCGTCGACCATCTCGAATTTCGCTTCGACATGCTGTCGCTGAAATGCAGTGACAGAATCGATCATCGGGTCCCATACGCTGATGACCGATTTGCGTCGAGCAATGAAGCGCCGTTGGTATAGCCCAATTGCTAGAACAAACAAACCATCCAGAAACGTCGCGTCACTTGCAGCATCGCCGGCATCTTTGTATGTTTTGAGTGCGCAATCGAGCATGTCGATGACGAGAGGACGCTCGGATAACATGAAATCCGAACCGATGAACCCAACCAGACGCTCGCACGGTGTAAGCAGATATGGGTACACGATGAAGATAGCGTTTAGCTTTTGAGACAGCTTATGTGCCTTGATTAGGCTTTGGAAATCAACGTCCATCGATTGTCAACCTTCTATAATTGGTATGCGACCTTGCCACACTGAACCACCGGAGACCCGGGCAAAAAACTGCAAATTCGGCAACTTTAAAATCAAGTCTGGTGGGATTAAAGGAACCTCCTCTGTAGATGTGGATCTTGTCAACGCCCCACCAAATTCAAGTGCATGCCCTTCAGTCGCTGAGGAAGTAGTGCTCGAAATGTTACTGGTTTTAATTGCCGTCTTCCCGACCTTTTCGCTAAACCAGGCGGCGGTGTCGGGATCCTCCGATCGTAAAACGATTTGATTGTTCAAATTCCCCAAAACCTGCAACATTTTGGCGGCGTCTTGCAATTTCGCCTGGATATCTGACCTAGTCTGGAACGCCACGAAGGCTTTGAAGCCGGCGCCGCGTCCTTTGTTCAGGATTTGAATCACTTGTTCATTCAAGGCCTCGGCAACCTCATCGATCATCACAACGATGTCGCGCTTGACCGTGTGAAAGTTGTAAATCGCGCCGGCCACAGCCGCGATGTCGGCCAGGATCAACGAGCCTATTGCCTTGGCCACCATCGGGTTTGACAATGAATCCAGGCCAACATACAAAACAGCTTTCTGGTTGATGATCTTGTTGATGTCCCAAATTTCGCGATCATCGTCAAAGTCTTCCGTATCCGGTGCCAGCATGAGGCCCGTCTCACCCGTTGCCAGCATTTGCAACAAGGGCATCAAGGACACGATCACCTTCTGGTAATGGTCCCTGTCGTGCTTAAATGTCGCGATCAGGCCATTGATGGCTTCTTCCGCCTGGCGCGTGTTGAGAAAATGCTCTTCGTAGTACATCTGCATCGCTTTAAGCCTAGAAGCTGACTTATCGGAGATGGACATTTTCTTCAACAGCGTCGCGACTAGACCCTCGTAGTCATGAACTCCGTTTTCTGTAAAAAAGCGCACCAAGCACTGTTCCAGGAGCTGATCAATACCCTGCTGGGTGTACGTCAAAATGGATCGCAACGTCGGCTTGGCGCCGATGTATAGCTCACCCCGCACGGCCCGGTCGATAAACAGAAAAGCAAAATTCTTGAATACCGAGTCCTCCATGATATTTGAGACACGGCTTGCGATTTCAGATGGCTGAGACCAATTTTCAAGTGGATTCAGTCGAATCGAGACGGACGGCTCAGCCTGCTTCCAATATAGAAATTTTCGTCCGGTCCGAAGACACTCCTGCTCGACACGATTTTTCCAGTCTCGGTCGTTCTTCGGGTCGATGATAAGTAGTACTTGGTCAGGCGTATGAATAACCTGTGTGGAAATCACGGCATAGGTGACCGTTTTTCCGGCCCCGGTCGCCCCGGCGATACCGGTGTGCCCCGGTAGGGCTGACAAGGCGAACGGCACAGGTCGCATTTTTGTCTCGAGGCCATGAATCCACGCAACACCCTGTGGCGCCGGGCTTGGCTCGGCACCAGCCGGCGCGAGCGCTCGTTCAAGGTGATTCCTTATCTTCTTCGGGATAGCCTTGGGTAATCCAAAGTGGTCGGTATGAGGCATCCGCATCACGTCGTAGGCCATCTGTGTGTGCATGGGCTTCCACTCGAAGCCAATTCCAAGCACCAGTGCGTCGTCCTCTTTCAGCACACGTCTATGCATCGTAAGAAATTCACCAATCGGCATCTTGGTGATCCACTTGACCGATATAGACATCCAAAACTTCAGGCGCAAGTACGACTCGGTACCGCGCAAAAGGAAGGCTGCCAAACACGCCAATGCGAAATAACCACCATACGGCATCGCGCTAAACGCTAAGACCAACGCTGCGGCACCGAACCAGAAGACGGACCGGACCTCATAAACCGGCCTAAAATGGCTTAGAGAACTTCTCATACGGCGGCTCCGGGCGCTCGAAATATTGCACCAACCGATCCGTGGACCACGACCTCATTCTGTCCACCTCGGATTAGTAAATTTTTCTTCTTCAAGCCCTCCGATAACATCTCGCCGGTCAATCCATATGATTGGAATATTTTCTTCGTGAGAACAAGATGGTTTTGCTCGAATTTGACTTCCACTTTTCCGGCGCTGACATCCTCGTGCAACGCAACAAAGAAATCGAGCGTTGATCGTGAAGCACCTTTCAATATCTCTTCGAAAAGTTCCTTCCCGCCCGGCGACGCTGGCAGCGAGCCGCTACCGCGTCCGGCCTTCTGCTTCCCTGCCAGTGGCACCACATTGGCAATTCCGTCCAAGGCCAACTGCCTCGGTGCGGCTGGCTGCGAAGTAGACGCACCGCCGACCGCCGCGAGCCCCGACGTAGTGGCCACCGGTGGCGGTTCGGCCAGTGCGTCACTCATTTGCTCGCCAGTCCTGGCGCGATCATCGTAGTATTTGTCAAAGTCCGTGGTCAACGTTAGCGCGGTGGGCGGCGCCGCGGCCGCCGGCGTGTAGATCTCCGCCTGGTGGCGACGATCAAACTCAATTGCGGCTTGAACTCCTTTTCGCACAGCGGTATGAACCAAGCTTTCCGCACCCTGCGGCCGCAAATCCGGATTGATCGCCCCGAATAGATCCGCGAGTACGTTCGGATTTAGTCCCTCGAGAACATCGGACCCAATGACATATTGGGCGAGCCCGCCGGTAATCATCCGCTGCACTTCCAATGGCTTTTCCCTAATCGAAAGTGAGAAGGTCGCTCCGGCCAACCATGGCGTTATGGCCATATGTGCAGAAGGGCTCCAAACCTTGTCGGTACTTGATCTATGAATAACGAAATGCCTGTTTGGTTCGTCAAGCCAGGAGGTAATCGAGGCCAGGAAGACCGCGTAGTTGTATTGCGGTTCAAGTTCACGCCGCTGGGCAGAAGTAAGTGTTGCACCAAACTTAAAGCCCCCTGCCGTACGCATCGAGTAATAGGCCGTCTCAATCGTAGCTCGGAACGCTCCACCCTCGTCTTTGTAAGATTGTGGTGACAGCGGGAGCTTCCCAAACCAATCTCGAACACGGTGAATCACGCTCTCCCAGCGTGCTGCGAACAGCGTCGGACTGTCCTCATTCGCGCAATTGCGAATTAGATCGATTCGTTTCTCAATCGACTCAGTCGGCGTCATGAATTGCCTTCTCGAATTCGACCAATTTGAGCACCGGGCTGGTCATTGATTTCCCTTGCCGGTCGCCTTCTTATACAAGGATTTCAGCCCACCAGCCGCCAAGTTCATCGGCATCGATCCACTTGCCGATGCAGCTCCACCAAGAATGGTGCCGGCGATCTTGGGTATTTCCAACGCAAGAAATGCCGCAAAGACAGCAACGACGAGACTGTAGAACGCACTGTAGTATTGGTGAGTACCTTGCGTCGCAATTGTATTCATACGCGTCGCCATCGACGCCAGCGCGAGGCTGGAAACAGTCGTTCCCACCACGATATACAGGCCGGAGCCCACCATGTAGTCCAGCCAGGACTTGAAGTAACTTCTGGTCACGCTCCACATACCCAGCGCGATCGCGTACTTTCCAAGGACAACCCCAACGGCCAGCAGCATAGTCCCCAACTGCGTGAAGAAAATTACAAGGACCATCGTGATAAGAACAATGATCCCAACCAACACATACATCAGCGCAGCAATGATCAGTCCGAATTTGATATTAAAAAGCGAAATCATGCCAACATAGTTGTCAGCTGTCTGAAACAACGACCCAACCAGGTTTGAAAGGCCGCTCCACGCAGTGGGACCCGAACTGATCAGATTCGACGTGTACTGAAACTGTGAACAGAAAGCGGGCGCCACGGTGCTGTAGGACGTATATAGCGACGCGAAGAAACCCAACACCAATATTTCGCGAAGAAGGTCACCCCATGCGCCAATCGGATGATGGGTACCCGCAAACGTCAAGCCAGCCAGTGTGATAGCTATCATCGCAAGTCCGCCAGCCAAGCGATCGGTGTCTACGCTTGTGTTCTGAGCTAAGGACAGAGCGCCGGGTATAGCGGACGCCATTGAATTCTCGAGCTCAAGCGATGCTTGGTTCAATGCATTTGAAATATCCGAAGCAGATCCACCCGCGACACTGCTAGATGCAGCCGTTGCTGCGGCAGCGCCAGTCGTTGTGGCTGCAACGCCACCGGCGCCTGTCGGCGCAGCAGCTTGGCCAAATACCGCAGCAGTGCCGGCCGTGATTACCAAGCAAGCCGCAAATATCAGCAGCATGTATTTACATAGACGTGCGATTCTCATCAAATTCGCCTAGTTCGCGCCGTTAATTGGCGATGCGATCGCCGAATCGAGGCCGGGTTTTTCGGCGGCCGCGGCTGAATTGTTGTTCTGGTATTGCGTAGTTGCTGCCTGCTGGGCAGCAAGATCTTGAGATTGCTTGGTGGCGGCGGTCTTCGTCTGTGCGGACATCATCGTGACCATGTCCGCCTGCTCACCAGCAACCACGTCCAGTTCCTGTCCAAGCAACTGTTGCGCCGACAACTGCGATGGCGAAGACGCTAAATTGGTTTGGATCTGCTGACGCTGCGTGGCGAGGGTTTGAATGTGCTGTTGCATCGACCCGGCCATGTTCATGTTGTTGGCAGCCTGCTGATTGCCGGTCGAATATAGCAATTGTTGATTTGACAACCACTGGTTCGGACTATTGCCAGTGAAACTTGCCCACGCGTTGATTTGGCTCAGGAATTGTTGTTGTGAGCCTAACGTACCGTACAACTGAGTATCGACGCTGACCAAATGGTTAACGTTGTTCGCCTCGGTCGTTAGCTGATTTATCTCTGCAAGTGCCTGCGACGGTGACATCGAGCCGAGATTCTTCGCCATCGCCAATTGGTTTTCAAGCGACTGCAACTGGTATGCGACCTGCGTGTATTGGTTAATCTCCGCTTCCAACGTTTGGGCCGCCGTCATCGTGTTTTCGATGAAGTTGATTGGATCGAAGACGCTTTCTTGGGCATCGGCGATCACCGGCATGGCGATGGCAAACAATATGGCGACGAATTTTCTTACGATTGGCTTCATCATCAACTCCTTAATTAGGCGGCACGCGCCATATGTTCAACATAGTCTTCTGCCCATCGCGCATTTACGTCACGCGCTTCGTAGAAGCGATCGAACGTATCCTGTGCCATACCATCGGACCGCAGCCGCGCAAGTGCATGGGGCGATAGATCTGTTTGCAACATGCGCGATGCGGTCGGAGTGACCCAAAAGTAATCTCTGTTAGGCACCGCGTTCGCGATCATGTCTATCTGTGTGTCAGATAATCCGAATTTGTCCCGATAAATGTGAGCGTCCGTCCTTGCCGTTGGATTCGGCAAGTAGATAACATTGGGAATGTTCTCTTTCAACGTCTCCCAGCCGGTCAGTGCCATCAGCTGACTGAGCGACTGCGTCGCGAACCAGATCGCGCCATTCCGTTTCCGAATCGTGACCACCCAAATCGGCAACCGCTTCTGGAACACCGGATCGGTGAAGAAAAATCCAGCCTCCTCGACCTCGATAATCGTGTAACGCTTCCCGTCGAGCCACTGCTCCACTCGGTAAAAGAAGTAATCGATGAAGAGACCTGCCGCCTTCGGATAGTTCTGTATCAGATCGCCCATCTCGATCGACAAGTTATCGGCAAGTTGAAAGGCGTCTTCCGCATGATCGAAGAAGCGGCCGTCCTTCTCGCCTTCTGTCCAATTTTTGACGTAGGGTCGGAGATGATGGGGTAACAAGGTGTACAGAAACTTCAACCTCCACCGCTCTCGCGTGTAACTAGCCAACGTCCCGATTTGTTCGTAAATTGCGCTCTCGTCTGTCGGTGTGAGACGGTATGTGCCAGAGCATTCGATCAGTAATCCGACCCAACCCGCCACGTAACTCCAATGCTGGCTATCATGAATGAGCGACAACGGATTTACATGCACCGCCGCAGTCGAATACTTGCCCGTGACGTCGATGAAATTGCCGCCGCTCAGAACGGTTGGAATTCTGGTCGACCTGTCTTTGTCGATCCGTATGCGTTGAGCGTTGTGACGATCTGCCTGCGACATCAACCAATTCAGCAAAATTGATTTTCCGGCGCCGATCTTACCGACTACCAAGACATGCGCAGCGCCGCCGGGCTGATGAAAATCCACTCGCTGAAGCGTTTTATGCCGGGTGGGCATCATTGCTAGTGGTGGTGTCACGACGCCCGATTGGGACGTCAACCATTCGTTTACTTTCTTGCCTTGATGCACTGATTCAACTGGAACGACGTCCGACACGCATGGTGTTTCAACAAAGCTCCAACGCTTCTGCTGTTGCCACTGGCCCGGGAGAGTTGTTGCCCATGCAGCGAAGAGATTTTTTTTCTCCCAAATCACCGAGAAACCTGCACTAGAAATTGCACTGATGACCGCTGCTGTTGATCGAGTGCACTCTTCTTCCGTTCTGCCGTAAACCACCATGCTGACATTGACGAACCCGAATTGACCATTCTCGGCCGTCACGCGCGCGAGAGCTTTGTCGGCTTCAGTAGCAAGCAACTCCCTGCCGGTATCGGTCTCATCCTTGTCCTTCGCAAACATCCCCTTTAAAATTTCCCACACGTTGATGTTCGCAAACTTGTAAAAGCTACGGATTTTTCTGATGTATGACTCCATCCGATGTCGATCGAGGAATCGGTAACATATCGAAATGTCCAGTTCTGCATCGACCTCGCCGAGGGTCTGCAATGCAGCTTCCGTAAATCCCAACCATTCCTTGATAACCAAAACAGTCGCGTAGCATTCGCCATGCGCGGAGTCGAATCGGATCATTCCTCGACCGATTACCGCGCGTGTTTCTGTCAAATGATTGTCAAGCATGCAAGTCGGCCATCTGATGCGGCGACGTGGCACCGGGGGGTTCGCCGTCTGATGCAAGAATTCGAGAAGGTCGTACTGCTCGAGCCTCCTTGGTTTCAGCCGGTTTATCCCGCCGGTGAAGGCGTCTATTTTCGTTTCGAACTGATTCGTTTCCTCTTGAATACGCGTCAAGTCAAACGTGAAGGCGTTACGTGAAAGTACCATGTCTTTGACAGCTTCGAAAAACGCGCCTATTGGTTTTTTCCCTCCTGTCGACATGTGGTGCGTGACGTGGTCGAAGAATTTATTCAATCCTGTCGCCGGCGTATAGGCCAACGCCAGATACTGGTCATTCTGAAAATACTTTCCACTTTGTGCCGACGCGCGGCTGAGCTCATCCAACGCCGCGTCAGAGGAATTCCTGAACACTCCACCGATATATTCATGGGCCCGCCGGTGCTCAAATCGCCACCAAGCAGTGATTCGCCCGTCGAAGTTTTTACACGCGGCATCGATATGACCGCGCGTGAGGGATGCTTCGTTGTCAATCGGAGAGTCAGCATCGATTCCTTGATATTTCCACGCCGCCAATAGGCTGCCGTCCTTATCAAGGATGACCTTCGGCGTGAAATTCGTTGCCCAAGGGGCGACCTCGGTGATGGATCTGCTTTCGATTCGAGAAGGTTTCAACATGGCAAATCCCGGTCGAACCCATGCGGGCGTTTGAACCGTGCGCCCATTTTTCTAGACGGCCACGGCTCGTATACATCGGGGAATCTGTCATAGACAGGAAGCAACTCACGCCACCACGGATCTTGCGTCGTCATCCAACGCAGCCAGATATGCAGAACGACGGCAATCGGCAAGAAATACAGGCTAAACGTCGCGTAGGAGAGAACGGCGGCGACCGTACCATTCAGTATTGCAAAAACCCGGTCCGCCCCGCCCACCAAACGCGGGAGAGAAAGCGACTGCGCAACCGTATGCTGGCGTTTTGGCATAGATCAGGTATTCAACAAGCCGCTGCAGCCGGTATTGACACCGACCATGTTCAAAATCGGGAGTCCTGCCGCTGCGATACCCAATCCGACCATGCTGCCGGACATCAACTTAAAAATCGTGGATTCCGACGATGCGATCGCTACGCCACCCATCGTGATGAGTGCCAGGCCGCCGCCGAAAAGATACGGACCACGGATGGTATTCGTGACGCTACAGACGACGTTCGTAACACCTGGAATGACGCCGCCAGCAGCAATGGCAGAGCTCTGGGCCCATACCTCGGTCGTGCATAGGCTAGCGGCAAGGATGACAACGGTGTAACGCATCGCGTCCGCCAGGGTCAAATTCTTCGAAAGATTCTTTGCGTCCGCACGGGTTTGTGCGAAACGTCTTCCACATTCGGCAATAAACTTCTTCAACAATTTCATGGCACTTCCCCTTGAGTTTAAAAAACACGGCGTAAGTCGTAACCCCTCTCGTCGTAGCCGCGCACTTCGAGAATTTCACTGACATGTCGCAACTCACCTGACTTGCGAAAATGGATGACGTAGTTGATGGCTTCGGCAACCGTTTTTCGCATGTCGGACATCTCCCATTTCGAGCCTTCTGGCAACCCGAGCATTGCCATGGTTTCGAGGCGAGAGAGTGCTGATGCAGCGGTGTTTGAATGGAGCGTCGCGTAACCACCTTCGTGGCCGGTGTTGAGCGCCTGGAGCAAGTCGAATGCCTCTCCTCCTCGGACTTCACCCATGATGATTCGGTCTGGCCGCATACGCAGGCAGAGCTGAACCAATAACCGAGCGGTGACCCCCTGCTCCTTGTTGGCTAGGAGCCGCACCCGGTTCGGTACGATGGGCTGCAGCTCGACAGTGTCTTCGATCGTGATGAGTCGCTCTTCCGGCGGGATGCACGCATTCACTGCGTTTAGAAAAGAAGTCTTACCTCCAGACGTGCCTGCGGCGATGATCGCGCTATTGCGGGAAACGACCATATACTTCAGCGCCGCGGCGAGTGCTTCGTCCTCGAGCCCTTCTTCAAACGAGCTGACATTTGCGGTGATCGGTTTCGCAAGGGCCCGAGACAATGCACCCATTTTTACGTAGTCGTCGAGGAAAAAATGCTGATCACGATGTCGTCGAATTGACAATGCGTCACCGTCGACCGCGGTAGGACTGGTCACCGCTGCGATACGTAGATTGCCGTGACCGGCATTGATAATCCCGTTGGCGGTGCCACGATTCAATGGCGTGTTCACGGAATTTGCAAGTGCCGCAATCGCGCCTTGTAGCATCACCTCCGACAGCTTGCTGTCGACCCTATTCATTTGGCCGCGCTGTTCAACGTAAATGCTGTCGAATCGATTGACCATGATTTCCGACACGTCTGGGCTGTCAAGATACTGCCAGAGCGGCTCGAGCGAATCACGGAACATGATCATCTCCTCTCGGCCGAGAGGCTTGATGCGCATTACTGATTCGATATCGGTGGTTTGGGTCATGCTGCTATTGTTGGGAAAAATGCTATCCCGCTTAAATCAAAACAAACGTTCTTTTAGGCACCTTTCAAAAACCGAAATCTAACCTTGCCTCTCGCGGTCGGTCTTGACATTGAATTTGTTCGTTTTGTAAGGTGTTGTCTGGCCTGAGCATGCTCAGACCGTTTACTTTGTTGCGGAGGGAAACTACAAAAGGTTCGGCGAGTTGACTTACAATGTGCTGTGGCACACTACGGCTATGAGTAACTCGAACGCGAGGCTGCGATGTTTCACCAGCGTTGTGCAAGTAAGTGCGTAGGGGAAGCCGTCGCTGCCATCGAATGCTTTGAGCAATGTGACGATCCCATCCCAGTTGTCGACGCCGTGACGGGAGTCGTTACAATTCAAGGTAAAACCGGAGATGGCCGAATTTTGGTCGCGCGTGTGGTACCTTACGAGCGATCGGTCGCCAGCGAGCGGCATACCATGCTGGTATCCTCCGCAGTGGGTGCTGGCGCCGTGATCGCGATCGCTGACTTGGGTGAGCGAGCAGGTCTGCTGAAAGCCAATTATTTTCACTTCGCGCCTTTTTTGGCGTTTGGAATAATGCTATTCGTGGCCGTGGAAGTGGTAGCTAGAATCGCCCGAAAAGCTCTTCGGTAGACTTAGTGGAGGTGTTATGAAAGACTTCAGATTCTACGAAATGCAGGAGAGAAGCCCGGGTGTTCCTCGGGTCATAGCGGGTTTGTTGGGTTGTCTGTTGATTTGTATGGTGTGTTTCCGGACCTACTTTGCTCTGGACGCTCTCGGCGCCTTCTTCTGTGCACTCGCCATCGTGCCTTGCTTCGTCTACTGCTATGCCGGGGTGACAAACCCACTTACCAAGACGATCGGTGTTGTCGCAGGCGGGCTCGGTGTTGCCGCAGGAGCCATCGGTGGGTCTTATCCCAAGGACATGGGAACTTCGATCGACGCCCGCCTGGATTTGGATCCGACAAACCCGAATTACCCTCGCCATAAAGACTGACCCGCCCCGCCACTCACCTAGAAAAACTGAGTTTCCGGATTTTCTTAAGGGTGAAAACATTTCAGTGAGTCGGCGCGGCATCCGCGCCTTGAATTTCTGGCAACGGACGCCCATGAAAAAAGCCCTCCGAACGCGGGTGCGCATGGAGGGCTGAGGACTGCAAAAATTGGGCTTCGGCGCCGGACGTGTTCTGTGGTTCATTAGTGACGTAGCAAACGAACCGAATACGCGCCTGCAATCTTGCGCTCCATCACCGCGACAAGCGCGGCGATAGTTTGCTCGATTTCGTTTTTCCGTGTGCCGACGGGAAAAATCGCATAGCTAGCCGATAGCACATTTTCGCCTGCACTGGTGAAATCACCGTTGGTGAGCAACCAGCGATTACATTCTTGATTGAAACTCAACCAGATACTGGCTTGCTTCGGCGCAACAACTGTCTCGAATGCCTTACTGAAGGCATCGACAATTCTGTCTTTCTGCCAACCAAACTGCGCAAGGCAGTCAACAATCATATCTTTCATGATTCTCCCCAAAAAAAACCCTACCCGGAAAAAAACCGGATAGGGCGTTATGCACTCCGTACTGCCTAAACTGCAGTTAGAGGATAGTAACTGGAACGATTTCTCCGAAGTTCGGCACGCTCTTCAGGCGCATTGGATGAGTTGTACTTGCCCAAAGCACCTCGAACGGCGCCGGTTCGACCGGGAAACGACCAAGCATATCGGTCAAGTAGACCAGCCCAACGGGCTCGATACCATTGGCCTTGATCCAATCGAACGGGGGTGCAAACGCAGTTTCCCCGCCACCTTTTATCGCTTGGACCTTCAAGTCGTCGCCGGCCTCGAAGGTCTGTACCTGTTTCACCTCTGCGTCACAGTCAATAACGGTCAACGCTTGTGGCTTCATTTCGTGAAAAACATACGCGATTTCCGCAGCAAACACCTCTTGTGTCTTGTCATCGACCGACCCCGAAGTATCTCGGACGAACACGATGTGACCAAGACTTGGCACCGACATCGTCGGCAAAAACAAGTCCATTGGCACATACCGCCGATTCGGCCGCGTCCACGTATAGTCTGCCGGACTTTGCATCTGAAAAAACCGTTGCAGGACAGATCGCCAGTCAACAGAAGGTGATAGAGCAATCCCGATCATTTGGGCTAACTCAGCAGACATAAGACCCATGCTCTGAGCAATGCGTGCAGCTTGCCGAATCAACGTCTTACTCTGTGCCTCCTTCTGTGCCTTGTCATCGCCGGTGTACTGACGCACCTCCCCCGGAGGTCTTTGGGGCTTATACTTCGCGCCTCCACCACCTTCGGCCGGCGCCATTTCCACCTGCGACCTTCCATTGGAATCTTGCTTCGGTGGCCCGCTACTGCCAAGCGACTGTTGACCACGTCCTTGTCGTTGACCGGCTCCTTGCTGCCCTTGTGCCTTCTCGTCGCGTAGCTTGATGTAAATCTGCTCCGCAGACAAATTGAGAAAACGACCGTCTATCAAACAGCCGGTGGGCAACTTGAATCCACTCGACAACAACATTGGATTGATGGCGTAATCGCAGCCATCGTTCCACATTTCTAGGTCAAGCCCCAAGCCCCGCCAACAGTGTCCATTGGTCACATGGAGCGTCTGGTGACCCAACATCCCTGACAACTCAAGGTCACTCAAGGTACGCATGAAATCCGGGTTATACCCCATCGTTACACCGTCAACCCAAAACGTGTCGCACGTTGGATCTTCGACATACCGTAGGGACATAGCGATGGCACCAAAAAACGGCTGCGACAGCAGCAGCTGTGTCCTCGCACTTCTTATACGTGGGTCCATGTTGGCCTCACGCAGCAAGTTTGAAGAACATAGCATCGCTCGATGCCGGCGCCGCTACCGGCGGCGACCCCATATATGCGGCCATTAGTTGCTGAAGGTCGGCGGCCTTCTGCGCGACTTCTGAACGCAATACCGATGACTCTTTGATAGCGGCCGCTGAGTACCTGGTTAAGTTTTCTTTCGCGTCACTTAGCAAGTGATCCAACATCGAATCCCCGGCAAAGTTCAGTTTCGGTAATAACCCGACCACGTCTCGCAATCCATTTAGCACGTCCAGGCGAACTTCCTGTGAGCCATTCAATCGCGCGGAAAGCTTCGCAACCGTGTCAAACAATCGCGCCATCAACTCGTCCGTTGCTGACGAAATCGCGTTCATGACCTGCGAGTCAATATCGTCCTTAATACCCTTCAAGATGTCAGGCGGGAAGTCGATGCCGAATTGCGAGGCATCAGGAAACGGCAAGACGGAGAGATGAACTCCGAACTTCGTCGCCAATTTCTCGACAGTCGGATAGTCATCCTCGCTATACAATCCGTTCAGCTCACTACGCGCCCGCTCCCGCAGGTCCGGGTACGCGCGTAAAAAATCGTGTTTGGCTTGGTCGAACTCTGCGGATAATTTTCGCAAACTGGCGGCAAACTCGAGATAGACATCGGCCGGCATGAGCCGTACGCGGCGTGGATCGTACTCCAACGTGTATCGATAGTACTCGTCGCGAATATGGGCAGCCACCGACGTGACCACTTTGTACTCTGGAGAGTTATCCGGCAAAAGCCGCTTGTTGAAGCGACCTGCGCCGGGCGTTTTATACTGCCTCTCGACTTCCGAGGTGGCCTGAGCATCGAACCGGCGCGCGTACCATATCGAAATTTTAAGCGAGGCCAACATCACCCGACGTGCAATTTCTGAATTTTGCATTTTAAGCTCCTGTGGGACGTCTCGATGAGACGTCGCGTACGATTTATATCGGTCAGATTTGACCTAAGAAGATCTTGCCCAAAGGACCCGATTGAGCCTTGATGAACGCCGGGTGATTCGCCAGCTGTGGTGTGCGGCGAAGAGCGTCACGCCCCATGACAGTCGCCCATTCGTTCATGTCAAGCGCAAGCCATCGATCCAAATAGGTCATGAAACGATCGAAGTTATTGAGGTTGGCATGGCTTGCCAAGCAAGACGCCAATGCCCAACGCACAGAATCCTTCTCTGGAATCAACGCGGTATCAGGATTCGCCAGAATCGCGACTGGATTTGGCAACTCGGCAGCAGCCTCACGAAAGGCGTTGAACTCGCCGCCCGCTCCATCGCCGACAGCACCCGTGATCAATACGGGCTGCACTTCGATCGGATAGGACTTTATGATATCGCCAACATTGCCCCATCCTCGCGGACACCCCGTGTTGGCGATATCCTGTGTTTCTGGCTGAAGCAATAAATCCAGTCCCCGCCATTGCATAAAAGCAATAGTTTCAATGGGCTGGTCGTTTGCGAAAGCCCAGTCGATCCAATCGGGTACGGAGGACGTCAGTTCCAAGATGCTTTTGAACCGGCGCTTCAATGGTCCCAATATCCCGGAAACACCCGCGCGATCTGATCGGCGATTCGTGGCGGCTACAAACGTCACAAAATCGGAGATTTTGTGTTGACCGATTTGGCGTTTCAGGACAAGTTGCATCTTCGCCGCTTGCACAGATGCAGGAGCTTGGCCCAGATCATCCATGAAGCAAACCAACGGCTTGTCCGCTTTGATCAACTTTTCCAAATCGCCGAACGGAAGGAATGTCGCCGCATCACGGGCTTCGTTCGGAAACGGAAAGCCCTTCGATTCGGTCGGATCTTCGATCACCGGGTGGGAAATCAGAATATCAAAGCCCGTATCCTATGCAGCGGACTCGATGATGTCGCTTTTACCAATACCCGAGGCGCCAGTGACCAGAATGGGATCGTGCTTGGGGAGAGCTACCGTCAAAATTTGCTTAAGTACTTTTGGGCTGACTTGCATATAAGTGTCCTTGAGGGAGACACAGAGACAGCCGCCCCCAAAGGGATGGTTGTCCCTATGGTAGAGTAAAGAGATGACGCGGGATCGCGTGGATTCGATGCGTGAGAACGCAAGGAAACACAATTTGGATTGATTCAGGCAATCCAAATTGAGCTTTTCCGAAATATAGATTCCCAGGGTACTGGGCGAGAAAGAACTACTGATGGGCATTCGATGCGCGTTGGCGCGGAGTGGTCAAACGCTACCACAGATCAAACATCTTTTCCACTGCAACCGTGCCCGAGGCCATGCCACCAGTTGTCGCAAAAGTCGCCCTGTAAGGGGCGACTTTCTACAGTGTTTATAAGTACCTAACCTCAGGCTTGCTGGCGACCAGCCATAACCGTGGCCGCGAAACACAGGCACATGATTCAGCCGCAGCTCGCCAGATATTTCTGGTTGGCGGCCGCGGACGGAACGTGGCTACTTCGACCGGTCGGCCGAGCTCACCTGAGCGGCAATCTCCAGCAACCCCTTCAAGGTTTCTCCACTCAACCTCAGATCGTAGATCTTCGTGGTATCGACCTTTTCGGGATCGCCAGTGAATTCAACCATTTCGGCTTGGATCGCATTCGGTAACGACAAGAACGTCGAAGCGATTTTTTCCGTAAGCTTTTTACCGAATTTGGTCGATGGCATCGACCGCTTTGACAATTTCTTCGGTTGCTCGCCAGATACGGGATTTTCGCGACTATCCATCTGCAGAATTTTCGCTCCCATGCCATCACCAAACTTCCTCCAAAGGTCGAAGAAAAAGTCTTGGGTAATTAGCCCATCGTGCAGCCTCATTTGCGCCAGGTAGGGTGCGTTCGCGATAATGAGCAGATTGTCAACGTGGGTCCGTGAACAATCTAATTCGTCCGCGATAGCCGCTGGCGAAAGGCCGAGATTCACGTACTCCTTCACGATCAGACTTTGCTCATACTGGGAGAGCTTCCTATTTCTCTGAGACTTGTACTGATAGTTCAGTCGCTCGATATCGTTACCAGCAAACTGAATCGCCCGGAGACGGAACTTTTCCTTGCCGGCTTTCACCGCAAGACAAGCAGCTTCCCAGCGGCAATGACCGTCAACGATGATGTAGCTATCCGCGCCTTTATATACCTGCAAAGGGTCTGCAAAGGTCTTGCCCGCCATCAAATTTTGAAACAAATCATCGATATGCGCTTCGAGCCCAGCATCGCGAACCCGCTTATTCCATCCCGGGTCGGCTGTGATCAAACTGGGCGGGATCAGCAGCATCGAGCCGCTTTCAGTTACGCCATCCATTGCCCGGGAAAACTCCCGGAAATTCATTTCTTCAATGGGCTTCGTTACTTCGTCCGTCTTGTCCTTCGCAGGCTTATTTGTAGCTTTTTTTATAGCTGACATGTTGATATAACTCCTTGAGAGTTTTTCGCGTCCGCAGCCGCGGTTGAGTAATGGCGTTTTGTGAAAATCCGTGGACCATCAATACGAAGCCCCACGATCAAACGCAACTGACATAAAAAATTTCGATAACCTTCGGCAGTCGACAGTTCGGAAATGCTTATCCAACTGTTGAGCCCACCCGTGCGATCGTCAATTCCACTTGAAGTGCGGTACCAGATACCGACGTCCTCGCCTGGATTTTGATCAGAGATTCGGGCATGGAGACGATGCGTCCGTAGCGTTGATGCACCACAAGACGTACCTTCACCTAGCGACGATCCAATCCTTACCTGGTGCACAGTTAAACCGAGGTCGCTCACCAACGACCGGAACAGCTTCCGGGCAGAGTGATGAAACACGGCACGTGCGCCCGAAGTAGGATTCGGTAAAACATGCAAGAGACTTTTATGAATCTTCATAATTTGATTTCAGATGGCGCTTGGGCAAGACTGTCCGTTGCGCCGCTTAAAGGAGATCCCCGGAGACCGGGCTTTTCGATGCGTTTAAACGCAAGCGAAGCGACTTTGAGAAACCTGATGGCTTGCCAAAGCGGCCTTGCGTGCTACGCTGTGAAATAGATGGGGAGAAGTAGATGCAAGTGATCAACAATCAGGTCTATCCCGAAAACAATGATGTCGAGGTGCTCGAGTCATGTTTCGAAAAAACATTTCCTATCGAGCGAGACGTATTGACCGTTCGAGTATGGATTCAGAAGAACGTTGAACGGTTGAAAGCCGAAGGAGGTGGTCAGCATCTTCTCGCGGAAATCTGCGAGAAGATGCTGGACCAACTACCATCACCATCAATTACTTGAGCAAGTGCGAACCTATTGTCTGGTTGCGCTTCGTCGCATGAGCGATCCGCATAACCATCTGATATCGGTAGGCGATCTTGCCGTGATACATACAACCGTCTTCGGCTAGATCCTCCAGCGCCTCCACCACACCGTCGACAAGAAATGGATTCTTGGCCAACGTCATAAGTTTTTCCCAAAACTCCGGGTCAAACACCTCAGGATACTTCGTCAATAGCGAGTCAAATTTGCCGTCGGATAAAGCCTTTGCCAGTCGGCTATGGGCTGCGTGTGCGGCTGCTTGATTTAAGATGTCCATAAAGTTCCCGAGAATGTGTGCCCTTTGCGAGCTTGAAAAGTAGATGTGGCCTAAGGCCTAAATCGATGCGGGTGTCCGCTTCGAATGCACTTTGGACAGCCTAGCGGGCTTGCCGAAATGCACCGAACGCTCGACCTGGAAGGGCCAAGATCAATGTAAATTGGATAGGTAGTGAGGTCGAAGAGAAACGCGGGCAATCGTCGATTACCCGCGAACCACTCCTCGTTCCCTTCGGAAAGACATAGACCGCTATGCAGCAACGGCCAGGTCCCGCTTCGTGACGTTTGTTACTTGAGCGAGCCGCCAGGCTGGATCCGATATCAAGCGCTCGACTTCGGACGCCAATGCCGCCGGCGTCGCGCACACCACGCGGCAGACTTCCTTTAGGCCGAAATCCACCAGATGGATATTGAAACCCGCAGCGTGCTTGGCTACCTCGATCGTTACCAAGCCCCTGTGCTTCGGAGAGGTGACGCGAAACTGAATCGCCGGCAGATAAAAATCCACCTCGTCTGGCGCGAGGTCCCGGTATCCGAGCGACGCTTGAGCGTTCGCTCCGGCGTCGATTAACACCTGGGCTATCGTACGCATGCGGCTCTGCGTGCGCTGGGTCTCGATAATAGTGACAAGGTCGATCAGATCCGAGTTCTGGAGCGAATCTTTATCGATCGGCAAATCGCTTATGTCGGCTTCTGTCGATTGAAGCTCCCCACCGGGGCCCGAATTAGTCTGCCGTAGTGGCGTCCCGTTCCAGTGAAGTAAGCGATATGGAGTGATAGTCACGCTCGCGCCAACGGGCGGGACCTCCGCAAGCATTGACGTCGATACGACTGCGAACTCGCCAAGCTTGATCTTCAGGAGAATCCAGGCCGCGCAGCCAGCGAGTACCTTGCCAGAGAATGCGGACTGCTCGATCAGGCCATTTCCGTTGAATATGCCGGCACCGTCGTACAGGACCGCGGCATATCTAGGGGCGTTACGAGGGAGAAATGAACCGATAACTGACCGCAGCCAATCAAAAGGATCGATGGTGAACATTGTTAGCTCCAAAAAAATGGAGCCAACACCCATCAGGGAGAGGCCCCTGGTGGGTTGTAATGCATGCGATGCTTGTCGATGCGCTCAGAGCGCGGATTGAACCTTCAATCTATTCGAAAATCCGTGTTTTGTCCATTAACCGATACAAAAAAAATGCCGAGCTAAGCCCGGCGGAACTCCTGAATTGATTAGACCAGGAGAGGGGTAGCCATGTCACATGGCAATATCAAGATTACCCCCAAATGAGGCGCTAAGATTGTCGTAACATGGGCAAAACCTTCTGGGTTATAACTTATCCGCGTTTGCTCATATCAGGTATTTCCGCAGGCGGAATCCACTCGACAACGCGAACACCACGCTTCACGTAGTCCTCACGTTTCGCCTGCATACGTGGGTCATATTCGTCATGCCCGACCATCCCGTAGACCTCAACGAAAACATCGTCCCGCTCGTCCGTAAGGACAAAATCTGGGAAGTCACCCACGCCTTCGTACCGGAGTGGCTTGAAGAACACGCGCCCTGCTTTGATCAACGCGGCCGCCATATCCACTTCGTACGAAGAGTCGGCCGGTATAAATTTGTTGCCCGTGAGCATCAACGCCATTTGCTTGGCGATAATGTAGCCATTCGGGTTTCGCTCAATGAGCGCCAACCCAATGACGTGACTCCCCGCTCTCCCGATCGCCGGATAGGCGGACCGATACGATTTCCGCAACTGATCTCTTAACACGTTGCTGCCGAAGACTCTATGCCGGGAGTGCCGCAGCGCAATGCTGAAACCGTGCTTCGTGTCGCCAATTTCCTTTACCTCGAACACCAGGAGTCCCCGCTGTACGACGTTGTCACGCGGCACCAGGGTGCCAAGGAAGTCTTCGAATGCCTTGTCGTTAGCATCCTTTTCCGCTTCTCGAAACTGCGGTATTACGTATACCGACGCCCTCAAACTCTGACCATTGATTTTTCCCGACAGAACCTTTGTTAATTCGTAATGCACCCGAGACCAATCGCGTGACCACCGCGGGTGCCAATAGTTGAGCTTGGGGACGTCCCACAGGACGTGCAGTATCCCCAATAGCCCTGCCGCATTTCTTTTTTTTCGGCTACCCTGATCCGCGCCGATATTCGCCGGCGTCGGGGCTTCGACGTCGCCAACCCTGTGTGATAGCGAAAAAGCCCCTTTTATGTTCAGACTACCGTCTTTGATTTCGATCGCTTCGCGCGTGTACCCATCCGCGCCGGAGAGGTGAACTTCCGTTGCGTGGAAGTCGCAGTCGATATCGTGGCGTGGCCCCTCGAGCGGCCAGCGTGCCAACGAAAACGTCTGCCCTGTCCTACGGATAACGATGCGCAGTTTGTCCGGATCACGGCACAAGCAAAATGCATGTCCAAGCGCGATCCTAGCTTCGTCGAATAGGCGCCCATAACGACCCGGGTTACCACGCACTTCATCAAGCAGAATCTCTCGGCCGGCCAACTCGATTCGGTTCATGAATTTGACTCGAAAAAAAACGCCTGCGCGGGGGTGAGCTCCGCGGCAGGCGTTCGTTGTAGAGATGGTTCCGCTTACACGGACGTCGATGCGATCAAGAACTGGGTGCGCTCTTGATCCTTGATCCACAGCGGCGGTTTGCCACGTCCGGACCAGGTATCGCCCGTCGTCGGATTGCGGTACTTGGGCATAACCTGCGATTTCACCACACGCGTCCGGTGCGTTGCCGCGCCGGCGCCAATTCCGATACCCGCAAGCTCTTCCGGCGTGATTCCGTATTCGATGCACAGTGAACGAATTTGCTCCAGCGCCGAGCCGACTTCCTCCGCGCGTTTTTCAGCGATGTCCGCCTCGAGCTTTTGTTTTTGATTCTGCAAATCTTTCAAAGTCGTCATGATTTTCGATACCAATAAAAAATTAATGAATAAACGCAAACCCTTTGCCCATTTAGCATTGGGGGTAGTATTTACCAACTGCGCCTGTGGATTTCAGCAAAACACGGGGTAAATAGCCCCGGTTATCGCTTAACGAATGAAGTGAATCTTTGAATACCGCTTTTTGACGAATGCCGCGAAACGCCGGCATATTCCTACCTATCCAAGAAACTCCTTGGAATATCCCTCCATCACGACGATGACTAAACGTAATAATCCAGTCCGCTACCGCTCACACGCAAAACCACATATTCGCCGTTGCCGAGCGAGTAAGTTATGGATGGCAAGCAAGCGGATGCACTAGACCGACGTCGAGCATCGCAATGAATGTATGGGAATAGACGAGCCCTTCTGGCGGAGCCAGAAGGGCGATGCACGGCAAGCCGTGGAACAACGAACAACAGATGTGCCTCAAGGAGGCGATTCGATGCGCGAATGCGCGGTAAGAGTCTTAACGATACCACGACTTCACGTTTTTTTTAAGCCATTTGCGCGCCAAAACATAGTCCACATCGGACTTGTCGTGCGGAACCCAGTAGCAGGCCGTGCCCCGCTCACCAGCTACGCCGGCAGTTTCGAGAAATTCGGCCGGTGAGAAATCCGGCCATTTTGATAGGACTGCCACCAAAGCAAGCACACATAAAAAACCCGTCAGCAGACGGGTTCGATCAGGCCTACTACCACCAACGCTCACTGTCGCGCGTAGGCTCGCTTCGTTTCCATATAGGCACCGCGGACAGCACCCACCAATGGCGCGAAAAACAACTTTGGGGTTTCCTTGGCTGCAGCGAACATCACCGCTGCGATCTTCCTGAGGTTTTGAACGATCATGGATTTCACTCCGGTTGGCTCAACTTAACCTCAATATAGCACCAGACACTGAGTTTTGCGCCAAGATCTCAAGAAAAATGTTTCAGAACGTATCCAGCCACTCCCTAGGAGTTTCCTACGTTGACAAGCCGGCTCGTTATGGAAGCCCAGCGGACGCCACCACTCCATGGCTAGCATCAATGACATCATTGCATTTCGGATGCCCATTACCAACACGATTTAGTAGCAACGCCAAAAATAAGGCCACTCCTGGTTGAGTGGCCTTAAAGTCAGTTAGGGTGCGATGCCCTCATCGTAGTAGTCGTATTGCGGTTCGCCACTTTCGTCACGCTCCAGCATCTCTTCGCGCCAGTCCAGATAGGCCGGACTCGGTTGTCCAAGGTCGTAGCGGTATTCCGACGCACCGTTTGACCAGCGTGCTTCGGTCACGATGACAGGGGTGCCCTTGAGAACCCGACTTACCCTATCCAGCACCCAAGTTTTGTGATCCTTGCCGTCAATCTGGCCATACTTGGAAATGAACAGCATCGCCCAGTCGGACGACGTGTACTTCGATAACTGGGGATGAGTCGAAACGTCGATAGGCGTCTCTCCGAGAAATCCTTCCATGCAAAGCTCCATGGTTGTTGTCCTGTGCCTGTATAGCATACACCCGCCTCCAGAATTTCTTCGGCTGCTTCGAGGATGAGTTTGGCATACTTAGTACCGACACGATTTAGTGACAGTGCCAATTGAAAAGGCCCGACTTTTACGTCGGGCCTCGTTTTGTCACGATACCCCGAATTGCTTCGGGGCATCCGTTTACTGCGTCGGTCGGAAAGTCTCGTAGGTGCTGCGAGCGGCTGTACAAGCGCCGCGCACTGCTCCGACGAGCGGTGAGAAGAACAGCCGGGGAGTCTCCCAGGCTGCGCTGAACACCTCGTTCAAGATGAGCTTAGCCATGCTTGATTCCTTTCTTTGAAGATACGATCAGCTCGTAAAAAGACATGATAAGAAAAATGGCAAACAGAATACCTCCCAAGAGGTAAAACGTATCTGATGCCCCCATTAGCACATGGAAAAAGAACTTATACCCGTGAGGGTCCTTGCCGATCTCCTGTGCCTTTTTGTCAAAGCAGTCCGCGGTGAACACGAACGCTTTGAACAATCCATAGCCGAATGGCAATCGGGCCGCAGCGCGGACCCGAGTAGCAGATTTCTTTTGGGTCATTGGACCTCCTAAAACGAAAAGCAGAGATCACCGACAAGCGAAAACACCCCCGGCCAACTGGAGGGGATGACGACAAACGACGAACGCTGAAGAAATGCCTCGCATCAGGAAGATGCGAGGCACGAATGAGAGGAAGGGGTACGCAGCAATGCTGCGTAGTTTCGATGCGCAGTGAAGCGCGGTGATTTCGCTACTGTAGGTCAAACGTGCCGCGAGCTTAAGTCAAATGCCGTTCAATGTGGATGGTGTTTTCCACAAAATCTAAATTTTCCCCGACTTACTTGACTTTGCGATTTCATCGGTACCTTGGATTCAGGCAATCTGATCTGGATAACATGAAATCCCTGACGAAACAACAAAGCATAGCGATGGCGCGTTCACTCGGGCTGAAAGCACCGGTGTACGCATTACTTTGGCTGCCAAAGGGTTACGTTGACCTTCGCCGCGTCGCGGGGAGCTTTAACTGGGAGAGTTGGGCGAGGTCCAAGACGATCGTTTTCGTTCGATTCCAAGCAATCGACGCACCCACGCTCAGTAGCACTTCAGGGCGTTCATATTCCATCCGTGGCCTCGTTGGGAATTCCGCCGTGACAGTAAGGCTTTTCGGTACTCTCGAAAAGACGCCGTGGAAAAACATGCGTCGAGGCGATGCCATCCATCTCCGAGGTGTGGTGAGTTTTAACGGGGATCGCATAACACTCCTGTCGCCGGAAATCATTGCAGAATCGGAAATCGGTACCGTCCGTGCGGAATATCCCAATGTCCGCGGAAAACCCGACGACACCTCCCTCTCTAACCTGATCGGCTTCGCATTGGACAATGATATTGAGGATGCGCCTGCCATCCTGCGAAGTGCATTCGGCGGGATGCCTGAGGTGGACATATTGCGAGTTGCGCGAGTGCGTGCCGAATCCTATCGCCAACTCCTCGTTCAACTCCATAGGCCAACGTCTCCCAAAGCAGGAGAACGAGCTCGCGAAGATGCCAAACGTTTAGCCATCCAATATATCCACGATCATGCCGCTGCTGCGGTACAACGTAGACCACTTGCTCCGCAACTGGCTATGAACGACGCACAACGGGAAAAATGGGCCAATACCCTAACGGTGCCTTTGACACCCGACCAACTCAACGCGCTGCAAGTCATCGCAAACGACTTAAAATCCGGCCGGCCGGCTAGGATAATTGTTTCGGGAGATCCACAAACAACCCCCGATATGGTAGGTTTCATTACCGCAATAACGGCCCAAGAATGTGGCGCTTGCGTTGCAATCATTGCATCTGATCACGCCCAAGTTTCACATATCTTTCAGCACATCGGTCGCCAGTTTCCCCAGGTGCCAATTCTGGCGATTACTCGAGGTATGGGTCTCACAAGCGTAGCACTAACCCGCAACCCGATCCTTGTCGGCACGCTCTCCATGGGAAGCGCGTTAGCACCTCACGGGTGGGCACCGAACGTCCTGATCATCGATGAATGGAATAGTGTAAGCAAAGAGCAACTGCGCCCTTATCTCACGTCTCAGACACACCTTTTAGCGGTGACGACAACGCCTTACGCTCCGATCGATGTTATGGTTGAGCTCGCTGGCTTTGATGTTCTAACACTGACCAGGAATGCTACAAAAGGCTTTATCACGACTCGTGTTGAACGGAGTCTGGCCGACATCGCAGCTCCGGAGACATTGCGAGCTGCGTCAGGCAACTCTCCCACGCCAGTCCTCGTGGTATATCCGGCAGATGCTGCCCTGCCCGATGTTTCCGTAAAAACGCAAAGCAGCCCCGCGGTAACCCCCGCGACACCGCCAACTGCTCTTGACGAAGATCTGAGGATTTTTGGCTCAAACAGTTACCGTATCATCCCCGCTAACATCGACTCCGCTTCGAAATTGGTAAGCTCAGAACTTGGTGCGATTTATATACTAAACGCAGAAAGATATAGGCTGGAAACGCTCCACCGACTGCGCGGCCGACTTGCAGCTGTCAACGCTGACGCGCTATTTGTGCTCATTTCTTCACCTGGTGTGTCGAAAGAAGGAATAGAGCGATTGACGCTACTCGAACAGCATCGAACCGGCTTCGACCTGGCGACCGCACTGGCCAACGCAAATGGTATAGAGATCGTGCCACTAAAGCGGATTGGAGAAGAGATACCTGCAACTCTCTTTTATGGCACGCGACTATATCCCGCGGATCTTGGACTGGCGTAGCGCCACTCGGAAGACCCGTTGGCGCCGGCCGCGCCGATACCAGCGGCACCTGCGTTGAAGTCTCCCGTCCCTGTCGAAGTTTACCTCAATCCCCTCCCGCATTTGATCCAATCATATCTTACGATCACCTTTCTAAGGTAGTCGCGGCCGAAAGGTCAACATAAGCTCTGTGAAACCTTTCCGCAAGTTGCAATATCTAATTGCTTTGACTCAGTTGCACCATCGGCTAAGACAACCATACAATCGCGACTTTGCTGCGGGAATCCACCTATTTTTATCGTCGGCACCTTTTTACTCAATGCTGACACGCTTATTAGCTTCGCTCCGTGTGTAATGGTCTGAGCATGCTCAGACCATTACAATAATTATTTGAAACAATGCGTTGTAACGCTGTTCAAATTTACATGGCCCTATTTATCATTGTAATATTTGTTTACCAAGTATCTCGCTCAATATGATCGCAACTCGGTCATCAATGATCTTCCGGCTCACCGGCTTTGCACCGATGGATCGCAATAGAAGTCAAAAACCCGAAGTCATTTGTAACAAGCGCGGCCTCGAGACGAGCACTGACTGCAGCTTGTCTGCAAGCTCGATTTCCGGTCGCAGAAGTCAACGATTATTAAAGGTTGCGGCATGCAATATTACCTAGAGCCCTGTCTCCATTGCCTTGGGCGGGGGAGAATTGAAATCCTACCTCAGAACGAAGCCTGGGGAGAGTGTGAAGTTTGCGGCATTCGCACCAAAAGCGTAACCGGCGCAACGTTGGAGTCTGCCATCGCCGAAATTATCGGCATTTGGAACCGCAAAGACGCTGTACAGCCTCCCACTTGCGATGAGGACTTCGCTAAATTAGTTGGAGAGGCCGTTGGTCCGGAGGATGGTGATGAAATACTCAGTTTGCTCGCTCGCACCAAAGACGATTGGCCAGTCCGGGGACCAATGTTAGCCGCAATGGCGGCACAGGTGGCAACGTGCCGGCTCGCACGACGTGATTACTGGCCTGTTGACACTGTCTTGCGGCACGCGGAACGATTCCTAAAGTTGCTGCCCCTTAGGACGTGGGTTGAAGGCTCGCGCGTCGACCAGCTTACTTTTGGACCTATCGCAACAATTAAACGAGATGATTTCGCACTAGACGACAACGAGATTTTTCGAGCCATTGACAAACTGCCAGCGGAAAGCATCGTGGGTGGTTTGGACTGGTAAGAAATTCCGATAATCGTCCCCGAAACTCCTTTCTTTTCGTGTAAGAGAGTGCGAACGCCCTCTTACAATGTCTCTCTAAAGCGCTGCATTTCCAATGACCCACCTCCACCAGCTTGAGCATTGAGAACTTAACCGCCGCCGGCATGGCTGGCGGCAGCGTCCCTTTCGCAATGAGATCGCCTATCGCGCAGGATCGTGCACAACTCTCCGGCGAGCCAACCAGACCAGATATCGGAGGCAACATGCACGAAACCCACGACGGCTCCTCACCTGTCGCGCGCTTGCGCAACCCTCTCGATCCGCTTCAGGTCACCCACGTGTCGCGGACAGAGTTTGCAGTGTCGCTCAACGGTGAGGCCGCCCCGGCGGCTTGCACATATGACCAGCTCGCCGAATATCTCTCGTTGCACGGAATTAACCTTCTGGCAGATGCAACGCTCCAGAGCAAACTGTTCGACGGCACATTGACCATTGTCGGTGGCGGTACCATTCAGCTTTCGAACGTCGCCTAATCACCCTTCCCCTCCTCGCCCTCAGAACCATTTCAGGGGCATCGCCAAATTGCACGCACCTTCTACTTGCCCTTGACTCAACAAAAACTTGGGCACAATGGAGGCACGTCCCATAGCAAATGCTGTTGGCGCAACTAGCTCTATCCCATAAATCCCAACCGGGCTGTGAGGTATAACGTGTCAGGTGATCTTTTTCATCAAACTCCAGGTGACTGGACCAGGGATCCAATTGCGGCTTTCGATAACTGGCTTTCCGAAGAAGGCTACAAAGCCTCGTCCGCCGAGGTTTACCGTGCGCTCTGGCATCGCTTTCTTGAATGGCTAAACGAGCGCCAGATTCCGCTTGAGCGAGTCGATAACGCCACCATGGAAAACTTCCTGGAAACCAGGAAAGTCCGACGCGAACAACGCGCCCGTTACCTCAGGTTGATTGAACGGGCTTTTGACCAGATTCGGCGGGCCCAACTAGGAACGGCAAACCCCGCACGCGGCGCGGCGCTCGTCATCGATGCCGAATGGAAGAAAACCAAGGCAAATGACCCCACGAGCTTCCTGACGGTTGTCGAACGCACATCTATGATCATGGCGCTAGCCCAACCTCTTGAGAGCGAATTGAGTGGAACCAATCTATGGCGGGAGGCCCGCGATCGTGCGCTAACGGCCATGTTTCTAGGATGTGGTCTAAAGCTTGCCGAAGCAACCACTTTGCCGCTTCGAACCGTCGACGTCGGCCACGAATGGGTCATCATTGTTTCGGCCGACGGCAAGTACTCGCGCAGAATCCGCATGATCGAGCAGTTAAAGCCAGCTCTACACGCATGGCTCACAATTCGCGCCCAGGCCAAAACAAGAGGCGACCGAGTGTTCCCCGCGACAGCCAAGGGAGAACCGATGCACAAGGCAACCATGCTGCGATCGATCAATGATCAGGTGGTTCGGGCCGGACTGGACCGCGCTCGAGACGATAAAATCAGCCCTCAAGTTCTGCGGAACACCTTTGCCGCGATTCTCTTCGATAGCGGTGAGAGCGCCGATCTGGTGTCCGAAAGGCTGGGGCTCGCACAAGTGCGAAGTGCTGTTCGTCTCGCGGACGCTTGGCTCGCTTGGTCCCACGCTGCGGCAACCCGGACCTTCTAAGTAGTCTGTCGTTGCTTGTTGGGCGGCCGCTCCCTTTAAAATGTCAGTTGCGAGGCAAATCAATCATGTTCGAAACCGATGAACTACGAGCTAAATATCTGAGACGAATCTACAAGCAATTCGGGGAGGACGCTGTAGTCCAGTTTTAAGCCGACGGAGGAAAAATCATTTCTGAAAAAGGCAATACCATTCGCTTCAACGGTAGATCAGATCTAGACGCAATTTTTGATATGTCACCGAACAAAGACAGGCCCATCGCCACCAGCCGCCGGCGCAGCGCCGCTGCAGGGACTTCCCATCTGGCGTAATTTGCGTTACCTTTAACTCCTATCCGCGATTTCTCGCATCGACTCAAAGCACATACGCGTGCCTGTCTTCAAATACCAATCGCTTCTTACGTGATTGGGCACATTTATCGTTGTCCGATCCGCCCGGTGCCAGTGTCGCTTTGGCGTCACCACGGGCTTTCTTCGGTCGTATAGCCACACCTCTTCCATTTCTATTAACCTTTGGGGGTCCTTCCCTCTGGGGTCGAGACCCCTTCATCTTTTTTGAAGGAGTAGTTCATGCCTCAACTTCAACAATCCAGTTCCTTGGCAACTATCCTCGCACAGCTCAAACGCGAAGGATTGACCTTCGAAGATTGCATCAGCGCTTTCGCCGAGAATGGCGAAAACCCCTTCATCGAGTCCGCTCGACAACAATGTGGCGGCGCCGACTCCCCAAGCATCGACTCAGCAACAATCGCTTCCCGAGGAAATGACGGCGCATGGGTCATGGCCTGGCTCTGGATCGACAACGCGTCAGCCGGCGTCGTCCGGCCATCCGAGCTCTTTGATGATGTTTGGCTCTACGCCACCAAGCGTCTCGATGATATGGATCGGCAAGGCACCACCGTCTGCTCCGAGCATGCAGAATGGATCGACTGGGTCGAGTTCATGGTCTCGGCCTATGCCTCTGATCTCGATTGCATCGACACAACCACGCCAACGCGGCCGCCAGGGCCGATCGATTGGACGGGGAATGAGGGCCGCACGATACGTTTTTTTCCTTCGGACGCGCTGAATCAAGCGCTTGTCCTCGCACGCGAGGGTGGCCTTTCCATCAAGATTTTACAAAAAGCGCAGGATTTTTGTACCACGTATGGCCAGACGATCAACGCGATCCTGACCAACGTCACACCAACCTAGCGTCACCCACCAGAGTCGGAAAGTCACTTTTGCGGCTGTGGCCCCTTCACAAAACAGCCACAATGCGCTATCGTTAAGGCCTCTCCGCGCATTGCGCATCGAAGTCTTAGCGTCTCGCACGCTCATCTCAGCACCGTCTTACCCGCACCCAGGTCTGCGAGTAACGCGGCGTCCATCCCACCGGGAACCCCTTCCCGGTCGGGCATGGGTTCCCTTTTTTTTAGGTGATCCCATGATAGTTGAACAATCCCGTGCACCCTCTGTACATCCGATGCGCAATCTTGCGTCGCCGGCAAATGACATGCGAGCTGAGACACCGGAAAAGTCGGTCAGCAGTTTGATTGCTAAGGGAGTACCGTCACTTGTGCCGCTCGGCAAATTGGTCCGTGGTAAAAACCCACGGACGTACTTCAGCCCCACCGCGCACCAAGAATTGGTTGCCTCGGTTCGGGAACACGGCATTATCCAACCCCTCTTAATTCGTCTACTAGGCGACGATACACTTCAAATTATCGCCGGCGAGCGTCGGTACCGCGCCGCCATGGACGTGTTCACGGCAGACGAGCAGATACCGGTATTGATATTCGAATGCGATGACGACACCGCTCATGCGCTGGCGATGGTCGAAAACATCCAGCGCGAAGGAATGTCGCCAACGGAAGAAGCCGAAGAAGCCGCCCGCATGGTCGGCAGACTCAACGGCAACCGCGACGAGGTCGCTCGCCAGATTGGATGGTCGCGTCAAATGCTAGACAGTCGCCTGGCATTGATGAATTGCAGCCAGGAGGTCAAGCAAGCGCTGACCGAACGGCGGATTCTTCTGGGTCATGCCGAACTTCTCGCTGCACTGGCCAAGGACAAGCAAAATCAGGTCTTGCCCGTCCTCATTGCCGAGAAAAAGACCATTGCAGAGCTTCGCACTTTCGTCGACCAAATCGGGTGCAAGCTCGAAACGGCCATTTTCAACAAAAGCGACTGCGGGACCTGCCCTCATAACTCGTCTTTGCAAGCAGAGATGTTTTCTGAGGCGATCGCCGCGGGCAGTTGCACCAACAAGCCTTGCTTCACGGACAAAACCCAAGCCCATCTGGACATCGTGAAGGAAGGAATGAAGGATGAATATCCGACCATTCGCATTCTCCGCCCTGGCGACAACCACACGCGAACTCAGTTGGTGGTCGACGGTGACAGAGGCGTTGGTGAAGCACAAGGAAAAGCCTGCCATGCATGCCAGAATTTTGGCGCCGCAGTAAGCGGACTTCCCGACTCACTTGGGAAGGTTTACCGTGGTCAGTGCTTCGATACTGCCTGCAATGCTCGACATGTTGCTACACGGATCAAATCGGAGCTTTCCCCGAAATCATCCGTGCTAAAGCCAACAGCGGCTTCCGGCTCTGCAACAGGTGCAACCTCGGTCTCGGCCAAGAAAGATGCGCCTGACCAGGCTGCTACTTCCGTACGCGAATCCGATCCTGTGAAAGCGTATCGAGTCGCTCTCTGGCGCAAGGCCCTGCGTCGCGAAGTAGCTGCAGACAGCAATCTCGCGCGTGGATATCTGATTGCGATCGCCCTGACTGGCTTTTGCCGAGCGGTCGATGGGTCACAAATCGAAAAGACGTTCGATAAGCTGATCGATGACGTTGACAAAAGACGGTCGGTAACCGATTTGGCGGAGAACGCGACGTTGTTAGCCGCGATTTCGGCCGAGGGTCAAACGGCCATGATCACGGCCATGGCGCTGTCGGGTATTCAGGGCATCGAAGTGCATAACTTGGTTCAACTGTGCGAACACCACAAGCTTGACCTGGAAAAACACTGGAAGCTCTCCAAGGACTTCCTTCAGTTGCTGACGAAATCCGAAATGAAATTCCTTGCCGATCAGATCGGTCTTCGGAAACATCTCGGCGAAGCATTCAATAAACTGTTTTCGAAATCAAAAGTTGAACTGATCGACGCGTTGCTTAACGTCGATGGTTTCGATTACAACGGGAAGATCCCGGCTGTCTTGAAGTATTAAATACGACCCACGTCTTTTCCCTCTTATTAGGATTTTTCAAAATGCTATTTACCACTTTGGCAGGACTCGTCTCGACCAGCGACAAAGTCGTGATGACTCTATCGATGAAAAACGGCCAGATGTCGGTCATCATTTTGCCGTCTGCTAAAGACGGCATCGATCCGGCATTGAAGCAACCGCTGGTGCTGTCGTCCACCCCCGAGGAACTCGATCAGGGATTTCCGGAAGCCATTGCAAGCTATTCCGGTATTCGCAGAACTCTGGTCGAGCAAATTGAAGCGACCGCTACGATTCTAAAGAATGCAACGGCCGCGCAATCTAAAAAGGCGGCCACAGCGCTTGCGAAACCTTCGAAAGGCGGTAAGCCAGCGGTGACCGATACCGATAAAGAAGAGATCGATACTCCAGAGCCCCATGGCGCAGCGCCTTCGGCGCCCGAAGATGCAACATCGACGGCCGCAGGCACCGATCTGTTCTCCCTGTTCGGAAAGGAATAATCCATGGCTATTACTGTTCAAAATATCGTACGGGAATTTACCTACAGCGGTTTGACCTTACAAGACCCGGGTCCCGATTTCACACCTGAAGAGGTACGCGATATTTATAGCCCGCAGTACCCCGAGTTGGCCACCGCAGCAATATCCGGCCCCGACTACTCCGGCAACATTGCGCAATACCAATTCTTGCGCGCGGTCGGATCGAAAGGAGTTCAACTCAATGAAAAAACATGAGGTATTGAAATTACTCGAAACCGTCGATATTTCAACCTCAGATGTATCAATCGAAGCCACCTCTAGCGAGGTGGTTTTTTTTATTTCTGAGGAGAACATCGAATGTTCGACAGCAATCACGATTTTGATACGAGAGGCGGCCGGCTCGCAGGAACGTCGTATTCCTGCACCAGCGCTTTCCCTTCCAATGATTTTCTAAGGCTACCCCGGGTCGACACCTCCATACCCAGCGCCGGATGCATCGTTCGTAGCAACGCTATTCTCCGGGAAGTCACGAAAAAACTTTTCCAAGCAAATGTGTTCCGCTCACAAGATGTAATCGATGCGCGTAACAGCGACCACGTTGGCACTCAGGCCTTTACTGCGTGGATAACGCGACAGACCATAGGTTTGAAAGTTATCAAACTTCACGTGTCGGTCAACACGGCCGACAGCGAAGAAATTTGCTGTGAGGATGTTGATCCCAGAGCACTTTGTATGACCGTACGGGGGGATTCCGACGGGACATGCCGTGAATTGTTACCTCGTGCAGAGATGTTCCGACGCTGCCACGAAGGGCTCTATCCGACAGCGATGGATGCCTTGGTACGCCTCAGTTGGAATGGCGCTCCGATTTTGTATCCCGCCGAACGTTATTCTGATTTCCTGGAACAAAACTTCGACGGAGACGAAAACATACCGGAAGCAGAAATTCAAGAATGTCTCATGGACCGCCACGGCGAGATCGAAGATGTCACGGAATATCTGCCATCCTTCCGTAAGCGTCTGATGGGTGGTAACGACTGCGTCAAGATGCAATCTGTTTTGACACCGGAACAACTGACATCCCTTCCGTTAAGGCCGGCAAGTTTGCCGCGTCGTCTGGCCAAACTTACGGCTCTTTCCCTCAATCATCTTGCAAGCGGTGGAAAAGATCTAGAGCTGCTACGCCATCCTCACGAGTTGGAGATGGAAACAGCCTATGTTGGGTGCCATTTAATCTATCGGCCCCATGTTCATGAGCAGCAATGGGTCGACGACTGGTGGGCAAACATTCTGAACGCTGGGGACGGCACAGATATGTGGCGTTGGAGCACCTTACCCAACGACCTCGATCAGCTAGTCGAAACATTCCGTCAATGGCAGTATTTTTTTAAATCAGTGCGACTGCTCGACGCGATGTTGGACGTCATCAGCGTCGACTCCTGGTTCAACGACTAGAGGGTTATATGACCATCAATATTTCATCTCGCGCCGATGTCAAATTGACCGGCGCGATACTGCTTTATAGCGACAAGCCGGACAGTATCCGCTACTCCACCATTCATCCGGTTGAGTCAACAATGTCAGGGCCGACAATCAAGCCTGGTGCTGCCTTAACCAAAGCGGCTTTGTTGAAAACGATGAAAAGCCTTCTCAAGGAAAGCCCCGTCAATTTTGAATTTCTTCCCGAGCGGGTTATATCGTTGAGCGCTCATCACATCATGTGGTGGCGCCCGGCAATCGACACGCGTGTCTTCTTCAATAACAAGCAAATCGGCAAGAAAAATGCCGTAGTGCCACACCCTCCTCTGCTGTTCGTTGTCGCCTTCGGAAGATGGTACGTATTCGCGCTTCCAAGTAACACACGGCCGGCGCCAGAGACTGAGTTGAAGGTTTCTCCGTACTTTAACGTGTGGGACCACGGCCATATCTGTGCGGGGTCCGCAAAAGTGCCCGACGGATTGTGTATTGATACGCTTGATCGATGGGAAGCGGCTTTTTTCGAATCTCAGTTCACGCATCCCAATGGCTCGAAGCGCATCACGTCTCATCCAACAAGTGACTTTGCTCTCTGGAATGAATTGCTGGCGGGTAAGCATACTCACTTCCCTTCCAATTTTCTAATTAACGCTGGCAGCACCGTTCAGGCAATTCTGGCCGGACTTCAGCACTACATTTCTTGAAGGTCCAACATGGATATCATTGACGTTGTTACGCAACGTAATTTCCCATCAATACCTATTCCGCTTCGCGGCCCATTCACCCGCTCGGAAAAGCACGGTGAGCGGTTGTTGATAGGCAGCAACGGAATTTTTCTCGAAGTCAGTCGCGCCTGGTGCTATTTGGTCCGCCAAATAGCTTCGTATTCCGTCTCGACACCGATTCCTTACGGCGAGGGTGCGGAGGCGACCGAGTTCAGCTGCGGAGCAATTCCACTTGGACTAGTCTCTGAGTTCGTCCGGATGGCAAGGCAGGCATGTCCGCTTGAAACCGCGGCATTCATTTCGTGGGACGAAAAAACTCATGAATATGCTCTCCATCCAGCTAAGCTCAATGTCCAAACTGATAGCTTTCTGTCCTACGATCCGCCGCAGCTCTCACGTGACCAGCACCTCGTTATCGATCTGCATTCGCATGGCAGAGATCGCGCGTATTATTCCGGTGAAGATGATAGCGACGACGAGACTTACGTTAAAATCGCTATCGTTGTTGGAAACTGCGATCAAGACGAACCTTCGTATGTCTCTCGCCTCTGCGCAAAGGGCATCTTCGAGATTCTTTCGCAGGGGAAGGTATGCTCTTAAAACACACAATACCTCCCGCTTTTGTTCAACGCGTGATTCGGATCACAGTTGTCGGCGCCGGCGGGACCGGCTCCGCGCTCTTGCCAAGTTTAGCTCGGTTGCACTTAGCGTTGGTTGCCCTTGGTCATGTAGGTGGGCTTCAAGTGACGGTGATGGATCCGGACGAAGTCTCTTCAGCCAATATCGGCCGCCAGCAATTTTACCCGGGCGATGAAGGATACAACAAGGCGGATCTGTTGGTGCATCGCATCAATATGACGTTTGGTTTGACTTGGCAAGCGCAAGCTAAGCGAGTCAATGCGTCAGCCAAACACGATGCGGATGTTGTAATCGGATGTGTCGATAATCGCAAAGCCCGTTTGGCAATCGTCAAGTCGTTTGCAGATGCCACGTATTATTTGGATTGCGGCAACAATTTGAACGACGGTCAAGTCATCCTTGGTGAGCTTGGTATTAAACGGCACGACAGTTTGCCTCATGTGGGGGATCTGTTCCCCGAGTTGATAGATCCGGCACTGGACGCAACGGACACAACCCCATCTTGCTCGATGGCCGATTCGTTGCGCAAACAGTCACTGGTCATTAACCAGGCGATTGCAGTGCAAGCGTTCAATTTGCTTTGGACAATGTTCCGAAAGGGTAAACTCAGTTATTCAGGTGTATTCGTCAATCTGGACAGTGGAACAACACAGTCTCTGAAGATTTCACCCGATCACTGGGCCCGCTTCGGCTATATTGCGCCTCCACCTCCCAAAGACAAGGCGCCTAAGAAGTCAAAGGTCAAGATTGGCCAGTCTTAAGAGTTCTGCACTCAACTCCCCTCCCGCACTCCGCATCTGTGATGCGCGGTGCGGGAGTTTTTTTTGCCGGCCGTTCGGAGCGGCCGAGATCGCGAAACCTTATAGAGCCATTTTTCGGGTAAGCGTCACGCCGAGGCCGCATTGACACTCAAAGCTTAATCGTAAGCGTCATCTGGAGGCCGCCCCGATCGCATTGATCGCAAAAACGCCCTTAAGCAGGTCGGGCGCCAAAAGACCACCCCTCTATGCCGCTGGCGTCAGGGACGCCTCTGGGTGGCTCTACTGACCTCCTATGGAGTCGCACAGGAGCACACTCATTGCAACAATGACCGGGCGTTTGAAGTAGCAAGGAATATTGCTATGCGCGATCGGAATGGACTTAATTCACTATCCAGAGTTGGCGAGTCCGGTCTGGCAATGAGCAATGGCGAAAACGAGGCCACCCAGCGCATACAATTCAGACGATGGGTTTCCGAATGTTTGAATTTCGACGGGATGTTTCATCGAGCCACCCAAGAATCTCGGTACCGCGACATGACATTCGGTCTTGCCGGCGACCATGGCGAAACTGCATTGATGGTCGATGAATGGCAAAACCCGAACATCGGCCTCCACGGGTACCCAAGAAAAAGAACCCCGCGGTTGCGGGGCTCATTTCAAAAATAGCCAAGACGCTCAACTTTTAAGCATGCCTGATTTCCGCTCCGCCCCGTCTGCGCTTTCATAACTTGTCCCCATAGTTATGCACACCGAATTGGGGACAAGTTTTCGACCCGCTTGCCATCGCGCGACACCAACCAACGCATGATCTTAGGCTCACTTACAAACGTGTCGTCTGCTATCTGGCGGAGCCCGCACGGTATGAGGCCGTCATCGCCCCCAATGCAAGAAAGATAATTTGCACAGGATCAAGTCGGTACGAACTCCTTCTCATGCAAACCCTGGTCAGAAAATATCTTCATTCCGGTTGAATGCGGAACTCCTCAAAATTCTTACCAACCATCCACGCTGGCGCAGGACCTTTACCCGTCCATGTTCTACCATCATTTGGATGTTTATATAGTGGAACACCTCGCGTTTTCTTTGAAGCTGTGGCGTCCCCGCCAACACGTTTTCGACGCGCAAATACGTCTTTTTCCGTCAAATCAAATTCGGCGACTTTTTCACGTACTTCCAAGATGGCCGCTTCACGTTCAGCGGACTTAGCAACCTCCATCTCAACAAGTAATTTTTTGTGTTCTTCTTTGAGTTCTTTATATGACCTTGTGACCATTCAAAACCTCACTATTTTTCTCACGGCAACCGGCCGTACAGCGTATTTACTGCCCGTAAACTCAGCATTACCAATATATTGGAAAATGCTTGGCCCGATTATAAAACACTCGCAGACCAGTAGTGAAGCGGTATCGTTCTTCTACAACTCTGATCGGGAAGCGAACTTTGCGCGGATGTCTCGAACGTGAAGTCCCTGAATCTGGTTATCTCGTGTCATTACTCCTTATAGCATTGTCTTCGGAATCGCCAGAAACGCAATCCCCATAACAGCAAAAATTGCCGAAAAGCCCTGAACCGCAGTAAGCCGCTCCCGGCCAATGAGATTCACGATCAGCATCCCAATAGGGGCCGAAAAAGCTATGGCCACGACCGATAGCGTGACGCGCGAACCGCTCGACATTGCGAGTACAAACAGCCAATTTGCGCCAACACTGGTAATACCTGATAACACACCGGTAAAAATCCCACCTCTAACCAGCATTGCGGTCCATCCTGCCGAGGCCCGGAAAGTGCTCGGCAGCAGCGAGAACGTGCCAGCACAGCGCATCAGGAAGATTACGGGCAGGCTTCCACCCGCTTGTACGTGGGCAAGCAGTCCATACATGATTCCGAAGCAGACCCCCGCGACGGCGGCATACCCTGCACCTTCGACCGCGAGATGTCCATTCGACGGCGCAACGGCCAGGGCCGATGCGAGCAACGCGCCAGATATCCCGATGCAGCCAACCAGAGTCACGTGATCGCCAAGCGCGATTGCTACCAATGCAGGGATCGCCGCGGCAATCACGTTTGCGAGTGGGATTCCGATGGTCATGGATGTCTTTGACAACGAACGCCCAAATAACACATCTCCAATCGCCGCGATGATGCCCGCTAGGATGCCGAACGTGGCATCGCGCCAAGAAATCAATCCCCAGTTACCCACGAGGGCAAGGTATGGGCCAATTACGGCGATACTGGCTAGGTGAAGCCAAACCGCGGCGAGTAAAGGCGTTGAGCGGCGAGCCGACATTCCGGCGAATACGTCGGTACCACCCCATAAACCAGCGGCCAAAAGTGCCTGGATCATTTGAATATCACCACCCAAGCCGTTCACGCGATTCCGCCAGGCGGTATCGGGCAATCCGGCGATCAAAAGCAGACGGTTGCATAGAGGCGAGATAATCCTCTAACACATGCGGCGTGATTCTTTGTTCTCGAGCCAACCGTAGCCGGTGGATTCTCTTCACCATCCGCTCTACGTCATATGCGCGATCAGCTGCTGTCGGTTGCATAGTTTCTTGTGACGTGAATTACTGGGTAGACGCTCCACCATCCTCGTGATGGTGATGATGATGGACGCCGCATTGGATGGTGTGGGACTTCCCGTCCTTGAAGGTCACCGGCACCTCTGTACCGACTGGTTTCCCCTCACACGCCGCAGCAATAGGCGAGTGCCCATGATGCATTCCCTCTCCGTCGTCCCCTGCGGACTGCGATTGAGCGTGGGCTACAGAGCAGGCCACAAGCAACAAATAAACGAACAGAACTTTTTTCATAATAAACTTCTCCTGTAATGAGTGAGGCATAGAGTTAAAAACCGTGATTCAGCGAGACTTACGCTCCCAAGCAACGCCCGCCTTAGTCAAAAAAATCGTGGTGGGCCTTTCATCCTGCACGTGAGCCAGAACGACCGCCGAGTCACCACTCAATCACCATGACTGACATCATGTTGGGCGCCTTTTTCTTCGCTTGATATTGTGAGTAGTCGCCGCTCCCCTTCTTTCAGCGAATCACATTGCAGTATTGCGAAGCCGGCCGTAGTGGGTTTCCAAGTAACGTCCACGCCTTGCTCTGTGACCTTTATCTCGGCCGGACTTTGGTTACTCGAGCTAATAACTGAACAGGAAATCGCTTGATTGTGCAGAGCTGTATCATGCGCGGATACAGCAACTCGCAGCAATTCGCCCGAAGTTACAGTATCGCTAAGTCCGTCGTAGACAAACGTCAACGTTTTCGCAGTACGGTTCAACGAATTCCCGGTGTCGACTGATGCGACGTTTGATTGGGTCGCTATTTGGGCGTTAACCCAATCCCGATCACTGTCAGTTACGTCGGGACGAGTTAGCAGCCACACAAGCGCGGCGGTACCCAGCCACCCCGGACCACTGGATGCCTGCCTAACCTGGATGATTCTTTGCAGCTGCGGTGACGGATGTGCGGGAGGCACGCTTGTGCGCGTTGTACCGCGATCGGGAGAAAGGGTTCGAAACCCTGCTGCCGACGATCCGGTGATCCGACTGGTAAGCATCGAACTAGCGCGAGCCGGCGATATCCGTGATACAGACGACGCAGACCCGTCATACGATCTGCCTGATAAAGATGTCTCCGATGACCCTCGTGAACTGCTCCAAGATGATCTACCGGAGGGACTTGCGCGAGACGAGCCAGATGAGGAATACGAGATCGAACGCGAGGATGAGTAGGAATTCCCGCTTGAACTGGATCGACCACCACCACTCGACCCGCCGCCACCGGAACGGCCGGCATACGCGCTTGTCGTTAGTGCAATCGCCAAGAGCAATACAACCGGAGAAGAAGATTTCACGTTAGAGCCCCAGCACGTTGGGATCAGTTGCCTTACTCTGCACCAACTTCATGGTCAGGCCGTCAAGATTCTGTTCCAGCTCCTGAGGAGCGACTATTCCCGTGCACGCGCCAGCACACCTGAGCGCCCACAGATATTCGTTTACGAGATCGTGCATATGATCGTAGACATTTGATGCAAGCCCAGCCGCAACAGTGTCCCCTGCCACCCAAGCCGCAGCATAATACGTGGTTGCCCGATCATAATTGACGGGGACGCCAACGCCATCACGCGTGATGTTTCCAGCTAGTCGAAGAAAGGCCCTCGCTTGATCGCTCTTCTGACCGAATAGTGAATCGGCACGTTTAATTACGCTGCTTGCAACTTCAGAGATGATGTTTCGAGGCTGTAGAGATTCCGGCTCCCCGGGCATTACCTCGGTAAGTGCCATCGCGGCGGCCGTGTCTCCGTCCAGAACGGCTTGGGACAGATGCGAAAAAGATGCACTGTTCAGTCCACTGATAAGATCCTGACACTTCTGCATGTAATTACCGAAGGTCCCTGTGTCGCAATTGTCGACTTCCCAAGACGCTTTGGCACTGAGCAGTTTGTACTTTTCCCACTCCGTGTGATTTGCCTCGATGCTCGCGATGACCGCCGACGCATCCTGTACCGATGCAGCCGCCACTTGATGCCCTGCCGTCGCAGGCGTGTTTGCTACGTTCTGGTCGTTGCACGCCGCCAAAGAAACCGTCAGAATCAAGGTGATAAGACATGAGATGATAGTTTTCATAAAAAAAGTTTGTATTGGATCCGTCCATATTGTTCATAGAGATTTTCATCAATACATTACACCAGCACTTACGATAATTATTTTCATAACATGCCCAGAAAACGTCATGTTACGGTCTAATATCGGAACAAAAGTCGCTTTTCGTAAATGCGCTGCCGTTCAGTCACGCAGATTGGCCCACGGCAGGCGACCCGCGCCTCTTTCTTGACACTGTGGGCGCTGGAGTCTGTTTCCACCGGGTCATCGAGCGATAGCAGAGGAAATGCCACTCCGTGCAAATCCAAAACCAGCTTATTGATTACGCGTCAGCCGGCGCTTTGCGCTTTTGTAGCACGTTCTCGCTTCAGCGATAAGTGGTCGAACGACTGCTTATCGCCGGCGAGTGTTCCTCACAAGCTAGGACCATGGCGATGACACAACCAACTATCTTGGCTTGGGCCAGGGAAGCACTTTCTGTCAATACTGCAAATTTCCCCATCGAAACGGCAGCGTCAGCTTCCGGCTTCGAATGCGCCGTCAGACATGCTCTTGCGGATTTCTGTCGAGCAGGAGGTGCCCCGGGAACTGGTGAAGAACATCGAACATCACTTGCAATGGGTCTTATCGGCGCGCACCTCTCATGGTATCGCCTTCTCTCAATGATGTCGCATGAGGAGATAAGCCTCAATTGCTTATGGGGCACGGAAACCAAAAAACAGGAAAGCATTAGTGGCGCAGATTTCGGCATAGCCATCAAGCTCGAAGATGATAGCTATAATCTTGCGTACTTCCAGGCAAAGAACGCCACAAGAAGCGCCCCCACGGGGGAACCACCTGTCAGCTTCGATCGTTTCAGCATCGATCAAGCGCCTCAACGCTATAGTGAAGATGAGGATTTACGCAAATTCTCCGACAACAATATTGAAGCATGGCTTACGGAGGAATCTCACACTATTTGCCTAAATCAGATTTCTAAAAACCACCAGATGTATAAGCTCGCCATTACAAATGCACTAGGGTTAGCCCAACTCGCGCCAGGCTCTCCGCTCTGCTGCTGGACCCACTACGTGGCCTGGCGAGACGAAGGAGAAGAGCCATTTACGGTATCGCTCGACCGTATCCACGAGTCGTTTAAACGAAGTCGCAAGACGAATCAGGAATCGCTCGCGGGTGGAGCTACAGGTCTGTTGGGAGCGACTCTAAAATTTTCGCCCTCGACCGTAGCCCAAATCCCCTCGCTTGCAAAACTCCTTAGCGACGGACAAACGGAAGGCGCGGCCGGCTGGTTACACCTCAATGCCACCGCCGCGCGAACATTCATCGCCAATTGGCCAGTGATCGGGCATTCCTGGTTTGTCGTCAACGATGACGGTGGTAGCGGGTGTGACGTCGTCGCGAATCTAAAAAACATGTCGTCTTTGTCGAATCGCACTACCTGGACGGGCACCGTGACACCGCCGCCACCCGCGCCAACACATAAACCGAGCATCTAAGGAACGGAGAAGTAGATCCTACGACGTCAACGTGCAGCCCTTTGCCAGCGACGCCCTCATAAAGACGCTCAAGCAACGTCATTTGCCTTTGATCTAGAGATCGACCCGGCGGATCTATACTTTCGGATCCGCCGCCGCCAAAATTTTACGTCTTCGACCCATCCGGCGCCAAAATACCGCCGCGCAAACGACGGCTGTGACCGCCACGCCGACGTCGTAGATCGATGCCGTCGAACCCCACATGAATCTCGCTAAACCATGAAGGCCGCTTGCGATTAATAGCAGACCGCCAGTGAACCCCAGAATGATCGCGACGACCAATTTTTTAGGGGCGGCCCAGAGAGATTTGATGTCCATTGACAATGCCTTAATTCTCGGTTGGTCACTTACAGACCGGTAGCATAACCAATATATGCTCGATATTTATTGCCAAAATACCCTGCCCGACCATCCTGTTATTGCTTAAGCGGACTAGCATCTTGCGCAACCCCGCCGTCGCAACGCATTTCTTTGTGAAAACACCCCGTATCTAGCCGCTATTATCCGTTAAATGCAAATCCATAATTCGCTATCGTGGAGCATGTCCCTGTTTGCATGGAGTGTTTATGCCGCCGATCACGCTGGCTTTGTGTCTCAAGGGTGCTTGGCGCGATACCTGGAGATCAATCACCACGATGCGCCGCCTCTCGTTCCTGCTCCTACTGGCAACACTGGCCGCCTCTTGGAGCACCGACGTGCTACATATAGGGTTCTCATCCGGCGCTCATTCCAATCTCTCCTCGCACGACGCCCTCGTTCATGCCATTGCATCAGTCGCGGTCCTAATGGCTCTGTCAGTCGTTGGTGCCTTCTTCGCGATCCGCGTCATCAATTTCAGCCTCGCCGGTCACCACAACACTACACCCCGCGGTGCTCTCCTATCCTACCTATGGCTCATAGGCATTTGGTGTGTGATCGGGATCTCGATAATTTTTCTTCTGTGCGCCGGCTTGGTTGGATTGACTTATCTGTTACGGCACGCAGGTGCATCGGTACGATCCAGCGCTATCGCCCTGTTCTTCCTACTCGCGGTGGCCACCGCAATTGCCTCCATCGGCTCACTAATCTACACACGCCTCTGCATCCTATTCCCACACGTCGCCCAAGGCGGAAAGATATCTTGGCAATTGGCCTGGGCCGACACCCGAGGTCAATCTTGGGTTCTCACTGGGATAAATAGTTTATGCACGCTGCCGGCGTTAGTACTCTCGACAATATTCTCGATGCTGCGATTCCACCTGGCGACCGCAGGATCAATCTATGGCTGGTCCTACACTTTAACCGCTCTGATTTCCTCGATTCTCGCCGTAATTTATGCAACGAATAGTGCGACATGTGCGGCATGGATCTACCGACGTTGTTCAAAAAATCTGATGCTGAACACATAGTCGGTCCTCTGCTTCCTGAACCTCGAACGAAAGATAAGATCCGTTCCCGTTCCACTCGACCGCTCTCCAGCGGGAGAAATATTTGACGCCGGAAAGACCGTGCGGCCACAGATTTTTTTGTTAAGCACAGTCTGTCAACCTACAGGGTAGTCGTAACTTTGGTTTCCCGGGCCGCCCTTGACTTGTTGTTGAAAACGATAGACTGGAGCAACTAGATACCTCCCGAGCCCATCGACGACTTAGTGGTTCCATCGGTGATAAGTCAATTCGACAACCGTGACGCTGACGTTATCGAGAGAGCGGCTCGTATTGTATCGAATGGTTACGTTAGCCTAACCAGAGGCCATTTGAGCATGCCTAGACAACACACCGATGGCTGGGTTAAGGAAGCAGCACTGCAAACTGCCAGCAAGCCCGTCCCACCAAAGAAAAACACCATGGAGCATCGCCAAAATGGGTGACGTTACCAACATTGGCTGGACTCACCACACGTTTAATGGCTGGTGGGGATGTAGACGGGTCTCGGACGGCTGCGACCACTGTTACGCGGCTGCGCTCGACAAACGGACGGGTGGTGATCACTGGGGCGCCACGGAGCCTCGCACTATGTCCGAAGCCTACTGGAAGCGTCCACTGCAATGGCAGCGGGCCGCGTTGGCCGAGGGCAAGCGACATCTCGCATTCGCTGGCTCGATGTGTGATTGGGCAGATAAGAATGCGCCCGATGGCCAGTTGGAACGCTTGTGGGGGGTGATACGCGCCACACCGGACATCGACTGGCAGCTTCTGACTAAGCGTGCTCCAAATATCGTTCGATCACTTCCGCCTGACTGGGGTCATGGGTACGACAACGTCTGGTTGGGCGTGACCGTGGAGAACCGTGCTCAGGGTCTTCCACGCCTGGCACGGCTGCGGGAGATTCCCGCGAAAGTCCGCTTTATCTCCGCCGAGCCCTTGCTCGAAGATCTGGGCGATGTAGATTTAACCGGGATCGACTGGGTCATTATCGGAGGCGAGTCCGGGCCGCTGGCGCGAATAATGGCACCGAGCTGGGCACTACGTTTGATCGCGCATTGTCGTGAACAGGGTGTACCGGTGTTTTTCAAACAATGGGGTGGCCGCCGATCGGACAAGGGTGGTTGTCTCGTCAGTGGAATGGAAATCAAAGAATTTCCGTTTCCCAAAGCGGCATAGGCATTACATGGAATTTATCGAAAGCGCATTGTTTGAGCCGATACCAGCGACGCGCAGGAGCGATCGCGCCTCTTACCGGTTCGACAATGCAAAACGCCGTCGACCTGAGGACCACGCCCGGCAGGCGATGCTCACGCCCGGGTACGTCCTGGAGCCGATCTGGAGCGTGCTGAACGGCATAGGACTTGACCCATGTACCGAGCTCGATAACCCGACTGGTGCGGAACATTTCCATTGTCTGCCGGCGGATGGCTGCAGTGCAACGTGGATAGGGCACTCGGTGTTTTGCAACCCGCCGTATGGCGAGGCACGAGGGCGCTGGGTCGAACGTTGTATTGAAGTCGGTAAGCGTAAACCGGTTGTGCTCTTGATCCCCGCGCATACCGAAACTCAGCCGTTCCAGGCGGCTCTCGAAAACTGCAGTTCTGTCTTGTTCTGCAAAGCCCGTCTGCGGTTCGGCGTGCTCCGAGAGAACCGCCGGCAGGAAGCCGCGAGCCACGGGTCGGCTATTTTTGGCTTTGGTGTCGACCTTGCGCCACTGGCTCATATCGGGTCAGTGTTTCACCGCCCGCGAAGGTCTTGCGAGCAGCTGGCTTTGAGTTTGGAACAGAACTAGGACGAACCACAACATCACGTTGGTTAACTAAGCGAGACCTCCAATGCAAAACTCTCCAGTGGCACCTCCGAAACAAGCGTCCCCACTTCAATCCGCAATTGAAGCCGCCCTCGCGTCCGGATGCAAACTTCCGGAACCGGGCCGTACAAATGTGTCGATCGGCTACGACGAAGGCTTTAACGATGCGCTCGATATCGCCAGCCAAGTCGTTGCGCGTTGCTTTGCCGAAGCCGGTGCATCTGTCGATGTGCGGCCTCTTCCTTTGCAATTCCCGGCTATGCTTCGCAAGATGTGGACCGGTGGCGAGGTACAAGCATGGCTTGATACGCAGCGCCAACTCACACTATGAAATTTTATTCCCTTGAAGGAGTTGACGGCGCCGGTAAGAGCAGCCACGTGCAATGGCTTGCCGATCTATTCCGGGGAAAAGGAGAATCGGTGACCGTTGCTAGAGATCCGGGGGGAACTCAACTGAGCGAACGATTTCGCCAAATGTCCCTTGCCAAGCCAATGGATGTTCACGCGGAATTATTGCTGATCTTCGCCTGCCGACGCCAGCTTCTTTCCGAGGTCATCGAGCCGGCGCTAAAGCGCGGCGATGTCGTTATTTCAGATCGGTTTTTCGATAACTCATATGCGTTTCAAGGCGGCGGATGGAACGTCCCCTACGAGCGAATTCGCACACTCGACGAATGGTGCGCCGGCCCGCGTCCGACGCTTACCTTTTATTTCGATCTTCCTGTCGATGTCGCGATGCGCCGAATACACGACACTCGGACTTCGGTCGAAAGGCAGGAACGTGAATTTCACGAACGTGTGAGGACGGCATATCTCAGCCGCGCCACCGAGGAACCTAAGCGTGTTCGTGTACTCGACGCTAATCGGCCCATGAGGGATATCCGCAACGAAATCAACTCAATTCTCTCTCAGGACGGGCACTTTGCCCCCATCGCACCGGAGTTACTACTCCGCGATAGTTCTGAGCATGCTCAAACGGCTCGCCGACAAAGCGGTCGCACCCCGGTGAGAATCGACGGACCGAGACGTATCAGGAGCTTACTGTGATTGACCTCCAACAACGGCAAGTCGACATGAGCAGGGCGGTGCCCCACGTCGCTCAGGTTTTCCCAGTAATTCACCACCTAGACGCGGCAACTACCTTGGACCAGGCGGATCTCGCGTTTGATGCCGCCGCCGACGGGATCTTTCTGATCTCCCACCCGGGCGATGACCGAGCATTGCCCGAACTTGGAGCGCAAGTCAAAACCGCATACCCTAAAAAGCGAGCCGGCTTAAATCTTCTCGGCACGGCGGTAATGCTGTCGGCCCACATCGTTGCGCGGTACGACCTCGATATGTTGTGGATCGACCACTGCGGCGTGTCGTCAGCCGGCATAACAGCAGTTGGGAAGACCCTCGCTGACTTTCAAGCTTGCCACGCCAAGGTAGAGGTTTTCGGTTCCGTCGCGTTCAAATATCAGGCCTATGAGCCGTCGCCGGCGAGCGCCGCGGCGCTGGCTCTCCAATGCGGATTTATCCCGACAACTAGCGGCCCGGCCACCGGAAAGCCACCCACCGAACGCGTTATCGCCGCCATGAGCCTAGCCACTGGCCGAAGGCTCGCCGTAGCAAGCGGCATGACCAGCGAAAACGTAGCTCAATTTGCGCCCTATCTTTCTCATGTCCTGGTTGCCACCGGGGTATCGACCGACGGCCATCATCTTGATTTTAAAAAGCTTACGCAATTTATTGCTCGTGTTCGAATCTCGGCCAGCACCGTTGTTCCCAACGAAGAGGATCTATGACAGAAACTGAACACATAATTGCCGTTACGGAGGAAGAATTCACCGAACTTGTCGATGCTGCGCTTAAGGCATCCAAGGCCACAAGCAAAATGCTTCGCTTCGGCCCCACCGACGGATACCCGGGAACAGACCGCACTAATGTCTCCGACGTCGTGCGGGAATTCAACGACATCGTAGGCTGTTTTGAACGACTGCTGGAAAAAGGGGTTGCCCTTCCTGGTCTATTTGATCGAGCACAAATAGACGCCAAAAAGACGCGAATCGATGACTGGATGGAGCATGCCCGGCGGCTCGGTCGTCTTTCGGACAACATCAGTTTACCTTCAGGGTCAACAATTCCGGCGTCCGATACCGCCGTGCCAGCAAACTCCGCCGCGGCAACCACCCCAGTCGACCAGTTCATCTGGAGTCAAGCTCTACGTGAACGTGACATGTATCAGGAGATCGCAGGCCGCCTTGCTAGGGCAATCGCCGAATATTTACGGATCGATATCGGCGAACACACGAGCGCCAATGACCCCTGGCAAAACGCGCTGAACGCCATCTCGGCCTCGACCAAATGGGCACCTAGCCAACTTGGCGTGGGGGCACCCGAGACGTTGCCCGGTCAGGTGCAACAACCAACCGTGGCCACATTGACCGAGACGGAGCGCTTCGCTATCGAGCGTGTTCGCCTATTTTCGAAGGCATGGCGATGGCAACGAGATGACCAGCGCGTTGCGGTTACGCAAGAGAGCCCAGATACCCAAATCGAGCTGGCGATCAAAGATATCGAACTGGTCATGTCGCTAATTCCTCCTACCGACAGCACGAGTGAGTCGTGAAAAAGTCGCTTTCGGTGAAACGGCTCTCCCGGAGTGTCAGTCGACTCTCCCGGGCCCAGGAGCAAATGCGCTCCTTGACTGTTCTTTATCTCGAAGCCAACCACGGGCACGTATATGATGAAAGAGACCGCCGTCTATTTCAGTGACACGATGGTATGTGCCACGCTTGCCGGCCGGCAGACCCAGGCCCGGTTTCCTATCAAGCCCCAGCCTACGGATGTCAGGTCACCGCCTTACGCAGAAGAAATAGCTCAATTTGGCCGGGAGGTGACTGCTATGGGCCAAATAGACGATTCCGGCTGGCAGCCACTGCGCTGCCCATTTGGAGGCGCCGGGGATTTCTTGTATGTGCGCGAGGCGTTCAAACACGTCGTTTCTGGAGCGCTTTCCGAAACCGGTGCTGGGGCAACTTTCGGCCAACTCCGTTACGGCATAGCTTATCGTGCGGATGGCGCGACCGTCTGGGATCAACATACAACACGCGTGACCCAGATCGCCGGTACCCCCACCGGCCCGCTCCATTTTTCCACGAAGCCTAATCCATGGCGTCGCGCGATCAACATGGCGCGACGGTTTTCCCGCATCAAGCTTGAGATCACTGCAGTGCGTGTCGAGCGACTGCGGGATATCTCAGATCTCGATGTGCTCGCAGGAGGCATCATGGCTACGCGAGGCGCCGGCCCGGCTAGTGCGTCCACAGATAGCGGGTCGGCATATCGTGAAGCCTATCTCCGGCATTGGGATAGCGTGGGCCGAACGCGCATATATTCCGCGGCCGCGAATCCTGCCGTCTGGGTCATCGATTTTCGTCGGCGACCGTGAGGTGGTACTGGCATGCGATGCGGCATTCAATAAGGGAAGCTACTTCCGTTGACGCAGAATCACGACCTTGGTTACTTGTTCACTCACATCTTAGGACTGGTGGCTATGACTATGAATTTGTGGAGTACGACATTCCACGACGACCGCAAGTTGGAGTGGATGAACGTAGCCTCGTCCGATGTTTTCGCGCCGCATTTTCTCTTGTTGGACGATACGATAGGCGCGTTTTCGGAGTGCATAACCGCGAAGCGCTCGATTGCGGCGACCTACTGGCGGCGCACGTCGGCGAAACGAATTTGCGAGGCGGCATATGTCATGGCCACCATACGGCTGAGGAATGGGTTGCCGGACGCATTGCCATTCCTCGCCAGTCTCTTCGGGACCGTTGGTATGTTCCGCGCAGAACAATGGGGGATAAGGTCGTTGTTCAAGGCGGACCTGCGTGTTGGTTGGCACATTCAGTTGGGCGTGGCTCTGCCGGTGGATCTATTTTGTCCGAGCTAGTGATTGGAGGAATGATGCGCACTGGGTGCGCACTGTTCGAGCAGTCGAATTCTATCGCCAATGAAGGAAGATGAATAATGAGTGAATTCCAGCACCCCCAACGCAAACCGAGCGGATTGTGTTGCTCAATCGACTTCGATTCTGATACGGCAAGACCTATATGAATACAAGCCAAGGACATATGGGTCGATTCAGCATCCCACTCGGTACCTGGGGGAAAATCCGGTATCGCCGCAAGGAGTTACAGTTGACTCAACTCAAAGTCGCCCGATCTCTCGGCGTTGCGCAAATGACGCTGCATCGTTGGGAAATGGATCGGTTCCCGAAAAGCCTGCCCGCACACTACATTGTCGGGCTCGAACGGGTGCTGCGCAGAGAAAAAGACTGGCTCTTGGGAGAACATACCTCCCCTATCCCCGGCACCGACCCGAATCGGCGCACCGAAATAATAATCCTGAGCGATACGCTCGCGGCAGCAATCATTCAACTCGCTCGAGTTCTGGCGCGGTGGGACACGCGATGCATGATCTCGAATGAAGCAACAGTGTCAGCCATGGCCGAGCGCAATGCCTTAATCTTTGCCACACGATATGGCATCACAGGACAACGCTCGACCCAATTTACCGCGATCGCCAAACAGCACGGCATAACCAAGCAACGTGCCCGCCAAATCGCAACGAAGTTACTCAATAAAACGGCGCGGTTGACCATCCGAGTTCCTGTGATCGACCGCCTCGCCCAGACGCTCAAAACACCCTCACCGAGGCAAACGGACGTTCTTGACCTCACGCTACGCCGCTTTCTCGGCGGCGAATTGACACTCGAAGACGCCAATCGATTTTGTATCGGAGTCCTGGCTCGCCAATTAACATCCCGGCGAGATTGCATGCCTCATCATCTGCCTAGCACCGCTGATGGCAGAATTGATTCGTATCAACCTTGACATTCGGTGATACATGCAGCGACCAGCCAGGTGCCGACGCTACCGATCCGTGCCGACTAATTCACTTAACGGAAGTGACTTGCCTATGAAGCACAATTTGTTGGTGAAAACTTTCTGTTGTTCTCGCATGCACGGCACTTGATGTCGCACGAATCGCCGCCTCTTGACTAGCGATTTTGATCGGTACACTGGATTTACCGTGATCCTTTTTCACGGGCAACCGAGCACTTAGGCTCCTAGGAGAGTAAAACCATGACGAAAATCATCATCGCTGCAGCCATTTCGATGTTTGCACTTCAGGCATCCGCCGGCGTCGGTCCGGCAGGTACCCAGCTGGGCAACAACTTTGACCATGTCGCCACGGAAAATGTGACCGGTGCGACCAACCCCGGTGCGGGCGGCGCCGACAAGGTACGTGAAGAACTGTCGATCACCGCAGTCGATAGCGACGGCCAGATAGCCGACGCTAAATGCACGCTGACCAATTCGAAGGGAGACTGGTCTGTTACGGTGCCCGATACTGTCAAGGTTCGTCGGTCAGATTCCGATCTGCAGGTGAAATGCGAAAAACCCGGCTACGATACGGCCGTGATGACCGTGCAAGCGTCGACCACTCAGGTGCGGCGCCCAACGTTCCACTTTTCTACCGATAGCGGCGGAGACGGCCAAGATCAGGACGCGATGATTACGGTGCCGCAATACGCTCCGTCAATTACCGTGAAGTTCGGCACGAAACAAGCCAGTGCAAACTAACAATCCTTTCAGGCTTCGTTTGCGTAGTGGCGTGATTCAAACAAAATAAGCGGCCATGTGGAGTTCGCCGGTCTGTTCAACCGTCAGCATCCACAAGGCGCTTGCAACTTGTAATTAATTTTTGGATACTGGCGTCCATCAGAACGTTTCTATCTTGAACGCACCGATGGCAGCATGGTTTGGTCAGACATTTTCGGCACCCATGCGGCTCTTCTTCCAAAAAAGATATTCTCTCGGAGTCGCAATGATGGTTCAAAAACAAAACACGTCAAAAATCTATCGCGTCGCGCTGACTGCTGCTTTGAGCGCTGTTCTCGCTGCGTGCGGTGGAGGCGGTGGCGGTGGCAGCACTGCGTCGACAGCGCCGGTTACACCGGTTACGCCGTCGAATCCTTCCGTTCAGGTTTCAACGACTATCCAGCCGACGACTTATGCTACGACCTCAATGCAAGCGTCTCTCTACGCCCAACTGAATGCTCGTCGTCTTGCAATGGGCGTTGGCACACTGGCGCAGGACCCCTTCCTCGACAACGCAGCGGCCGCGTCAGCGCTCTACAACGGCGCAAATTTCGCAACGGGCGCCTTGACGGCACTGGAGCACACCGAAGTGTCAACGCTCTTAGACTTTGATGCTGCCACCCCGCTGGCTCGCGCACAAGCTGCGGGTGCCCCCGCCACCGAGTGGATTGGCGAAGATTTGGCCGCCGGCGTGCCGCAAGCCAGCCAGGCGGCCTATGCCACGAATTGCTTGGCCAGGCTCTTGCCAACCGTCTACCACCTGCAGGATTTAACCAATAGTGCGCAAACCCTCGGGATTGGATTCCAGCAAAGTAGCGGATCATTTGTCGACTATGTTTGTGCTCTTTTGTCCGGCCAAACGGCAGGCGTGACAGGTACGCCGTCAGCAAATGGGCTCCTGGTTGCCGGTGGTCAACAGATGGCAATAACTACCGTCGCCTTTTCGCCGTTGTCTGGTGAAACCGGCGTTCCCTTGGCGATGGTGCCGGAAGATACGAACGCTGCGCCGGACCTGTCGAGCCCCGGCACGCCAATTATGGTTCGCGTCAACGCCGCAAATGTGGGCGATGTGCTGAAGGTCAGCACCTTCATGTTGACCACGACCGGGGGGGCGTTGGTGCCTACCCGTATCATCGTGCCGCAAGCGGCTGTTTCGGGTTCGACCGCCGCCGGCGTCACGGCGGACGTGAATGGCCTTCTTGCCCCTGGCGTAGCGTTCCTCTTGCCACTGACGGCGCTGACTGCCAATACGACCTACAACGTCCAGTTCGCCGGGACGCGCGACAATGCCGGCGTTACCGCGACCTGGAGCTTCACCACGGGTAGTTGATCGAGAAAGCGGCGCCGAACTCAATTGTCGCCGCCCTCGTTTGCCCATGTGAAAAAGCCGCTCGATTGGATTCGAGCGGCTTTTTTTGTCTTTCCACCTTGTATCGCCGACATGCGGCTCACGACAGCCCCAACGCTACGGCACCACCCGCCTGTAAGCGCCCGGTGATCCCATCTGGTGTCCCGCTCTACCCCGTAAGAGCATACGTTTCCACGATAAGGAAGCGGACACGTGCACACTATCTCGCAGGATTTACCACGCGGCCGAACCCGGCGCACTTATAGCGCATCATTTCGAGCCGAGCTCGTTGCGCAATGTCGCCAAGTCGGCGTCTCGTGCTCGGCCGTCGCCATCTCAAATGGCATGAACCCGAATGTGCTGCGGCGCTGGATTAAAGAAGCCCAAGGCGGGGGCGCTGCTCATGCCGTGTTCGCGGCACAACTCCGATACCGGCGTGCCGGCGTCGGCCTGTTTCAAAATCGCGATGATTTGGCTGTCTGTAAATCGTGAGGTCTTCATGCAAAATTTCCCATGTTCCTGCTGCTAGAAAATTCTACCTTGAACTACCGCTAATTTATGGGTGGATTACCGTAGTAGATAAGTCCACAGCACCGTCACTTTCAGTATCGTATCCATAGCGAATCGGCCGATCAACGGCCTGCTCCATTGCGCCAAGAAGAACTCTAGAGGCAAATCTCGACGATCGGCCGCTTAGAAACCATTTTAGCTACTCGTGCCGAAAATAATTTGACGTCTCACAGGAGGTCGTCAATCGTTACCGTTACTGATCTTCTGCAGCTCTACCGGCCCCAATACCGTCGCAGCAAAGTATCCCGTGCTGGTCTTGAAGTCACCGTCCGACCACCCTTTAGGAACCAGAACAAGTGCAAACGAACTGGTTTTTAAGCCGTCCACGGAAACAGTGACCGGATGCTTCGTCAATGCTTCTAGATCGTACTTCGTCATCGGCTTGGCAGGATCGTCAATTTGTTGCCATTGATCCCCCTGATTCTGGAAGAACACGTATCCATGGTCCGTCTGCTTTACCCTGAGAAGCGGACTGATCTTGCCATTGTCCAGAAAACCGTACGTACCCTCGAAGTTAGTGCCAGATCCGCTGTGGCAGGCCGCCAGCAGTAAGAACAGCAGAACGCAAAACAGATTTTTTTTCATTTTTTTCCTCAACTAAGCGTCAATCCTAACAGGTCGAATTTTCAATCTCAATGCATCTGTGGCTTGGGCCTGGTATCGGGCGCCTCGGCGAATTGCCTCATCGACGCTTCGATTCGATGTACCGCTTCGAATAGAAGGTCTTCATCCAACACACTTTCACGAATCTGTTCGCCCCATTTGCCCATGGGTGATGACCAAATCCATTGATAGTACTGCTCGAACGTCAGGATGTTCTTCGCCGTAAGATAGGACTCGAGAACAATCGAGGGCAACACCGCTTTAACGTATTGCGCCGACTGGGGCGCAAATTTAACCCAGATGCACAACGCTGCCGCCATTTCACGGAAGCGGCCGGCCGCGGCCAACTCACGACACATCCCTAGAATCGGCACGCATGAGCCGACATGGCTAGCCTGCCCAGCCTCAAACATGATCTCTTCGATCGTTTTCATATTGTTGGGTACTCGTATTTTTCGGTTAAAGCGAGCGTCGCCATCGCCACTGCGCTACGGCACCGCGAGTCGATACTCGACCCGCGGGCTTCCGCCCCTCAGGCGACAATCACCTTGTCCAAATTTTTCATTTCATCTATTGCTTCGCGCCGTGCTTTCCATATACCAGACGCCTGCCGACGGTTGACTTCCACCGCACCTAAAGCCACCGCAGCTTTCCGTCTACTCGCAACCAGGTCGTAATGTGGGGCTATCCTATGGAGTTGAAACCACGAAAGTTTGATTCCTATCTTTCCAGCCATTTCATGCAGCTCGCTAAGATCGATTGAATCAGAGAACATGTGGCAACTCTTCACGGTGTTGCCGCGTATCGACCGCAAAATGGGGTTTCCAATGCCGATGATCTGTTAGCACTTCAACCGCGTAAGCTGGATACCCATATTTTCCAAAACTTTCTGGCATGTTACCAATTAAAGAACGATTCGGTTATGGCGAACCGACCGGGACCAGTTTTTCGTCGCTCTATTGAGTTATTGCAAGAATAATAGCGAGTCGTCGCAGCAAGCGCTATTGGACTGAGATGATAGCTTCTGATTGAGTAACAGAAATTCTATAATATGCCATCTAAACACCATGTTACGCGCTAAGATAATTCATCGATAGGTATCAATATCGCCAAGCACCCTGCCAAATCGCCTTTCAACCCCACCGCCTATATAATAGAAAGTCGTGTCAGCGTACTCCGCAGGACCGCAAGTACGCGTCAGTGCAGACGGTCCCAGCGCAAGCGGCCAACCCAGACCCGGCATCTACAACACCGGCCCACTTCAAGATGCGAGACATCAACCGGCCCCGATGCAGCGATGATCGGGCGCAGGCGTACCCGCGTGTCACGTACCCTTAACGGGATAGTCTTCAATTTTGCTCCAATCGAAATGTTGCCGAGCAACACTGAGCGAGGCGCCAAATTTCAAGAGAAGCGAGTCCACGTCGCGATCGGTCGTAACGACCGGATAGGCTTTGTAGCCAAGCATCGCTAACGCTGTTGTCCGGTGCCGCCCCTGCGAAAACCCTATACCACCGGAGTGGCCATCTAGCACTTCAGGCATTTCGAAGTATCCATTTTCCGGAATTTGGAGGAGGGGTTCCAATCTCACCCCTACCGGAGAAAATCCGCAAGAACTGCGTTTCAAAGCCTCAAAAGTTAGCTGCGGGTTAAGGATTGCTATTACAGGCCGCTCACCCCGTTCGTGCTCAATTTCCCATCCACCCTGGGCCTGGTAATAGTAAGGCTTACGGCAAGCAATCAACCCAACATTCTCCTTTAGAACAGTTAACGTTGAGGAAATGTATTCTATATCCGCGACTTTAACCTGCAAGACATCGAGTTTGGATGAAATAGGTTGGAACATCAGGTCAATTTCGCTCCAGTCCGGACGGCGCATCACATCGTGGGGCGCCACCGACAAAAGGACGACACGGTCCGGGTCACATCTCGCGAGATAGTCAATTTTTTCCTCGAGTTCGGCACGGGTCGTTGCTCCACGTATAAGGATGCCGTAGGTTTTATCTGTCGACACGATCTCCGCTCCGTTTTCCAATGAGGCAAACGAAATATCTCACTCCGTGGCCTGCCCATAGCCGAGCTCTAAGAGCCGACCGACCAATGCACCGGCTGAGACTATGCGGTAGTCGGCGGACTTCGGCACCGTAAAGGGTTGGGCTTTGTCGAGCGCGAGGCTCAAGGATTCCCATTTATTGAAGTCGATCGCCTTGGCTAACGCATCGAGGACATGAGCGTGCTGAACGCCCGGCAACTGGGAACGAGCGGCACGTTTGAGCCGCTCCATCTGCTCGCGATGGAAATGAATTGCTGTCATATCAATACCTTTTGACATTGGTCCACACGCCGGCGATTAGCTGTAGACCCATGGCAAAAAGGTCGTGATGACGCTGAAGTACAAGCCTGTTTAACCCGCCGGCAGGTTCGGATGGCAGCCAAGCCTTACGTTAGCAGGCCTTCCCGGGTATTGCAAGTCGTAGCCATCCTGCGACAGCCTAGCTCGTGCGGTGCAAGGGGCTTGTACTGCTTGCTGCGGTCCGTGTGGGCGCTGCTGATCGCAGCCCACGCTCCAAAAAAAAGCCACTCCGGGTAACCGGAGTGGCTTTGTCAAAAGTTACGTAGCTCTAAGACACGCTCAAAGCAATTCCACACATCAGCCACAGCTGCCGATATGTCCACAATTGCTGCACTTGCTACATCCGTCCACACGATGATATTCGCGCGAAAAACACTCCGGACATTGCTTCCCTACACCCACGAGCTTCAGCCCCCCAACCGGTGCTGCTTTTGTGTCCGAAGGTTGTTCAGCAAGAGAAGTCGCAAGCTCGACAACACCATTATCAGTGTCTCGACGCTCAAAACGCTCTGCCAGAGCGTTTGCGGGAACCTGCCCCGCATCGGCGTCCAAAAAACCACGCTTGATCAAGATCCTCTGCAGCGCGAAGCCAAGTGCCGCGACCTCCGAATTGTGATACATCGGAACGTCAACACCGTCACCACGACGATAGGTCCCGTGACGAACGGGTCCGTTGTCCCACACAACCTCACGCATGTCGGCCAAGGCCTTTGCGATCGACCCACCCGAACGCGCTACCATCGACAGCAACCGCATGTTCGACGTGATCCACTGCTGCCCCTCTCTGGACTGACCCGCTGGCATGAAGAACTCGATGGGCCGTTCAATTTCTATCGAATTGCCCTCCAGGACACCGTCCACTCGCATGAAATTGACGGTGAGGTAAACGGACCTCTTCCCCTCGGCGGTGTGATACTCAATCTTCGAGGTCACCCCTTCCAAATCACACGCCGGTCGGCTGTCGAACTGCGTGCGGAGTGGATTTCGATCCGTCAACGGCGCCGATGCTGCAACAGCGGGTTCGCCCACCGATAGAACCGAGCCGAGTACAGCATTCGGCCGATACGTCGCCAGGCCCTTCAATCCGGCCTTCCAGGCCGAGAAATACAAACCTTGAAAATCTGCATAAGGATAGTCCACAGGTACATTCACCGTTTTGCTGATGGACGTATCGATATACGGTTGAACGGCCGTCATCATCGCCATGTGATCCGCGGCGGACATTTCCAACGCGGTAACGAAAGCGCTAGGCAATGCATTCATATCGCCGCCACCCATTCGATAAAGACGGTATGCATGGTCAGCCACTTCGAACAACTTGTGACCACCATCCGGCATCCGCTTCTTTCTGTTATACGTCCAGGAAAAAGCCGGCTCGATGCCATTCGATGCGTTGTCCGCGAACGCCAGCGTAATCGTCCCGGTAGGGGCGATCGAGAGCAGGTGCGAATTGCGAATGCCGTGAATCCGGATTTGCCCACGAATCGACTCCGGAAGGCGCTTTGCAAAGCCGCTTTCCAAGTACTTATCGACGTCGAGAACCGGGAACGCCCCCTTTTCTTTCGCGAGCTCGATGGATGCGAGATATGCTTCGTCGCGCATCACTTCGGCAATCTTTGCGGCAAGCGTTCGACCATCACCATGGTCATAGCGCAACCCCATCATCACCAGAGCGCTGCCGAGGCCAAGGAACCCGAGCCCGATTCGACGTTTGGCCATGGCTTCGTTCTTTTGCTGTTCGAGCGGCCAAAATGTGAGATCAAGTACTAGGTCCAACATCCGGACACCCAATCGGACGAGCTGTTTGAATGCATCGAAATCGAACGCGACGTTCCGAGTGAACGGATTGCGAACACATTTCGTCAGATCGATCGATCCAAGGTCACAACAGGCATAGGGAGGAAGAGGCTGTTCACCGCACGGATTCGTCGTGTCAATACGCTCTAGCCAATGCAAGTTGTTTTCTGCATTGATTCTCGAAATGAACAAAATACCCGGCTCTGCGTGATCATACGTGGACTGCATCACTTGATCCCACAGGTACCGCGCCTTTACCGTTCGATAGACCCATTTCCCGTCGGTTCGTTGATACGTATCCGATGCGACATAGTCCGGATGCGGCTCGGCTTCGTGCCACAGCTCAATATCGCCGTCAGCCTCGACCGATTGCATAAACTCGTCGGTCACGCCTATGGAAATATTGAAATTCGTCAGGTCACCCTTGTCCTTCGAATGGATGAATAACTCGATGTCCGGATGATCGCAACGTAGCGCACCCATCTGCGCGCCTCGCCGCGCACCCGCGGATTCAACCGTCGAGCATGAGGCATTGAAGACGCCCATAAACGAGACCGGGCCCGACGCTCTCGAGTGAGTACCGCGGACCAGCGCGTTCATCGGCCGGATATTCGAGAAGTCGTAACCCACCCCTCCTCCGCGCCGCATCGTCTCGGCAGCCTCAGCGAGCGCGGCATAGATGCCCGGCACGCCGTCCACAACCTCCGTGACCGCGTCGCCCACCGGTTGCACGAAGCAATTGATGAGTGTGGCCTGGATGCCTGTTCCAGCAGCCGAGTTAATTCGGCCGGCCGGAACAAACCCGTTCTGCTGTGCAAGAAAGAACTCTTGCTCCGCGGAATCTCGCCGATCAGGTAACTCCACAGAGGCAAGGGCACGCGCGACACGCCGACGAATATCATCGATCGTCAATTCGGTGCCTTTCGCATACTTTTCCATCAGGACGTCAATCGAGATTTCTTGCGCTTTCAAGGTGAGATTAAACACTGATTCATGTGCGTTCATATGAAACTCCTAAGTTGTTTTTTTGGATTCTGGTGCGCTGCCGGCACATGCCGGACAGCGCTGTAGGCAAACGGTTCACGATCCGAGAGTTCGGGCGAACCATCTTGTTTTTCGACGAGCCGACGCCAAATCGACCGAGGTCAGTATTGGCTTGACGCGATAACGGTAAATCGATTGGAACATAACGTCACATTGAGTGACACGACGTGGGACACATCTCAGCAGCCGACCAGCTCGCTAAGACATGAGGGATGAGGCTTGTCAGGAGCGTACATCTCAACGCGCGGACGGGCGTATAGACGACCGAACGCATTGAACTGCCTGAACAAGTAGACAAGTAGAGGGAAAGTGACTTTAAGTCGCGACGTTAAATAGGGTCACAACCATAATCACTGGGGAGACAAGGCCGGAACTGCCCCAAGACCACTGGCGGATATAGCCACCTAGCAAGGCTAAGCCCGAAAAGCTGTTTTCGATGCGCGAGAATGCGCGGAAGAGTTTTTATAATACGACGAATATTTAACTTGGTAAAGCAAAATGCCAGCGGCGGATATTCCAACTAATTTCGCCCAATATGGATTTAGGCAAACCCTACTTCGGCGCGTTCTCCACGTCACTTATCGACTGATAACTCTTTAGCCTGTGGAACATTGGTATTCGATTGGATGCACCCGGCCTCGAACCCGAAAAGGCTATGATTCACCATGTCATCACGTACCTTGGTACCACAGTGGCGACACTTCTGCGCGTATTCCATTCTCATGCGGCATGATTCGGTGGCCGCACCACGACAGGCACGATTGTCGCTCAAGATTTCTCCTCGATCAGGCCGTTACTTGTTAAATAGGCGATGGACAAAGAAAAATCCCATCGCAACGATGGCGGTTATGAATCCTGCAAGCGCCAACGGTACTTCCGCCGCGAGGTGGCCAGACACAACCCACGCTACAAACCATAAAGCGCATGACATCAATGCCCACCGCAGCGAATATGCTCTTGCGTGCGGCTCTGACGGTCGGAGTGCCGCATCCAAACATCCACCGTATCTCTATTCGCGTCGTCAAGCAGCTTTCCCAACACGCCCGCAGCTCTGATATCATCGCGCAACGCCTCGGTCGACTCACGCGATATCTCATTTGGAAAAGACGGCCAGAAATAGGCAAGTATTACTCTGAGCATTTACTTTTCTGGCCGACTTTGACGATGCAGGATGGTCTCTGGCCCGTCAATGATCTGTACCACCTTGACCGGCTTGCCGAATTCCCCCCCAATACCTTCAATAGCAGCGTCGATCACTTGCGTCGTCGGTCCGCCAATGTAAATCGGCTCGCCCACCTCGACACGATCCTTTAAAACGTCGAGAAGATCGATTTCCGATCTGGATTCGCTAGTGTCATTAACCATATACCAATCCTTTTTTCCACTTTAACGTAAACAATCCACGTCTACACTTGATGCTCGGGTGCTATTGCGCTAACTCTTCACTCGTCTTGATCGGCTCCTGGCCGCGGTGCCCCAGGCCAAGCGAGAGGGATTCTAGCCGGCACGCGACCCTCGTGGAGAACCGGCGCCGAAGCTTTCTGCCGTTTCTCCCGGGAACGGACGCGGGAAATCAGCCGGGTTGTCTATCGCTAAACGCAGGAACCGACCCTCGCTGATCGGTACTGTCGCGGCCAATTCACAAAGAAAGTCATCTTGATCTTGCACCCAACCTACAACCCAGGGGTGCGCAGCCATGAAATCTGGTGCTTCGTCTCGCAACAATGCCAGCAACTCACGGTTTTCATCAATTCTCTTGTGTACGCCACCACCACTCCATCCTAGGATGCGGCGCACGTCAGCAATGAGTTTGCTATCTCGAAAAAACATGCCCTTCACTCGCCCTCCAGCTGACCGGGGATTCGCGACGCGCTTTTTCGTGCTCGGCTTTGCCAACTTCGAACAGGTTTCCATGACAGTCTGCCACACCGGCTCGAATCCGTCGAAACACAACTGTAGCCCCAAGAATATCAACCCGACCAAGCCGACGTCATACCAAAAGGCATCATTGTGCAAGACCAGTATGATATCTCTGAACTGAGCTGTATTCGGGTTCATCCTGTGAAGACACCCGAGCAGGATTGCTCCAAGAGCATAGAAGAAACTACGAAATATTCTATTCACGAACATCTCCTTCGATTAATCAAATCAGCGATAAATCAATTGGTTGTATTGCCGGTCAAATAGCAAGCAGCAGTCCCCCAAAAAATTGCGAAGGACGTCGGTGCACTAGCTCCGTCAGCGCGGATATGGTGATATACATGCCAAACCAAGCCATCGACCCAAGATATGTACCAATAATTAGGTCGTGCGGTGCGGACTTAAGCCAAATGGTGATGACTGGCCGTATTGCTGCCGGCGCTAACACTCCCGCCAGCGGTGAAAACACCCAATCAAAGTCGCTGACCGTGGGCAGCAAGAGACTCGCGCCAAGGTGGTTCAGCTCATTGTAGACAGTCTGTTCGGGCACGACCCCGAGCATCAGCAATAGAAGCGCGGGTACAAAGGACCATGCAGGGAAACATCCAACAATACAACGCACCCAGAGCGCAGGGGGAACGTAAATCTCGACGTCAATCGTCGCTCCAAACGAATTCATCATATTTACCTTAATCATTCAGATAGGCATCTGTCAACAAATATCTTGGTCGATAGCTTGCGCCACCTAATCACTGCCTCATGGAGCGGAGGTTGTACTGTATAAATCCAACGCTCACCCGTATCTTGAATATCCTCTACAACCGTACTTCCATTGTTTTCGTCATCCACGTCCAAAATTGCTAGTGCTGCATTACCTGTAGTCCGCTTTGTCTTCATTATTACTAGCCTGGTAGTCGACGAATTGCCCTCAATGGCAATAGGCCGCAACTCCGTCGCTCCAGCAACGGTCCACGATCTATTGCACATCGGCGCATTTCGTGCGACGACAGCATTTGCATACGCAGTTGTCGCCACGACCACCAATCCAAGCGATACCATAAGACGGTGCATATATTTCCCTTGTACCAGTGTGGTCGGTTTTCCTACGCTTTTCGCTCATGCAGGAGTTGATCGAGCCTCGCGCGAGCGTTGTCGCGATCCACACCGTTCGGAAACAATGCATGCGGATCGTCGACGGCATCTTGAAGGCACGCAACAACGTCAGTAACGACGGCAGGACGCCGTTCAAGGTGACAGGTAATTGCTAGACCGACCAGCAAGGCACGGTCATTGACAGGCATATCCATGATTGACGGCCACACCAGTTGCAAGCGCTCCCTGCTGTGCGAACCGGCCAACTCACCACCAACGCGGCCGACAGCCGATGCCAACAATACACTCCCTACGACCACCACCAATGCGCTAATGCCTGCGATAAGGATTCTCGGCTTCATTTAGCAGTCCCACGGCACAGCATGAGCAAAAGCGCGCGTTCTCCGATCCGAGATTCCAAACTATATCGATACAATTTTAACGTCCCCTTAGTTTTCCAATCAGTCCGAAATCATTTAGTTCAAGCGAGCGAGCGAGCACGCGCCGCGCAAACTCCGGCGCCGCTTGTTTTGCTGCCTCAATCGAGGGAAAACCGCTCGTTTTGAAGTGTAGAAAACTGAGATCGAATGCACCGGCATCATCTGCAAGCGCCATGGCATCATAGTAGCGACACCAGATCGATGCCTTCTTGCAGTCACTGCGCGGCGGCTTCGGCGAATGCACAGTTTTACTTGATCGACGTTATCAGCGATGACAAATTAAGCACCACTTGGCCAAACCCGTCGGCACATCGCTGTTGACCAACAAACGCATTATGAGCTGGCCGCTCAACAAAATGACAAACGCTAAAATCAGCCACAGAAGCCACCGAATGGAGCCACGACCTTCCTCTTTTAACAAACTTCCGATTGCACTTTCTTCCCGTGCATCGGCCATATGCACTCGGATATCCACCAAGAACATAAACACCGCAAACGCACCGATTATGATTGCAACGAATATCAGTCTCGACTCATATGCCATTACCGCACAGGCGAACAAAACCCACACAAGAAATTTCCAAGCTAAGGCACTGTTTTTCATCTTTAGATCTCTAGGTAAATTGGGGCCGACGGCCGGCTATTCCGTTGCGTTAGTGGGATCTGTTCGCACAGTAGCGCCAATCGATATCGCTCTCTCCGGTAAAGTCACGGATAGCTCGAGTCGGGCCGATGGTCTACTCGTATCCTGGATACAACCCATCAAAGAAAATGTCGTAAATCGCTTTCATCGTCGATCGTCCTTTACCTTTCTCCTTTAGTGGTTAAGCATAGTGAGCGTCCATGGCGATAACGGCAGGGAACATCTCACCCGTGTCGATCATCTGTTGAATCCTAACGCGAAACGTGATGCACTGCGCGTCTGCCTCGCCCGGTTCATTCGCCACGCTCATTTCGGTGTCGAGGCTGTACTCTTCGACTTCGCGATCGTCGCCGGAATCACCAAACTGTTTGTTGTACCAAAGCATCGCCGCCTCTAGGTTCTCGGCAGCGATGAATCCCCATTCGTCAATTCGCCACACTTGCACAATAGTTTTCCTTAGCGCCAGTTCGGCCGGCTTTACCTAGAACAGAGAACGAACGCCTTTCGGACGATCATGTCCAGAAAGACGTCACCACCGACAGCTAAATCACCCTGAATCGGCTTGAGATTCCAACCGCCACGCAACTCAACCGGGCGCGGATCGATCTCGTAACGATAATGGCTTATGGCCTTACCTATTTCAGAAAGTGACTTTAACGGTAAGCGCGACTGATCTCATTCTCGCAATCGCCAGCCACCGCTCGAAAGCCAACCATGCTCGTGCAGCCATAATCACGTAGATAACCCCCACGGCGCATGACACGACTGCAAGTGTTATTCGATTCGAGGGCGGGATTTCGACCCCGGTCGCGAGAGCAGCAATTGCACCATGTCGGGCATACAAATATTGACAGCCTATAAAGAACAATGCGGTGGCGATAGCAAGTAACGTCGACAGCATGAAGCGGATTAGCGGAATGAGCGCACCTAGGGACTGCTGCAGTTTATTCATCGAAGTTTTCCTCTGTGCCGGCGCTGCCCGGCGTGGTCTAGCTGACCAAGCTGTCTCGAAGCGCAAGTCCGGAAACCGTCGCACGCCAACAACGCTCTGAGTCGACCACCGTGAGTCCGGCCCGCTGTAACGTATTCATTGTATCGACGTTGCATACTCGCATTCCGTTTACCATAAGCGCAGACCCGGCACCGGGCTTAGCAACCCAGCCAAGTGCGAACCACTTCATGACCCGTACTTGCGCTGCGCTTAGCTTGTGATTCATCTCTTTTTTCCCAATTCAATCAGGTGATTTTCCCGCTGTCAATTAGTTGCCCTAGTCGCTATCAAATTCGAATGCGGCCTGTGTCTCGTCGAGCTGCTTCGGGAATTCCTTCGCCGGCGCGAACCCATGTACCAAACCTCTCTTTGCTTTCGGCGTTCCTAGCGGCCATGCATAAATATGGTTCCCAGGATGGCGAACGCGGCGAAATACCTCACTGTTCAACACACAGTCAATCCAATCCGCAGGGTCTTGCAATGCTGCGCGCGGCGGGGCGCCGAGCCTCACTAGCCGTTTCTCGGCCGACTGTGCTCCGTGTTCCTGCAGGCGCACTTTAGAGATGGCGCGACTGCTTAGAGCAACTCCTGAGGGAGTTAGGTGTAGCGTCTTGCTTGCGGCGCGACCAAGATACTGTGCATTGCTGGCCTGGTAGGCTATCCCAACATGTCCAGGAAGTACGATCTGACCGGCCGCCGTCGCACGTGGCATGGGATCTGAATAGGCAACCACAGCAGAGAGACCCGACCGAAGAGCTTTCAGAGCTTTTAGCGCCGCGGCCAAAAAATAGCTCTCGGCGTTGTATGGGACTTCATCGAGCAAGACGAACCTACCCAACTCAGCGCCGTGGGCTGCCGACAGGCCCGTGTAACGCGGGATAATCGAGTTGTTGATCGGGATGCTAAACACTGCGACACCTACCAAGGTTCGCCCGTAGAACAACCCGACTCGTTCCATGGCAATTGGATAGCTTCCTGAGTAGTGGTGGTCGATCACGAACGCTCTGGCTACAGAATCGCGAATCTCGTCGATGGAAAAGTGTGCTTTGCGAAACCCTTCGTCGCGATCCACTCGCCAATAATTGCGACCAAGCTTCCACCGCTGCGTAGGGCACGCAGCAGTTGTAAGCGGCATTTTAAAAGATTCACTGACCATTTTTTCACCTGTGTTCCGGCGCCGTTATTCCCAATGCAATGATTGGTTGTCGATTGCGTTTAGACAAGTCAGCTTGTCCGGCACGTCATTCTTAGTTTCCTAAGCACTTGCTCGTAATCGTCATGCAGCATAGGCCAGTCGAGACCCGGCGAAAGGACCCTCGGATCGAGCCGACCCGAGGCGACCGCAGATCGCACACCCGGATGACGGTGCCCGACTTGAGCGAGCCAACCAGCGCACGCAAACTCCGCTTCGTCCTTTGACTGGTGGCACGCGAAGATACTCGCGCCAACGTCCGGGCCCATGTTTCGTCTATCAGGGCACGTCGAAGCAAGGTCTTCCGCAAGCTCCATACTAAAGCGTGGGATATCGTCCACGACGCTCTCGCATTTCCAAGGACACGAAGCGCAAGGTTTTGTCATGTGCGGCAAGTTGCCGTTCATCAGCGTTTTCCTTGCGCCGGCGACAGCTTGGCAACAACGTCGCCGGGAGCATAACCGGGCCGTTGTTTTCCATCAGTGTCGAGATATGTGTGAGTCTGGCTCAACGGGATGATCATTTTTACCGGCGATACGACACCATCGCAGCTTTTCGCCGTGACCTCTATCGAGAGATCCCTTAATTTGACGCCTCCGGCACTGAGAGTCTTCTCCATAAAAGAGGATGCCGTGTAAGCTTCGTTGCGAAACGCGCCCAAATAACGGCAGGCCCCGGGCTTCTCCTCTTGCAACTGCACCGGATCACCACCCTGAATCTCAGACGTCAGTCCTTGGAGGAGAACCAGATCCGCAGCCGTCGCAGGCAAAGGGACGCATGCCGTCGCCACCGTCGCTATCCCGATCCGAACGACATTCTTAAATTCGCGTTTCATACTTTTCCTCATTGCGAGACTCCAATCAAGGCGGCCATGGTGCTTAGGACGGGAGCAACCGCAGTCAGCGCTGCAGCTATCGCATTCAGGCGTCCGACCTTCCCGAAGGCTTGAGTCATGAATGGTCGATGGAGACCACTTCATCACCACGCACTAGAACTGCGCGGTCGAGAAGCCCCATTACTATCAGGCGTGAGTTCTGTTCGTCCCACTTGAAGTTCACCACTTCCCGACTTCCATCCGCGGCCACCGCAGACACGACCGGCAGCGCACCGGTATATGGCTTCTGCAATTGTATGTATGTGAACTTGCCATCGTCGTAAACCTTTGACGGCACAAATGCGGGAGAAGACTGAACGCTGATTTTGTACACCGCATCAGACGGCTCATCGGCGTGTGCCACAGTAGTCGCGGCGCAAAGCAGTACCGTGAATGCAATTTTCTTCATTTTTCTCTCACAATCGTGGCGTCCGCCCACATGCGGTGCGCATACCGCGCCAAAGTGTTTTCCTGTACCGACGCCGTCGACGTTTCCTATATCTAGCGGCCCTGGTCGGGACGGTGAGTTTTGACAACCTGCCGCGCCACCCACCGGCAGCGAGGGGATGTATCCGGTCTTGATCGCTCTCACGGCCGCATCCTGCTCAGCTGGTCACGGGTTCCTGTCTCACCGCCCCGACCGGGGCAACCAGCCGTTCCCATGTTGTCGGCGACACTGGCGTACTAGCTGACCAAACTGTCGCGAAGCGCCAGTCCTGAATCCGTCGCGTGCCAACAACGATTCACATCAACGAAGGCGAGCCCAGCCCGCTGCAACGAATTCATTGTGTCAATGTTGCATACGCGCGAACCGTTCACCACCAGCACGGATCCAGCACCCGGTTCAGCAGTCCAGCCGAGCGCCAGCCATTTCATGACTCGGACTTGTGCCGCGGTAAGCTTGCGTTCCATAATCTTTTCCTTGGCCTCAGAACCGGCCTTTAACCATAGCTTGGGAGACGAGGATACCGTTATTGTTCGAGACGGACACGCCACCAATCGGTCGCCACCCTTTCGCCATGTACTCCGTAACCTCAGCCTGCAATTTCATTTCTGCTTTTTGAGCCGAGCCGACCGGGAACGTATCGTCGGTAGCGTCAAGAATGACGTATGCCGGTGCGTCATCTCTGACGCCCGATTGAGCTTTGGCTGGAAAGCTTGAAACGCCGGCCAACACAATCGCAACGACTACAACAGCCAGCATCTGCCGTTCCTGTACCTTTATCATTCTTTTTTCCTTCCCGGCGTGGCCGGTGTTTTCCTTCACTAAGCGACGTCGGCGACCAGCTTCGCCAAGCGCACCAGCTCTAAGTCCATGCCCCGCCTCACCAGCGGTAGAAATAAGGATTTCCGAATGCGGAAATCCTCGGGTTCGATCGTGTACTGCAGCTCACCATCATCTCGGAATCGAGCACGGATTGACCAGTGATATTTGAGGCTTCCATCACCGTGACCTACTCCGAGCGCGTGGTGAATCTTGAATGCCACATCGCGGGGCCCCAGAAACGACACGTACGTCCTTGACTGGCGTACCGGGTGCCCGTGGCAGGACCACATCGTACCAACGCCAGGAAGTGCATTTAGCGCGTCGCATAGGGGTTTTATGCCCGATTCGATCGGAGCCTTGATTGCAGGACAATCAAGGTCAAATCCTGCATACAACTCGGCAGGTGTCATAGAGCTTTTCCGTTCAGTTTCGGAGCACGTCTATTGCACAGTTCAACGCTTCCCGCAGCTGGTCGGCGTGACCGCCGCCTGGATAATCAACATCTTGTTTCCTGCTCGCTTCTTGTACCCGGTCCAACGCCCCTTTAGGATCTTTTCCCATCAGGAGCGTCGTGGCATAGCCGAAATACTTCCATTCATGGACTGTAGCGCGGCGCTCGTATTCGTCGAGCTGATCGAACAGTCGCGTCATTAGCTCAGAAACGACTTTACCTTGATTAAATGGTGGCAGGTCATCGAACTCGATACCAACGGCCAACCCGCTTGATGCTGCTTGAAAATCCAAATACCTATGCATCGCTTATATCCTATTTTCTCGTGTCATCTATGGCGCTTTGTCCAAATTTGCGCGAAACGATGTAATGTTCTCGCAAAGAATGCACCTGGTGCCGACTGGATTTGTCGCACGCCACGAGCGTGCTTTGACCTAGCACGCCAAACTTGTAAGGCGCCCAACGCCAGGTACAAAATAGTGCATGCGGTGACATTTACAACGACGTTTCGCAGGGCGATGGTCTTGGTCATCCATAACACCACATTCAATATCGAGATGAATAACAATCCTCCGCCGTATGCTGTTATCCTGCCCCGGACCCATTCGGGAGAGCCTATGACCCTCCAAAAAGTCGCGGTACGTTCGAGCGAGCGGATTCGCTGATCCAGCGATGCGATATAGTCGACACCCCGTAAACCCGCAACAATGTCGTTCCAGAACACCCAAAGCGGAACGCCGACGACCACAACGATCACGGCAATCGGTAGCCAACTAACACCCATCATTCACTCCTTTGTCCGCACAATCAATAAAGCCGGCCAAATTAAAATAACAAAAAGCTGCATCATCTCCGATCGCTCCTTGCGCCGGTAGGCTAATTTTCCCGTTGCCTCAAAGTCCAATGGATGCGCCACCGCGGCGCATAGTGCGGAAAGTCGCTACTTCCATAGGGATCGGTCTTACGCAACGTGAGACCGGCTTCCTCGTCCAGCCATTGAACACCTTCAGGCCATGGCACAGCAAGAGGCTTCAAGGCGTCGTGCAACGATTCGGATGCGTAGCCAAAAGAGAGCCTATTGAAACCATAGATGCCATCATGACTCGGAGTTACCCGCTCGAAAACTAGCGTGAGACTAAGTGACATTTTCTACTCCGTTGGTATATCTTTTCCTTCTTATTTACGGCCACGGCCAATTGCCCGGCTTCTTTGTCTGTTGCTTGTGGATCGCGGGCTCGACATAGTTGAGCGGAACAAGCAAATGCGCCTGCTTTTCATCGTTCCATTTGCCTACTTTGAGACCACGGCCGGCAAGCTTCTTTTCGAAACAGGCCGCTATATGTTTAAAGGCACCTGCTTTGACGAATCCCTGCCCCTGTCCGTGCAATACCCATTCTTTGCCACACATCGGGCACTTGCAGCCAAGAGAAGTAATTAGCATCTTGGGCCAATCCGCATATTCAGCAGCGCTCTCGACAGCAGGCATGGCGTTTTCCGATGATTTAGTGGTGGCTTTCGACCCTGTAAATCGGAGCACCGCCGTTGCTTTCTGCCACGTCAAACGTGTAACTGCCAGCATCGGTCGTCACGGTCATTCTACGCGGGCCATGAAGGGTTAAGCCCGAGTACGGCGCGTATTTCGCTGCGATAAAGCGGCCGTCGACGACCACTTGAATCTGGAGCGCGAGAGGACGTGTCCACTGCACCTTCTCCACTTTGCTCGGCATCTCAAGCACCAGCGCGCGTGCAGGTGCAAATTCCACCGTCTCGCCGTCCCGCAGAATTCGGCGGTCGTCGTTGCGTAGCGAGGTTCCATCCTTTGAGATGTCGTAGGCTTCAAGGCCATCATCGGTCACAAGAATGAGGTCTGTTGCGGTCGCGTACCTCGGGACTCTCTTGATCGTGACTCCAAGGTAGTCATGCTGAACCTTGACTTCCCAGCCGAGCGAGTTGCCGATAAATTCGGTCTTTACTGGGCGTGCGGACTCGATTGCCTGGCCCGCGTTAGCAGCCGTTGCGGAAATCACCAGCACCAAAAGAAGTAGTATCCTCATTGTGGTTTTCGCCTATATTGCCCAGCGGCTACCGGCCGTGCGGGGCACTTGCGCGCCTGGTTAAGTCATTTCGTCGTTACTCATCGATCCAAGATTCATCGTGAACCACTCGTGGCACCAATACACGCCGTTGCTTTGCACCACACCACAAACACGTTCGAATATCTCCGTCAGCGACGAACCGGTCACTGCCGACGAAGTGTTCGGAGTGCGCCGGGTCGATTGCGCAGCGGCCCACTTCCAGATATTTTTCCCAGAAATCAGGTATAGGTTCGATATCACTGGCCAGACCTGGGTAAAACATACCTTCGGCCTTCGCGCCCCGTGCTAAGGCAGCGATGAGTCTTACACCCACAAAGTCACTATCTTGAGCATGCTCGGCAGTTGCATACCCGAGCAATAAAGTACTTTCGCCGAGGTACTTCGAGGCAGGCGTCTGAGCTCGTACGCACCAAACACCGTGAAGGACGCCACCCTCCCGATAAAAATGGCCGTGTACCTTCATCCAGGCGTACAGATTGGGAGAAAAAGAGGCTATATGATTCGGCGCAATCGCCTGAAGCGTCATCGTCGCAGTAGCGTTTCGTTCGGCAATAGTGGTCTGCATATCGTCCTTTTTCGTGTCGGCAACCGGCCGATTCGCGGGGCACTCGCGCGCCAGGTGCTTTTTCCTCGCCTATTCGAGTATATCAATAGCATCGGCCAGAAGCCTCAGTTGGGAGGCTGTCAAGCAACCATGAATCTCGACAACCAGTTCCATTGCGGACAGGCTGATACCTCGCGGCGAAATCGAAATTCCATCCACGGATTTTGGCGAAATCTCAAGCATCGGCTGCAATTGGGAAATAATGCGTGCATCACGATCTGGGTCAAGACCGTAGACCATCACTTTTTTTCCATCCACAACAAACGGCATTGGAGTTGTCACAATATTTTCTCCTGTTATTTTTTGACACGCGAAAGATAGGTGATCGTCGCGACCGTAGACGGCACCGCGGCGGCCTTTCCGTGCCGCAACCATTTACTGACTGTCAGCATCGTGACGAACGGCACGGCCAAGACGTACGCCAAGACTGCACCGCCCGTTAGTGCGACAGCCGTGAGGGTGTGAGCAGTGCTGCCGGGCTCCGGCAGGGCAACGCACAGCCATGCAAACAGTGGGGCGACCCACGAGTACCACGTCGTGATAACCGAAAGGACCACCGAGCCGCCCCCCATCAGCACGCGGGGCAGAGTTTGGCTGGCTTGGTAATCCGCTTCCGCGTCGTCCCATTCGTCTCGTGCATCTTCGACGTACGTATGGCGCGCAATTACCAACACACTAGCGGCTAGAAACACGACTCCCCAAATCCATGTCAGCATTGTTTTTTCCTAGTTTTCTAGATACCGCTCGTTCGGTCAAACCACGTGGCCAAAAAGCTCACATTGGGCGTCGATGGAATCTCCGCCAGGCATCGATTTGCAGACACAGAGGGACAACCAGGGCAACAGTCATTCCTATTTTTCCGATCAACTCAAAGTGCCGGTGCGCTGCTTCAATGTTTCCAAAAACTAGCTCAATCACTAGCCATCCGCAGCTAAACATTGCCGTACATACCGCCAAGCAACCCGCGCCGTTGAGGTAGTGATCCAGCCCGTAGTCAGCCAGCCAGGCGAGGAAAGGTTGCCAAGCTCGACCACCCGAATTATTCTCAACGGCGTGAACTCCATCATCAGGTCTCATCGGTCCTTCACCTTCAATGCTCATTTGCTTTTCCGTGGCTATGGGATGAACACGAGACCGGGTTCGCTTCCAGTCGGAACGTCTGAGTCAAACACGACTTTGACCTCGCGCTCAAAGACGTGGGAGAACGCGACCTGCAATGTATAGCGGGTGTCATCACCAGTTTGCTGCGCATCCGCATGCGGGCCGTCCTGCATCCACATTTCGGCAAGCACCTCGTTTGCGCCGTCTGCGCTCTTGATGCATGCCTTGACGGGGTTGTTAATCTGCATGACCTTTTTCCTACTTCGGATTCAGTGCCAAGGTGTAGTGATACACCGGCAGAGTTTGCCCATTCTTCACGGCCGAGCGCACGATGGGCTCCTGATCGCCCACAATCCGCGCGATCACTTTTGCGCTCGCGGAGTTCCCATGGGTCCACGACAGATTCAGCCGCGTAAGCGTTGTGCGCCGGTGTAACCATGTGATGACCGTCTGTGCCATTTCGAAGGCAAGTCCCTTACCCCACAGCTTTTCGATCACCCAGAAATTTAGTTCGAACCACGCACCGTCTACTGGTTCTTCAAGTCTTACCACCTCGACAAGACCGACCATATCAGTGCCGTCCTGATTGTCGAGGCTGAATCGCGCGATCCAGCCCTGATAGTCACCCAATGCACGACCTCGCAGCGCCTCGAAGACGGCATTCGAGGTGTCGAGTTGTAGCTTCGGTGTGTCCCAGCCGATCCACAACCGCGTTACGGCGTCCGTAATGTGCTTGTGCATCAGCAGTGAATCACAGCAGTCCAGGGGAGAGAAGCACAAGCGATCGCTCGCTAGATGTTCAGGAACGTGACGCGGAAGTGGCTCCGGCCGCATATCTCGGCCGCCACCTGCTCGGCGTCGATACTCGTCCATGGATTCGCTAAAATTCATTGGCTTTTTCCTTGATTTCGAAAGATGCCTAGACCGCAACGCCTTTACTTTCGAGCCAGGCCATCCAGCCGTGATAGCGGGCGTCGTAGGCACCATCTGCACGGCCGTGCCAATATAAGCGATCGGGGCCGTGAAATTCCCAATGGTCTGCATGAAAGTGATAGGTCCATGCGTCACGTAGTTTCACGTCCGGGAAGTGCTTACGGACAAGCGCCGTCGCCTCACGGAGCAGCGAACGACTGAACGCGTTGTTGACCGCATTCCATGTCTTCGTATCTCGACGCTGGCGATGTTCAGCCAAGGATAGAATCGCGCCCATGTCTTTCCTTTATAGCTTCATGGTCTGGAAAAAACCGTCTCGCTTGATGTCTTCCAAAAAAGTTTGACGCCCCAGCTCAACGAAACGTGCAGTCATAACTCCGACATAACAGACAAAGCACGTGAGGAGGACGCAGACGCAAGCCGTATCAAATACCCTCATTACTCCGGAGACTAAGTCACTTAGCGCTGTAGGCGTATCCGGAAACGCGGTACGGCTGACCAGTTCACTTATGCTGATAATTGCATTGGTGATAACGCGAACGACTTGCACAATCGGGTCTTCAAAATCGGCTCGGAACCAGAGTACGAACGACCACAATATGCGAAGCATCAACACAAACGTCAAGATGCGAATAAGGGTTGCAGTGGACTGGCGCGGTCGCGTCTGTGCACGAATAATAAAGTTTGACACCAACTGCTCCATAAAATCATAAACATAGTGGTCACGTTGACCTGGGCGTGTACGAATAAAGTTTGACACAAGGTCGCCTCACCGCAACATCAGTCGGAATGTCGAGCTAATAAAGTTTGACACTTTCCGCGAGCTCTACCAAGTGCCTCCGGGCATCTCCATCGTACCGGCGCTGCCGTCTTTTCCCTTTTGCTCGACAGCATCAACCGCTCGGTGGCTGTCTTCCTAGTTGCAGCGGCGCATATATCAGAATATCAAATTTTAGATGGGATGATTATGCGTAACATGCCACAAAACCAGTATGT
>Ga0302302_1000010_pt1 | contig 119030 bp, 89 predicted proteins | sample III_Palsa_E1_3_FD_198766 | JGI IMG/M metagenome (GOLD analysis project Ga0302302, IMG submission 198766) | Peat permafrost microbial communities from Stordalen Mire near Abisko, Sweden - III_Palsa_E1_3 | ecosystem: Environmental > Terrestrial > Soil > Palsa > Peat permafrost | place: Sweden...
CCAGCTCGAAGGCATCAACAACAAGATCAAGGTCATCAAACGGATGGCTTACGGCTACCGCGACAGTGAGTACTTCTTCAAGAAGATCAAAGTCGCCTTCCCCGGGAATCCGTGAAGAACCAAAAAATAGGGGCGCGAGTGCGTTATTCGGCGAGCTAAAGGGCGCTTTCGCCAAATGTTCTCCACGCGAGCTACGAGCAACGCATGAACAGGCTACTGCGTAGCGGTGGTAAGATTCCGGGTCTTTTCCATCTGTTTCAGCCGCCTCGCGGCCCGGAGTTCCAAGCGCATGCGCACGCATTACTGCGGCCTCATCGATGAGGCGCTGATCGGCCAGACCGTCACCTTGTGCGGCTGGGTCAACACCCTTCGCCTGCAAAGTCACGTCGCGTTTGTCGACCTGCGCGATCACGAAGGTCTGGCGCAGGTGGTGATCGAGCGCGACAACGCCGCGGCGTTCGCGGTCGCTGGCGAGATCGGCAACGAGTATTGCCTGCGCGTCACCGGCACGATCCGCAAGCGGCTGTCGATCAATGACAAGCTGAAGACCGGCACGATCGAGCTGCTCGCCGAGACGGTGGAGATTCTCAACGCCGCGAAGGATCTGCCGTTCGCGCTGCACGAGAATCCGAACGAGGAGATGCGCCTCACGTATCGCTACCTCGACCTGCGCCGGCCGGAAATGCAGCAGATGATGCGCAAGCGCATCAAGCTGGTGCAGGCGCTGCGTCGCTACCTCGACGAGCGTGGCTTCCAGGACGTCGAGACGCCGATCCTGACCAAGGCCACGCCGGAAGGTGCGCGCGATTACCTGGTGCCGAGCCGCGTGCATCCGGGCCAGTTCTATGCGTTGCCGCAGTCGCCGCAGCTGTTCAAGCAGATCCTGATGATGGCCGGCTTCGATCGCTACTATCAGATCGCCCGCTGCTTCCGTGACGAGGATTTGCGCGCCGACCGGCAGCCGGAATTCACCCAGCTCGACCTCGAGTTTGCCTTCGTCGAAGAGCACGACGTGCAGGATTTCGTGGAGGAACTCATCCGCCATGTATTCCGTGAAGTGCAGGGCGTCGAACTCGATGCGACGTTCCCGCGCATGACTTGGGCCGAAGCGATGCGTCGCTTCGGTTCGGACAAGCCCGACTTGCGCATCGCACTCGAGCTGGTCGACATCGCCGATGCGGTGAAGCACGTCGAGTTCAAGGTATTTGCCGAGCCCGCCAACGATGCGAACGGTCGCGTCGCCGCGCTGCGCGTTCCCGGTGGCAGCACGCTCAGCCGCAAGGACATCGACGGGCTGACCGAATACGTGTCGCGTTATGGCGCGAAAGGTCTGGCCTGGTTGCGTATCGATGATCTGGCCAAGGGCCGCGAAGGCATCAATTCGCCGGTCGCGAAGTTCCTCGACGATGCGGCGCTGGACGGTATCCTCAAGGCTACTGGTGCGCAGAGCGGCGACATGCTGTTCTTCGGTGCCGGCAGCTGGAAGACGGTCACCGACTTCATGGGCGCGTTGCGACTGAAGGTCGGCAAGGATCGTGGATTGGTGGAGAACAGCTGGAGGCCGCTGTGGGTCACCGACTTCCCAATGTTCGAGTACGACGCCGAGGCCCATCGCTACGTGGCACTGCATCATCCGTTCACCGCACCGAAGGTTGACGATGCGGCGCAGCTGCGTGCCGATCCGGCGAATGCCGTGAGCCGCGGCTACGACATGGTGCTGAATGGCAATGAGATCGGCGGTGGTTCGATCCGTATCCATCGGCCGGACATGCAGAGCACGGTATTCGAGCTGCTCGGTATCGGCGCGGAAGAGGCTGACGCAAAGTTCGGCTTCCTGCTGAAGGCGCTGAAGTTCGGCGCACCACCGCATGGCGGCCTGGCGTTCGGCATTGATCGAATTGCGGCGCTGATGGCGGGTACCGAATCGATTCGCGACGTGATCGCGTTCCCCAAGACCACCAGCGCACAGGATCTGATGACCGACGCACCGTCGGTGATCGTGCCGGCTCAATTGAAGGAGCTGCACGTACAGGTGCTGGCCAGTGACGCTGCCAGCGCATGATGGCAAGTCGGTTGGTGCAGGTTCGTCACGGACCTGCGTGAACGCTTTTGCTGTTTGTGGTCTTGCCGCTGCACTTCGTATCGGGTCTCATCGGCACCATGTCTGATCATGTGATCCTGCTGCACGGTCTGTGGATGCGCGGTTTCGCGCTGGCCATGCTGCATCGGCGGCTGATGGAAGACGGCTTTCGCGTGCACCGCTTCGATTACCTGAGCGTGGCCGCCACCCAGCAACGCATCCTGGACCGACTGCAGGCGCGCATGGCCGAGCTGGACGCGGAGGCCGATGCTGTGCACCTGGTCGGCCACAGCCTTGGCGGTTTGCTGGCGCTGCGTGCCTGCATCGAGGCGGGTCAATTGCCGCCGGGACGCATCGTCTGCCTTGGTTCACCGGTGAAGGGCAGCGCAGCGGCGCGCGGTTTTGCCGGCTGGGGTCGCGGCGGTGAGGTCTTGCTCGGCCACAACCGTGAGCTGCTGCAGCAGGGGTTTGAGCGCTGGGACGGGCCGCGCGAGGTAGGCATGATCGCCGGATGCATGCCGCTAGGCCTGGGCGCCGTGCTGGGCCATTTCGAGGGCCAACATGACGGTACCGTGGCAGTGGACGAGACCCGGCTGCCGGGTCTGGCCGATCATTGCGTGGTCGAGGCCAACCATACGGGACTGCTGTTTTCGGTCGATGTGGCGCGACAGGTAGGGCAATTTCTGCGTAGCGGACAATTCACCCGCGCCTAGCACAGGATGGCTGCCATAGGTCACCCACTCTTCGGACCGGCACGCGAGTCGAAATCAGGTAAAATTGCGGGCTTATCAACCTGATCCACTGCAGGCATTGTCATGGGTAGAGGGCCGTCCATCGAAGGTCGCAAGAATGCCGAAGACGCCAAGCGCGCCAAGGTATTCACCAAACTGATCCGCGAGATCACTGTGGCGACGCGCGCCGGGGTGGCCGATCCGGCCAGCAATCCCCGATTGCGTGCGGCGGTGGACAAGGCGCTCTCGGCGAACATGACCAGGGACACCATCGAGCGCGCGATCAAGCGCGGCTCCGGTGCCGATGGCGGCGCCGACATGCAGGAGCTTCGCTACGAAGGTTATGGCCCGGCCGGCATCGCGCTGATCATCGATTGCGTCACCGACAATCCGGTGCGCACGGTCGCTGATGTGCGCCATGCGTTGAGCAAGCACGGCGGCAATCTGGGCACCAGTGGTTCGGTGGCATTCCAGTTTCACCGCTGCGGTGAGCTGGTGTTTGCCACGGCTGGCGATGCTGCGCTGGAGGAGAAGATCCTCGAAGCCGCGCTGGATGCCGGTGCCGACGACGTAGTGAACGAGGGCGGTGAGAGCAGCGTGCTGTGCACGCCAGACAGCTTTGAAACCGTGCAGAAGGCGCTCGCTGCGGTCGGCCTCAAGGCGTTGCGTGCCGACGTGGTGATGCGTCCTGCCAATCGCGTGGCGATTCCCGCCGAGGCGCAGGAAACATTGCTCGACCTGATCGACTGGCTGGAAGAGCTCGACGACGTGCATGAGATTTATCACAACGCGGTGTTGCCAGCAGAGGCTCATCCGTAAGTTCGGTTCGGCGGGTTCGCCCGCCGCCGCATACGGCTTCCCATGATGCATCGCCTGTCTCCATGACCCGAATCATCGGCATCGACCCGGGCAGTCAGCGGACCGGCGTGGGCATCATCGACGTGGACGCTGCAGGCAAGCTCACCCACGTCTTTCATGGCGCGCTGAAGGTGGCCTCGGAGGCCACCTTTCCGTTGCGCCTGAAACGCATTTTTGAAGAGCTATGTGACATCATCACCGCCCATCAGCCGGTGGAATGCGGGATCGAGCGCGTGTTCATGGCGCGTAATCCCGATTCGGCGCTGAAACTGGGGCAGGCGCGTGGCGCCGCGATCTGTGCGGTAGTCAGTCGGGGGATCGTGGTGCACGAATACGCAGCAACCGAAGTGAAGCAGGCCGTGGTCGGCAGTGGTCGCAGCGACAAGACGCAGGTGCAGCACATGATCGGCATCCTGCTCGGCCTCAAGGGTCCGCTGCAGGCCGATGCCGCCGATGCACTGGCGATCGCGGTGACCCATGCGCATACCCGCGCCAGCCTGGCTCGCGTCGGGATACCGCGCGCGGCTTGGAGGCGCGGCCGATGAAAATGACTCGGAGGCGAGGCCGATGATCGGTCGTCTGCGCGGCACCCTGATATCCCGACAGCCGCCTTGGCTGCTGATCGAAGTTGCTGGTGTCGGCTACGAGCTGGAAGCGCCGATGTCGACGATCTACGACCTGCCGGGCATCGGCAAGGAAGTGATCCTGCTCACCCATCACGCGGTGAAGGAAGACGGCGTATCGCTGTACGGTTTCCTGCATGAAGCCGAGCGCGCGCTGTTCCGCAGCCTGCTGAAGGTCAGCGGTATTGGCGCGAAGATCGCGCTGGCGGTGCTGTCTGGTGCCTCCGTCAATGATTTTGCGCGGCTGGTACATGCTGGCGACGTGGTCGCACTGACCAAGATTCCCGGCATCGGCAAGAAGACCGCCGAACGCATCATCGTGGAATTGCGCGATCGCGTGGACGGCATTGGCGTGACTCTGCCGGGCGCGACGTTGAGCCCCGGAGCAGCACTCGATCCGGCCGGCGAGGCCACGGTGGCGCTGCAACAGCTCGGCTACAAGCCGGTCGAGGTGACGCGCCTGGTGCAGAAGGTCGCCGTCGCCGGCGACAGCGCCGAAACCATTATTCGCAAGGCGCTGCGCGCCGCACTCGGAGGTTGAGTCCGTGAACCACGAAACCGTGCCCGGAACCGGTGACACTGACACCCGACGTCGCCTTGCGGCGTTGGCGGTGGGGGCCATTGGCGTGGTCTACGGCGACATCGGTACCAGCCCGCTGTACACCCTGCAGACCACGCTCAGTCACGATGGCATGCGGCCCACGCCCGAAAGCATCTACGGCGTACTTTCGCTGATCTTCTGGGCGCAGATCCTGGTGGTGTCGCTGAAGTACGTGGTGTTCATCATGCGCGCCGACAATAAAGGCGAGGGCGGCATCATGGCCTTGATGGCGCTGGCGCAGCGCAGTGTGCGCGAGCAGCCGAAGATACGCTGGGTATTGGCCATACTCGGCATTTTCGGCGCTTCGCTGTTCTATGGCGATGGTGTGATCACGCCGGCGATTTCCGTGTTGTCGGCCGTGGAAGGCGTGAAGGTCGCAGCCCCCGGGCTCGCGCACTGGGTCGTGCCGGTGACGGCGGTGATCCTGTTTTTTCTGTTCGCCATGCAACGTCACGGCACGGCGCGGGTGGGCAGCGTATTCGGGCCGGTGATGCTGGTCTGGTTTGTCACGATTGCCCTGCTCGGCGTGCACTTGGTTGTGCAAAATCCGCAGGTGTTGCGGGCGGTATACCCTAGCTATGGCGTGCGCTTCTTCATCACTCACAAGGTGCAGGCGTTCATCGCACTGGGTGGTGTGGTGCTGGCACTTACGGGTGCCGAGGCGCTGTATGCCGACATGGGGCATTTCGGCAAACGGCCGATCCGTCTGGCATGGTTCAACTTCGTGCTGCCGGCGCTGCTGCTGAATTACTTCGGTCAGGGGGCGCTGCTGCTGGCGCATCCCGAGGCGGTGGACAACCCGTTCTTCAAGATGGTGCCGCAGATCCTGCTGTATCCGATGATTGGTCTGGCCTGCGTGGCCACCGTGATCGCGTCGCAGGCCGTGATTTCGGGCGCGTTCTCGATGACACGCGAGGCGATCTCGCTTGGTTATTCGATGCGCATGCAGGTGATACACACCTCGCGCGAGATGTCCGGCCAGATCTTCGTGCCGTGGGTCAACAGCTTTCTGCTGGTGATGGTGTTGGTAGCTGTATTCGGGTTCCGCAGTTCCGACGCGCTGAGTGCAGCCTACGGTATTGCAGTGACCGGTACGATGACCATCACCACGGTACTGGCGCTGGTCGTGGCGCGCTACCAGTGGCATTGGAACCGAATCGCGGTGGTGGCGGCAGGCATGCTGTTCCTGACCATCGACTTGTCCTTCCTTGGCGCCAACCTGATCAAGGTCGAGTACGGCGGCTGGTTCCCGTTGGTGCTCGGCCTGGCCGTGTTCGTGCTGATGACCACCTGGCGTCGTGGCCGTGAACTGGTGGTGCGCGAGATCAAGCAGGGCGGCCTGGCGCTGGAGCCGTTCATCGAGAACATCGCCGAGCACCCGCCGCTGCGTGTGCCCGGCACAGCCGTGTTCCTGACCGCGAACCAGAATGCCGTGCCGCATGCGCTGCTGCACAATCTCAAGCACAACAAAGTGCTGCACGAGCGCAATGTGTTGTTGACGGCGGAGATTCTGGAAACGCCGGCGGCCGAGGCCGAGGAACGCATTCTCATCGTGCCGCTCGGTGGCGAGTTCTACAAACTGTCGCTGCGCTTTGGTTTTGCCGAAGACCCGAACATCCCGCAGGCACTCTCCAAGTGCGCGAACGTCGGGCTGCCGTTCGACATGATGGATACCACGTTCTTCCTGTCGCGTGAAAATATCGTCGCGGACAAGAAGCGCCCCGGCATGGTGCTATGGCGTGACAAGCTGTTCGCGTTCATGGCACGCAACGCGATGCCGGCCACCGCCTTCTTCCAGATTCCCGGCAACCGCTTGATCGAGCTGGGGGCGCAGGTCGAGATCTGAGGCGTGTAGGACTACACGAGCCTGTGGGAGCGACTTCAGTCGCGATGCTCTTTCCGCATGGCGCCGAGAAGCGTCGCGACTGAAGTCGCTCCCACAAGGTCCCCGCGCTGGTGCGCGCTCTCACATACGCAGTGCGGGCCTGCCATAATGCGAACATGACCGATACCCGCATCATCACGGCGGCCGCCCAGCTCGACGACGAGGCACTCGAAGCCACGATTCGTCCCCGGCGGTTCTCCGAATATCTCGGCCAGCAGGCGGTGCGGGAGCAGCTGTCGATTTACATCGAGGCGGCCAGGAAGCGTGGTGGCGCGCTGGATCACGTATTGATCTTCGGGCCGCCAGGCTTGGGCAAGACCACGCTCAGTCACGTCATCGCGAACGAATTGGGGGTCAACCTGCGCTCCACTTCCGGACCGGTGCTGGAGCGGGCGGGCGATCTGGCCGCACTGCTGACCAACCTCGAACCCAATGACGTGCTGTTCGTCGACGAGATCCACCGACTGTCGCCGGTGGTCGAGGAAGTGCTGTACCCGGCGATGGAAGACTTCCAGATCGACATCATGATCGGCGAGGGCCCCGCCGCACGTTCGATCAAGCTGGATCTGCCACCGTTCACGCTGATCGGTGCCACCACTCGCGCCGGCATGCTCACCGCGCCGTTGCGCGACCGCTTCGGCATCGTGCAGCGATTGGAGTTCTATACGGCCGATGAGCTCACCTCGATCGTGCGGCGTGCGGCACGCATCCTGGGCATCGCCTGCGCGACCGAAGGCGCGCAGGAAATCGCACGTCGTTCGCGCGGCACTCCGCGCATTGCCAATCGGCTGCTGCGTCGTGTGCGCGATTACGCCGAGGTGCGTGCTGGTGGCGAGATCACGCTGGCCGCGGCACAAGCGGCACTGGACATGCTGAAGATCGATCCGGAAGGTTTCGACGAACTGGATCGTCGCCTGCTCAGCCTGATCATCGAGAATTTTGACGGTGGGCCGGTCGGGGTTGAGTCGTTGGCCGCCGCGCTCAGCGAGGATCGCGGCACACTGGAAGACGTGGTCGAACCCTACCTGATCCAGCAGGGTTATCTGATCCGCACCGCGCGTGGCCGCATGGTGAGCGCCAAAGGCTGGCGCCATCTGGGGCTGACCCCGCCGCCGCGCCAGGCGCAACCGGCGGATCTGTTCAACAGCGATGTCGGCAATGACTGAGCCTGTGCAAAATCCACCCTTCAGCTGGCCGGTGCGGGTGTATTGGGAGGATACCGACGCCGGCGGCGTGGTCTATCACGCCAGCTACCTGCGTTTCATGGAACGCGCCCGCAGCGAGTGGTTGCGTGGGCTCGGTATCGACCAGTCCGCACTCAAGCAAACCACGGGCCTGGCGTTCCTGGTGCGCGAAATGCAGATCGATTTCCTCAAGTCTGCCCTGCTGGATGATGAACTGTTGGTAACGGTCGAAGTCAAAGAACGACGCGCAGCCAGTATCCTGTTCAGCCAGACGATCAAGCGGGCCGATGGCAGCAGCCTGATCCGCGCCAAGGTCCGGGTGGCCTGCGTGGATATTCAGCGCATGCGTGCGGCACCGATTCCGACGGACCTGATACCAGCACCTGCCTCCTGACAACCTGTCCCACGACAACCTGGTTCAAGACGAATTGTTCCAGGACAACCCAGACAACCAAGCCGACTGGCGGAGAACCTTCAAACAATGAACGGTGGACTGAACATTTTCTCGCTGATCGCGGATTCGAGTTTGCCCGTGCAGCTGGTGCTGGCGGTGCTGCTGGTGTTCTCGTTCCTGTCATGGGTGATCATCATCCGCAAGTACTCGCAGACCAAGGCGGCGATGCAAAACGCCGAGGCGTTCGAGGAGCGCTTCTGGTCCGGCGGTGACCTGGCCCAGCTGTTCCGCGAGGTCAGCAATCGCGGTGCTGAGAACGGCGGTATCGAGAACATCTTCGAATCAGGCTTTCGCGAATTCGCCCGCCAGCGTCAGCGCAAGACGCATGACGTGCGCAGCGTGATGGAGAGTTCCGAGCGCGCCATGCAGGTCGCCGGAACCCGCGAGATCGGCTTGCTCGAGCGCAACCTGGAGTTCCTCGCGAACGTCGGTTCGATCAGCCCGTACGTCGGGCTGTTCGGCACCGTGTGGGGCATCATGGGTGCGTTCCAGGGTCTGGGCGAGATGAAGGACGTGACCATTGCGGTGGTTGCGCCACACATTTCCGAGGCGCTGATCGCCACCGCGATGGGTCTGTTCGCGGCGATTCCGGCGCAGTGGGCGTACAACCGTTACGCCACCAAGGTCGAACGCATCGCCTCGCGCTATGACGTCTTCCAGGAAGAGTTCTCCTCCGTGCTGCAGCGGCAGATCCAGACCGACGACGTGGCCTGAGCGGAGCAGCAATCATGGCAACTCGCCGGCGCCAGAAGCGCTACAAGCTGAAATCCGAAATCAACGTCGTGCCGTACATCGACGTGATGTTGGTGTTGCTGATCATCTTCATGGTCACCACGCCGATGATGAACTCCAGTGTCGACGTGCAACTGCCCCAGGCCAATGCCAAGTCGATGCAGCAGAAGAAGGACCCGGTCCTGGTATCGGTGCTGCAGGATGGTCAGCTTTACCTGACCCTCAGCGGCGAGAAGAAGGAACTGGTCGACGAGAACACGCTCAAGATCAAGGTGGGCGCGTTCGTGCAACAAAATCCCGAGGTCAACGTGCTGGTCGGTGGTGACGAGCGCGGTGCCTATGGCGGTGTGTTCAAGGTTCTGGCCGACCTGCAGCAGGCCGGCGTCGCCAAGGTGGGCCTGATGGGACAGCCGGGCGAGCCGCAGAGCCAGGGCAAGAGCGCGTCCGATGGACGAAAGTAAGGCGACGCCGAAGGCGGTCGTTCTTTCCGCCATCCTGCACGTCGGCATCGTGGGGTTTCTGTTCCTCGCGATCCTGCCGTGTTCGAGGTATGAGACTTTCTTCAACGCGCTGGGCCTGCCGGCGTGGATGAACCCGATCCGGTGTTCGGCGCCGCTGCAGCTGCAGGGCCCGATCATCCAGGCCGTGCTGATCGGCCCCACCGGCAGTCCACCGCCCAAGTCAGTCAAGACCAAGCCGATTCCCAACACCGTGCCGCCTCCGCCGGCCGTGACACCGCCCACGCCGCCACCGCCGGAAAAGCCGCAGGTGCAGACCCTGCCGCCACCACCTGTGCATCCCGACGTCGTGGATCAGGAGCGTGTGGTCGAGGATGCGATGCAGAAGGCGGACGACGCCAAGAAACTGCAGGAAGAGAAAGAGCGCCAGCGCCAGGCCGATCTGGACGCGCAGGCGGCCAAGCAGAAACAGGAAAAGCAGAAGCAGATCGACGAGATGCTGGCCAAGATGGACGAGGCGGCGGCGCAGACCCAGAAAGCCGACAGCAAGGCAAAACAGGCCAAGCAGCAGCTGGAAGATCTGGCCAATGCCAAGGATCAGAGCCAGCCCGACGTGCCCAAGGCCGATCAACTTCAAACCGGCAACAACAGCCAGACCAGCGACCTCAGCAGTGAATATGCGGCGGCAATTCAGAATGCGGTCACGCCGAACTGGCTGCGTCCGGATAACATGCCCAGCACGCCGTGCGCGGTTAATATCGTGCAGTCACCCGGTGGTGACGTGATGAGCGCTACGGTTGACCCTAGTTGTCCCTACGACGACGCCGGTCGGCGTTCGGTCGAAAATGCAGTGCTGCGAACCAAGACTTTGCCCTACAAAGGCTTTGAGAGTGTGTTCAAGCGCAACCTAACCTTCACATTCAGACCGCAATGATCAAGCCCATGCGCAAATTAAGCCCAAGCTTCGCCTTCGTCCTGCTGGCCATTGCGGCGCTATTCGCCGGCCCTCTCGCAGCCCAGTCGCTGAACATCGACATCGTCGGTGGCGTAAAGACGGCCACGCCGATCGTGGTGGTGCCATTTGCCCAACAGGGTGGTGCGCCGCTGACGACCGATATCGCCGATGTGATGCGCAACGACTTCAACCGGTCCGGCAAATTCCGCTCGCTGGACAAGCCCAGCATCGTTGAATTCCCGTCGCAGGGTTCGGACATCAAGTTCGCCACCTGGCGTCTGCTCAAGCAGGACTACATCACGGTGGGCCGCGTCAGTGATGCCGGCGGCGGCATGCTGAAGGTCGATTTCGAGCTGTGGGACGTCAACAAGCAGCAGAGCCTGCTGGCCCAGTCGTTCACGGCACCGGCCGGTGACTTGCGTGGCGTCGCGCATCAGATTGCCGACCTCGTCTACCAGAAGGTCACCGGCGTGCGCGGAGCGTTCTGGACCCGCATCGCCTATATCACCGCGGTCGGCCTCGGCAATAACACGACCTATTCGCTGATCGTGGCCGATTCGGACGGCTTCAATCCGCAGGTCGTCGCCCGTTCGAAGGAGTCGCTGCTGTCGCCGGCGTGGTCGCCGGATGGCAAGAAGATTGCCTATGTTTCGTTCGAGAGCGGCAACTCGCATATCTATGTGCAGGATCTGACCACCGGTGCGCGTCAGCTGGTCGAGGCGCACAGCAAGGGCATCAACAGTGCGCCGGCGTTCTCGCCGGACGGCAGCAAGCTGGCGGTGTCGCTGTCCTTTGTGGGTAACCCGCAGATCTTCGTGACCGACCTCAGCGGGCATAGCGAAACGCAGATCACCCGTGGCGGCCTGTCGATCAACACCGAGCCGGTATGGGCGCCCGATGGGCAGAGCGTCTATTTCACGTCCGATCGCTCCGGCAAACCGCAGATCTACCAGGTATCGGCCGGTGGTGGCGAGGCGCAGCGAATCAGTTTCCAGGGTCAGTACAACGCCAAACCGTCGATCAGCTACGACAGCAAGCAAATCGCGATGGTGCAGGGCAACGGGAACGTGTATCGTATTGCGATCATGGACCGTAGTCTGGGAGGCCAAGTGCGTTTCGTATCGCAGGGTCCCATCGACGACAGTGCATCGTTTGCGCCCAATGCAAGCATGTTGTTGTATGCCGCCACCGATGGTAGTCGCGGAGTGCTTTACTCCGTCTCCGCCGATGGCATGGTTCGACAGCGGCTGGCGCTCGCCGGTGGCAACGTGCAGGAGCCTGCCTGGGGTCCATATAGGGAACACTGATTTTCGTGCTGCATCGCACAAGTGCTGCGGTATGATGTCCACGGATCGGGCCCGAACAACGCCTATGGCGTGTTTCGGATTCCGGTCGCGGCTCCTTGCCGCGCCAACCAGTCAGAGTGATTGTACGAATTCACGTACAATCACTCTTTCGTAGTGTCAAAATAACAGCCGGTTAACCGGCGTCGCCGTCCCGTTACCATTATCTATCGTTTTGTCGGAACTCAACTCGTAAGGAACGTCATCATGAATAAGACCGTTCGCGTCGCCCTGGTTGCCTTGTTGTGCGTTGGTGCAGCTGCTTGCGCCAAGAAGCAGGCCGTCCAGCCGCAGCAGCCCGTCCAGGAACAAGCCACCCAGACTCAGAGCAACGAGACCACTGGCAAGTACAAGCTTGGCGATCTCGATACCGATGCCTGCCTGCGTCAGCGCGTCGTGTATTTCGATTTCGACAAGACCGAAATCAAGCCGGAGTTTCAGCAGATCATGGCGTGCCACGCCAAGTACCTGCAGGATCGCCCGACCTCGCAGGTCCGTCTCGAAGGCAACACCGACGAGCGCGGTACGCGTGAATACAACCTTGGCCTCGGCGAGCGTCGTGGCAAGGCTGTTTCGGACGCGCTGCAGGCAGCCGGTGGTTCGGCCAGCCAGCTCAACGTGATCAGCTACGGCAAAGAGAAGCCGGTGTGCCGCGAGCACAACGAGGATTGCTGGAGCAAGAATCGTCGCGTCGAGATCGTCTACACGGCGCAGTAATTGATGAAGCGACTGGCTTGCGGTTTGGGTTCTAAGGCCAGGGTCAGCATGGTGGGCGCGATCGCGTCCGCCATGCTGTTCGCGTGTGTGACAAGCCCGGTATTCGCGCAGGATTCGCGGCTGAGTCTGGCCGATCGCGTCGCGCTGCTTGAACAACAAGCGCAAAACAAGGACCAGAGCGGTATCGGCATGGTCAACCAGATGCAGCAACTGCAGGCGCAGGTGCAGCAGCTGCAAGGCCAGATCGAGGAATTGCAGCACAATCTGCAAGAGCTCAACGACAAGAACAAAGCCCAGTACGCCGACCTCGATTCCCGTCTCGGGCGTCTTGAGAGTGGCAATACTGCAGGTGCTGCACCAGGTGCCGCGGCAGCCAGTCCGCAGCCCGCCAATAATCCACCGCCGCCAGCTGCAGCCGTGGGCAGTAACAGCAACAATGGACCGGCGAACGCCGCCGCTGGCAGCGCAGATCCCGCCGCCGCACAAGCTGCCTACAATGTGGCCTTCAAGGCATTGCAGGCAGGCGACTATGTGCAGGCGTCGCGCCAGTTTCGCAGTTTCATCCAGCAATACCCCAATCATGCGCTCACGCCCAACGCCTATTACTGGCTGGGCGAGTCGTACTACGTCACGATGAACTATCCGGTGGCGCTGGAATCCTTCCAGCACCTGCTGAGCCAGTTTCCGCAAAGTGAAAAGGCGCCCGACGCGCTGCTCAAGATCGGCTATAGCCAGCTCGAGCTGAAGCAGGACGCGGCAGCCAGGGCCACGCTCAACTCGGTGAAGACCAAATACCCGGGTTCCAAGGCTGCCAGCCTGGCTCAGGAACGCCTGCAGCACATCCAGCAACCGGCCAACTGAGGACTGCGGTGGTGAGTGGCAACAGCGCACGCGTGGCGTCTACCACGTCTGCTTCAGTCGTCACCGAACGGCTGCGCATCACCGAGATATTCCACTCGATCCAGGGCGAGGCCGATGCGATCGGCTGGCGCACCGTCTTCGTGCGACTCACCGGCTGCCCGCTGCGCTGTGTCTGGTGCGACACCGAGTACTCGTTTTATGGTGGTGATTGGCATGCGATCGACGACATCCTTGCGGAAGTGGCTTCGTATGGTGCGAAACACGTCTGCGTGACGGGTGGCGAGCCGCTGGCGCAGAAACGCTGCCTGATCCTGCTGAAAAAACTGTGCGACGCCGGCTATGAGGTATCGCTGGAAACATCCGGTGCGCTCGATGTTTCTGCGGTCGACCCGCGCGTGCACAAGGTGATGGATCTGAAGGCACCCGATTCCGGCGAGAGCCAGCGCAATCTGTGGTCGAATCTCGATCATTTGCTGGCGCACGACCAGATCAAGATCGTCATCGCCAGTCGGGCCGACTACGAGTGGGCTTGCGCGATGCTGGACGAGCATGCGCTCGCACAACGCTGCATGGTGCTGTTTTCACCCGTGCACGGCTCCGTGCAGCCGCGTGAGCTCGCCGAATGGATCATTGACGACAAATTGCCGGTGCGTTTTCAAATGCAGTTGCACAAGCTGCTGTGGAACGACGCGGCCGGTCATTGACGTTCTGATATGCGCGCGATCGAAAGCGCGAAGTAGTGCGCGCCGGCCTGTGCTGCCGGTGGCGTTTGCGGCCGGGGTCCGGTCACTCATCGTGGAAAAGTCATGTCTCAAAACACTTTGCGCAAAGCCGTCGTGCTGGTTTCCGGCGGCATGGATTCGGCGGTCACCATCGCCTTGGCACGGGAGCAGGGCTACCAGGTTCACGCGTTGAGCGTGGCCTATGGTCAGCGTCACAGCTCGGAACTGGCCGCATCGGATCGCGTGTCGCAGATGCTCGGTGCGGTGGAGCACAAGACGGTAACGATCGACTTGCGCAGCATCGGCGGCTCCGCGCTTACCGCCGACATCGATGTGCCGCTGGATACCAACGAGCGCACAACCGGCGCGGGCGGCGAGGAAGATATTCCGGTGACCTATGTGCCGGCGCGCAACACCATCATGCTGTCGATCGCGCTGGGCTGGGCCGAGGTGCTCGGTTCGAACGACATCTGGTGCGGCGTCAACGCAGTCGATTACTCCGGCTATCCGGACTGCCGCCCCGCGTTCGTCGAGGCATTCGAGACCCTGGCGAATGTCGCGACCAAGGCCGGCGTGGAAGGCGCCGGCATTCGCATCCATACACCGCTGATGCGCATGAGCAAGTCAGACATCGCGCGCGAGGGTCAGCGCCTGGGCATCGATTTTTCGGTCACCGTGAGCTGCTACAAGGCCGACAGCGAAGGCCGCGCCTGCGGTCATTGCGATGCGTGTCGCCTGCGCGCGCAGGGCTTCCGCGAAGCGGGTCTGCCGGACCCGACGCGCTACGTCTGAATCACCTTGCTTGTGCCGGTGCCGCCCAGCCCGTAAAATTAGCGGCTTGGCTTTCAAAATGATGGGCCGTTAGCTCAGTTGGTAGAGCAGTAGACTTTTAATCTATTGGTCCCGGGTTCGAATCCCGGACGGCCCACCACTCTTCAGAGCGCCCATTGGGCGCTCTTTTTTTGTGCCGCGCCCTGCCGTTACTGCTTGCCGACCACCAGCAGGGTAAAGCCATTGACCGGCGCGCCGCGTGGCGCGGGGTCGGCGGTGACCAGATAGGCCAGGTGAGTTCCGGTATCCAGTGCGAGCGTGCGTGCACCTTGCTGGGTCACCACGTTAGCCAACACCGTGTAGTGGTCGGCGTCGTCCTGGTGCACGATGGTCAGCGTACCGTCGTGGTTCGAGCTGTAGACCAGCCGTGTCTGCGGATCGAACGCGGCAGCATCCGGGCCCTTGCCGATCGCCACCTTGGCGACCTGGTGGCCATTGCCGGCATCGGTGACGATCATCAGGTTGTTGTCGCACACCGAGAACAGCCGTGCTGAGGCCGCGTCGTAGGTGAGGCCGGAAGGCGAGTCACATGGCGCGAGGCTCCAGACTTCCTCGACCTTGTTGGTCTTCGTGTCGATCCGGGCCAGTTCGCCCTTGTTCTCCAGATTGACGAACACATGGGCATGGCCATCAACCGCCGCAAACTCCGGTCGGCCGGGCAGGGCGATGGTGGCTACTTCCTTGCCGGCGGCCGGGTCGATCACGCTGACCGTATTGCTGTGGCCATTCATGGTCAGCACGTGACCCGTCGCTGGATCGAACACAATGGAATCCGGGCCCTGGCCACTTACCGGAATGTTGCCTAGCGTCTTGAGCGAATCCAGATCGATCACGCTGACACTGTTGCCCTGGCCGTTGCTGACATAGCCGCGATGCTGCGCCAGTGCGAGCGCGACGCCGTGCGCGTGATTCATGCCGGGTATCTCGGTGAGCAGCTTGCCGCTGCCAGTATCGACCACCATTACCCGATCATTGCGGGCGATGAACAAGTGGTGCGCGATCGGATCAATGCTGAGGTAATCCCAGCCGCCGGCGCCGCCGAGCAGATGGCGTTGCTGCACGGCATACGTCGCCGCGGGAGGCTGGGCGGCGCTGGCTGCCGGGCTGATCGCCCATGACGCCAACAAGGCCACTGGCAGCAACAGGATCAATGATTTCATCGGTGACTCCAGATCCGGATGGGAGGGGTGCGGTTACTCCGCCAGCATGCCTGCCGGATGATTAGCGATCGCTGTGGCGCGCCGGCTGACCTCAGGAACCGCTGCGGGCGGCAGTCCAGGCCGCCATCATGGCTTCGCGTAGCTGCTGCGGCGAGACCGGCTTGTGCAGCAGCGTGATCTTCGCGGCGACGATTTCGCGCAAACGTTCGCTGCGGGTTTCGCCGGTGACCAGCAGCCGCGCGAACGGTGCCTCGCCATCGGGCTGATAGTGGCGATCGAGCGCGGCGAATACGTCGAGCGCGTGCTCACCGCCGCGCAGGCTCAAGTCGGAAATGACGATGTCGGCCGGGCCTGACCAGTCCTCGATCGCTTCCATCGCCTGCAGGCGATCCTCGGCCACCGCCACTTCACAGCCCCAGCTGCGCAGCAGATAGCGGATGCCGGAAAGAATCGCCGGATCGTCATCCATCACCAGCACGCGCTTGCCCGACAGATCTGCAGGCGCATCTTCGGCCAACCCCGCCAGCTCCAATTGTGCGGGCACGGTCGGCAGCTGGAAATGGAATACGCTGCCGCGCCGCAATTGCGACTTTACGAGCACCTGAGTACCGAGCAATTCGGCCAGTCGCTGCACGGTCGCCAGGCCAAGACCCAAGCCGGGCTGCGAGCCGTCGTCGGATCCCGCTTCAGGATGATCGTCGATCCGGTAGAACTCGTCGAACACGCTGGAAAGATGTTCGGCTGCAATGCCGTTGCCGGTATCCCACACCTCGACGCGCAGGCGCGCTTCACCATCGCGCCGCACACCGACCAGCGCGCCGCCCTGGTGGGTGTAACGCAACGCGTTGCTGACCAGGTTGTTGAGGATGCGCGTCAGCATGCCGCGGTCGCTGCGGACCCACATGCCGCTCTGGCGCATGGTCAGGCGCAAGCCACGCTGTTCGGCGACCATGTCGAAGTTGCGGCTGACCTCGGCGAAGATCGGGTCGAGCGAAAACTCGCTGATTTCGACCTGGATCGCGCCAGCTTCCAGGCGCGACAGGTCGAGCAGCTCGCTGAACAGATGGTCGAGCGACTGCACGCATTCCTGGATATGCGCGATGCGGTCCAGCCGTAGCGGATCGTATTCATCGACCGCCAATGCGGACGAGAACAAGGTCAGTGCGTACAGCGGCTGGCGCAGGTCGTGCGAGGCGGCCGCGAGGAAGCGTGCCCGCGCCACACTGGCAGCTTCCAGCGCTGCATTCTTGCGCGCCAGTTCCAGTGTGGCGTGTTCGATTTCCTGCTCCATGCCCAATCGCACGTCGTAGAGCTCTGCCGCCGCGTGGTTGAAGCCCTGCTGCAGCTCGCCAATCTCGGTGCGATCGGTCACTTCCACGGCGACCCTGCGGTCGCCCCGACCGAGTTGTCGTACCGCGCCGGCGAGATGGCGCAATGGGAAGCTGATCCAGCGCGCCACCAGCCAGCCGATCACACCGGCGACAAACAAGCTCAGCACCAGCACGATCAGCGCATTGCGCAGGCTCTCCCGTTGCGCCGCGATCGCATCATGGATGCTTACGTCCAACAGCACCGAGCCGAGTATGGGATGCGGCGATTGATCGAGGTCGATCACATCGTGCACCACAGCCAGGATTTCCTGTGTGCCGTTGTTGTCTTGCGGCTCGCGGTAGTCGGCGAGAATCTGGCCGTCCGCAGTGCGGATCTGTACGCGCGTGACATTCGGCAGGCTGCCGATCGAATGGGCAATGCCCAGCAACTGGCGCAGCTCCATGTTGCGCAACGGCTGCACGCAGACCGAGGCAGTCTGGGTTGCGATCGCATCCGCCGTGCCCTGCGCCATGCGATGCAGGGTGATCAGCTGGTGGCGGGTCAGCAGGGTGACCAGCAAAGTGGCGGTGATCAGCGTGGGCACCAGCGCGACAAAGGCCAGCCGCTGCGTCAACGACGTCCGCTGCCAAAGCCGCATCGGCCAGGATGTGGTCGCCTTGCCCATCTTCCCCGCACCTCCCCTGCAACGCCTCGTCGCATCAGCGCAACGAAGCCGGTCGGTTCAACCCGCGCGCAGCAGCGCACCCCGGGTGCTGCTCCACACTAGCGCGAAATGGTCGCGTTGGCAGCTGATCGGGCGCCGGTTTGGCGACGCCGTGTCGCCGAATGGCTCAATCGACGTGCTTGATCGCCTGCCGGAAGCGCCGGGTCAGGCGCTCGATCAGCAGCGGCAGCAGCGCGAGTACGGCGATAGCAGCGAGCGGCAACATCACTTCGCGGTGCATGAACAGGTCGAAGCCAAACGTGCTGCTCCGGCTCATCGCGTCGCCGAGGCCGGCGCCGATCGAGGTCTCGAACCAAAGCATCGTGGTGCCGCCCACCCAGGTAGCGGCCAGGAACAGCCACAGCGAGCAGCGCAGCCATGCCAGACATACCGTGACGATGCCGAATGGCACCACCGGTACGAAGCGCAGGAATAGCGTATAGCTCACCGGATGGCTCTCGAAGCCGTGGTGCAGCTTCTCGACCATCTTGGGCGGATGCTTGCTGCCGGCGCCAAACGCATAGCGGCTGGCCAGATAGAGGATCAGCGACCCCAGGGTCAGGCCAATCGACGAGCATGCCGTACCGTCGATGGTGCCAAACGCGACGCCGCCAGCGAGGATCACCACGATGGTGCCAGGGATGCCGGTGGAGGTGACCAGCGTGAGCAGGCCGACGTAGGCCAGTCGCCACATCCAGGGATGGTCGGCGATACGTGCGCGCAGCTCGTGCTGGTGTGCGACCAGTTGCTCAGTCCGGTCGAATGCACCGGAGACGAACATCAGGACGCCTGCCAACAGCAGCAGGATCAGTGGCAGCGCGGCGCGCAGGCGGCTCAATACGCTATACCGGTGGTGCCGTAGGCGGCCAGTACGATGCGCGCCTGATCGCGCAGGATGTCACGACGCACGGCGATATGGCGGCGTTCCAGTTCGCCGATCCAGTCGGCCGGCAGCGGGCCTTCGTCGAATTCGGTGAGTTCCTCGACGTCGTCGGAGCGCGCGCCGATCAATAGCTCGTCGATGCCGGCCCAGATCATCGCACCGTAGCATTGGCAGCACGGCTGTGAGCTGGTGGCCAGCACGTAGTGGCCGTCGTCCTCGCTCATCCGGGACCGGCTCAGGCGTTGCTGCGCGATCATGATCGCCATCATTTCAGCATGCGCCACCGAACAGTTTTGTGACACCACGCGATTCACGGCCGCCGCGACCAGACGGCCGCTGAGCGCATCGAACACGGCTGCGCCAAACGGGCCGCCGCCACCGCGCTCGACATTCTGCCGCGACAATTCGATCGCCAGGCCAACGCGTTCTTCGTCGCTGGCATAGCGTCGGCCGATGTCGGCGACTTCATCCATCCATGGCGGCAGGGTGAGATGGATCTGCAGCGGCAGCATGCTCTCGCTCCGTCTATTGACCGGCCTGTTTCGCCCACGTATCGCGCAATGTCACGGTGCGATTGAATACCGGCGCCGTGGCGCGATGGTCGACCCGATCAGCTACAAAGTAGCCCAACCGCTCGAACTGGAAACGCTGCTCCGGCGCCACGTCAGCGGCGGCGGGCTCCAGCCACGCCTGCACCACACGCTTGGCCTGCGGGTTGACGTGCTCGAGCCAGCTCTTGCCATCCTCCTCGCTTTCCGGTGCGGCTACGCTGAACAGGCGGTCGTAGATGCGCACTTCGGTGGCTACGGCGTGCTTCGCGCTGACCCAGTGGATGGTGCCCTTCACCTTGCGGTCGGCACCGGGCATGCCGTGACGGGTTTCCGGATCGAGCGTGCAGTGCAGTTCGGTGACGTTGCCGTCGGCATCCTTGATCACCTGTTCGCACTTGATGATGCCGACCCCGCGCAGGCGCACTTCACCTTCTGGCTTCAGGCGATGGAAACCTTTCGGCGGCACTTCGGCGAAATCTTCGCGTTCGATCCAAAGCTCGCGGGCAAACGGTACGTCGCGCATGCCGAAGCTGTCGTCCTTCGGGTGGTTCGCGAAGCGCAGCGTTTCCTCGTGGCCTTCCGGCAGGTTGGTGAGCACCAGCTTCAATGGGTCGAGCACCGCCATGCGGCGCGCAGCGGTGATGTCCAGATCCTCGCGAATGCTGTTTTCCATGATCGCGTAATCGATCACGCTGTTCTGCTTGCTGATGCCCACGCGCTCGATAAACAGGCGCAACCCGGCCGGGGTGAACCCGCGCCGACGCAGGCCGCGCAAGGTGTTCATGCGTGGGTCGTCCCAACCATCCACATGGCCTTCGCTGACCAGCTGCGCGAGCTTTCGCTTGCTGGTGATGGCGTAGCTCAGGTTCAGTCGCGAGAACTCGATCTGTCGCGGTTTGGCGGGCAGTGTTGGCAAACCGGCATCGATCAACGGCTGCCATAGCTGCGGGTTGCTCGGCAGGTCGACATGGTCGACGAACCAGTTGTACAGCGGGCGGTGATCCTCGAACTCCAGCGTGCACAGCGAATGCGTGATGCCTTCCAGCGCGTCGGACAGGCAGTGCGCATAATCGTACATCGGGTAGATCGGCCACGCGTCGCCGGTGTTCTGGTGGGCGATCTTGCGGATGCGGTAGATCGCGGGGTCGCGCATGTTGATGTTGCCGGAGCTCATGTCGATCTTCGCGCGCAGCGTCTTGCTGCCGTCGGCGAACTCGCCCGCGCGCATGCGACGGAACAAGTCGAGGTTTTCTTCCACACTACGATCGCGGTAAGGCGAGTGACGGCCAGCGGAGGTCAGCGTGCCGCGGTACTCGCGCATCTCCTCGGCACTCAGGTCATCCACATAGGCCACGCCGTCCTCGATCAGCTTGAGTGCCGATCGATAAAACACCTCGAAATAATCCGAGGCGTGGCGCAGCGCGTGCCACTCGAAACCGAGCCAGCGCACGTCGTCCTTGATGCCCTCGACAAACTCAGGGTCTTCCTTGCCCGGATTGGTGTCGTCCAGGCGCAGGTTGCACCAGCCTCCGAACTGGGCGGCGATGCCGAAGCTCAGGCAGATCGCCTTCGCGTGGCCGATATGCAGGTAGCCGTTCGGCTCAGGCGGAAAGCGGGTGTGTACCGCATGGTGCTTGCCTGCGGCGAGGTCGTCGCGGACGATCTGCCGGATGAAATCCTGACCTGCGACAGCCGCTGTCGGGGTGGCGAGGGCGGCGGCGGGATTTTCAGTCGACATCAGGCAAAGCTCGCGTACGGTGGCGGAACACCCAAGTTTACCCTGTCGCCGCCATCGGGCGCAGGGCACCCCGCAGGACCTGAACAGGCCCGGCTCCGAATGGGTTCTGCCGAACGGGTCTGGCGGAGCGGGCGAGCCATCGCTTGCCCCGCCATGGCGCGGGGGCGTAGCGTGCACCCATGCACATCATCTATCGAGCCGAAAACCTGTTCGACGCCCATCTGGTGAAGGATGCGCTGGAACATGCGGACATTCCGGCGTTCATCGCCGGCGAGTACCTCACCGGCGCCGTCGGCCAGTTGCCCGCGATGGACTACATCGCGGTGATGGTGCCCGAATCGAGCATGGCGACCGCCAGCGGCATCGTGCGCGAGGTGGAAGCACAGCTCAGCGAGGCGCGGCTGGCGATCCAGGAAAATGGCGCTCCCGACGACCCGGTTGCCGTACCCTGCTGAACGCGGGTCGTCTCTGCAACGCGGATGGTTGCCCCGTCATCGGAACTTCCAGGAGCCGCTCCGTTGCTCGTCATTCCTGCGAAGGCAGGAAACCAGTGTCCTTGCTCCCCTACAACTTGAGGCCACTGGGTCCCTGCCTTCGCAGGGATGACAAGCTGGGGTATGGCTTATTCGAAGCCCCCTATCAAGGAATCCCATGCAAGATCGAGCTGCATTGAATCTGGCTGCACTGATCCGCGCCGTACCCGATTTCCCCACACCGGGCGTGATGTTTCGCGACGTGACCCCACTGCTGGCCGATGCCGACGGCTTCGCGCGCTGCATAGACGCGCTTGCGGAGCCGTGGCAGGGTAGTCGGGTGCAGGCGGTGTGCGGCATCGAGGCCCGTGGCTTCATCTTCGGTGCGGCGCTGGCGCAGAAACTGCACGCCGGCTTTGTGCCATTGCGCAAACCCGGCAAGCTGCCACCACCCGTCGTTGCGGTGAACTACCAGCTGGAATACGGCAGCGACCGGCTGGAGGCGCAAAGTGACGCGCTGACACCCGGCGAGCGCGTATTGATTGTCGATGACGTGCTTGCCACGGGCGGCACACTGGCGGCGGCACGCGCCCTGATCGACCAGCTGGGTGGCGAACTTGTGGGCGCCAGTGTGGTCATTGAACTGGCAGCGTTGCAGGGTCGGGCTCGCTGGCAAGGGGACAAGCCGCTGCACAGCCTGTTGCGCTATTGAGTCGCGCTTCTCCCGTCGCCATGCAGGCGGAGTAGGCTTCTGCAGAGCAGCTTTTCGGAGAGCAGCCATGTTTGGTATCGGCGCCTGGAAACATCGCCTGCCTCAGCGCGATGAGGCGTTACCGGGGCGCGAGCATCCTCTGCTGCCGGCACAGCCCCATCATGTGCACGGCCGCTCGCTGCTGACCGAGAGCTATCCGCACGGTGAAATGGTGCTGTTCGGCATGGGTTGCTTCTGGGGCGCCGAACGCAAATTCTGGAGCCTGCCAGGCGTGCTGAGCACCGCGGTCGGCTACGCCGGCGGCTATACCCCCAATCCCACCTACCGTGAAGTCTGTTCAGGCCAGACCGGTCATGCCGAAGTCGTGCAGGTGGTCTACGACCCGACCGTAACGGGCCTGGAGAAATTGCTGAAGGTGTTCTGGGAAAGCCATGACCCGACCCAGGGCATGCGTCAGGGCAACGACACCGGAACCCAATACCGTTCGGCCGTCTATACGTCCAATGTCGCGCAGCTCGGTGTCGCCGAAACCACGGCCCGCAACTACCAGGTCGAACTGGATCGCGCCGGTCTCCATGCGATCACTACCGAGATCTCCATCGCCGGCCCGTTCTACTACGCCGAAGACGAGCACCAGCAATACCTGTCGAAGCACCCGGATGGCTATTGCGGGCTGGGCGGGACGGGGGTGAGTTGTCCGATTGGAATGGATGTTTCGGGCTGAGGCAGACCTTCGCCAGCAAATATGAGTGAAGTCGTTGAACCGCACGTTTAACGGATGCAGCAACCTTCACGGCGTGACTATGTCGAGACTCTCCACATAGACCAGCTCACACGCACCCGCACCGACATCGTCGCGGGTCATCGAGGTTTTCCAGTGCCAGCCGCCGGGGCGGCTGGCGTCGACCAGGAAGCCTTCGATGTGCACGACTTCGCCCGGGCGTACCTTTTTGAGTTCGTACAGTACGCCAGCGTCGGCGGGGATCATGTGCATGTTCGCGCTGTGCGTTTCGATCTCCCGGCGCGGGATCGGGAACTGTTTCACCTGCCAATAGTAGAAGCGGTCGGACTGGCTGATATCGATGTTCGCCAGCACGGCACTGTCAGACATGCGGCCCCAGCCGAGTGCGAGATCTTCGGGTATCAGCTTGCCGTCGGCGCCCCAGGAATAGTCCGCGCGCGACAGCACGCGTGCGGTGAGCGTGAAGCGTGCGCGGGTGGTCAAGGTGACATCGCCGCGCTGCAGTTGTGCACCGTCGTCGATGTCCACTTGCTCGGGTACGTCTGGCGCAAGCACGCCAGGCGGTGGGTGCAGGGGGCGTTTGTTCCACCATGAAACCCCGCCCCACAACACCAGCAGCAGGGCGGCTCCGATCCAAAGTTTGCGCATGTTCAGGTGAAATCCGTCGCGAGCGCGGAGCGCCGTTCGTCGTCGTGGTTGACCATCAGCGTGACCCCGTCAGCATCTATCGGCGTGCCGCCCGCTGTGTGGGCGGTGTACTGACCTCCACCAGCGTCTGCGTGGCTGCGGTATGCGCGTCCAGCAGGTCGGCGGGCAACTGCCGGAAGACCTCTGCAAGGCGCTTCAGGAACACATCCATGGCCGAGCTTTTGCGCCAGACCATCGCCACGCGCCGGCTCGGGGGATGGCCCTTGAACTCGATCAGGTGCAGGTTCTCGACCTGCGCTACCGGTGGCTTTACCGCCATGCTCGGCAGCAGCGTGATGCCGACGTTTGCCGCCACCATCTGGCGCAGCGTCTCCAGGCTGGTGGCGCGGAATCCGCTACGTTCGCCGATGCCGGCCATGTGGCACACCTCCAGTGCCTGATCGCGCAGGCAATGGCCGTCTTCCAGCAGCAACAGGTTCTGGCTGGATAGATCGCTCAGCTTCAACTGACCCTGCTGGCGGGCCAGCGGGTGCTCATGCGATACCGCCAGCAGGAACGGTTCCTCGAACAGGAACTCGGTATGCAGGCTTTCCTCGTGCAACGGCAGCGCGAGGACGGCGGCATCCAGCCGGCCCTCCCGCAGCAGGCGCAGCAGTGCTTCGGTCTTGTCTTCGACCAGCAGCAGCTCCAGTTTGGGAAATGCCTTGCGCACCAGCGGCAATGCATGCGGCAACAGGTACGGACCCAGGGTCGGGAAGATGCCCAGGCGCACCGTACCGGACTCCGGATCGAGCGTGCGGCGTGCTACGCCACGAATCTGTTCAATTTCATTGAGGACGTCGCGGGCACGCACGGCTATATCACGACCAACCTCGGTCAGCAGCACCTTGCGCGGCGTGCGCTCGACCAGCGGCACGCCGAGTTCGTCCTCGAGCTTCTTGATCTGCGTGGACAGGGTCGGCTGGCTGACGAAGCAGGCCTCGGCGGCGCGGCCGAAGTGCCGATGCTCGGCAAGGGCAACCAGATACTGGAGATCGCGCAGATTCATGGATCGGCTCCCACAAGCCATAGGCAGTGGCTATGGACACGATGGTAACAATCAATTTGAACAATGCAAGCGCAGACCGTATCTTGTTCGCCAAGGCGCTTGTTCGCAGGCGTCTATCAACCCTGACTCCATCACCTGAAGGCTTACTCAATGCTGACCATTGGCGACAAGTTCCCGCACTTCAATCTCACCTCCGTTGTCTCGATCGAGAGCCTGGACAAGGCGTTCTTCCCGATCACCAACGACACTTACAAGGGCAAATGGCTGTGCGTGTTCTTCTACCCGAAGGACTTCACGTTCGTCTGCCCGACCGAGATCAAGGGCTTCAGTGACGTGAACGAGCAGTTCGCCGACCGCGACTGCCAGGTCCTGACCGCCAGCACCGATTCCGAGTTCGTGCACCTGGCTTGGCGCAAGGATCACAAGGATCTGCGTGACCTCAAGTTCCCGATGCTGGCCGACATCAAGAAGGACCTCAGCAATGCGCTGGGCATCCTGACTGAGGACGGCGTGGCGCAGCGCGCGACGTTCCTGGTCGATCCGGAAGGCATCATCCGCTTCGTCTACGTCACCGACGGTTCGGTGGGTCGCAATCCGGCTGAAGTGCTGCGCGTGCTGGACGCACTGCAGACCGACGAGCTGTGCCCGTGCAACTGGAGCCAGGGCGAAGAGACCCTCAAGGTCGCCTGAGTCCAGCCTGCCTTGTTAAAGCGTTTCGTTTGCAAGACCCGCGCGTCAGGAGTCACTCCCTCTCCCCGCTGACGCGCGGTCTGCCCCACCGGCGACGAGGTTCGCTTCGCCGCCGGTTTTTTTTGCCTGAAATCCGAGGTGTTCCATGAGTCTTGCTGATCTGAAAAGCCAGTTGCCCGACTATGCCAAGGACCTGCGCCTCAACCTCGAGTCCGTGCTGACCGAGGGTGGTGCGCCGGGCCTTTCCCAGAAACAGATCGCGGTGATCGCGCTCGCTTCGGCGATCGCCTCGCGCTACAAGCCGCTGACTGCGGCGATCAACGAAGAAGTCGCCAAGCACGCCAGTGCCGAGGAATTGAACGGCGCACGTGTCGCGGCCGCGATCATGGGTATGAACAATATCTACTATCGTTTCGTGCACCTGGTCGGCGATCCCGAGTACGGCACGCTGCGCGCTAACCTGCGCATGAATGCCATGGCGAACCCCGGTGGCGACAAAGTTGATTTCGAGCTCGCTTCTCTGGCGGTGTCGGCGGTCAACGGGTGCGGCATGTGCCTGGAGTCGCACGAGAAGACCCTGCGCAAGCATGGTCTTTCGGCACAGCCGATCCAGAGCGCAGCGCGCATCGCCGCGGTGATCCACGCCGTTGCGGTGGCGCTTGAGCAGGCCGACGTGGCTGGTTGAGTTCCGTCCGTCGGCTTGCGTCAACAGCCCGAAGCCCGGCCAGCGATGGCCGGGCTTTTTTGTGCATTACAGCGTGAATGGCATGCCTTCTGGCACTGGGGCAAAAATCAGCGCTGGCCTAGCGTGGGGGATTGTCTTCAGCCAGGTAGGCTCCGCATGCATCGTCTCGTTCGCCCACTCGTTCTCACCGCATTGGCCGTCTGTTGTGGCGCCGCGTTGGCCGCCACCGCCGAGCAGGCGCCGCAAGGCCGGTTGCCGGGTTGGGCGGTACCGCAGTCGTACCAGATCGCGTTCAAGGTCGATCCGGCGCAGCAGGATTTTTCCGGCACCACCACGATCAAGGTCAAGCTGACCCAGGCCTCCGATCACCTGTGGCTGGACGGCAACGAGTTGAAGGTGTCGAAGGTGACCATCACTGACGCGACCGGCAAGGTTCACGACGGCAAGTATGTCGCGGTGGACCCGAAGGCCGGCGTGGTACGCGTCGATTTCGGCAGCACACTGCAACCGCAGCAGCTGACCCTGACGTTCGAGTACACCGCGCCACTCAACGCGCAGTTGCAGGGCCTGTACAAGGTCAGCGCGAAGGGTCAGCCGTATGCGATGACGCAGATGGAACCGATTAGCGCACGCTTCGCGTTCCCCAGTTTCGACGAGCCGGGTTTCAAGACGCCATTCGACATCAGCCTGACCATACCCACGGCTGATACCGCCGTGGCGAACACCCAGCAAGTCAAAGAGACCGCCGCTGGCGACGGCTGGAAGACCTTGCAGTTTGCGCAGACGTTGCCGCTGCCGACGTATCTGGTCGCGTTTGGTGTCGGCCCGTGGGATATCGCCAAGGGTCCGGACATCTCGCCCGATGCGTATCGTGCCAAGCCGCTGCAACTGCGCGGCATCGCTTCGGCGGGAGAGGCGCATCGCATGCAGCATGTGCTCAGCGAAACGCCGAGCATCATCCATGCGCTGGAGAACTACTACGGCTTCGGTTACCCGTGGGACAAGCTCGACGTACTCGCCGCGCCGGATTTCGCTGCCGGCGCAATGGAAAACGCCGGACTGGTGACGTTCCGCGATTGGCTGCTGCTGCTCGACAAGGATTCACCGGCGCGCAATGTGCAGGGCTCGTTCAACGTGACGGCGCACGAGCTGGCGCATCAGTGGACCGGCGACACCGTGACGATGGCCTGGTGGAACGACATCTGGCTCAACGAAGCGTTCGCCACCTGGATGCAGCAGAAAGTCACGATGCAGGTGCATCCGGAATACCGCGCCGATCTCGATCGCGTGCTTGGCGCGCAGGGCGCCATGAGCAATGACAGCCTGGTCAGCGCGCGCATGATCCGCCAGCCGATCACCGGCAACGGCGACATCGAGACCGCGTTCGACGGCATCACCTACCAGAAGGGCGCCAGCGTGCTCGGCATGTTCGAGAACTATGTCGGTGAGAAGACGTTCCAGAAGGGCATGCAGGCGTATATCCAGAAACACAAATTCGGCAATGCCGACGCCGATGATCTGGTTTCGGCGATTGCCACCGCCGCCGGCAAGGGCGATGCGTTCAAGCATGCGTTCAACAGCTTCCTCAACCAGACCGGTGTGCCGTATGTGCAGACTCGGCTGGAGCAGAAGGACGGCAAGACTTTGCTGAACCTGAGCCAGAGCCGCTACCTGCCGATCGGCAGCACCGGCGACAGCTCGCGCATCTGGGGTATACCGGTATGCGTGCGCTATGGCACCGCGGACGGCAGCAAGGTCAGCTGCGACATGCTCGACAAGGCGAGCGGTTCGATGGTGCTGGCCGGGGCCAGCAACCCGACCTGGATCTTGCCGAATGCGGGTGCCAACGGCTATTACCGCTTCAGCCTGGGCAAGAGCGAACTGCCTGGCCTGATCAAGCAAGTCGGCAAGCTCAGTGATACCGAGCAACTCGCTTACGCCGATGCCGTCAACGCGAGCTTCCGTCATGGTGATCTGGATGCCGGTGACGTGCTGGCTGCACTGCAGCCGCTGACCACCTCGAAGATCCGCGAAGTGGCCGCTGCACCGCTGAGCCAGATTGAGTGGGTCTATCAAAACGAAGCCGCTACCGACGCACAGCGCGCGCGGTTGTCGGCGTGGGTGAAGCAGGCCTATCTGCCGCGTCTGGAGCAGCTTGGCTTCCAGCGCACGGCTGGCGAATCCGAGGATGCGGCACTGCTGCGCAGTACCTTGGCCGGAGCGCTTGCGTTCGATTTCAAATTGCCTGAAGTGCGTGCGGCCTTGCTCAAGCAGGGTGAAGCAGCGCTCAAACCCAATTCGGATGGTCGTCTGAATCTGGCTGCGGCTGATCCGGATCTGCTCGGCGATGCACTGGGTGTGGCTGTACAGGAGCACGGCAACCCGGCGGTCGATGCTTTGATCACCGAATTGCCCAAGACCAGCGATGCAGCACTGCGCAACGGCATCCTCGCTGGCCTGGCCAAGGCGAACGATCCGACGGCAGCCGAGCAGGTACGCAACTTCGCGCTGGACAAGCAAGTCAAAGTCGGCGAAATGGCCATGCTGCTGATGGGCGATCGCGATACCGAGTCTGGTCGCGATGCCATGTGGCAGTGGTTCACCGCGCACTATCCGCAGGTGCTGCAGCGTACCGGTAGCTTCGCTGGCGGCTATCTGCCGCGACTGGCGGCAGGCGGTGGCTGCTCGCAGCCGGAGCACGATCGTCTGCAGGCGTTCTTCAAGACGCGCATGAAGGACGCTGACGGCATCGACCGCGGCCTGGCGCAGACCAGCGAATCGATCCAGCTGTGCAGCGCGCTGAAGGCGAAGCAGGATCCGTCGGCGATCGACGCGGTCCACTGATGCGTCACTGAAGCGACCTGCCGGCGGCGCAGTTGCTATCAGCCAGTATCGAGCTGCAAAAAAACGCCGGGCGGCAACGCCCGGCGTTTTCTATGGCGTAACTGCGCCGGCAGTGGGTCGGCGCGCTGCCAACTGCGCCTGGATGAACCCGACAGTGTCATCCAGCGCCGGTGCCTTGCCTCGAAAAGGCCGCGACAACGCGAGCAGGATCGCGGTGTGGCCGATATCCGGATACATCTTCAATTCGACCGGTTCGCCTTCGCGCTGTAATGCGCTGGCCAACGACTGTGCATTCCGCGGCCACACGATCTTGTCGGTGGTTCCCTGCATCAGCAACATCGGTGGCTCGTCACCATCGACGTAGTGCACGGGCTGTGAGCGCAGTTGTTCGTCATGTGTAATGCCGAACATGTCGATGAAATCGGGATCTTTCAGCGGCAGAAAATCATACGGTCCGGCCAGGCCGATGAAGCCGGACAGATCACGCGGCTGCATGCCGACGGCAGCCAGCCAATGCGCGTCCGTCGCAAGCAGCGCGCCGATATGCGCACCGGCTGAATGTCCCATCACGAACAACTGCGCGGTGTTGCCGCCGTACTCTCCAGCGTGTGCCTGCGTCCATGCCACGGCGCGCGCCGCATCCTGCATGAAACCGTCAAGCCGCACCTTGGGCCACAGTCGATAGTCCGGAATCACCACCACCATTCCGCGCTGTGCCAATGCCTCGCCGACCCAGCGATACCATTGCCGCTTGCCGGACTTCCAACTGCCACCGTAGAAAAAAATGACCACCGGTGCGTGCTCTGTGCCGGGCAGGCGGTAGACGTCCAATGCCAATCGGTGTGATGAATCGAACACCACATCGCGTTTCACCACGACATCGGTCTTGCCCGTGCAGGCATTGAGACCACCAAACAATGCTGCCTGACAACCCGTAAGCAGACTGCTGACGAGCAGCATCATGGCCGTGGCAAGCAGCTGGCGACGAGGAGCGGTGGCGGACGGTCGCTGCGAATATTGATTCATGGGCGGCTATGCATCGCGGGGCACCAAGAAGTGGGTTGTTTGAGGGAGTACGGGAGATACGAAGCCGGTCGAGCCACGGATGCAACTCGCCATCGGTCATTCACGTCATGTCAGTGAACGCTTGCATTTACACTGTGCACGTTACGTATCAATCCGGGAGACAGCATGCGTCGTCGATGGAACCGGTCGGTGTGGTTGAAGCTGCGAGGCGCGAGTGCGAGAGCGAGCCGGCGCAGCGATCGGACGAAACGGGATGTCTGAAGTCCGCGCCGTGCTGGCCGCCGCGGTTCAGCGTCTTGGCGAGCGGGCCGACGCGGAGGCATTGCTGTTGCACCTACTGCGAAAGCCACGCAGCTGGCTGCTGGCGCATGCCGACGATTTGCTGGACACGGACGTCCGGACGGCATATGCCTTACTGATCGATCGTCGCTTCTCAGGTGAGCCGGTGGCTTACATCACCGGGCGTCGTGGGTTCTGGTCATTTGATCTGGAAGTGACGCCGGCCACGCTGATTCCGCGGTCGGAAACCGAGCTGCTGGTCGAGCTGGCGCTCACGCGATTGCCGCACGCGGCTGGCGGCACCGTGGCCGATCTGGGCACGGGCAGTGGTGCCATTGCGCTGGCGATTGCGTGTGATCGGCCGGGCGCACGGGTGGTCGCCACCGACGCCAGTGCGGATGCACTTACGGTCGCGCAACGCAATGCGCAACGTCTCGTTATCGACAACGTCACTTTTGAACAGGGCGACTGGCTGACGCCATTGGCCGGTCAGAAGTTCAACCTGATCGTCTCCAATCCGCCCTACATCGAAGCAGCCGATCCGCATCTCGGCCAGGGTGATCTGCGTTTCGAGCCGGCCGCCGCACTGGCTTCCGGTAACGATGGTCTCGATGCCATACGCCGCATTGTCGGCGATGCCCGCGAACATCTCGAAGTGGGCGGCTGGCTATTGTTCGAGCACGGCTGGAACCAGGGCGAGGCCGCACGTAAATTACTTATTGCGGCGGGTTATGCCGAGGTCATGACCTCGCAGGATCTTGAGCAGCGCGATCGCGTCAGTGGCGGTTGTTGGCGCGGTTGATGCGGGCGCGGCCACATGCGTCGTCATTGGCATGCAGGTGTATGGGCGTACACTGAAAAAGACAGGTAATTTCGTATCGGGCCCGGGTGAGATCGGCATATTCGATCCGGGCGTGTCTGACATCCGCCTGGAAGAACGATATGACTGCTCGTTTTCCTGCTGTTGTTCACGTGTTGTCCTCGTCGCGCTGTTTATCCCACCTGATCCATCGAGCATTGGTCCCACTCACGCTACTGGGTTTGGCGCCGCTGGCTGTAGCGCAAAACACGAATGGCACCGCCCAGCCTGCGTCACAGGCCTCGACGGTTGCATCATCCAGCTCCGTATCAACCCGGCCCCAGGCTCTGACGTTGGGCGAGGTGATCGTTACGGCGAACCGTCGGCGCGAGCCCTCGCGCGAAGTACCGATGCATGTGGACACGGTGGCGGCAGTAAGCCTGCAGCAGGTCGGCGCCAAAACCCTGAACGACTATGTTTCCTATCAACCGGGTGTGTTCTTCGCCAGTTCGGGTGGTGCGGGAGAGGGTGAGTTGGTCATGCGCGGCGTATCCACCGGCAACCAGACCAGCCCCACGGTTTCGGTTTACGTTGACGACGTACCGGTGGGCGGCACCACCGTTTACGCTGCGGCTGCTACCTTCGTGTTCGATCCGGCGCTGATGGACCTCGATCACATCGAGTTCCTGTATGGACCCCAGGGCACACTGTACGGTGCCGGTTCGATGGGCGGCCTGATCAAGTACGTCACCATCAAGCCGGATACCAGCGGCTTTTCAGGAAGCGCGGGCGCGGATATCTCGCACACGCAGACCGCCGGCATGAATTACTCCGAACACGCCACGTTGAACCTGCCGTTGGTTAAAGACATCGCGGCGCTGCGCGTGTCCGTTTTCGATCAGCACACCGCCGGCGTCTATCGTGCTGTTGGCGAAACCCCTGCCGGTGGCGACGATCGCAACCACACCAAAGGGGCGCGGGTGCAGCTGGAAGTCGATCCGACCGACAAACTCAGCTTCAACTTGACCGCGATGGCACAGCGCATCGATGCCAATGGCCTGTCAATGGCCGACTACAGCCTGAGCACCGGTCAGCCGGTGTCTGGCGGCCCCTACAACCGCAGACTCAACCATCGCGAGCCGTTCGGCCAGGATCTGGACCTGTATTCGTTCCATGCCGGTTACGACTTCGGTTGGGCCCAACTGGACTGGGTCAGCTCCTATCAGGATTTCACCAACTCCAGCGTGCAGGATTATCCAGACTCTTTCCTGCATCTATTGAATCAGCTGGGGCCCGCATTGGGGGTCGACCAGCAACTCAGTTCGCTCTACGTCGATTCCCGTTACGACGTGCACAAGACGTCGCAGGAGATTCGCCTGACATCAGCCAAGGGGGACTCGTTCGACTGGCTTGCGGGGCTCTGGTTCAACCGCGAAAACGTGTGGGAACAATATGCACTGGAGGGCGCCAACCTGCCGCCGCCGGGCACAACAAGCCTGCTTACACAACAGGTGAATTCGAGCTTCCGGGAGTATGCCGGCTATGGCGATCTCACCTGGCACATCAGCCCGCTATGGGATCTGGCGGGTGGCTTGCGTGTAAGTGGCAACTCCCAGGACCTGTCGAATTTCGAAGCCGGACCTGTGGCCGGGAGTCCGGGTGGATTTCGCGAAGACATGACCAGCGACGACATCACCAAGATGCTCAGCCTGAGCTACCGGCCCGACAAGACGAATTCGTATTACGTGCGCGCATCGACGGGCTATCGCCCGGGCGGCCTGCAGGCGTCGATAAGCAGCACGCTGCTGGGTCCCGAGACCAATGTGACGGACAGTTTCGGCTCGGATGCACTGACCAGCTATGAAGTCGGCTACAAAGCTAGCCGTCTGGATGGCCAATTGCACATCGGCATCGATGCCTACGATATCGAATGGCATAACATGCAGCTTTACACGTACACACTTGGCAACACCATCATCCAGAACGCCGGCGATGCGCGGGTCGACGGTCTGGAGTTGCAGACGACCTATACACCCGGTCAATGGCTGTTCTCCTTGGCGGCGGCCTATACCGACGCGCGGACATTGCAGGCCAATCCGCAGATCGGCATCGCCGACGGTGCGCCGCTGCCGTATTCGGCCAAGGAAACCGCCACCCTCGCTGCAAAATACAAATTTTCGCTGGCTGGAAATGACGCCTACGCCGGCGCCAACCTGCGCCTGTCCAGCGAACGACATGCCGGGTTCGACAACGATTCCAGCGATCCCGATTTCAAGTTGCCTGGCTTTGGCCTGCTCGATCTCGACACGGGCATGACGTTGCATAACGGCATCAACATCGACATCTACCTGCGCAACGCGCTCGATCGCCGTTTCCCGATCGGCACGCTGAATGACGAGGCGGTCAATTTTCTGGCCAGCGTCGGTGGTCCGATGCTGGTGCAGATGTCGACGCCACGAACGATCGGCATGTCGTTCAATGTGCCGTTCTGAGCGGGTTGTAGTGATGACCGGCTCAGCGCTCTGTCGGCGGCGTGAGCGTGTACAGGAGTGCTGGAAGAAACGCGAAGGTAGCTAGCAGCACGGCGCCCAGACTAAGCAGAAGCATGGCACCCATGCTGGCCATGCCGCGATCGTGCGATAGCGCCAGCGATCCGAACGCGGTACCGGTCGTCAGCGCCGAAAACAGCACGGCGCGCGCCGAAGCGGATCCGACGAACGCTCGCATACCGGCGCGCCAGTTCATCACGAAGTACACGTTGAACGATACGCCGACGCCGAGCAGCAGCGGCAGCGCGATGATGTTGGCGTAATTGATGGCCATGCCATCCAGTCTCGCCAGCAAGGCGGTCAACAGCGCCGACATTCCCAGCGTCAGCAGCACGATGCCGCTGTCGCGAAACCGGCGCAGTACTGCGAGCAGCACCAGCGCGATCGCCAGCGTCGCCAGTGCAGCTGCCTGCTGGAACGCGCGCATGATGGTATCCGCCGTAGCGATAGTGGTTGCTGCCGGTCCGCCAGCCTGCGGCGCGATCGTCTGCACGGCCTGCACAAAGCGACGAAGACCCGCGGTGTCCTGTGCGGCGGCAGTGGGCGACACCTGGATGCGCGCGTCTCCTCGCGGACTCAGCCAGTCGCGTCGAATCGAGGCTGGCAGGTTTTGCAGGGTGATCTCGTTGGCATTCAATGCATCGCGCAGGCTGACAAGCTGTTCGGGCAGGAAGCGACTGACCGCCTCGTTCATCAGCAGCAGGTGGTTGTCGGACGCATGGCTCAACCGCTGAAGCGCGACATCGATGTCGCGCAACGGCGAATCGACAGGCAGCTCGGGAGTGGCATCGGCGATGGCATCGCGGGTATCGGCGATGGCCGAGCGTAGCGCGGTCGGTGTGACCGGTGTCGGCGCGGCGCGTGGGGTCAAGGATGGCAGGATCAGATCCTGCGCCTGCTCCAGTTGATCGAGCAAGATGGACTGGTCCGGCGGCACAAATGTTGCCGCCGAAATCACGCTGGACACTTCCGGCAGCTTTCGCAGTTGCGCATCGAGCGCGCGTGCCTGGCGTAGGTCCGGCACCATGATGTTGATGTTGAACGGGTTGGTGACCGGGTTGTCGGCCATGCTGCGCAACGTTCGCATGGGCTCGGAATCAGGTGCTTGCGTGTGCAGTGGATTGGCGTCGAACGGGAGGTCCACGGCAGCGACCACACCGCCTATGCCGAGCAGCAGGAACACCGCCAGCACTTCTTTGCGCCGATGCCGCATCAATGCGTCCCAGCGCGCCCCGAACGGCAGCGCCAGTTCACCACCATGGTCGCGCGGTTGGAACAGCCACAGCAGCGCGGGCAGCACGGTGAGCGTGCACAGCAGGGCGAGGCACATGCCGACCCCTGCAATCAGACCGAGCTGTGCGACTCCGACAAAAGCCGTCGGTGCAAAGGCAAGAAAGCCGCAGGCAATGGCGGCGGCGGCCACAGTGATCTGGACCCCCGCGATCGCACCGGTCTGGCGCAACGCGCCAGCCAGTGAAGGTTGCTGTTGCCGTATGTCACGCAGACGCACCGCGAACTGGATCGCGAAGTCGACTGCAAGGCCGACGAACAGCACGGCAAACGCGACGGAGATCAGGTTCAACGTGCCGATAGCCAGCGCCGCAAAGCCGAGCGTAAGCGCCAACCCGATCAGCAGGTTGAGCAGGATCGGCACGATCAGACGCCACGATCGAAGCGCCAGAAACAGCCACAGAGCCAGCAGCGCGAGGCTGACCAGCGTGCTGCCGAGAATACCTTCGGTCAATGCACCGAACTGCACGTCCGACAGTGCGACTGAACCGGTGTAATCGACTCTTGCGCGACCGCTGCGTACTTCGGGCAGGCTGGCGCCGATACGTTCAAGCGCCTGCGTGGCAGCAAGGCCAGGTTGCAGTGCGCCTGCCTGCATCACCGGATGGATCAGTACCAGGCGCATCGGATCGGTTTGCCCGGCGACGTCCGGGCCGAGCAGGGTCTGCCACGACAGCGGCACGGCGTGGCCCACGGCAGCGGCATCCAGCACCTGGCGCAACTGTTCCAGCGCGGGCCTGTAGGTGCTGAGATCTGCGTGTTCGATGCGTACGCCCTCTGCCATCAGCGAGACACCGTGGAGCAGGCCGAGCGCGGATGGCTCGGTGGCGAGTGGCCCCAGCAGCGGTTGCGCGTTCATCAGCGAATCGAGCAGCTTGTCCAGATCCTGCCCCGAAAGCAGCAGTAGGCCGTTGTGCTGGAAGAACGGGTCGGCATCCGGCCGCGTCACGTCGCGAAAATGGGCGTGATCGGTCTGCAGCGCTTTTGCCAGTGCGCCAGCGGCTGCATCGGTTTCTTCAGGGGTGGCGCCGCGCACCACCGCGACCAGTACGTCGTTGAACTGCGGAAATTCGCGGTCCATCGCCAGTTCCTGCTGTCGCCACGGCAGACTGGTGGAAAACAGGTGATCGGTGTCCGAATCGATACCCAGATGGCCGGCCGCGAACCACAGGCAGAGAGCGCCGAGCAGGGTGAAGGCCAGCGTGGTCAGCCACGCGCGCCGCCGGCTGGCATCGACAAGACGTGCGATCCACTCAGTCATGGTGACGCGTCTCCCGACCAGACAGCCGGTCAAAGACGATGGCCATCCCGTTGATGTTCGCCGCCATGGTATCCCGGCGCGCGGCGCGCGCCGGGGATCTCAGGCGCTTGCCTGCTTCATCGTTCCTGCCAGCGGAAATCGTGCGCGGATCGCGTTGCGGATGCTGGGCAGATCAAGCCCGGCCATGGTCAATACTTCCTCGCGGCTGCCATGTTCCAGATAGACGTCTGGAAGGCCGATGTGCAGGATCGGCAGGCTGATGCCGTGGGCTGCCAGGCATTCGGCCACGGCGGAACCGGCGCCGCCGGCGACTGCATTGTCTTCCAGCGTGACGAATCCATCGTGGCTCTTCGCCAGCTCCAGGATCATTGCTTCGTCCAGCGGCTTCACGAAACGCATGTTGACGAGCGACGCGTCGAGTTCTGCGGCGATCGTCGCAGCCGGTGCCAGCATCGCGCCGAAGCTCAGGATCGCCAGGCCATGACCGCGTCGACGCAGTTCGGCCTTGCCGATCGGCAAAGTGTCCAACGCCTTGTGGATGGCGATGCCGGGACCCGTGCCGCGCGGGTAGCGCACCGCGGCTGGGCCGTGATACTGGAAACCCGTGCTCAGCATCATGCGGCATTCGTTTTCGTCTGCCGGCGCCATGATCACCATGTTCGGCAGGCAGCGCAGGAAGGTGAGATCGAAGCTGCCCGAATGGGTGGCACCATCCGGCCCGACCACGCCGGCGCGGTCGATCGCGAACGTGACATCGAGGTTCTGCAGCGCGACGTCGTGAATGGCCTGATCGTAGGCGCGCTGCAGGAACGTCGAGTAGATCGCCACCACGGGCTTGGCGCCTTCGCAGGCCATGCCGGCGGCGAGCGTCACGGCATGCTGCTCGGCGATCGCCACGTCGAAATAGCGCTGCGGATATTCACGGGAGAAACGCACCAGGCCGGAGCCCTCGCGCATGGCCGGGGTGATCCCGAGGAGGCGGTCATCGGCGGCAGCCTGATCGCACAGCCAGTCGCCGAAGATGTCGGTATAGGTCGGCTTGGCCGGTGCGTTCTTCTTGACCAGCCCGGCCTGCGGATCGAACGGGCCGACCGCGTGGTATTCGATCTGCGCCTGTTCGGCCGGTGCGTAGCCTTTGCCCTTGGTCGTGATCACGTGCAGCAATTGCGGGCCCGGCAGGTCCTTCACTGTACGCAGCGCCTGCAGCAGCTGGGGAATATTGTGGCCGTCGATCGGGCCGGTGTAATGGAAACCCAGCTCCTCGAACAACGTGCTGGGCACGAACATGCCCTTGGCGTGCTCCTCCCAGCGCTTGAAGAAACGGCCGAACAACGACTGCTTCGGGATCGCCCGCTTTGCGCGTTCGCGCCACACATTGAGCGTGTGGCTGGCCATCGCGCGGGCCATCATCTTGGTCAGCGCGCCGACGTTCTCGCTGATCGACATGCCGTTGTCGTTGAATACCACCAGCATGTTCGGCTCGACGTCGCCACCGTGATTGAGCGCCTCGAACGCCATGCCGGCGGTCATCGCACCGTCGCCGATCACCGCGACCACCTTGCGATGGTCGTTCTTGCGCTGCGCGGCGATCGCCATGCCCAGCGCGGCCGAAATGGAAGTGGACGAATGGCCGACGCCAAAGGTGTCGTACTCGCTTTCCTCGCGGCGCGGGAACGGCGCCAGGCCGTCCTTCTTCTTGATCGTGGTGATGCGCTCGCGGCGACCGGTGAGGATCTTGTGCGGATAGCACTGGTGGCCGACGTCCCAGACCAGGCGATCGTCCGGTGTGTTGAACACGTGGTGCAGCGCGACGGTGAGTTCCACCACGCCCAGGCCCGCGCCGAAATGGCCGCCGGAGCTGGCGACCGCCTCGATCAGGTACTGGCGCAGCTCGTCGGCAACGGCGGGCAACTCGTCATCGGGGACGCGGCGCAGGTCGGCTGGCGCGTCGATTTTCGCCAGATGGGGATAGCGGGCAAGGTCAATCATTTGCGTATTGTTGGCCCAGCGGCGGGGCGGGGCAAGGGCAAAGCCGGGGCGCGCCCCGGGCATGGGTGTGCCATCGCCCCGTTCAGACAGGCTCTCAGGCGTTGTGCGGCCGGCGATCGCGCGGTAGATGGCTGACCAGGAATTCCATCTGGTCGGCCAGGATATTGCGGTTGGACAGGATCAGGTGCTCGACCCAGCTCGGCCGGTAAGGTACCGCCAGCAGGGGCATGTGGGCTTGCTGCGGCGTGCGGTTGCTCTTTTTCAGGTTGCACACGAGACAGGCGCTTACCACGTTCTCCCACTCGTCCTTGCCGTGTTTGGAGATCGGCAGTACGTGGTCGCGGGTCAGCTCGCCGCGGGTGAAGTGATCGCCGCAGTACAGGCACAGATGGCGGTCACGGGCGAATAGCGCGGTATTGGTCAGCGCGGGCGCCGGATCGATCGCGTGGTCGCGGCAGTGACCGGTGCTGGCAACGATCGGATGCAATTGCAGCAGGCTTTGCGCGCCAAGCACGCGGTTCATGCCGCCATGCACGGTGAGGCAGGGATCGCCCAGCGTCCAGGCCACCGCATCGCGGACATACAGGCAAACCGCTTCCTGCCAGCTGATCCAGTCGAGGATACGGCCGGCGGCGTCCAGCGATAGCACCCGGGTCACATTGAGATCGGCCCGGCTTGGCACTTCCATCAGCATGTAGATCGTCCTTCAGCCTGGGCTTTGAGATCGGTTCGGCAATGCAAGATGCTCGTTTTCGCCAGCATAGAACAATTTCATTGCAATTCGCATGCAAGTGTGGCCCTCACCCCGTCCAAAGGCCCCTGGAGCCCGTTCCGGACCGGTCGCCGACGCCCGGTTGCGCTGATATGATTGGCGATCGACATAGACCCGATCGCCGGGTTTGGGAGGGGGCGCCGGGTGGCGACCCCGGCACGGCGGGGCATGAGGTATTAACGTGGCTGAAGCTATTTTCTACGAGCGTCCGGTGCCGCTCAACCGCACCGAACACAAGGATCTGCGTCTCAAGAGCGTGCCGAACACGAAGTTCGCGATGAGCGCCCATTCGGTGCCGCTGACCGGTGCGGAGTTCTCTGTCGCTGCCCGGGATCTGCCGATCGTGTTCGCCGGCAACACTGCTGCCGATGCGGGTCCGATTGCGTTGCTTGGCCTGCGCCAGGACGAAAACCTCTATGTCGACGCCGACGGTCAGTGGGCGCCGAACACCTATATCCCGGCGTTCGTGCGTCGCTATCCGTTTGTGCTGGCCGAGAAGCCGGATGGCCAGGAAGGCGACGATCTCACGGTGTTTCTCGACGAGCGCTACGAAGGCTTCAATACGGCCGAAGGCGAGCGCCTGTTCAAGGAAGACGGTACCGATACCGACCTGCTGACCAATGCGGTGAAATTCCTCGGCGAATTCCAGCAAAACGTGGCACGCACGCGCTGGTTCATGCAGCAGCTGAACAAGCATGACCTGCTGATGTCGCGCAATGTCCGGCTGCAGAAGCCCGGCCGTGATGGCAGCGAAGCGCGCTCGATCAACCTCAATGGCCTGTTCGTGATCGACGAGGAGAAGGTGCGCAGCCTGGACGAGAAAACCGCCCACGAGTTTGCCCGTGAAGGTGTGTTCGGCTGGATCTACGCCCATCTGATGTCGCTGACCAACCTTGACCGTCTCGGACAGCGGTTGGATGCGCGCGAAGCGGCCGAAGCGGCCGGCAGCGCGACCAGGAACTGATATGACCTGTTGCCAACGCAGCGCCCGATGGCGTTGCGTCGGCATGCCCCGCGCGCAATGCGCGGCTGGCGTATGAAGCGACGCTGCGGTAAACCGATCCGTAGGTTGGGGTGAGCATCGCGAAGCCCAACATAGCCTCGCCGCCATGTTGGGGTTCGCTGCGCTCACCCCAACCTACTTGCTGACTTCAGCCGAGCATCGTTGTGCTAGTTCCTACCGCACCGATTTCGCCAGCCGCAGCAGATCCGGCGCATAGCCGCTGTGCTCGTATAGCGCAAGGGCGCGTTCGTTGCCGGGGAATACCGCCAGCGTCACCAGCTGACAATGATGTTCGCGCGCCCAGTCCTCGGCATGCAGCAGCAACGCCTGGCCGACGCCATTGCCCTCGTGCTGCGGCGACACCGCCAGATCGGAGATGTGGCAGTTGCTGCGTCCGGTGAAGAAGTCCGCGGTGCGTTGAAGGTGGATGAAGCCCACTCTTTCGCCATCCGCATCCTCGGCCACGAACAGGTAGCTGTTCGCGGGCTGATCCTCGAGATGTCGCAGCAGATCTTTGCGGATGCCCTCGATGCATTCGTGCCGGCGTCGCCATGGCGGCAAGGTGAAATCGACGAAGCGGGGTACCAGGGCGAGGATGAAATCGTCATCGTCTTCGGCCAGACGAATCAGCAGGGACGTGTCAGTCATGGGGAGTCGACAGGTGGTGGAGAGTTCCGTTGCCGTTTCTACACCTTGTGCGGTATCGGCGGAAGTACCGGTCGACGTGCCCGGGTTTCGTGCGCATGGGTTACGCGCAACTGGGCCTGCGGTTGCCCCTGGCCGGGTAGGCCGAGGCGTGTATATTTCGGGCGATGTGACAATCCGCTGGCGCGATTTGCCGGCCTGAACCGCCGACCGTGATGCAAGGAATCGTTCGTGCCGACCACCCGCCGCATCCATATCCAGCCTGCCGTCGACGGCATCCTCGCGCAAGGCATGCGTGACATCCAGAGCGAGCTGAAGCTGCCCCTGGCGTTCCCGCCGGAGGTTGAAGCCGCCGCGGGGCAGGCCGCTGCGCAGCCACGATTGCCGGCGCTGGATCGCACCGACATTCCGCTGGTCACGATCGACCCGCCTGAGTCGATGGATCTGGATCAGGCGATGTACGTCGAGCGTACCGACGGCGGCTACCGCGTGTACTACGCGATTGCCGATGTTACTGCGTTCGTGACAGCCGGCGATCCGATCGATCTCGAAGCGAACCGGCGCGGCGAAACGCTGTACGGCGCGGATGCGAAAATCCCGCTGCACCCCAAGGTACTGTCCGAGGGCGCGACCTCGTTGCTACCCGGGCAGTTGCGGCCTGCGTTGCTGTGGACGATCGAGCTGGACAACCACGGTGGAATCTCCAGCATCGACGTCCGACGCGCACGGGTCACCAGCCGCGCCAAGCTCGACTATGCCGGCGTGCAACAGCGTATCGACGCCGGCACCGCCGACCCCATGTGGGCCGTGTTGCGCGCAATCGGCGAATGCCGCAAGCAATGTGAGCAGACGCGCGGTGGCATCAGCCTGCCGCTGCCCGAGCAGGAAATCAGTGTCGACGGCAGCCGCTGGATGCTGTCGTTTCGTGCGCGTCTGCCGGTCGAGGACTGGAACGAGCAGATTTCGCTGCTGACCGGCATGGCCGCCGCGCAGCTGATGGTGCAGGCGAAGGTCGGCTTGTTGCGCACCCTGCCCGAACCCGAGCCGCAGTCGATCCAGCGGCTGCGCATCACGGCGAAGGCGCTAGGCATCGTCTGGGCAGACGAAGAAAGCTATCCCGACTTCATCCGCTCACTCGATCCTTCAAAAGACACTCACGTCGCGATGCTGACCGCCTGCACCACGGTCCTGCGTGGCGCCGGCTATGCCGCGTTCAACGGTGCGTTGCCCGCGCAGCCGATGCAATGGGCGCTGGCCGCGGAATACACCCACGCCACCGCGCCACTGCGCCGACTGGTTGACCGCTACACCGGTGAAGTCTGCGTAGCACTCTGCGCGAAGCAGCCCGTGCCGGCCTGGGTACTCGCCGCACTACCAAGCCTTCCCGCCACCATGCAGGCCTCCGGCCACCGCGCACGTCAGTACCAGCGCGCCGTACTTGACCTCGCCGAAGCCGAAGTGCTGGCACCGCGCGTCGGCGAGTCTTTCGCCGGTGCGGTCGTCGAAGTAACGTCCAACGACCCCCGAAAAGGCGTCGTCATCGTGCGTGATCCAGCGATCGAAGCCAGCATTTCCAGTACGTCGCCCTTGTCATTGGGTGCTGACGTCAAAGTCAGGTTGGTCGAGGCGGATCCGGTCAAGCGCGTCACGCGCTTTGAGCTGGCTGGATAGCGCAAAGACCAAGTTGGCTCAGGCTCTACGCCCACGGTAGTGACGGCGCGGACCGTCACCGCATGGGGGTGATTTCAGACGATTCTGATGTTCTTGGCCTGATCAAAAACTCACTCTTCCCTGCATCTGGTTTTTGCACACAAAGGGCAGAGGACATGAGAACTGATCGCATTGAGTACCGCATCAGCGGCGGTCCTCCGAATGGCTGGATGATCTTTCGGCAGGATATGCAGATAGGCATCCGTCGCTCCATTTTTGACGCCGTAAGTTTCGCAACGCATCTCGCCGAGCGCGAAGCAGTGCTGGGCGTGGCTTTGACCAAGGTCGCCGTGGACGCACCGCTGGCGCGCATGCATTTTGCGTGAGCATCGCTAGCGCAGCGCCGTCAGATCGATGGAGCAGATGGCTCTTGGCGCCATCCCGTTGATGTGATTTTTCGCACGAAGCGGTCCACTGGGCCAGACGCCGAAGTGGCGATACCTCGGCCAAGGCAGACCACGGATGTCGCGACCCTGCAGCCGTTGGCAAGCATGTTGCTTAGCTGCTGGTATGAATGACGAAGCCTACGACATCTCCCATCTGCTTGAGTCCGAGCCGGTCAAAGCCGACGTACCGGAACTGCGGATCGTGAGAACGCCTCCTCCTGCGGCGCCCGCTCGATCGGTTGTGGTCTCGCCGCAGGAAGCCATGGCACAGGAACTCCTGAAGGCCGCCGAAGCCCACGAAGAAATGATCCGGCAGTACCTGCGGATCAGTGGGGACTCGGTTGAGGACCCCTTCTGGCAGTGAAGCGCTGACGGCGACAGAACGCCGTCACTCTTGAGCCATAGGTGACCAACTTCGGCACATCTTCCCTCTGCAAGATCTGGAGCCAGCGCCCTTGCTCTCAAGGCACACGAGGCCATGAGGTCCCCGCACTTTGCCCGTCATTCCTGCGAAGGCAGGAACCCAGCGCCCTTGCTCTCGAGGGACGTGAGGCTACTGGTTTCCTGCCTTCGCAGGAATGACGGGCCGGCTACCTGGTTGGTTACTCGAGGAACTCTTCAGAGCTGTTGAGGTTGAGCGATCAGGAAATTGCCGGCAACGTATCCACGCCGGCTTCGATAGCAGCTTTGTGCATCAGGCAACGCGGCAGGATGCGCGCGAAGTAGAAGTGGGCGGTGTCGCGCTTGGCCTGCTTGAACGCGGCGGATTGGGTGCTGGCTTCGGCGGCGGCAACGCTGCGGGCCCACAGGTAGGCGAGGGTGACGTAGCCGGAGTAATACAAATAGTCGGTGGCGGCGGCGCCGAGTTCTTCCGGGTTGGCCTGCACGCGTTGGGCGAGTTGCAGGGTGAGGTCGCCCCACTGTTTCGTGGCGATCGCGAGCGGGCCGATCAAGGTGCGCAGCGCGGCGTCGGCACTGTGCTGCTGGCAGAACCCGCTGATTTCCTCGAGGAAGTGTTTGAAGCCCACTCCCTGCAGCTGGAGAATCTTGCGGCCCAGCAGGTCGGCGGCCTGGATGCCGGTGGTGCCTTCGTACAGCGTGATGATGCGGGCGTCGCGGACAAACTGCTCGACGCCATTCTCGGCAATGTAGCCGTGACCACCATAGATCTGCAGCGCTTCCTTGGTGCACTCCTGCGCCAGTTCGGTAACCACGCCCTTGGCGATGGGAATCAGGAACGCGACCAACTCACCGGCTTTCTTGCGCGTGGCTTCGTCGCCGGCGCGCGATTCGATATCGGTCTGCAGTGCGGTGTACAGCACCAGTGCGCGTGATCCTTCGACGAACGCGCGCTGGGTCAGCAGCATGCGACGAACGTCCGGCTGCACCAGCAGGTTGTCGGCGGACTTGTCCGGGAACTTCGCGCCGGACAGCGAGCGCGACTGCAGTCGTTCGCGTGCGTAGTTGAGGCTGTTCTGCAGCGCGCGCTCGGCCAGCGCCAGGCCCTGCACGCCGACCGACAGCCGCGCGGCATTCATCATGGTAAACATCGCGGCCAGGCCCTTGTTCGGCTGGCCCAGCAGGAAGCCTTCGGCGCCGTCGAAGTTCATCACGCAGGTCGCCGAGCCGCGGATGCCCATCTTGTGCTCGATCGCACCGGCCGCGACGCTGTTGCGCGCACCCACTGAACCATCGTCATTGACCTTGAACTTCGGCACGATGAACAACGAGATGCCGCGGCTGCCAGCGGGTGCGTCGGGCAGGCGCGCCAGCACCAGGTGCACGATATTTTCAGTGAGGTCGTGTTCACCGGCGCTGATGAAGATCTTGGTGCCGGTGATCTTGTAGGTGTTGTTTTCACCGGGTTCGGCGCGCGTCTTCAGCAGGCCCAGGTCGGAACCGGCCTGCGGCTCGGTCAGGCACATGGTGCCGGTCCAGCGGCCTTCGATGATCGGTTTCATGAAGCGCTCGCGGTGCCACTCCTCGCCGTGGATTTCCAGCGCATGGCAAGCGCCCTCGGACAGCAGCGGATACAGGCTCCATGCCAGGTTGCCGGACTGGAAGATCTCGGTGGTGGCGATACCCAGCACGCCAGGAAGTGCCTGGCCGCTGTATTTCTCGGGATTCGTCAGGCCGGTCCAGCCGCCTTCGGCAAACTGGCGGAATACCTCCTTGAAGCCCTTCGGCGTGGTCACCGTCTGGCTGGCCTTGTCGTAGTGGCAGCCTTCCTCGTCGCCGGGCCCGTTGGTCGGCGCCAGCAGCTGTTCGCTCAGGCGGCCGGCTTCTTCCAGCACGGCATCGAGCAGGTCGCGACTGTGGGCTTCGCCACCGGGCAGGGCGGTCAGGGTTTTTTCGGCGCCCAGCACGTCAAACAGGGCAAAGCGCAGATCGTCGAGGGGAGCCTTGTAAGCAGTCATGATGGTTCCTGGGGTCCGTAGGGGCGATGTTCGTAGGGGCGTTGGTTGTAAGAGTGTCGTTGCAGGTGTCAGCGGTAGGTGTTCGCAATACCGGGCACCGGCGATAGCCAGTCGTTGCCACTGAAGTTGAAGTCGCGCGTCTGTTTTTCCTGCTCCGGTTTGGCGTTGGTGCTGCCGCTGACGCGATAGGCCAGCGAACCGGCGCTGCCCTTGCTCGCGATGGCCTGTAGCGCCTGCGTCATCGCCGTCGTGGGCAGTACATCGAGCTGGATTACGTCGCCGACCAGCGCGGGGACGTCGAGCTCAAAGGTTCCGTGCAGGCGGATCGGCATCAGCGTGGCTATCTGCAGCTGGCCTTCGAGTGAATTGAAATCCATCTCGCCATAGCTGTTGTTCTGGATGCGCACGGTCAGTTGCCAGTGGCCATTTGGCAACACCTGCAGTTGCTGGACGGTCACGGTCGGGGGGAACACGCTCTTTTTCGGTGGCCCGCAGGCGACCAGGCCAACGGCCAGCAGCACCAGCAGGAAACTTCGCAGCAGTCGTTTCATTGCTACACCTCAAACGATTGTTTGAATCTTAGCCCAGCCGGTAGGACAAAGTCAGCGGCTGTTCCCATTGCGAGGTGCAGCGGGCATCATCGCGGGTCTTCCTTACCCAGCAGATTCCTTCATGACCCGTCGCATCACCGCTCGCCGCTCGCCGATCCATGGCAATGGCGTTTTCGCCACTTCTGCCATCGCCAAGGGCGAGGAAATCATCGAGTACAAGGGCAAGCTGCTGACCCATGCTGAGGCCGACGATCTTTATGGCGACGGCGGTGAAACTGGCCATACGTTCCTGTTCACGCTCAACGAGCAGTACATCATCGACGCCAACCAGCAGGGCAACACAACCCGCTGGATCAACCATAGTTGCGCGCCGAACTGCCGCGCGGTGGTCGAGGAGAGCGCCAGTGGCGATCCGCGCCGCGACAAGGTGCTGATCGAGGCGATCCGCAACATCAAGCCCGGCGAAGAACTCACCTACGACTACGGCATCGTGCTCGAGGTTCCTCACACGGCGCGTCTGAAGAAATTGTGGGCGTGCCGCTGCGGCTCGCCGAAATGCATAGGGACCATGCTCAAGCCCAAGCGCTGAACTCGCACTTTTCCGGAGCGGGGCTCCCTTTTGCTCGTCATTCCGGCGAAGGCCGGAACCCAGCGCCCCTAGCTCTGCAGGAACCTGAGGGGCCTGGATCCTTGCCTTCGCCGGAATGACGAGTTGGTTGACGGATTTCTCTTGGTTTCTCGAAGCCGCTCCCAATGGGTTTTCACGAACGCGCACAAGTCGGTCACGGTGGTTGGCCGCCGGCCCTAGAGAGTTTTCAGCACGCACTCAGACATCGGTATCCGGTGTGTAATCGATGGCAACGACTTCGATGACCAGGTCGCCGGCCGGGCGCTTCCAGCTCACCTCATCGCCGACATGGGCGCCAAGCAGCGCCTGCGCCAGCGGCGAGAGGTAGCTGACCCGATGCTGTTCGGCATCGGCTTCGTCCTCGCCGACGATGCCGTAGCGCTGCTCGCCTTCGGCACTGTCCACGGTCACGCTGGCACCAAACGCGACGCGATCTTCGGGTTGTGACAGCAGATCGACCTCGATCGCGCTGTTCACGCGGGCGGTCAGCCAGCGCAGGTCGCGCTCCAGCGTAGCCAGTTCGTTCTGCTGCGCCATCGTATCGGTGGAGTTGATCAATGCATCACGCCGCGCCTGCGCGGCGGCCAATCGCGCGTGCAGTTGCTCGAGGCCACGCGGGGTGACGTAGTTCGGGTGGTCGCTTAGCGGCAGGTCGGGCAATGCCGGTGCGGCGTCATCCGATTCCTTGACGAAGGCTCGGCTCATCGGGATTCTCCTGCGCACGCTGGAATCGGCGCATCTTCTTATGGCTGAGATGGTGGTGTTGACGCCGCGCATCAAGCGCGGTGTCGCGTTCGGGCAGGCTGTGACTAGCGCGGCTACACCGGCTGCCCGATCATGGCGAGCGCGCCTGCGTGGGGCGCAGCAACCCTCTCGCGTCAATCCTCCTCGGCATGCGGCTTCCATGCTTCGCTGAGTTGTTTCTGCACCGTCGATGGCACGGTCTCGTAGTGGCTCAGGTCAAGGCTGTAACGGCCGCGGCCACCCGTCATCGATTTCAACTCGGTGGGGTAATCGATCAGTTCGGCCAGCGGCGCCTGCGCCTTGATCACCAGCTCGCCACCACGTTGGGCATCGGTACCCATGATGCGCGCGCGTTTGCCGGCGAGACCGCCGGTGACGTCGCCGACGTTGTGCTCGGGGATCGCCACTTCGACGTTCACGATCGGCTCCAGTACCACCGGACGAGCCTTGCTGATGGCGTCGAGAAACGCCTTCTTGCCGGCGCTGATGAACGCGACTTCCTTGGAGTCGACCGGATGGTATTTGCCGTCGTAGACGGTCACCCGCAGATCCTGCAGCGGATAGCCGGCGATAGCGCCGTGCTCCATCGCCTGGCGCACGCCTTTCTCGATCGCCGGCAGGAACTGGCCGGGAATCACGCCGCCCTTCACCGCATCGACAAACTCGAAACCGCCACCGCGATCGAGCGGTTCCACCCGCAGGAACACCTCGCCGAACTGGCCGGCGCCACCGGTCTGTTTCTTGCGCCGGTGATGACCTTCGGCGTGGCCGGCGATGGTCTCGCGATACGCAATGCGTGGCGGATGAGTGACCACCTCGACGCCGTAGCGCTCGCGCATGCGTTCCAGCATCACTTTCAGATGCAGGTCGGAGAGGCCGCGCACCACCGTTTCGTTGAGCTCCTTGTGATGCTCGACGCGAAAGCATGGATCTTCCTCGGCCAGTCGCGACAGGGCGTTGGAGAGTTTCTGCTCCTGTCCCTTGTGCTTGGGCACCAGCGCGAGGCCGAACATCGGTGAGGGAAATGCGAGCGGCGCAAGCGTGATGCGATCTTCGTCGTGCGAGTCATGCAGCACCGCATCGAAATGGATGTCCTCGATCTTCGCCACGGCGGCGATGTCGCCGGGAATCGCCGCCTCGATCTCCACGTGCGTCTTTCCCTGCAAGCGGAACAGATGACCGACCTTGAACGGTTTGCGGCCGTCGTCGATCAGCAGCTGACTGTCGCGACGGATCGTGCCCTGCCAAACGCGGAACACGCCGAGCTTGCCGACAAACGGATCGTTGATGATCTTGAACACGTCGGCGATCACGTGAGTCGCCGGATTGGCGCCGACCACCAGCGCTTCACCATCGCCGCGTACGAACGGCGGCGGGTTGCCCTCGGCCGGATTCGGCAGCAGCCGCGCGGCGACATCCAGCAACTCGTGCACGCCGGCTCCCGTGCGCGCGCTGACAAAGCAGATCGGTACCAGGTGCCCTTCGCGCAGGCATTGCTCGAATGCATCGTGCAATTGCTGTGGCGTGAGCGCGCCTTCGCCGGCATCGAGGTAGTCGCCCATCATCGTTTCGTTGATCTCGACGACCTGATCGAGAATGCGCTGATGCGCTTCGGCCAGTGAAGAGAAATCGGTGGCGCCCTCGCTGTGGAAGAAGCAATCCAGCACGCGTTTGCCGTGGCCTGCGGGCAGGTTTACCGGCAGGCACTCGTTGCCGAATTCTTCGCGCAGCGCATCGACCAGCGCGGCCAGGTCCGCGCCGTCGAAATCGATCTTGTTGATCACCAGCACGCGCGCCAACCCGCGCTGCTGCGCATGCGCCATCATGCGGCGGGTGCCATGCTCGATGCCGTTGATCGCATTGACGACCACCGCCACGGTTTCCACCGCAGCGAGCGCAGACAGCGTAGCGCCGCGGAAATCGGCGTAGCCGGCAGTGTCGATAAGGTTGATGTGACAGCCCGCATGGTCGATATGCGTGACGCAGCTGTCGATGGAATGGACACGCGCCTTTTCCTGGCTGTCAGTGTCCGAAACGGTACTGCCGCGCTCTACCGTACCCGGCGCCTGGATCACGCCTCCGGCCAGTAGCAGGGCTTCGAACAGCGTGGTCTTGCCCACGCCGGCGTGGCCGGCGAGCGCGATATTGCGGATGCTTTCCGTGGTGTACGACACGATGCGACCCTCCCAATGCAGGGCACGGCCTCGTGGCATGAACGGCGCCGCATGAGGCCGCACGTTGGCGGCTGACGATGGCGGGCCGTCATGGTCGTCCTTCGTGTGTACGGGGCGCCCCTGGTACAGGGCGGCCCTGGTACAGGTCGAAAGCGGTCATGGCGGAGCGGCGCCAGGCGCCGCCCGCCTAGACTTGAGCGAATGGCGGATGCGGTCAAGCTGCAGTGCGGGGAACCGCGGCCGTGCCCTCGTGGTCAGCATGGGGCGCGGGAATCCCCAGCGAGCCTGTCGGGCCGGCTCCCCGGCCAGTCTTCCTGGGTTCAAGCACGCCAAGGCATCCTGCCCGCGGCTACCGCAACCATCGAGGCATCGTCATCGTTCATCCGCCGCAGGTCGAACATCACCGTTGGACACCGCAGGGTTACGATCATCCGAATCAAGGATTGACGCCGCTGGACGGACCGACCTTGGCGGTGCTGCGGCAACTGCGTTGGCGCAAATCGCCGCCAGACCGTCGGCAGCTGTGGCTGGCGCTGGTGGCGGCAGCGCTGCTGCATGTGCTGTTCGTGTGGGTGACTTGGCAGGAAATGCGCCCGCCGCCGTCACCGCCGGTCGCGCATGTACAACGCAACGAGGTGCTGCAGATACGCTTCATCGCGCGAGCGGTGCCGGCCGCCGTCGAGCCGCCTCCGCCTCCCGCGCTGCCGGCGCCTCCGCCGCCGCCACGCGTGGTATTGAAGCGCGTGGAGCCGGTGTCGAAGGATGCCATGACCGTGCAACTGCCGGCGGCTCCGTCATCCACTGCACCGCCTCCGCAACTGTTCGACAAGAACGGCCTGCCGCTGCTGCCGACCACGGCGAGCAGTGCGCCTGCAGCGTCCACACCGGGTTACGTGCAGGGTGCGCCGAAAGGCGATACGCAGATCATGCAGAACAAGGATGTCGTCAAATACCAGGGCACCCGTTTCAATGGCGACTGGGGTGGCGGCAACGTAGTGGACCGTGCGCTGCAGAAAGCGGTGGACAAGACCACGGTGACACATACGTTCACCCTGCCGAAGGGTGTGCACATCCATTGCGGCATTTCACTGGCGATGCTGGCGGGTGGTTGCGGCGGCGATCCGCCGGCGCCGCCTTCGGCGAAGGACGGTGACGAGCGTTTGAACATGGCTCCGGCGCAGTCGCTGGCACCCGATCCGCAAGCGACGAAACCACCCAGCGTGGAAGCCTGCATCGCGATGTATCGCGCCGGCAAACCGCTGGCCAATGGTTGCCCGGTCGATACGCCGATTCGCGCGGTCGATGCCGAGATGCGCGATCGTGCCGCGGGTGCCGCCAGTCATCCCTGAGTGTCATTCGCAACATACGTGGGGCCCATTACACTGGCAACATGCCCCATCCGCCCTCGGACCGATCTCCCGCCAACCGCTCATCGAGCGAGCAACCGTGGTTTGTCATGAACTTGCCCCAGGCGGGGACAGCCACAGAGTTCGTCTATCGACGTCGCCTCCGCGAACGGCCGCGCGAGCGCGGACTGCGCGTGGCCGCTGCCGTTGGTTCGTTGCTGGTGCATCTGTTCTTCCTGTTCGCGTTCGTGCTCGGTCCGGCCTATCAGGTGGTGCCGCTGCCCGCGCCGAAGGGACGGTTTCTGCAAGTGCGCCTGATCGAAGCCCCCAAGCCACAGCCGCCACCGCCGCCGCGCGGCACGCCGCCGAAAGAGTTGGGACCGCGGCATCAGGGCCATGCCGGCCAGGTGGCATCCGTCAATGCGAGCACGGCCAGCATGCCGACGTCGCCGATGGCACAGCCGATAACACCTCCCGCAGAGGCGCTGCCCGCGGTCACGCTGGCGGCCCAACCCGTCACGCCGAAGCCCAAGCCAGTCGCCGCTCCCAAGCCGCCGGCCAGCGTGCCGCGGCCCGCGCCAACGAAGCAGTTGCAGCCGATTCCACTGGCCGGTGAGCCACCTGCGGTGACGGTAACTGCGCCATCGCTGCAGCCGCCGGTACCGCCGAAATTCCAGCCTGAACCGGTACGCAAGCCGCAACTCGAAGGCACTCGCCCATTGCCACCGACGCCCTCGTTGACGATGCCGGAGTTGCCCCCGCAGACGCCGCCCACGATCAATCCATCGAGCATCGTGTTGAATGAGCTCGTACCGAAATCCAATGCGCCAGCCAGCGTGGCGCCGGCTCGTCCGGAGATTGCCGCCGCACCCCCGGCGCCCGAATTGCAGCCGATCCCGTTGCCGGCGCAGCCATCACCGGCCGTGAACCTGCAAACTCAACTGACCCCACCCACGCCAAGCGTGCCGCGTGAGTTGCCGCAGATACAGGCGCCGGCGATCCAGGTTGCCGAAGTACCACCGGCCGAAGTACAGCCGGCTCAAACACCGCCCGCCGAAAAACCACTCGAAGCGGTACCGCTGGCTCCTGCCGAGGTACCGAAAGTGCAGTTGCAAGCGCCGTCAGTGAAGGTCTCCATCGCGGACAAGCTGACGCCGCCAGCCATCCAGCCGACCGTGGCGCGGCCAGAACTCAGCACACCGCAAGCGGTCGCGACAGCCACCGCGCCGACCACTGAACCGGCAAACACGAGCAAGCCAGCCGAATCATCCGCGGCTACTGCCCAGTCGCCAGCGACCGCGGCCAACCCGGGCGAGGCGAATGCCCAGCGCGACGTCAGCACGGCACCCAACGCCACACCCCAGGGCAGCGAAAGCGCTACGCCAGGCGAGCCGAACGGTGTGGCTGGCGCGCCGGAAATCGTCGGCAACCAGGCTGGCCTGCAGCCGACGGCCGGGCAGGGCAACACTCAGGGCGCCGGCGAAAAGGCGCCGGGTGCGGGCCTGCCCGGTGGCAACCAGGCGGGCGCCGCTCAAGGAGAAAAGCAGGGCACGCCGGGCAACTACATCCAGCTGAAGCCGCATGGCGATACCGAAATCATGAATCACGGCACGCCGAACATCGGCTACCAGCCAACCCGCTTTGAACAGGACTGGACGCCCGAAGGCGAGAGTTCGATCGACACGGCATTGCGCCACGCCGTGGAAAAAACCACCCTCGCACACACGTTCCACTTGCCACGCGGCATCCGCATCGAATGCAAACTGATACCGCTGATGCCGATCGCGTTGTTCGGTTGTGGCAATCCCGATCCGCCGCCCGCGCCACTGGCCAGCAAGATCTACAACCGCCTGAACCTGCCGCCCGCCAACCCGCTGGTGCCACCGGCGCCGGCGTCCAGCAGTACGGCGCCCGTCGTGGTGGCGGTCAAGCTCGACAATAGCGTGCAGTGCGCCGACGCCCGCGTCAGCGGTGGCCCGATACCGCCGGGTTGCGAGGGCACGTCGCCGATCACCCCCGCGCACAGGCCTGCCTCTTCATCCAGTTCGTGGGTGCCTGCGAGCGATCAGTTCCACTAGTGCGGATGGCGATCGTGGGGCCAGCTCGACGAGACAATTCGTTCTGTGGGTGGCTGTACAATCATCAGGCGGGATGAGCAAAAACCTACCCGGTGCAGGTGCGTCAAGAATGCAAAACCAACGGAAAGAAATCAGCATGAAACGAACCATCGGCTGCGTCATCTTCATCGCGCTACTGTCGGGCTGCACCAGCGCAGGATCGTTACGCAATTCCGCACCCACCGCTGTCTATGCGGGAGACGCCACGGCGGAGGACGTCCTGTCCTGCATATCCAACGCCTGGTCGGCGAAGCAACTTCCGATGTCCACCGACTACGTGTTCGGCGGAACCAGCATCCAGCTTCAGGAAAAGACGGGCGGTCCCATCGTTGCGCTGGTGGACGTCACGCCATCCGGGGCACATACGCTCGCCAAGTACTATTCGCGATTCACCTACGACGACACCTGGTATTTCACGCAGGTCAAGAACTGCATGGATAAATAGCAATGGTGTTGAGTGAGACGACCGATCCAGATGCAGTCGATCGTCCGATCCAGAACAGAGCCCGCCGCAGTGCGGGCTTTTTCATGCGAATTTCCAGGACCGTAACGCAATAATTTGCGATCTTGGTGTATACGATAGGGATGACAGGGAAAGTCATCAGGTCATTCAAGTTGTGTCAGCGAGGTATTTCGCTGATCGAAGTGCTCGTCGCGGCGCTGATCTTCAGCGTGGGCCTGATCGGCTTGGCAGGCCTGATGGTGATGGCCATGCGATCCGAGCATGCTGCCTACCAGCGTACTCAGGTGACGTTCCTCGCCGATGGCATGGCCGATCGCATGCGGGCGAATCCACTGGGCGTGTGGCGCGGCAGCTACAACGGCAAAGACTACCCGGTGCCGGGCAGTACCAACTGTGAGCGGGCGGCCTGCACTCCAGCGAGTCTGGCCACACGCGACCGGCAAGTCTGGAGCAACCTGCTGACCGTGTTTCTGCCGGATCCCGAGGCCACCATCAACTGCACGACCGCCGCCAGCTTTACTCCCACCACGGACCATCTCAATCGGCGGCCACCTTATGGCGGCCACTGCGCGATGACGATCAGCTGGAGCGGGCACAACGCGGGCGACACGACCCATAGCGAGACCGCGAGACAGACCTTCGCCTGGGAGTTCCAGCCATGACGTGTCGTCTTGTCACGCGCCGGCCGTCTGGCCTCACTCTGGTCGAGTTGATGGTCGCGATGGTGCTGGGCTCGCTGGTCACGACCGGCATCGTCACGGTGTTCCTCTCCACTTCCAGCAACAACCGGCTGCAGACGCAACTGGCGAACCTGCAGGAAGAAGGACGCTTCGCGATCACCCGGATCAGTGCGGATCTGCGCATGGCCAATGGCTACTACTGCAGCAATTCCGGTGGCGTGGCGGACAACAGTGGCAGCAATGGCATGTACATGGACGGCTTGCGGGTGCCGAAGGTGTATGCCAAAGGCTTGATTGACGCGCTGTCGGATGTCACGACGGGCTGGGGCAAGACGTCCTATCCGGCAGCTCCCACAGCGCCTTATTACCTGCCGGCATTCCTGTCCATGCGCGGGTACGAATGCGGCAAGAAAATGTGCATGCCCGACGCGCCAGCAGCGTTGCCTGCGGCAGGGACCGGTTTCGGCGCGCGGGTCATTGGAGCCAGCGCACTGACCGTGCGCTATGTGGATTCATCTCGTGGTTGGGCGATCGGTGGCGTCAATAGCACCATCAGTACAGATGCCACGGGCAAGCTGCAGAGCGTCACGATAAAGCCGGGAGCCGGTGAGCCTGATATATCGGACTTCGGCAAAGGCGATCTGGTGATGCTCGCCGATTGCTCAAACACCCAGATCTTTGCTGTTGATCCGCGGTCATCCGGCCGCTTCGCCGTATCTGCAAATGGAAACTTTGCCGATACCGCGCTGATCAATCCGAAGTCGCAGTCTGCGCCACGGCTGTTCGACCTGAATACCGATCTGCTCAATGTCACCTACTACCTGCAGGTGATTGACAACGGCAGCGGTCAGAAGACCGGTGCGCTGATGCGGCGCCTCAATGGCAAAGCCGATGAAGTCGTGCGCGGTGTGGAACGTCTGGATTTTCTGTATGGCGTGGAAGACCGGAACGGCAATACGCGTTTCCTGCATGCACCGGATGTGGATACCCGTGCCGGCGGCAGCATCGACTGCCCAACCTCGGTGCCGAATGCCGACGGCACGGCGTCGCCGCTGAATGCATACGGTTGCCTTTGGCGTGCGATCAAGAGCATCGAGATGCACATCCTGATGGATGGCCAGACGCCGCTATACACGCTTTCCCGCAGCGAAATGAACTACGTCTACGTCGCCGACGGGAACACCGTGCCTACCGCGCCGGACGATGCCAGACGCGCAATCAGGCCCAGCGAACAGGGCTTTGCCAATCCGATGTTGCGACGTGAATTCAGCGCGCTGATATCGCTGCGCAATTACAACCCATGAAACCCATGAAACCCATGGTGATGGGAAGAGTGCCGATGGAAGGTCGCGGCGACGCATTCGCGCAGTCGCTGATTTCAACGTGAAAGGAGTCGAGCATGTCCAGGCATTGTCGGTTATGCCATACGCGGAATCAGGTATCAGCCCAGCGCGGCGCAGTGCTGCTGGTAGCGCTGATCTTCCTGTTGTTGCTCACCATGCTGGCGCTCAGTGCTGCGGGGCGCTCGTTGCTGCAGGAGCGCATGGTCGGTGGTCTGCGCAATGCGCAGTTGGCCGAGATGGGTGCCGAGGCGGCCTTGCGTGGCGCGGAGTGGAAGCTATGGAGCCTTCCGGCGCGCGGACTGCGTATGGATTGTCCTGGTGATCTGCTGGGCAGCTGCTACAGCTTCGACCCGGTCACGCCCAACAGCGCGGCCAACCGTTTCCGCACGAGTCCAAGCTGGCCCGCGAATACGGATTTGAGCGCGTCCACCGAATACAAGGGCGACGGAGCGGGTGCCATCGACTACACCACGTCGCGCGGCAGCACGCTGGCGGGGGAGTCGCAGCAGATCGCCAGGCTGGCGAAGAACCCGCGCTACATCATCGAGCGACTCGGCCAGGAGACCCCGCCCGGTGTCGGCAGCCAGGTCGAAGGTGGTGTCACTGCTGCTTATGGCAGCAGCTCCACGCCATCCACCTCGTTGAGGCTCTGGCGGGTGACAGCGCGCTCCACCGGCGGCAACGCCGGCACCATGCGGGTCGTGGAAAGCACTTACGCCGCTCCGGGAAACAACTGAGATGCGCGACCACCGGATCATGCGCAGAGCAGCGGCGAAACGTGGACGATGGACCTGTGGTCTCGGTGGACTGGCGATCAGCCTTTTTCTTGATTTGCCGGCCATCTCAGCGGCCGGCACCGTGGACCTCAGCGCCAGGCCACCGGAGGTCACCACTGCGGTGGCTCCAAACCTGGTGCTGACGTTTGACGATTCCGGCTCGATGAACTGGCATCACTCGCCGGATCAGCGGCCGTATGGCGGCGTGGGCTGGAATACGGCGAACGATGCTGACCAGAGTGCGGCGGCAAATATCGCCTATCGCACGCAGGCCGGCCCCTATCTTTGTGCCGGCGTGATCACGCCGGGCGTTACCGATCCGGCCGATCCACGCTCATGGAGCATGAACGGCGTCTACTTCAATCCGGACAACAGCTATGCCCCGCCGTCGAAGGCGGATGGCCTCTCCACGATGCCGAACTCGAACTACACGGCAGCCTGGGACAACGGCATCCAGATCAATCGACCCGTCAGCCCGGTGGCTGTGCAGACCTCGGGAAGCAACCAGAACGTACGCGACCTGCGCAGTGTCTCTTTTTGTGGAAATCCCGGTGCGGGCTTTTACAAGTACACCGGCACCAGGGCCAGCCTGCCGCTCGATGCGAAAGGCCAGTTCAATGCAACGGCCATGGCTGTTCTTTACACGAGCTGCAACTGGACATGGGTGCCGCTGAGTTCGGCCGCGGACCAGCAGAAATTCGCGAACTGGTATTCGTACTACCGCACTCGCACGATGGCCGCGGTAACGTCGATCGCACGTGCCTATGCGCCCTTCGACAGGAAAGTGCGCGTCGCCTGGCAGAGCATCAATGCCGGCAACCTGGGCAACGGCACGGCGATCTACAAGTTCGTGGATGGCCCAGCGACCCACGACGTGCGCACCCGGTTCTACAACTGGCTGTTCGCCATAACGGCCAGTGGTGGCACACCCAATCGGTCGGCCGCGCAGAGGGTAGGCACGTACTTCAGCCATCGCACTGGCGCGGTGGACGAAAACCCCTACTGGGATCGCGATGCCGGCAAGGAGCTGGTCTGTCGACAGAACTTCCATATCCAGATGACCGATGGCATGTGGAATAGCGACGATCCGTCGTCGTCGGGCGGCAACGACACGACGAACATTTCGACGTTGCCGGACGGCCGTTCGTTTTCAACATCGGATCGGGAAAGCGCGGTGATCTGGAACGAGTCCGACAACTCGGTAGTGACGATGGCGGATCTGGCGTTCACCTACTGGTCGCGCGACTTGCAGGCCGGCGTGACCGGCACCAGCGTGTTCGCCACGCAGGCCAATCGCCGCAAGGTTGTGCCGACTATCACCGATACCTCGACTCATCTGTTCAACACTCCGCTGGCGGCCAACAGCGATCCGCGAGACAACCGGGAAATCTACTGGAACCCGGCGAACGACCCTGCGAGCTGGCCGCATCTGCTGCAGTACATGATCGGCTTCGGCGCGTCGGGCTCGCTGGCCAACAACGACACCACTTACGCGAGCCTGCGCAACGGCGACACGAAATGGCCAGCGCCGGTAGTGACTCCGGACGACGGCAGGAAGATCGACGACATGTGGCATGCCGCGCTGAACAGCCGTGGCCAGTTCTTCGCCGCCAGCAGCCCGAGCGCCCTGTTCGCCGCACTGACCAGGATTATCAACGGCATCGCGGCACGCAACACCACGGCCGCGGCTGGCAGCTTGAGTTCGACGGTGCTGGGCCCGGCAGCAACGGTCTACAAGGCCAGCTACGACACGAGCGACTGGTCCGGCACGATCACCGCGAACCGGGTGAGCGAGGATGGCAGCACGGCCGCCGCCGCGCTATGGAACGGTCGCGACCTGCTGGATGCCCGCACCAGCGCCGGTGGTGCGCGGACAATCTTGACCAGTACCGGCACCGGCAGCGGCAACGCGGCAGCATTCAATGGCGTCGCCGTGGTCAATGCGATCCATGCGGTGGATCCGACTTTTGGTAGCACGACGACCACGCCCACCGGTGCCGACCGACTGGACTGGCTGCGCGGCGTGCAGACCAAGGAAGGCACCAGCTTCCGTCAGCGCAATCATGTGCTGGGTGCTGTGATGAATGCGCAGGTGCTGTATGTGGCACAGCCTGCCAGCGGCTATCGCGACAACTGGCCCGCCGGTTCACCGGAAGCGCTGGCCGCGAAAGCCGGCAACGGCTACAGGAAATTCCAGCTGGACTACGCCAGGCGCGCGCCGACGATCTACGTGGCTGCGAACGACGGCATGCTGCACGCGTTCGACGCAACCACCAGCGACACCTTGGCGAATACCGTCGACGTGTTGCCGAGCCCGGGCAGGGAGCGTTGGGCCTATGTGCCGTACTCGGCATATGGACGGCTGGCCAGTTGGACGTCGCTGAAGAATTTCAATTTCAAGCCTTCGGTGGACGGCACGCCAGTAAGTCGCGACGTGTATTTCAGCGACGGCGGCCATCAGGGTTGGCACACCATCCTGGTGGCCGGCCTGCGTTACGGGGGGCAGGGCGTGTATGCGCTGGATATCACCGACAGCGAGGCCGACGAAGCAAAGCCGTCAGACAAGGTGCTGTGGGAGTTCAACAACACCAGTGCCGGTGGCGCGAATCTTGGCTACACGTTTGGCCGTCCGAACATCGGTCGGCTGGCCAGCGGTCAATGGGTGGTGCTGGTGCCCGGCGGCTACTTTCCGACTGAGATGATGGTGGATTGCAGCAAGGCCGGCAACGACAGACATCCGGTCTGCAACAAGTTCAGTTCGCTGTTCGTGCTGGACGCGCAAACAGGTGCATTGCTGAAGGAGATCAAGACACCGACTACCGGCTTCAATGGCTTGAATGGCAATGTGGAAAGCTTTGGCCTGAGCACGCCGGTGATGGGCGACTACGAAGGCGACCAAAGCGAAGACGTGGCATTCACGGGCGACCTGCAGGGCAATGTCTGGCGCTTCGACCTGACGGGGGACAGCAGCAACTGGAAGGCCGAACTGTTCTTCCGTTCATCCAGCCCAGGCGATCGACCGGTCACCGCGATGCCGCGGTTGTTCCCCGATCCTGTGGGCGGCGGCCTGATGGTGGTGTTCGGCACTGGCAAGTACCTGGCCGGCAGCGACAACGTGATCGACGGCAGCACCCAGCAACAGTCCGTCTATGGCATTCGCGACTCGGGCCGTGCAGGGCAGTCGGTGGTAGTTGAAAATAGTGCGGCTACCCCGTTGGTCGAGCAGGTGATGATCGAACGGGATTCCGTCCGCGGCCTGACCCACCGCGCCGTGCCTCTCAGGGCGGCATCTGCGGGTAGCGATACAGGTCCCCTGATCCGCGGCTGGTTCTTCAAACTGTATGCCGTCGATGCAGCCAATGGCCAGACCGACAAGGGCGAGCGGGTAGTCGTGGATGCGACGGCACTGTTCGATACCAACCGGGCGATCATCACCACGCTGATCCCGCAGGATAACGATCCCTGCGATCCGGCGGCGCGCGGCGCAGTCATGCTGGTGGACGCAGCCACTGGTGGTGCGGCGGATGGCGTGAATCTCGGCAGCGTCGGCAACTGGCCCGGCAGCTACCGGCAGGCCGGTGGCCTGGTGGGGAACCCGCCGACCGGAGGGTCGTTGCCGGTGGCCACGGCCGTGGGTGGCGGCCGGATCCATTTACCAGGCGTGATCCTTCAGCGGGGCGGCAAGACGTTCAGCGCGGGTGCGCCGATCTGGCGCCGCCGCTCATGGCGAGTGGTGAACAATGACCCGTGACGGCGAGCTTGTTGTGAAATGCAGGCGAGGTTTCACCCTGGTCGAGTTGATGGTGGTCGTCGCGATCATTGCCATCCTTGCCACGATCGCCATTCCCACGTATGGCCGGTACGCGTATCGCGCGCGTCGTCCTGAAGGGCAGGAGCTGTTGTTGCGTATCGCCAATGCCCAGGAGCGGTATTACGCGGTCTACAACGTTTACGACGATCTGAAGACGATCGGCTATTCGGACACAGTCACCACAAAATCGGAGAAGGGTCACTACCAGGTCGCGGTGGTCCAGGGCGGCACGAATGACTGGCAAAGTTACGTGGCGATCGCTGTGCCGAGCGGTGTGCAAGTCGGTGACGCATGCAGCAGCCTGTCGATCGACAACACTGGCAGCAAGTTGCCGGCCGTAAACAATGCCTCGGCCAATCGCAATGGTCGCTGCTGGTGACGCGGTGCCTGACCGCTGCTGGAGGATCCAGGTGGAAGGGCACGTACGAGGCGTGCCCTTCCACGAAAGTCATGCAGACGTTTTGCCGTTCACCACTGGCAGACTGATGAAGCTCGCGTCACCTGGCGTATGCCAGACGCGCTGGGTCGCCTTCTGGTAGTCAGCAGGTTTGGCGTCGAAGATGTTCGGCACGAAGCGCTGGGGGTTGCGGTCGTAAAGCGGGAACAGCGTCGACTGCACCTGCACCATGATCCGATGGCCGGGCTGGAACACATGGTTCGCGGTCGGCAGGCCGAAGGTGTAAAGCAGCGGTTGATCGGGCGTGATTGCCTGCGCATGCTCGAAGCTCTCGCGGTAGCGGCCGCGGAAGATGTCCAGCGAGATGGGCAACTCATAGCCACCCATCGTGGGATCGGAAGGCACCTGATCCGGATACACGTCGATCAGTTTGACGACCCAGTCACTGTCGGTGCCACTGGTCGAGGCGAACAGATGGACGATCGGTGCGCCGCCGATATGCAACGGCGTAGTCAACGGCGCGCTGACATACGTGAGCACGTCCGTACGACCGTCGACGAAGCGTTGGTCGTGCACCAGCCAGCGTGTCCATGCGTCGTGATCGGCGAAGCTCACCGGGCGCGGCAGGTACGGCACGGGATTGGCCGGATCGGAAACGTACTCGTCGAATTTCGGATGCGCCGCGTCCGGTGCATCGAACGACAGCGAGTGGTCGGCTGCCAGATACAGCGGCCTGGATGTGTTCGGGCAACCGTGGTCGCAGCTCTGCGGCCAGGATCGGTAGCGGTCCCAGTGGTTTTCACCGGTGTTGTAAATCAGTACGGGCGGTGTATTCGCCTTCGGCGCGCCATCGACGAGGTATTGATTGAAGAACGGCAACAACACATCGCGACGGAACTGCAGCGACGTGTCGCCGTCCCACTGCAACGCGCCCAGTGATGAGCCGTCGTAATTTACCTGGCTGTGCCTCCAGGGGCCCATGACCAGATAGTTCTTGTCATTGCCCTTGTCCTTCGGCTCCATCGCTTCGTAGCTGTGGATGGCTCCCCACATGTCTTCCTGGTCCCACAGGCCCTGCAGCCACATGGTCGGCACCTTCAGCGGCTGCTGGGCCATGATCCGGTCCAGTGCCTGGCCCTGCCAGAACGCGTCGTAAGCGGGGTGTTCGTGCAGCTTGCGCCAGAACGGCAGTTGCTCCAGCCCGGCCGCGCGTGCGAAGTCGCCGGCGGAACCGGCGTTCAGGAAATTCGTGTAGTCGTCGTAGCCCTCGCGCGGGACCGCACTTCCCTTGTCCTTGAGGGTGGTCTGTCCGGTGATGTAGTCGAAGTTGGTCTGGCGGAACGCGCCGTAGTGAAACCAGTCGTCGCCCATCCAGCCGTCCACCATCGGGCTTTCCGGCGCGGCCACCTTCAACGCCGGATGCGGGTTGATCAGCGCCATCACCACGGTAAAGCCTTCGTAGGAAGAGCCGAGCATGCCGACCTTGCCGTTGGACTGCGGGATGTTTTTCACCAGCCAGTCGATGGTGTCGTAGGCGTCGGTGGAATGATCGACCTCGCTGGAATTCAACGGTCCGCGCAAGGGGCGCGTCATCACGTAGTCTCCCTCAGAGCCGTACTTGCCGCGCACGTCCTGGAACACGCGGATGTAACCGGCCTTGACGAACATCTCGTCGCCCTGCGGAAGCTCCGCCAGCATGTGCGGCGACTCGATCCGCTTGACACGGTTGGTGGCGTCATAAGGCGTGCGCGTGAGCAGGATCGGAGCGTGCGTTGCATTTTTCGGTATGACGATCACCGTGTGCAGCTTCACGCCATCGCGCATCGGGATCATCACGTCGCGTTTGATGTAGTCGTAACTGGTCGTCGGCGCGGCGTAACTTCCCGGAATGTCCGGTGTCAGTGGCGCGGTCTGCGCTTGCAGAACGCTGGCGGACAACAGCGCCGACAACGCAACGGCGAGGGTGAGTGACAACTTGCGCATAAGAGCTCCGATGCGGAGCGGCCATCGCCATGGCCGAACCCGCTGCTGGGTGGAAGGGGTACGCGATTGCTCAACCAGCCAACTGTATCGGCAAGACGCGCCGTTCCACAGCCATGACTTCCTGCACGGTAGGGATGCTCGAGGCGATTGCATCATCGGGCCGAGGTTTGCCGGGATTTCGCGTAATTGGCGCATGTGCGAGAGTTACGTGACGTTTTGGTGCAGCCTCGAAGTGGCAGGCAGACATTGCGCACGGATGGGCAAGCGCGCAAGCTCCCAACAATCGTTTACGATCCAAACGGGCATTTCGAAATCACCAAGAAGTGCATGATCTCAGCTGAGATACATCGATGACCGGACAAAGAATCACCCTATGGGTAACGGCTGCTGTCCTGCTCCTCGCCGGCGCGCAAGCTTCGCGAGCGGCGGAAGCGGTACCTGCCGCGCTGCAGCCACCTGCCGGATACACAGTCGCTTTCACCGCAAAGGCCGCGGGAGTCCAGATCTATACGAGCACAGCTGATGGCGGAGCTGCGCTGAAGTGGGTGTTCGATGCGCCTCTGGCCGAGTTGAACGGGCACAAAGGTGTTATCCATCACTATGCGGGACCCTCGTGGGAGGCTGCCGATGGAAGCAAAGTTTCCCGTGATACAGATGCGCCGGTGATAACGGTGCCTGCGAAACGTGCCTCCAGCGATATTCCCTGGCTACTCGTGAAGGTTACGGCTGATCCTGCGGCCGGTATATTGAACAAGGTCGTGTACGTGCAACGGCTCTCTACGCAAGGTGGCGTTGCACCCGCCAAGCCACCCATCCGGGTCGGCACGAAAGTGGGTGTGCCCTATACAGCGACCTACGTGTTCTACGCCAAATCAAGCTGACGTCTCGCAGTCAAACTTTCCCTTGTCGCGTAAGTCAATCGAGCCCGTTCATTGGGCTCGATGGTTGATCATGGACGGATGCCCCGCGCTATCGACGTCACTTACAGCAACCGCAGCAGCTCCTTCATCAGCGGCAGGCGACGCACGCGCACAGCGCTGGCGCGGAACACGGCGTTCGCCAGTGCTGGTGCGGCGGTCGGCATCGCGAGGAAGCTGGCGCCGGTAGGTGGAAGGTCATCAGAGGGGACGACAATCACTTCCACTGCGTCGGGCAGCTGGGCCATGCTGGCGAGCGGGTAGTCCTTCAAGTTGTGCTGCTGGACCTGGCCGTCGTTGAACGTGATTGCCAGGTTGAGTGCGATGGACAGCGCATCGAGCGTGGCGCCGGCGACCTGGCCTTCCAGGCCCATCGGGTTGATCACCCGGCCGACATCGACGGCGCACACGACGCGCTGGATGATCAGCTTCTGGCCCTGCATCGCCACTTCGATCGCATGCGCCACGTAGGCGCCGTTGACGTGCCAGCAAGCGATGCCGAGACCGTTCACGCTGTGCAGCCAGTTTTTCCATTCGATGCGATCGGCCACCAGCTTGAGCACATTGATCAGGCGGCCGGTGTCTAGCGTGCTGCCTGCACTCAACGCTACCTGGCGTGATTCACCGAGCATGCGCAGGTGAGTATCCAGCGGATCCTCTTTCATGCTGTGGGCGATTTCATCGATGAAGCTTTCCACCGCGAACGCGTTGCTCAGAGGTGGCATGCCGCGAGCGGGGCCGCGCGGGATCGCCGAGTTCAACGCATACCAGTCGCTGCGATAGTTCGGCACCAGCGCAGCAGGCAGTTGATCAGCGTCCACTTCGGACGTCCACAGACGATTGTCCGGTACGCCACGGTGGGTCAGTGCAGAAGCGCTGGCCATGCGCTGATTCCAGCCGAGCAGCTGCCGCTTGCGGTCAAGCACCGCGCTAAGCTGGTGCACGCTGCCAGAGCGGTAGTAGTCGTGGTCCAGATCCTGCCCCTGGGTCCATAGCAGGCGCACCGGCTTTGTGCTGGCCTGGGCCAGCATCACGGCTTCGGCGACGTAGTCGTGATCGAGGCGGCGGCCATAGCCGCCACCGACGCGTGGCACGCTGATCTCGATCTGCGCGGGGCCGAGACCGGTCAGGCGTTGCACCACGGTCCAGGCATCGCGCGGCGACTGGGTCGGCACAACGAGGCTGGCAGTGTCCTTGTCCAGCCGCACCAGGCAGTTCATCGGCTCGGCGGTCGCGTGCGCCAGCCACGGCTGGAAGTAGGTCGCCTGCAGTCGGCGCGCCGCTTTCTTGCCGGCCGCGTCCACGTCGCCATCATTGCGCACGCGCGCACTGGGCTCGGTGGTGCCGGCTAGCAGGGCGCTGCCCTGCTGCTCCAGGGCGCCGCTGCTCTCGCCGCCACTGGCACCCGATTTCCACACGAGCTTGAGTTTTTGTTGTCCCTGCAGCGCCGACCAGGTGTCTTCGGCCAGTACAGCCACAGCCGCTGTGATCACCGTGCTGCCCCACGGCTGACCGGGCTCCGGTTTGAGCCGCACCACTTTCACCACGCCTTTGACGGCCATGGCATCGGTGCTGTCGAGATGCTCCAGTGTGCCGTCCGGCCATGGGCAATGCGTCACCACGGCAACCAGCGCGTCACCCGATTGCTGGTCGATCGCAAACTGCATCTGGCCGGTGACGATGGCGCGCGCATCAACGTCACCGGCCGGCTTGCCGATCAGCTGATAGTGATCGGAGCTCTTCGGCGGCGGCGCATTGTTGGGCAAGGCGATCTTGCTGGCGTCCTCGACCAGGCTGCCGTAGTCGAGACGACGGCCGTCCGGCGCAATCACCGCGCCAGACTCACAGCGCAAGCGGTTGGCAGGCACACCGATCCGTTGCGCCGCGGCTTGCAGCAACAGCCAGCGGGCCAGCGCGCCCACCTGGCGCAGGTCAGCCCAGGCAGTGGGAATCGAGCTGCCGGTGCCACCGATCTGACGCCCATTTGTCCAGCGTGGCTGGCCGTTGTTGTCGGCCACGCCAAGGCCGAGCGGAACCACGCGGACGCGACTCCAGTCGGCGTCCAGCTCATCGGCGATCATTCGCGGCAACGATGTCGCCACGCCGGTGCCGGTATCCGGATCGCGTGCGCCGATCAGCACATTGCCGTTGCTGTCGATGCGCACATAGGCGCCCAGGTCGTAGAAAGTGTTGCCGAGCAGGCCCAGTGGCACCGGTGCATCGGCCGCGTCAGCTGCGCTGATGCCGACCATCAGCACGCCGGCGCCGGCAGCCAATACCTGCAGGAAGCGTCGGCGTGAAAGTCGGATGCCGTCGTGGGTAGGCGCGCTCATGCCTGGCCCGCCTTGCCAGCGGCGACACGCTTGATCGCGCGGCGCACGCGGGTCTGGCAGCCGCAGCGGCACAGGTTGGGCAGCTGATCGATATCATCATCGCTGGGCTGCTTCTTGCGCTTGAGAAGATCGACGGAGGCAATCAGCCAGCCGGGCGTGCAATAACCGCAGCCGATCGCATCCTCGTCGATGAAGGCCTGCTGCACCGGATGCAGGGTGCCGTCGTTGGCGGCCAGCCCTTCCACCGTGGTCACCCTTTTGTCGGCCAGCTTGGCCATCGGCACGCTGATCGCAGAGACCATCTTGTCATTCACCAAGACCAGGTCGGCACCATTTTCACCGTGCGCGCCGCCGTACTTGGTGCCGGTCAGGCGCAGCACGTCACGCAGGTACCACAGCAGCGGCATCTGCGGGTCGCCGGTGTGACGGTAGTTTTCGCCGTTGATCTCCAGAGCAATGCCGTCGCGTACCTTCTCGGGAACGATGGTGCTGTCGGGAGTGACCGGCACGGCCTGGGCTTGCACGGGTGCCATTCAAGATCTCCTTCAAAACTTATCCGCACATTGTGGCATTGAGGCGGTGGCTTAGGTGGCAGTGCGGCTGAACAGCCGTTGCCAGACAAAATACACCGGCACGCCAGCGGCCATGATCAGCAGGACAATACCGGTGCTGCGCGGGCTGTCACGCAGGGTTGCCAGCAGGACCAGTGCAATCGTGGCCACAAAAAGCAGCGGCAACAGCGGATAGCCGGGCACGCGAAAGCTGATGGGTTGGGCGCTCTGGCGGCGATACCAGAACAGCGTGGCGACGCCGACGGCACAGGCCAGCCAATCGCCAAATGTGGCGTAGTCCAGCAATTGGCCGTAGTTGACTGACAGCGCCAGCACGACGGCCCAACCGGACAGCAACAACAGGGCGGTATTCGGGGTGCGGTAGCGCGGATGCAGTTGCGCCACCGAGCGGAAGAACAGCCCATCTTCGCCCATCACCTGCAGTACGCGTGCGCCGGCAACCAGCGTGATATTGCAGAAGCCGAGTGCGGAAATCGCCACGCCGAGCGCGATCATCTTGGCACCGAGTGGACCGAAGACCTGCTGCATCACGTCGGCCGCCGGCGCGTGGCTCGCCGCCAGCCCGGCATGGCCGAGTACGGCCAGGTAAGCCACGTTGACCAACGCATACGCGGCGATCACCAGCAGCATGCCGAGCAGCAGTGCGCGCGGCAGCGTGCGCTGCGGATCACGCACTTCGCCGGCCAGGTTGTTGAGGTAGGTGAAACCGGAATAGGCGAACAGCACCGGCAACGCGGCGCCGATGAAGCCGACTCCGCCGCGCGCAGGATCCACTGCTAGCACGGGGGCATGGCCGGTGCCTGCGAAGAACAGGCCGCAGACCACCAGCGCCGCCACCGCGAGCAGCTTGAGCAAGGCGAACAGATTCTGGATCTGCGCACCCAGACGCAGGCCGAACAGGTTCAGCCCGGCCACGAACACCAGCGCACCAACCGTCAGCGGCAACGCCCAGGCGGGCGACAGGTCGAACAGGGCGCAGGCGTAGCTCGCGAAAATCGTGGCGACCGCTGCGCTGGAGCCGGAGTAGATCACCAGCAGCATGGTCCAGCCAAACAGGAACCCGGCGAGTGGCCCGAACGCCTCGCGCAGGTAGACATAGCTGCCACCGGCCTGCGGTCGTCGGGCACCGAGCTCGGCGTAACACAATGCGCCGATCAGGGTGAGCACACCGGCGCCGACCCACATCAGCAACAGCGTCAATCCCGAATCGGTGCGCTGCGCGGCGATGCCGGGGTTGAGAAAGATGCCACCGCCGATAATCCCGCCGACCACGATCAACGCGGCGTCCCACAGTCGGAGGCGGCGGACATAACCGCCGGAGGTCAAGCTGTCGCTCATGAAATACCCGCCGCAGGAAACCGCAGGCGAGAATGGCGGGTGGATCGTTTCGCGGCAAGCCCCGGGATCGTCCAAGGCTTGGCCGTCCAAGGCTTAAAGGTTGCGTTGGCCGGCGACAAGTCACCGGCCAGCGCTGTTGCCTGGTTCGCCTCTTCGATCAGAGGCCGCTGCGCAGGAACGTATTGAAATTCGCCACGTTGAGCGTGCCAATGCCGGCACCCGGCTCGTAACCCGGGATGCCGAAGTAGAACCAGTTGTCACCGGCGGTGATGTCGCTGAACGGCGAGAACGCCCCGTAGCCGAAGAAGTTCTGCAGCAGGTAGACCTGCGGGCCCCACAGGCCGATGCGATGGCCGTTGCTCTGCCGCAACAACGCGGTGATGCCGTTGAGCTGCGGTGCAACGAAGCTGGTGCCGCCAAAGCCATCAGCCACGCCGGACCCAGCGAAATCCACCGTATCGATGACGGAATAACCGGTCTCGGGATCAGCGTTCAGGGAAATGTCCGGCAGATTGCGCCCGGCAAAATTCGCCGGCAGCGTGAAGAGCGTCTGCGGCGCACTTCCGCCGAAGAAGATCAGCGACTGGTTCGGTTCGCTGCGCCGGATCCCGTGGGTGAGGAGTTGATAAAACGGCTCCTGCCAGTAGATGCTGACGCCGCCACCACCACCCGAGGCGAAGACGCGTGATTTCCAGCCACCGGCTATCGGGTCGTTGGCGTTGAGGTAGTTGGCGATATAGTCCCAGCCCCACACCTGCTCATGGTTGATCGACTCGGTCGGTCCTCCGCCTGAGCCCAGGAAGTAGGTGATGTTGAAGCTGAAGGGCCGGGTAGTGCCTCCGGCCGCCGTAATGTAGGCATCGTCGGCAGGCGATTGCACAGTCAGGGGCGTGCTGTATTCGGGCGGGGTGGCGCCTTCTTCCACCAAGTCGTAGGCACCCGAATCCCCCGTGGCGGCAAACGTCGAGATGCCCTGGGCGGCGGCTTCGAGGAAAATCTGGTGGAAGGCTTTCAGGATGCCGGTCTGGTCGACGCCACCATCCGTTTGTGGAATCAGGTCTTCCTCGGCTTCTCCCCAACTGGTCGAGATGCTGTCTGCGATATTTTCGGAGACAGCTGTGTAGAACGCGTCGGTGAAGTTGCCATTGGTGATGTTCGGTGCCTCATAAACGCGGATGTTCGCCTGGGGAGCCAGGCCGCCGGACTGCTCGACGTCCAGCGAGGTTTCGTCATCGCCGACACCTGCAACGGGCGTGTCGCCCCCGTCGACCGGGATCACGGTGATGCGGTTGGCTTTTACCGGCAGGCCAATCATGCTCCAGTACGCATAGGCATCGCTGGGTTGGAAGGCCGCCAGTGTGACGATGCCGATGGTCGAGCCCTTGCCATTGATGCCGGCCTTATACAGCGGGTTGATGTTGTAGAAGTTGGCGACGTCGCCGACGGTGTATTCCCCAGGGACCCCGGTGGCGGTACCGTTGCCCTGGACTTGCGCGACAGCAGCGGTCTTGTTCGGCAACTTCAAGGCGCCGAGCCGATCCGCGCGAGCAATGTTGGGATGCAGCTTCACATCCGTGCTGAGTCCGGCGGCGGAGAGCAGCGTATCGGCGATGACGGACGGGATGACCAGTTGCGTGCTGGGCCGGTGAAAGTGCCGCCCATCGGCCGACTGGTAGTCGTGAACAGACGTCTGGAAGGCCGCGCTGAACTGGCTGAGCGTACCGGTGGCTTCGATTGCCAGATGATTGGACATGACCGTGGTTGAGGTGATGCCCTGTTGTTTCAGGAACGCCTGGACGCGGGCGATCTCGCTGGCGGTGGCTCCATAGCGATCCGCAAACTGGCTTGTGGTGAGGAACTGGTGGTAAAGCGGATCGCCAAGGGTGACGGTTCGCTTGATGTAATCCTCCAGCGCAGCCTGATTGTGCAGCTTCAGTACCAGCGTGACATTCACCGGCTGGCTCTTTGCCGTTGCGCCCAGATCGGTGACTGCCTGTGCGGTAGCTGCCAGCGAAGCGGTGGAGAGGCCTGTAAGCAACAGTGTCAGGGATGTCGCCAAGGCCTTGCGTTGCAGGTTCGTGTGCATGTGCGTTTCTCCAATGACGAAAACTCTGGCGCGAAGCGGCAGCTTCACCCGCAGCTGGCAGCTGTCTGTCATTCATGCGGAGCCGCCCCATCTCCCCGGGCCAGGCCGTAGTGCGTTTCATCAACTCATGTGGTTCCCAACCACTCGCCATGCATCCCCTTGGCGGACGACTGCCGCCAAGGGGATGGTTCGAGCTCTAAATCGATCATGGCGCGTGGATCAATCGATCACGGCAGGTGGACAAACTTCTTCCACGCTGCAAACAGGTTGTTCGCATTGACCGTGCCCAGGCCATTGGCAAAGTTCCAGCCTGGCTGTGCGGCAAATGCGGCGGTGGTGTTGTTGTACTTCGACGTGCTGGTCGAGGTCAGTCCCACCAGGGCCGGTCCATAGAAGTCAAACAGGTTCGGGATCGTTGCGTAGAAATAACAATCCGGAGTGACCTGATCGAATGCTGCGACCTGGAGGCAATTGGTGGAATTGCCGCCGGTGGTGATGCTGTGAAACACGCACGCGGAGGTTCCCTTGGTGCCGTTGTCGGAATTGCAGGTGGCCAGCGAGCTGCGGAATTGCTTCTGGGCCAGTGCATACAGTGTCGGCGCGGCGTTGCCCTGATTCGCCGAACTGCCGGCATTGGACAAACCCTGGTCGAGCAGCGCCTGGACACCGGCGAACATCGGCGAGGACAGCGATGTACCGGCCACCAGTTCCACTGGCGAAGTGAAGTTGGGCGTGCACGGATAGTAGCCGGTGCAGATGATCACCCAGGAAGCGCCGCCATACGAACCGCCGAACAGCGAGACATCCGGCAAATCACGCGACTGGTCTTTCGCGGCGCCCGCAACCTGTCGTTGCCAGGCCGGTTTCGCGTCGACCGAAGACGGGCCGCCGCTTCCGCTCTCCGAGGTTACGGTGAGGCCGAACGGGTCGGACTTCAGGGCCTTCTTGCAGAACTGAAGCGCCGTCAGGAAACCCATGGATTTTGCTGCCAGCGTGTTTCCGCAGGACGTGTTCCAGGTGAGTTCCGGCACATAGGACAGCGCTGTGCCGTAGACCGAATTGGGCGTGCTGCTGAAGTAAGTCGAAGTAGTGCCATCGAGAATATCGGCGGTGTCCGTTCCGCCGACACCCGTGTCATTGGGCGACGTGGCAAACGAGTTGGCGTCAATGCCATAGCCATTGATGATGGAACCGTTGAAGCTCGGATTGGAACCGGAGTCGCCGGTGGAAACGAACACCGAGATACCTTCCGCATCGGCCTGGGCCCACATCAGGTCGATCGCGGTCTTGCTTGCAGTATCAGTGAATCCCTCGCCGTAGCCGTAGCTCGCGCTGATCACGTTCGGCCGCGCGGTGCCATTGATCAGGTTGTCCGCCGCCATGAAGACGCCACCGAAGAAATTGCTGGTGTCGGAGTCAGAGCAGGTCGAGACCCAGATATTGGCACCCGGCGCCATCGCCGTGGACCACTCCGCATCCAGCACGGTCTCGATGCTTTCTCCGCCGGGGCTGTTGCCACCCGGGTCTGTGCAGTTGCCCGTGCTTGGCGTCAATTGCGGCTGGAACTGCTTGAACGTACCGCCGTAACCGCCCAGGCTGAACTGGGTGACGAAGTTGGGCCAGTCCGAAACATCCATGTCCTGGTCCTCGACCACCGCAATGGTGATGCCCGAGCCGGTCAGGCCGCTGGTGTACAGCGACGTGGTGTTGTAGATCGTATTCATGTCGTACGGCACGAAGCCACGCAGGCTGCTGTTGAACTGCAGCGCCGGCTTGGCTCCCAAACCAGCGCTGGACGCAGGCGCTTGCTTGGCCTTGAAGTTATGTTTTGACGCGTTGTATTGCGCCACTTGCGGCGGCACGTGCATGGGTTGCGGCCGGAAATCGTTGAGGCCTGCAACACCCACCACCACGCTGCGCAGCGCTGACGGGACGCTGATGTCGCTGGCGTTGGCGATGTGGCTGACCTTATTGATGGTGTAGCGGCTTTCCTGCGTGTGGAACGCCTGGCGAACCTGGCCTGCCGTGCCGCTGAAATCGATCTGCATCTTGTTCGGGTACACGCCATTGACGGTGAAGCCCTGCGACGTCAGCCACGATTTCACGGCGGCGATGTCGGCATCGTCAACACCAAAGGTCGCGCCGAATTCGGCGGGTGTCACCCACTGCTGGAACTTGGACGAAGACGGATCGTGTTGTGCGGCGATCAGTGAGTCCAGGGCCGATGCACGCAACGTGCTGCGTTGGAGAATGAGCTGCATGTGATTCATGCGCATCGAGTCGTCCACGCTGCCTGTCGCTTTCGTCGAGTTGATGAACTTCAGGTGGCTGTTTGCAAGAACTGATACGACGCGGTTGTCAACGGCCTGCGTGACGCGCGGCGCTTCCGCGGTGTTGAGGTCGGCAGCGGCGGAATTCCGCGATGCCGCCGCTTGAGCCAGGACAGCTGCAGGCAGCGTTGCAAGGGCTGCGGCGATCGAGACGTAGATCAACGGATGTTTGTTTGTCATGACCTTGCTCCCAATACTTCAGATGCATAAGCGAGGCCCCCTGTTTTGCGTTGTAGTTCGGTTGTCACCGTTAATGGTCGTGGTCACCTCCATGGAATGTCGCAGTAGTTGACAGGGATTCGATAAGACCGATCACCGCGTAGGGTCGCCAGGCTGACATGCGCAAATCCCCGGGTGTCATCTGCCACCAGATACCAGCCGTGCCGGCCGGTTCTTTGCTTCCAGCGAAGCCGCGCTTCGCTGAGGCTGATCTTTATTGGCTCCCACTGCTGCCTGGCTGGGCACCGAGACAGTGAGGCATCGTGCGCCCGATCAGCCCGTGTCGTCCAGTCCCTGGGTCATCACGGACCCACCCGGTTCAAGTGACATGACAGGCATCATCGTCGGACCTGAAAGTCGCCAGACCGGTTTGTCGAAATAACTCGATCGGTGCAGCGTTGCAGCCGTGCGTAGCGAGGCGCAGCTGCGCGTCTTCATACGTGCCGGGCGAATGTGGAAGGGTGACGATTTCTTGCGTTCCGCAAGCCGGCAAATTGGGCGCATGTTCTTGCGCAGATTGCATAGGCCCATTCGATCTTTGAGAATGCGCGCTCCCGCGAGCATGGGGCCGCGGGGCATGTAAGCAAAATCATCGAACAGGGAAGCTTTATGAGTAAGCGGTTTCAGATCGCTGCGATTGCCGTTGCGCTGGCGGCAGTTTCGAGCAGTTCATTTGCGGACGAGTCGGGCGCATTTTTCATCAATGGGAATCTGGGTCAGTCGAGTTACAACAGCAACAATAGTGCCTTGAGCGACAATACCCCGTTCAGCACCGCGGTACGCGGCGGTTACAGCTGGTATAGCGAATCGTGGGATTTCGGCGTCGAAGCCGGTTATGTCGACCTGGGCAAGGCCACCGGCTCGATAAGCGTCGACGGCTTCAGCACCCATATCGGTGCGCACGCCCAAGGTCCGCTGCTGGGCATCAACCTCAAGTACAAGTTCGCGAACCAGTGGTTCCTTTTGGGGCGCCTTGGGTATCTCCACACCACGTTGAAAGAAAGTGCCAGCGGCATCGGTTCGGAAACCGACCACGGTGGCGGCGGGTATGGTGGCGTCGGCGTGGGTTACGATTTCACGAAACATTTCAGCATTGGTGCCGGCTACGACAACTACCGCATCAAGGTGAGGATTGACGGTGTGAACGCTTCCGGCAATGTCGGTACGTTCACTGGTTTTGCCGAATATCGCTTCTGAATCATCGTTCCAGCGTCAAAGCAACGGCCGCCCTGCGCGGCCGTTGCTTTTTTTGAGGCTCGGCCCAGTTGCGGCACAATAGGCGGGTTGTGCCGCGAATATCCGCTGGCGGCGCGCTCATCTCCAAGCCGAAACGATCCCATGACCACCATCAAGCAAGACGATCTGATCCAGTCCGTCGCCGACGCGCTGCAGTACATCAGCTACTACCACCCGGTTGACTACATCACCAACCTCGCCGCTGCCTACGAGCGCGAGGAATCGCCGGCCGCGAAGGATGCGATGGCGCAGATCCTGATCAACTCGCGGATGGCCGCCGAAGGTCATCGGCCGCTGTGCCAGGACACCGGTATCGTCACCGTCTTCCTCAAGGTCGGCATGAACGTGCGCTGGGATGCCACGCTGTCGCTAGAGGACATGGTCAACGAAGGCGTTCGTCGCGCCTACAACGACCCGGACAACAAGCTGCGCGCCAGCGTACTGGCCGACCCGGCCGGCAAGCGCACGAACACCAAAGACAACACTCCGGCGGTGATCAACGTTTCGATCGTGCCAGGCGACACGGTGGACGTGATCGTCGCGGCCAAGGGTGGCGGTTCGGAGGCGAAGTCAAAATTCGTGATGCTCAACCCATCCGACTCCATCGTCGACTGGGTGCTGAAGACCGTGCCAACGATGGGCGCCGGCTGGTGCCCGCCGGGCATGCTCGGCATCGGCATCGGCGGTACCGCCGAGAAGGCGATGCTGCTGGCGAAGGAAGCGTTGATGGAGCCGATCGACATCCAGGATCTGATCGCGCGCGGCCCGTCCAGTCGCGCCGAGGAATTGCGCATCGAGCTGTACGAGAAGGTCAACGCGCTCGGCATCGGCGCGCAGGGCCTGGGCGGCCTCACCACCGTGCTCGACATCAAGGTGAAGGATTTCCCGACCCACGCGGCGAACCTGCCGGTGGCGCTGATCCCGAATTGCGCGGCTACCCGCCACGCGCACTTCACGCTGGATGGTTCCGGTCCGGTCATGCTCGATCCGCCATCGCTGAGGGACTGGCCGCAACTTACCTACGACAGCTCCAAGGGTCGTCGTGTGAATCTCGACACCGTGACGCGCGAAGAGGTTGCCCGCTGGAAGCCCGGTGAAGTGCTGTTGCTCAACGGCAAACTGTTGACCGGCCGTGATGCCGCACACAAGCGCATGGTCGAGATGCTCAACAAGGGCGAGCCGCTGCCGGTCGATTTCAAGGGTCGCTTTATCTATTACGTCGGTCCGGTCGATCCGGTGCGCGATGAAGTAGTCGGCCCGGCCGGCCCCACCACAGCGACCCGTATGGACAAGTTCACCGAGCAGGTGCTGGCACAGACCGGTCTGCTGGGCATGGTCGGCAAGGCCGAGCGCGGCCCGGCGGCGATCGAGGCGATCAAGAAACATCAGTCGGTGTACCTGATGGCCGTCGGTGGCGCCGCGTATCTGGTCTCCAAAGCGATCAAGGCATCGCGCGTGGTGGGTTTTGCCGATCTGGGCATGGAGGCGATTTACGAGTTCACCGTACAGGACATGCCGGTGACCGTGGCCGTCGATTCGCTCGGCACGTCGGTGCATCAGACTGGGCCGAAAGAGTGGCAGTCCCGCATCGGGAAGATCCCCGTAGTTATTCAATAACTGTGTGTGCGCAGCGCACGCTTTGGCCTCCTCTCCCCATGGGAGAGGATTGAGGTGAGGGTTCGGTGCTTGCCAGTATGATTATCAAGGCACGCTCTGCATTCGGTTCCCCGCAAGAGTGGACCCTCATCCCAACCCTCTCCCATGGGGAGAGGGAGCAAAGCTGGCCTCCACCACTTTGGAGTGAGGAGGGGAGTCCGCAGTTTGCACAGAATTCCCAGAGCAAGCGAAACGGAAGTCTAGACGTCCAAACACCTATTTCAGGACACCCATTGCAATTGTCTTGATGCATTGCAACACTGGCGCAGCGACTCCACCCTCATCCACACACATCGAATGCCCGTGACCCTGCAAACCTCGACGCCACTACCTGCAGACGCCCCCTGGATCGTGATGAAGTTCGGCGGCACCAGTGTCGCCACGCTTCCACGCTGGCAGAATATCCGTGAGCTGGTTGCCAGTCGGCGCGCCGAAGGTGCGCGCGTGCTGGTGGTCGTTTCCGCGCTCACCGGCATCACCGACGCACTCAAACAACTATGTGCGCAAGGCGACCAGGGCAAACGCAACGTAGCGGCCCAGGCGATCACGCAGCGGCACTATGAGTTGCTCGAGCACATGCAACTGGCGTTGCCGGATACGCTGGGTGCGCGACTGCACGATCTGGCCGCGCTGGCTGACGAGGGTGCGGCTGCTCTGGGCGAACTGGCCTGGCAGGCGCAGGTGCAGGCGCACGGCGAATTGATGTCCAGCGCGCTCGGCGCGGCGTTTCTCAGCCATAGCGGCTTGCCCACGCAATGGCTTGATGCGCGGGACTGTCTCGCCGCGATCGCATTGCCGAACCAGAACGAGCGGACGCGGCTACTGTCCTCGATGGTCGATTCGCGACCCGACCCCGTGCTCGCCGCACGGCTGGCAGCGCAGGGTGAGGTATTCATCACGCAGGGCTTCATCGCCCGCGAATCGCAAGGTCGCACCGTGCTGCTCGGCCGCGGTGGCTCGGATACTTCAGCCTCGTATTTTGGCGCGCTGCTGAAGGCGCAGCGGGTCGAGATCTGGACTGACGTGGCCGGCATGTTCACCGCCAACCCACGCCAGGTGCCAGGCGCGCGACTGCTGCAACGGCTGGACTACGAGGAGGCGCAGGAAATCGCCTCCACCGGTGCCAAGGTGCTGCATCCACGCTGCCTGTCACCGCTGCGAGAGCCCCGCGTGCCGTTGCTGATCAAGGACACCAACCGGCCGGAACTCGAAGGCACGGTGATCGGTCCGGAGGTGCGCGAGCACGCGCCCAGCGTCAAGGCGATCAGTGCGCGCAAGGGCATCACCCTGGTGTCGATGGAATCGGTCGGCATGTGGCAACAGGTGGGCTTCCTTGCCGATGTGTTTGCACAATTCAAGCAGCACGGCCTGTCGGTGGATCTGATCGGCTCGGCCGAGACCAACGTCACCGTCTCGCTCGACCCCACCGAAAACCTGCTCGACTCCGACGCTATTGCCGCGCTCGCTACCGACCTGGCCAAGGTGTGCCGGGTCAAGGTGATCGCCCCCTGCGCGGCGATCACCCTGGTGGGTCGCGGCATGCGTTCGCTGCTGCATACGTTGTCCGGTGTGCTGGCCGAGTTCGGACAGTTGCGCGTGCATCTGATTTCGCAGTCGTCGAACAACCTCAACCTCACGTTCGTGGTCGATGAGAGCGTGGTCGACGACCTGCTGCCGCACCTGCACGATCTGCTGATCGCCGCCGGTGCGCTGCGTACCGACGACAGTGCGCTGTTCGGCCCTAGTTGGCAGACGCTGTACGGCAGTGGCGAAGTGCCCGACAGCGCTGCCGCCTGGTGGCGTGGGGTGCAACGCCAACGCTTGTTGGAACTAGCCGCCGAGACTACGCCGCGCTACGTCTATCACTTGCCAACGGTGCGCCATCAGGCGCGCGAGTTGAAGGCGCTGGCGGCGGTCGATCGACTGCACTACGCGGTGAAGGCAAATACGCATCCGGCCATCCTGCGCGCGCTGGCGACGGAAGGCTTTGCGTTCGAGTGCGTCTCGCCGGGTGAGTTAAAGGCAGTCAGCGCGATCGTGCCGGAATCCACGCCGCTGCTGTTCACACCGAACTTCGCCGCGCGTGCCGACTATGTTTTCGCGCTGGACACCCGCGCCACCCTCACGCTCGACGCGCTGTATCCGCTCGAGCATTGGGGCGAATTGTTCCGCGGGCGGGAGATCGTACTGCGGGTGGATCTGGGCCGCGGCCTGGGTCATCACGAAAAGGTGCGTACCGGTGGCAGCGGCAGCAAGTTCGGTTTGCCGCTGGATCAGCTGGCTGCGTTCCTGCAGCTGGCTGAAAAGCATGATGTGACGATGCGCGGCTTGCATGCGCATCTGGGCTCGGGTGTGCTTGATGCGGCTCACTGGGGCGAGGTGTATGCGCAGCTGGCGAGCCTGGCCGAGCGCATCGGCAGCGTGGCCTTCCTGAATATCGGGGGCGGTCTCGGCGTGCCGGCGCATCCGGGCGAGGCACGGCTGGATATCGAGGCGCTCGATCGCGTGCTGCGCGAGGTGAAGTCTGCCTATCCGCAGTACCAGTTGTGGATGGAACCGGGTCGTTATCTGGTCGCCGATGCCGGCGTGTTGCTGGCGCGGGTGACCCAACAGAAGGGCAAGGCCCAGCTGCGCTACCTGGGCATCGACACCGGCATGAACAGCCTGATCCGCCCCGCGCTGTACGATGCCTGGCATGAAATCGTCAACCTGACCCGGTTGGACGAACCGGCTACGGCGCTGTTCCAGATCGTCGGCCCGATCTGCGAGAGTGGCGACGTGCTCGGCACCGACCGCCGCCTGCCTGAAGCGACCGAAGGCGACGTGATGCTGATTGCCCAGGCCGGAGCCTACGGCAAGGTCATGTCCTCCCATTACAACCTGCGCGACGAAGCGGATGAAGTAGTCATCGACTAGCTTTTCTTCCTCTTCCCTTTGGGGAGAGGACCGAGGTGCGAACCGTGGGCTATCGTGTGCTGCGTTTCTGGAACAATGATGTGCCGAATGGCATTCAGAGCGTGCTTGAAGTGGTTCTGGATGCTACGGCAAGAGTGTCCCCTCACCCCAACCCTCTCCCCGCGGGGGAGAGGGGGACAATGCGCGGTGACTGATGAGAGTGAATGAAGTGATCCAACCCCGACTGACCCAGCTGTTCCGCTTCGTGCGATGCGCCTATGCCGACGGTGTGGCCGAGCTGGTCTACGCGTTTGATGACGGTGACGAGCTGGTCGAGCGGATTCGTTTCCCGCATGCGCCGGTGGTCCCGGTCGAGCGCGTCGCAGCGTTCAACGCGGCGCTGCGCCTGCTGCACCTGATCGCCGGCGTCAGTTACTACAAGGCCGGCGTGCCGCCGAAGATCGAAGTGGTCGATGGGCCGCTGGATAACAGCACGGCCGATCTGCTCGACGCGCTGTATCTGCATGGCCTGGCCGAGTTCGCCTATCGCAACGGACTGGACTTGCGTGGACGTATCGCGTTTCCGCGTGGTGCTGCGACGCGGCCGGCGGCAAAGGTCCTTGGCCTGCCACAGCGCACGTTGGTGCCGATCGGCGGTGGCAAGGATTCGCTGGTCGCCGTCGAGGCCATCAAGTCGATCGGTGGTGATGCGACGGCAGTGTGGGTCGGCAACTCGCCACTGATCGCCGCATGTGCCGGACGCACGGGATTGCCCACACTGAATATCCAGCGCGAGCTGGCGCCGGGGTTGTTCGAGTTGAATCGGCTCGGTGCATGGAACGGCCACATCCCGGTGACCGCCGTGAATTCAGCGATCCTCGCGGTGGCGGCGATCCTGTATGGCTACGACTCCATCGCGTTCGCGAACGAGCGCTCCGCGTCGGCGGCCACGTTGGAATACGAGGGCCAGCAAGTGAACCATCAATGGAGCAAGGGCTACGCGTTCGAAGCGCTGCTCGGCGACTGGCTGCACGACAAGGTGGCGGCCGATCTCGATTATTGCTCGCTATTGCGCCCGTACTCGGAGCTGGCCATCACCCGAGCTTTCGCGAAGCTCACGCCGTACTTCGATACATTCTCCAGCTGCAATCGCAACTTCAAGCTGCTTGGTCCGAAACCGGCTGATCGCTGGTGCGGGCAGTGTCCAAAATGCCATTTCGTGTTTCTCGCGCTGGCGCCGTTCCTGCCCAAACCGCGGTTGCTGGCGATCTTCGGTCGCAACCTGCTGGACGACGAGACCCAAGCGGGCGGTTTCGATGCATTGCTGGAATACCAGGACCACAAGCCGTTCGAATGCGTGGGCGAGGGCGCCGAAGCACGCGCCGCCATGTTTACGCTTAGCCAGCGCTCGGAGTGGCGGGAGGACGCGCTGGTCGCGCGTTTCCGCAGCGAGATCCTGCCGCAGCTCGATGCTGCGCAGCTGTCATTGGAACCGTGGCTGGCACCCTCCGGTGAGCACCGCATTCCGACGCGCTTGCAGCCAGCACTGGCGGCGATCGGCTGATGCACGCCCCGGCCCCGTCGCCGCATATCGCCGCGCTGGCTGGCCAGCGTATTGCAATCTGGGGTTTTGGCCGCGAGGGCCGCGCCGCCATCACGGCACTGCGCCAGCGATTGCCGCAACAGCCGTTGACGCTGTTCTGCAATGCGGCCGAAACGGCAGCTGCGCACGCGTTCGATGCCGCGCTCGATGTGCGCAGTGACGAACCCGATGCATCCGCACTGGCTGCATTCGATATCGTCATCAAATCGCCGGGCATCTCGGCGTACAAGCCTGCACTGATGGCGGCGGCGAAGCAGGGCACGCGCTTCACTTCGGGTACCGCGCTGTGGTTTGGTGAGCACGGGCTCGGTACCGGCACGCAGGCGCAGGTGATCGCCGTCACCGGCACCAAGGGCAAGAGCACCACCAGTGCGATGATCGCTCACTTGGCGCGTGCGCTGGGCCTGCGTACGGCGCTCGCCGGCAATATCGGCATGCCGTTGCTGGAACTGCTGGATCAGTCGGCTGACCTGTGGGTGATCGAGCTGTCCAGCTTCCAGACCAGCGAGGCGGGTTCGCTGGAACTCGGCGTAGTAACCAGTTTGTATGAGGAGCACCTGGACTGGCACGGCTCACGCGAGCGCTATGTCAGCGACAAATTGAAACTGGCCCAGGTCGCGCAACAGCTGCTGGTCAATGCGCTGCAGCCGGCCTTGCTTGAACACACCGAAGACCACCCCCATCGCCTGCCATTCGGCAAGCCCGAAGGCTGGCATGTGGCCGATGGATTCATCCGGCGCGGCACCCGCGACGTGTTCCCGATCGCGCAGCTGGTCGCGCCAGGCCTGCACAACGCACTCAACGCCTGCGCCGCACTGGCTGCGCTGGCCGCCGTCGGGATGGACGCGCTGGCTGCTGCGCCTGCACTGGCGAGTTTCCGCCCGCTGCCGCATCGGTTGCAGTCGCTCGGTGAGCACGACGGCCGTCAGTGGATCAACGATTCCATCAGCACCATGCCTCAAGCCACGCTGGCTGCGCTGGGAAGTCTGCCGGGGCGTCAGGTGACCGTGCTGGTCGGTGGCCACGATCGCGGACTGGATTGGTCCGATTTCATCGAGGCCGTTGCGGAAAATCCGCCTTGGGCGATCATCTGCAGCGGCGCCAACGGCCCGCGCATCGCCGCCGCATTGGATGAAGCGGAAGTGGCCACCGAGATCGCCCTGGTCGACGGCCTCGATACCGCCATCGAACTCGCCCGCAAACTCACTCCCCAGGGTGGCTGCGTGCTGCTGTCACCCGGCGCCCCCAGCTTTGACCAGTTCCGCGACTACGCCGAGCGCGGTCGGCACTTTGCCGAGCTGGCTGGCTTCGACGGCCGTGCGATTACCGGTATCGATGGATTGGGGATCGCATAGTCCTTCGCGAGCATAAGCAAGGGCCGCACTCCTGAGAGTGCGGCCCTTGCTGTTTTCCTCGTTGTGACGATTACCAGATCTTTACCCGGTCCTGCGGCGCGAGGTACAGCTTCTCGTCGGGCGTTACCTGGAATGCTGGGTACCACGCGTCGAGGTTGCGCACGGTCAGTGCGCGAAAACTCGCGGGTGCATGGACGTCGGTGGCGAGCCGCTGACGCAGTGCGGCGTCGCGGATCTTCGTGCGCCAGGTCTGGCCGAACGCAAGGAAGAAACGCTGGTCGCCGCTGAGGCCATCGATCACGGGCGGCGGCGTGCCATTCAGCGACTTGTGATAGGCGATGTAGGAAATGGTGAGGCCGGAAACATCGGCGATATCCTCGCCCAGCGTCTGCTGGCCGTTGACGTGCAGGCCAGGCAGCGGCTCGTACTGATCGAACTGCTTCACCAATTGCTGGCCAGTGGCAGTGAAGTGCGCAAGATCCGCTGGCGTCCACCAGTTCGCGAGGCGACCCTGCGCGTCGAAGTCGGCGCCGGTGTTGTCGAAGCTGTGGCTGATCTCGTGCCCGATCACTGCGCCGATCGAGCCGTAGTTCGCTGCTGCATCGGCTTTCGGGTCGAAGAACGGCGGCTGCAGGATGGCGGCGGGGAAGTTCAGCGCGTTCTGCAGCGGCAGGTTCACCGCGTTCACCGTCTGTGGCGTCATCCACCATTCGCCGCGGTCGACCGGCTGGTCGAGCTTGGCCAGTTGATGCGCGTATTCAAACTTCGCGGCGCGCAGATGGTTGCCGAGCGGGTCGTCCTGGCGGATCTCGAGCGTGGCGTAGTCGCGCCACTTGTCCGGATAGCCGACGCCAACGCGCAGCGTGGTGAGCTTGGCTTTGGCCTTCTGTTTCGTGGCGGGCGTCATCCAGGCCAGCGTGTCGATGCGTTCGTTGAATGCGGCGATCAGGTTCTGCACCAGTTGCTCTACCTCGGCTTTTGATGAAGCCGGGAAGTAGCGCTGCACGTAGAGCTGGCCCACCGCATCACCGAGATCGGCGTTGGTGGCTGCCACGGCACGTTTCCAGCGCACCTGCTGCTGGGGCGTACCCTGCAGCGTATGGCTGTAGAAATCGAAGCTGAGGTCGGCATAGGCCTTTGGTAGCAGGGCCGCGTTGTGGTCAAGCGTGTGGAAGATGGCCAGGTCCTTCCACGCGTCAAGCGGTTCGCTGCCCACCAGTGCGGACAGGCCGGTGACGGCGCTCGGCTGCCATGCGTCGATCTGCTTCTGGCCGGCCAGACCCGCTGCCTTGAAATAGACCGTCCAATTCAGGCCAGGCGCTTTTTGCGCGAAGTCCGCCATGCTCCACAGATTGTTCGCTTTGTGCACGTCCTGACTGTCGACCAGACTCTCTTGCGCTTGCGCTATCTTTGTTTCCAGCGCGAAGACAGTTTTGGCCTTCGCGTCGGCATCGGGCTCGCCGGCGAGCTTGAGCAGCGCAGAGATGTAGCTCTGATACTTCGTGCGGAACGCTACCATTGCCGGATCGTTCGAGAGGTAGTAGTCGCGACTGGGCATGCCCAGTCCGCCTTGCAGCAGGTAGGCGATGTTGCGCGAGGGATCTTCCAGGCCTTGCGTGACGAACAGGCCGAACAGGTTCTCGGTATGGAAGTTGGTCGCGTTCACGGGGTCGACATCGGCACGCAGCCGGCTGCCAAGTACACGGGCCAGGTCGTCCTTCGACTTGATCGCGGCGATGTTTGCCAGCTCGGGTTTCAGCACTGACAGGCCATGCTTTTCGATGCCTGCCTCGTCCATGTAGGCAGCGTAGAAGTCGGCAATCTTGCGTGCGTTCGTGCCTGCGGCGGGATGATTCTTGTCGGCGTTGCGGATCAGTTCGGCGGTGGCCTTTTCAGCCATCTGGAACACAGTCAGGAAGGTGCCGGTGCTGGAGCGGTCGGCCGGGATCTGCGCCGTCTTCATCCAGTTGCCGTTCGCGTAGTCGTAGAAATTGTCGCCCGGCTTCACGGCTTGATCGATGCCCGAAATATCCATGCCGATCGTGCTGTCGGCCCCAGTCGGCATGGGTTGTTTACCGGTGGCCGGCGAGGCCGCCCATGCGTTTGAGCCGCACAGTACTGCTGCGGTGAGAATCCAGCGAATGCGTTGCATGATGTCTACCTCGTCTTTTGATGCAGGCAACGATAGCGCGCAGAGCGCTTCGTGTGCATGACCCAGGGACGATCAAGGTGCGACGACGATCGCCGGATAGACACATGCCCGGGTTGTGCCCGGGCATGTGTAGTGGTGCTGCCAGCCCCGCTGGGTATGTTCAAGCGTGACTGGTCACAAAGTATCTAAGGCGAAGTCGTTGCCTCAGTGCCCGTTGTTCTTGTCGTCCTTCTTCTGCGGTCTGGCCGGTGCACGCGCAGGCTGAGGACGCTGTTGTGCCGCAGGTTGTGGGCGTTGCTGAGCTTGCGGGCGCGGTTGCGCCGCGGGCTGGGGACGCTGCTGCTGTGGTGGACGTTGCTGCGCCGGCTGTGGACGCTGTTGTGCGGGCTGCGGACGCTGCGCAGGTTGCTGGCGTTGCGCAGGCTGCGCCTGCGCAGCGGGCCTTTGCGTCGGCGGCGTACGCGTCGGTTGTGGCCGGGTGGCGTTATTGGGTGCGGACGGTCGCGTCGAGCCTTGCTGGGCGGGGCGGTTCATTGGCCGGCCACCTGCGGACGGATTCGTCTGCGCCGGAGTCCGCACCTGATCGCGGCCAGCTCCTGCGGGTGAACCGTTGCGCGATGGTGTTGCACCTCTGGGCGGAACATTCGGCTGCGCCGTACCCTGCGTCGGGGTCGGACGCCCCGGCCTGGCACCGGCCTGTCCGTTGCGCACCGGCTCGGCGCCGCGCACCGGCGTGCCGAAATTCGGCACACTCATCGGCCGCGACGCAGCTGCTGCACCCGGTCGGTTCTGCATGGCCCGGCGCGTGTTCGCCGCACCTGGGTTGCCCGGGTTGTTGAAGTTGCGGTTGCCGGGATTACCTGGATTACCAGGGTTGTTGAAGTTGTTGCGATTCGCGACGGCCGGGTTGCGCCCGATGTTGTTGTTGATCGTTCGGTTGTTGTAGTTGTTGGTGGTGTAGCGATTGACCACGGTGGTGGAACGCGACACGTAGGTCGAGTTGTTGTACACCACGGCGGGCCCGCGGTATCCGCCGCCATTACCGTACCTGCCGCCACCACCCCAGTGCATGCCCCAGTTGTTCCAGCCCCAGGCCGGCGGGTTGTTGTAGTGGTCGTGGTGATTGAACAGGCTGCCAACAAGAATGGCCGCGCCGAACGTCACCGCGCCCACCGCAATCAGATCACCGGTGGAGTAGCCGGCCGGTTGCACATAGGCATATCCGGGATAGACCGGAACCGCCCCGCCATAGACGGTTTGCGGGTTATAGCTGGGTACGTACACCGTATCCGGATCTGCCGGCATGATCTGGATCGCCTGATCCGGTGCCTCCACGACACTCGGGCCGCTGTAGACGGGCGGCGCACCGTTGTCTCCGTTGTCGGCGTACGCGGTGGTATCGACGGCGGCCACGGGCTGGGTCACGACACGTTGCTGCGCCGAGTCACGCAGATTGCCTTGCTTGGCAGCGCGCTGGCGCATCACCTGGATCGCATTCATCACATCGCTGGGGTCGTTGACGTACGCATCGCCGAGCGAGGTCGTCCACTGGACGTTTTGCGCCATTTGGCTGAGCACCGACGGAAACGCGGTGAGTCCCTTGACGCTGGGGTCCCATGACTGCGGCGCAATCGCGGTCTGCAACGCCGCGCCTTTCAGATTCGGACTCTGCGCCAGCAGGTTGTCTGCCGCGGTGATCTGGTCGGGATAGGTCGAGCCGGCCAGTACCTGCGCGACCAGATTGTCCGGAAACAGGGCAATCGGGGCAACCAGCTGATAGAGCTCGTCAGCGGTGGGCGGCGTGTACGGCGCAGCTGCCTGTGCAGCCGAACCGGCCGGTGCCGGTGCGCTGGATGCCGGCGCAGCGGCGGTTGACGCATTGGCTGGTGTTCCGGGTGCTGGCGGCTGGTTGCTATTGCAGCCGACCAAAGCTACCGCGCTGGCGCAGAACAACGCGCCGGTGGCCTTTCGAATCCATGACTTGCTATACATCGGAACAATCTCCCTGGTGCTGAGGTATTCGAGCCATGACCTACAACGTCTTGCGATTCATTGCAGTTCGATTCGAATTGATAAAAAGAAAACCGATCCAATCCCCCCGATCGAATCCGGCTTTCACGCAGTATGGCGTCGCAAGTTGAATGGCGGCTGTCAGTGCCAGCGGGTATTCACACACACGTGACATCAGTATCAGCTTGTACCTCCCTTTGCCATTCAACGGTGCCAGCGAAGCTATTTCTCGTACCGGTAATTCAGGCTGGCGCGACTGAAGTCGGTGGCGTTCTCTGCTTCGAAGTTCCAGCGCTTGGTAAATCGATAACGCAGGGTAAGTACCTGACCGGACTGGAACAAGCCGACGCCATAGCTGAGATAAAGCCGCGGTGAGAGATATTTGCCGACCGTGAATGCCGAGTTGCCACCCAGCGCATCGCTGCTCGCCACGCCTACGTCGTCCATGCCGATTTTCGAGCCGATGCTTTTCGCCAACCGGTTGCCGGCCGCCGAGCCCAACGCCTCTGCGGCGGCACCGACCATGTTGCCCTCGCCACCTTTTGCCTGCGAAAGCGGCTTACCGGTGACCAGGTAGGCCAGGGCATCGGATTGTTCCATCGGGGGGTTGGAGAAGACATTCAGCACAGGACGTTCGGCAGTGCCCGTAATCTGCAGGCCGACACGCTGGCCATCGTCGACGGTGGCGTTGGGATTGAGTTTGCGTTCGGCGCGAATGTTCAGTCCGGGGTTGTCGACTGGTGTGCTGGCGAACAGGAGTTGTCCCTGCTGGATATTCAGATCGTGACCGTAGGCCTTGTAAGTGCCCGTCACGCTGACCTGTCCCTGACCGGTCGTGTAGCGGCCGGGCCTTTCGTCGACCGTGAGTACGCCCGCGAGATGGCCGTCCAGACCCTTGCCGACGAGATGGGTGTGAGAGCCAAGATCGACCTTCACGGATGCGGTGATCGGAAGTATGGATCGACCCGCGCCCGGCTGCGGACGATCGACCACCACCACATCGGGGGAAGCTTTTCCGACCGCGCCGCCCGTCATCTTGTCCACGTTGACGTCGGCGCTGTCGAGCAGCACGGAGCCCGTTGCGTTGATGCCTTGTGCGTCCCGTCGAATCAGAATGTCCGGGGACGCCACTACTTTGGCGGAAGGGATATCCACGGCAGTGAAGCTTTGCCCCTTGAGGGTAATCGTGCTTTGTGCGCCCTTGTTCAAATCGGCGATGCCATCGATGGCGAGTGCACCTTTTCCGGATTGCACGCTGCCGGTGACGCGTAACTGCTGGGCGCCGCTCGCGCGGATGACGAGGTGACCCTGCGCAAGCTTGAGTCCGAGGTCCGGCACTTCAGAGGCAAAGTTTTCCACACCCGCCTGTCCGGTCACCGCGGGTTGAGCGAGCGTGCCACCCAGGCGGAAGTTTCCATCAAGCTGACCTTTTACCTTCGCCATACGCGAAGTCAGTATCTCGATAAATGCGAGGCTATCGAGATGCAGGTCGATCTGGCCGTCCAATGCCTGTTGCGCACCGGTGATACCCAGTTGCCCGTCGAGACGACCGGTGCCGTTGAGATTGGCGTGGACGGTCATTCGCTGGTTCGCGGGACTCAGGTCCACGCTCAAGGCGAGGTTGCTATAGGTGAGCAGCGGCTGGTCCGGTTGCTCCAGGTAAGTGACGCTTCCGCGCAGAGAGGTTATCGAGGCGTTGCCAGTGAGACTGCCCGCCGCGCTGCGCTGCAATTTGCCGCTGCCTTCCAGCGTGCCGTCCGCACGCAGGGGCAGGTCTGTCGTGGCAACGGCGCTCGTGACCAGAGCGAGCGGAACCGCATGAAGGCGATAGTTCGCATTGATATTGCCTGGCTTGTCGCGCAAGCCACTCACGCACAGCATGGGTTCGCCGGCAGTAAGGCAAAGTTCTCTGAGGTTCGCGACACCGTTGTTCCAGCTCAGCTGCGAGGGTTGCTGCAGGCGCCAGCGCGGCAACCCTTGCAGGTCGAGCGTGAGGGTCGAGAGCGTGCCATTCCAGGCGGAGCCCCTGAGCGATCCGCTGAGTGAAAGATCCGCTGACAAAGGTTGTCCTTGCAGGGTCAGCGACGCGTGATGTTGTGCCGCGGTGCCATCCGCATTCAGTCGAACGTCCTTGAAGACAAGGCCGCCTACCTCGACACCCGTGGCGACCAGATCAAGTTTTCCTCCGGGTGCGCTGATGTCCGGGATGCTGGCCTGCAGATGCAACGATTCGATTTTCTGCGATTGCCAGACGATTGACTGAGCTTGCAGGGTTCCGTCCACGGCAAGTTTCGGCAGCTTGCCGCGAACGTTGAATTTGCCATTCAGACCGCCCTGGGTTCCCGGTAGGAAATCATTCAACGAAGCAATCGCGAGCGCGACATCCGCATTGTTGCTGTCGCCCGGCTTCGCCTTGATCTGCACACTGCTGCCGCCGGAGGCGAGATTGAGTGTGCCGTCGACGACATGATTCGGCGAAAGATGCAGCTGACCGGCGCCATGCAGTGGCCGATGCAGCCATTGGCCATCGAGTTTGCGCAGTTCGAATGTGACGTCCGGTCCACTACTGGCCAGGACGCCTTTGCTCGAAAAGTCGGCGTTCAACGAGCCCTGCCATCCAAACAACAACTGGCCGGGATCGAATTGATGCGTGACTGCCTGGAATTGCCACGCCAGCTGCGGTTGCAGGCTGAGTGTTCCTTTGGCGTCGAGATCACCCTGGGGTTGCTGCAGCTTCAGTGTGTGCAGCAGGATCTGCTGTGGTGTGCCATCCAGGTTCAAGGCGAGTTTCGCGAGCTTCCGCGGCGGTCCGATGTCGACATCGCCTTCGGCGTGGTACTGCTTCGCACTGCCTTTCACGGTCAGGTTGCCGTGGCTATCGAGTTCCTGGCCCACCAGGCTGGCGGGCAGTTCGAGATCTTTCCAGGCAATCGCCAGATCCCCGCCGACCGGTCTTGCATCAAGTTTGATGGTGCCTGATGCATTCACGTTCCCCTTGATCTGTGACGAAGTCACCGACAGCTGTTGCAGCGTGAGCGTCGTGAATTCGTCGTCGAAGCTCGCCTTCAGAGGTTGCAGCAAGAGATGATAGTTATTGAGATCGATCGATCCGTTCAAGGCGCCACTTCGACGATCGCCGCTGCCGCGTACATTCAGTGCGAGACTTTCAAGCGCGCTGTCACCCATGAGGGGTGCCGGATTGAACTGCGGAACATCGAGTTTTCCGGTCCAGGCAAAGTCGTTGCGCTGATCCATGTCGACGTGCAGGTGGGCGATGACGGGTTGCACCAGGGCGAGCTCGATGTTCGCCAGCTGTCCATCGCTTTGCACAGCGAGCGTGCCAGCATAGATGTTGTCGGCGATCTTCCACGTGGCCGTGGCATGGCCCTTGCCGCGATAGTTTTCACCGATGCCGATCTGCCCGTCGAGGTTGACGTGGCCGTCGGGTGCATCGAGGGCAAGCCGGTTCACGGCGATCCCGGTATCGGTCCAGCTGCCGGCCAGATCGAGGCGGGTGGAGGCAAAAAGCCTCTGCCCGTCTTGTGTGATTGTCACCGGGCCGACATGCACCTGATCCAGCACCAGCGCGACAGGTGGCTTGAACGAGAAACCGGAGCTCGACGTTTCGTCAGGCGAAGATTTGGGCAACGCCACATCGACGCGGTCTATATCCAGGTTCAGTACATGCAGCTGTTTGTGCAGCAGGGGCCACGGGCGCAGATCCAGTCGCGCTCTGCCGATATTCACCACGGTGCCCTGACCATCGTCGTAGCGCACGCCAACAACGTCGAGCGGACCGATCAATCGACCTTGCGCTTGCTGCGTGTGCAACGCTCCGTGCGTCAGGCCTTCGGCGCGCGCCAATGCAAAGCGAAGCCCTGACGCACTGCAGAGCAGCCAGTAGGTACCGCCGGCAAGCAAGACCAGTACGAATACACTGACTGCAGCGAACCAGCGCAACCACCGATGATGTGGTCGAGGTGCAGTCTGGGGAGTGGTTGTCATGTCATCTCCCTCACAGATCGGGCCCGATCACCAGGTGCAATTCCAGACCATGACGTTGCGAGTCATTGACCGGCGTGCCGACGTCGACGCGTACCAGGCCCACTGGTGAACGCCAGCGTACGCCAAGACCCGTGCCCACTCGCGGGGTAAAGTCAGTCCCGTCGAATGCGTTGCCGGCATCCACGAAAACGGCCATGCCCCACTGCCGGGTGAAGTAATGTTCTACCTCGCTGCTGGCGACGATCAGGTTGTTGCCACCGATCACGCGCCCATAGACATTTTCCGGGCCGATCGACTGGTAGCTGAAGCCGCGTACGGAGTTGTCTCCACCGGCGAAGAAGCGCAGTTGCGGTGGCAGCGCCGAAAAATCGTCGGTCCAGATATGGCCGATGCTGGCGCGCATGATCAGCCGGTTGTTTCCGGCGAATGCACGGATCCACTTTGCATCGGCGGTCAGCTGGCTGAAGCTGGCACTGGAAATCAGGTCGGCCAGCGTACTGCGCGCGCTGAAGCTGAGCGACCAGCCGCGCTGCACGAAGTTGAAATTGTCGGCCTGTTTGCGCGATAGCGTGCCCTCGGCATACACCAGCGTGCTCTCGCCGTGTTCGACGCCTGGCGTATCTTCCGGCTCGTCGGGGCGTTTGCCGACATCGAATGTGCCGGATATCGCATGCAGACCCACAGTGCGCACCCAGTCGTGCCAGAGCGCCGTTTCGTTGGCAGTCAGTTCGAAAGTGCGCGATTGTGAGGTGTCGGTATCGGAGTCGCGATAACTGGCGCCATAGTTGAAACTGCGCTGGTTGTCGCCGGGTAGCGGGACGGAGTAGACCGTGGACACGGTCTTCAATCTTTGCGCCGCGACAATTTCGTTCTTCCATTTGTGGCCGCGCCGGTTGATCCAGCGCATTTCGACGCCGCCGCGCACGCCATAACCCGTGTCTGTACCGAGAAAGACGCCGCCGGTATAGATCGTGCGTTTGGCCGGCGCCAGTTGCACGTTGACATCGACCGTGCCGTTGCGGGTGTTGTCGACGTCCGGCATGACGTTCACGATCGAGAAGTAATCGGCGCCATTCAACGCCTGCTGCAAGAGCAGCAATTTCGCCTGGTCAAAATAGTCGCCGGACTTGAACGGTACATAGCGCTGCAGAAAACCTTCGCGAAACTGCGAACCCTCGAAATGCACCTGACCGAAGCGGTAACGCCGACCAAGCTCCCACGCAAGATGGATCGTTGCCGTGTGCTGGGCGCTGTGCACCTCGACGCGATGCACGAGCAACTTGGCGTCGAGAAAGCCGTTGGCAGTCAATGCGCCACTCAGCGCATCGCGAGCACTGTCGTAGGCACCGTCATCGAGTCGCTGACCGTTGAGATTTTCGACGGCACGGCGGGCCTGGCGGACCGGTTTCAGGTCCGCAGCCGATTTGTCCAGCTGAATATCGACCGAGGTCACCAACACGGGCTGTCCGGTAACGACATGCAGGGTGACCTGCCAGTCCTTGCCGACCTGCTCGAGTTTGCCGCTGACACTGGCGTCGTAGTACCCGTAGGGTTCCAGCGCGGTCCTGACCTGTGCATCGGCATTCGCGTAGAGCCGGCGCACTTGGGCCTCGCTGGCATCGCGGTTGGCGTATTGCGAGAGGTCGACACCGGCAACGACGGCTGCCTTGAGAGGATCTTCCACGCCATCCACGACCAGCTGCACGCCGGCGTGGGCCCATGCCGGGACGAGCAGCAGCGGCAACAGACATAGGCGGCGTCGCAGTCGGCGCATGCGCTGGGGTTCCATCCTCAATCAGATTATCGACCGATAACGTGCACCGCCGTGCGGGTTATCGCAAGCGTAGCTTTACGATGCTCGCGCGGCGAATGCATCGCGCGTACCGCTCCTCCCCCTGCTTGCAGGGGGAGGTTGGGAGGGGGTTGAGCTTTTGATCTTCGAGGCGAAGAGCGACCCCAACCCTCCCCTGCGAGCAGGGGAGGGAGTAAGGCAGAGCCAGAGGCAGCGCCGATCAGCCGGCCTTGTCGCCCGCCTTGTGCGCAATCCACGCGCCGACCACCGCTGAGACGTACGGGATCGACTGCGCGGCGAGGATGAAGATCCACAAGGTGCCTTCGATGTAGCGGGTGCCGTAACCGAGCGCCATGCCGACGATGCACAGTGCCAGCGCGATCGCCATCAATCCCTCTTCGCGCACCGGGGCAAAGGCGGCGAAATTGCTGCCGCCGAGGCGACGGCTCTTCGCGGTCACCACGAACGAGGTTTTCTCGCGGGTCAGCCCATGCAGGATGCCGCGTGCAATCGCGTGACTGAGCCCCATGCTGGCCAGTGACGCCATCAAGGTGTCGTACCAGCTGCAGGGCACACGAGCGCGGTACAGCACGATGCCGAAGATCGCCTTGGCGAAGAAGAAGCCAATCACCGGAATCAGGAACAACTGCATCGGCAGGCTGAACAACTGCGGGTACGCGACCATGCCGGCGGTCCAGAAGATCGCCATCAGGGTGAAGATCAGGTGCAACGCATCGGCGAACCAGCTGAACCAGCCGGTGAGGAAGTGGAAGCGCTGACCGCCCGACAGCGGCCCGGCCTGCGTCATCCAGCGCCAGCGACCTTTCAGGATCTGCATGGCGCCGAACGCCCAGCGATAGCGCTGGCTCTTGTATGCCTTGAAGTCGGCGGGCGTGAGGCCCTTGCCCATCAGTTCATCGACGTAAACCAGCTCGTAACCGGCGTGCATCAGGCGCAGGCCGAGTTCGGCGTCTTCGCAGATCGTCCACTCCGACCAGCCACCGGTGCCTTCCAGCGCCGTGCGACGCACCATCGTCATGGTGCCGTGCTGGATGATCGCGTTGCGCTCATTGCGATGATGCATGCCGATGCGGAAGAAGCCGTCGTACTCCCACGCGGTCATCCGGCGGAACGTGTTGTGCTCGAACTCGCGATGCGCCTGCGGGCACTGCACCACCGCGACCTTCGGGTCATGGAAATGGCCGGTGAGGGTCGCCAGCCAGTCGGCGCGCACTTCGTAGTCGGCGTCGATCACCGCCACCACGTCGGCGCGCGGGTCGGTTTCCTTCAGGCCGAAGTTCAGTGCGCCGGCCTTGTAACCGGGCCACGGTTCCAGATGGAAGAAGCGGAAGTGCTTGCCGAGTTTTTCGCAGTATTCCTGCACCGGCTTCCACACCGCGGGATCCTTGGTGTTGTTGTCGATCACCAGCACTTCGAAGTTTGCGTAATCGAGCGCGGCCAGCGAGTCGAGGGTGACGATCACCATCTCCGGCGGCTCGTTGTAGCAGGCCAGGTGGATCGACACGAACGGCTGCTTTTCCGGCGGATCCGGCGTCAGCATGCCGGCGTGGCGCACCCATTCGCGTCGCCACAGCACCTCGGTGAATTCGAAGCCATTGATCAGCAGGATCGACAGGATCGCGATCTGCGCTGGGAACAACAGCACCAGCATGGTCCAGTCGACCCAGCTCAGATAGAAGTTGAACGGCAGTGTGGCCGACCAGGTGATCAAGCCGCAGGCGAGCTGGATCAGCGCGCAGAAGAAAAACCGTCCGGTCAGCTTGAAGCGGCTGAAGCGGCGCGCGAACCAGATCATCGGGAACAGCGCCAGCAGGCTCGCCGCAATGGCTTTCCACGACCACGCAGTGTCTTCGGTCACCGGACCGATGAAGGGGAACTTCGGCTGGCGGTCGGCGTTGAACATGCCCCAGTACGCGCCAGTGCGACCTTCGCCAAGGTCCTCCTTCCACGGTTGGTCGAACGCTTCCAGCAGGTAGTAGTCGATGTTTTCCGCTTTGGCTGCATTGAGCCATTCGCGGATGAAGATCGCTTCATTGGAGACGGATGGGTCAGCGTATTCGTGACGGTCGCCGTTCGACGGCCAGCCGATTTCGCCGACCACGACCGGCTTGTTCGGGAAGCGTTGCCGGATCGCGTGGTAAGAACCCAGCGCAGCGTTCAATGCAGGCGTGCGTTGTGCGGGGTCGCGGGCATTGTTCGCTACGGGTATGCCGTTCCAGAACGGGAACAAGTGGATGGTGATGAAGTCCACATGCTCGGCAAGCTCGGGATACTTGAGCCAGATGTAGTCGGGCTCGGCGATCGACACCGGCTGATGTAGCGCTGCGCGCACGCGATCCAGATAAACCATCATCTGCTCGGGCGTGAGGTCGTTGCGAAACAGCACCTCGTTGCCCACGATCACCCGGTTGATGGTGCCTGGATACTGTCGCGCCATCGCGATCAGCATCGCTATTTCTTTTTCGTTGTTGTCCAGCCGCTTGTCGATCTCGGCGCCGGCCATCACCTTCAGGCCGTCTTTTTCTGCCAGCCGGTACAGCTGCGGATTCTGCTGCATCGTGTACGTGCGCACATTGCCCGTGTACTTGCGCAGCAGCAACAGATCGTCGTCGATCTGCTGATCATTCGGGAAATCCTGCTTGAACGGGCTCTGGTAGCGCTGGAATACCGACAGCGAGAAGCCGCTGATGTTGCCGTGCCAGTCATCCGGACCATGCGGCAGGTTGCCCCACCACCACAATCCTATGTTCATGGCGGCTACGACCAGCGCAAGCACCAGGGCAGTGAGCAGTGGATATCGGCTGTCTTGGTTTGCTGCGGTGGTGCTCAAAAAAATCCCCGGGGGAAGCCTGCGCAACAGGCGGTGGAGCCTGAGGAGCTTAACCAATGCATGGCCGTAGGCTCAACAAAAAGCGTCGGCGATGGTCAGCGCGAGGTCAGGAGCGGCGGGATTTGCGGTACTTCGCGGGCTGCTCGTGTGCTGGGCACGACTGCAGCGGCGAGGGAGAAACGGCGCCAACCTGCGCTGGCGCCGTCTGTTTCACCGGTATGAGGAACGTTTCCGGGCAGGCCTACTTGAGCAGCGAGCGCAGCATCCAGGCGGTTTTCTCGTGTTCCTTCAGGCGGCCGGTGACCATGTCGGCGGTGCCTTCGTCGCCGGCGGTATCCGCGGCCTTGATCGTTCCGCGGGCGGTATGCGCGGCGATTTCGTGGCCTTCGACCAGCTGGTTCACCATTTCCTTCCACTCCGGCACGCCGGCTTCCTCCTTGATCGAGGTGAGCTTGCCGAACTGGCTGTAGGAGCCGGGGGCGAACACATCGAGCGTGCGGATGCGCTCGGCGACTTCGTCGGCAGCCAGCCACAGCTCGTTGTACTGGGTCTCGAACATGGTGTGCAGGCTGTTGAACTGAGGCCCGGTGACGTTCCAGTGGAAGCTGTGCGTCTTCAGATACAGCGAATAGGTGTCGGCCAGCAGCTTGGACAGATGCCTGGCGACCAGTTCGCGATCCTTCTTGGCGATGCCGATGGAGATGGCCATGTGTTGCTCCTTGCGATGATTGAGGGGGTGCCTTGCACAAACAGTAGCGGCTGGGCGTAGCGCTTGGAAATGAATCCTGCCGATGCTGCCGATAGTCGGCGGCTATCGGATCGGCTCGCTGGCGAACGGTTGTCAGATGAGTCGATGAGTCAGCGGCTATCATGTGCGGCCCGATCATCCGATGTCCCCATGCCTGCCCCCGAAGCCACCGCTGACACTCGCATGCGCTCGTTGCGCAACGTGCTGGATTCGGTTTCCAGTCGCGACTTCGGTCGCCTGCTGGGGCGCTGGCGCGTGCTGTCGCGTCGACCTGACGAAGCGAAACTGGAGAAACTGGTCGCCGACATCGAGCGCTCCGCCGCCGTGCGGCGGGCCCGGGTTGCTGCGAAACCGACGATCCGGCTGGACGAATCGCTGCCGATCAGCGCCCGTGCCGATGACATCATCGAATTGATCCGCAAGCACCAGATCGTGGTGATCGCTGGCGAGACCGGCTCGGGCAAAACCACCCAGCTACCGAAACTGTGCCTGGCCGCCGGCCGCGGCGAGGCAGGCATGATCGGCTGCACCCAGCCGCGCCGCCTGGCCGCACGTTCGGTGGCGCGCCGCGTTGCCGAGGAGCTGGGAACCCAGGTCGGCGACATCGTGGGTTTCCAGGTGCGCTTCAACGACCAGGTGTCCGAGCGTAGCCTGATCAAGTTCATGACCGACGGCATCCTGCTCGCCGAGACGCAGGGCGATCCCTGGTTGTCGAGCTACGACACCATCATCATCGACGAGGCGCACGAGCGCAGCCTCAATATCGATTTCCTGCTGGGCTATCTCAAGCGGCTGGCGGTAAAGCGGCCGGAGCTGAAGATCATCGTCACCTCGGCGACGATTGACACGGCGCGTTTTGCCGAGCACTTCGACGGCGCACCGGTGGTTGCCGTGGAGGGGCGTGCGTATCCGGTGGAAGTGCGTTGGCGCTCGCTGGATGCGAAAAGGGGTCAGAGTCATTTTTCAGGCGATGCGGAGGGCGCGCCTTCATCCCGATCGAAAAATGACTCTGACCCCTTTTCGCAAGGCAGTGCCGAACATATCGCCGCGGTGCTGGATGAAATCACCCATGACGATCCCCGCGGCGACGTATTGATTTTCCTGCCCGGCGAACGCGAGATCCGCGACGCGCATCTGCTGCTGTCGCGTCGGCAGTATCGCGAGACCGAAATCATGCCGCTGTACGCGAGGCTGTCCGCCGGTGATCAGGACCGCGTGTTCAAGCCCGGCATCAAGCGCCGCGTGGTGCTGGCGACGAATGTGGCCGAGACCTCGCTCACGGTGCCTCGCATCCGTTACGTGGTCGACACTGGCACAGCGCGGGTGAAGCGCTACAGCCAGCGCAGCCAACTCGAAAGGCTGCACGTGGAGCCGGTCTCGCAAGCCGCGGCCGATCAGCGCAAGGGGCGTTGTGGCCGAGTGGCGGCGGGCATCTGCTATCGGTTGTATGACGAGGCCGACTACGCCAGTCGTGCCGCCTATACCGATCCGGAATTGCTGCGCTCGTCGCTGGCCAACGTGATCCTGCGCATGCTGGCGCTGCAGCTTGGCGAGGTGGGGGATTTTCCGTTTCTGGAAGCGCCTGATCCGCGCGTGGTGGCGGACGGCTACCGCCGTCTGGCGGAAATTTCGGCGATCGACGAAGCGCGCAAACTCACCGCCATCGGTCGCGTGCTCGCACGGCTGCCCATCGACGTGCAGTTGGCGCGGATGCTGGTCGAGGGCGAAAAGCTGCACAGCCTGCGCGAGCTGCTGACCATCGTCAGCTTCCTCAGTGTGCAGGATCCGCGCGAACGTCCGTCCGACGCACGTCAGCAGGCCGATGCCGCGCATGCAGCATTCGCTGATCCGAAATCCGATTTCGTCGGTGTGCTGAACCTGTGGCGTGAGTACCACACCGCCCACGAAGAGCTGACCCAATCGAAGTTGCGCGATTGGTGCTCGAGGCATTTTCTCAGCTTCATGCGCATGCGCGAATGGCGTGAATTGCATCGGCAGCTGCTACTCGTCGTGCAGGAGCTGGGATGGCGACATGATGTTGTTGCGCCGTCCCCCACTGCTGCCCCCCCTCCCTTTGGAGAGAGGGCTGGGGTGAGGGGAGCAGCCGCACGCACTGCTCCTCCCCCTGCTCGCAGGGGGAGGTTGGGAGGGGGTGACGCTCTTGCTGCGACCAAGAGAACCCCACCCCAGCCCTCCCCTGCGAGCAGGGGAGGGAGCAAGGCAGTTTCCCGCGAGCACCCGCCCCTCACCCCAGTCCTCTCCCCGCAGGGGAGAGGGGGCGACTCGGCGACGGGTAGTGAGGCTGATCGGTTGTACGAAGCGGTGCACCGCAGTCTGCTCACCGGTCTGCCGACACAGGTCGGACGCAAGGACGAGAAAGGCGTCTACCTCAGCACGCGCGAGCGCAAGTTCCACCTGTTTCCCGGCTCGGCGCTGTCCAAGGTGCCGCCGGCGTGGGTGTTCTCCGCGCAGATTCTCGATGTGGGCGGACGCGTGTGGGGCATGATGAATGCGCGGATCGAGCCGCTGTGGATCGAGCAGCAGGCAGCGCATCTGCTGCGCGCCAACTGCCGCGACGCGCATTGGTCGAAGAAGCGCGGCACCGTCGTGGCCTATGAACAGGTCAGCCTGTTCGGTCTGGTTCTGGTCGAGAAACGGCCGGTGACGTTTCAGCAACAGGACCCCGTGCTGGCGCACACAATTTTCTTGCGCGAGGCGCTGACCCGGGGCGACATCGATACCCGCGCCGACTTCGTGCGCGCAAATCAGCGCGTGCTCGAGGATGCGCGCGGCATCGAGGCGAAGCAACGCCGCGAGGGTCTGATCCGGCACGAAGACGAACTGGTTGCGTTCTTCGAAGGCAAGCTGCCCGGGGAAATCGCCAGCGTTCGCGCGCTGGAAGCGTGGTATCGCAAGACGCGTCCGGCCGAGCAGGCGGCATTGCGTTGGTCGCTGGACGATGTGATGGCTGGCGGTGCCGGGCTGGATGCGAAGGCATTTCCGGCTGTGCTGGAATTTCCGACGCACCGCTACCGGCTCGAATACCGCTTCATGCCGGGCGACGAGGCTGATGGTGTGACCCTGCATCTTCCGTTGGCGATGTTGAATGCGTTGCCTGCGGCACGCTGCGATTGGCTGGTACCCGGTTTGCTGGGCGAGAAAGTAGCCGAACTGATACGTGGTCTGCCGAAGCCGTTACGCCGCAATTTTGTACCGGCACCGGATTTCGCGCGTGCGTTTGTGGAGGCCGAGGCCCCGCGTGACGAACCGTTGACGAAGACCTTGGCCACGTTCCTGAAACGCGCCACCGGCGTCGACGTGGCAGCGGCCGAATTCGCAGCGGTCGAGTTGCCGGCACATTTCCATATGCGCTACCGGCTGCACGACGAACAGGGCAAGACACTGGCCAGCGGGCGCGACCTGATCGCGCTGCGCCGGCAATGGGAGGGCCAGGCGCGCGAGGCGTTTTCGCGCAAGACGGATATCGAACTGACCCGCGAGGATGTGACCAGCTGGGATTTCGAGGAGATTCCGGCGCAGGTGCGTTCCGACAGCGGCCTGCTGGCGTTTCCGGCGCTGGTCGATCTGGGCGAGACGGTGGCCCTGCGCGTGTTCGAACGCCCGGATGAGGCGCGTGAGGCGCATTCGCAAGGCGTGGTGCGGCTGTTGCGCAACGCGCTCGCCAGTGATGCCAAGCAGGCGCGGCGGCGGTTGCCGATCAGCAACCCGCTTGCCCTGAAATATGCGCCGCTGGGCGGCGTGGATGGCCTGCGTGAGGATCTGCTCGAAGGCGGCTTCACCGACCTGCTCGAGCGACACGAACTGGACGTGCGTACTGCGGCCGCATTCGAGACGCTACGCGCCAAGTGTTCGCGTGAATTGTTCGGTGCCGGCGTCGAGCGCCTGAAACTGGCCGAGCCGATCGTCGAGGCGCAGGCGGAATTGAAGCCATGGCTGCAGCCGCCATTGCTCGGATTTGCGCGGGCCAGCTATGACGATCTGCGTGAGCAATGCGATGCGCTGCTCACGCCGGGCTTCCTGCGCGAACTGTCACCGGCACGACTGGTACATTACCCGCGTTATCTGAAAGCGATGCGCCTGCGTGCCGAGCGCCTGCGGCAGGATCCGGCGAAAGACCAGCAGCGCCTGCTGCAGGTCATTCCGTATTGGCGCGACTATCTGAAACATCGCGCCGCCGGTACCAGCGCAGCGGATCTGGCCGAACTGCGCTGGTTGATCGAGGAATGGCGCGTGTCGCTGTTCGCCCAGGAGCTGAAGACCGCCGAGCCGGTGTCGGCCAAGCGGCTGGCGAAGGCGTTGGCGGCGCTGTCCTGAATCAGCAACTTACTGCACGCGCTGCACGTGGATGCTGTCGTTGCAGTCCTGCACGTACATCAGCCAGTTACCCATCATCATCGGCTTGATCTTGACCCAGGGATTTTCCCTGGAGGGGCAGGATGTGCTGCCTGAATCGGCCTGTTTCCAAACCTGTCCATTGTCCAGCTTGAATTCGGTGCTGCCGCCCCAGCCGTCGAAATGCCCGACGATGTGTGCATCGATCCTGTTGCGCTCCGTCTTGGGTGCATAGAACACCGGCTTGCCCGTCGCGGTGACCATCTTGGTGGTGACCTTGGGATGCGCGCTCAGCCACTGGTCGAGGTTCTGCAGTTCCTGTGGTGACAGCTTGTCCAGGCCGGCGGCCTTGAACTCGTCGCTGGTCATGCGCTGCTGCAACCCGGGCGCCGGCGCTTCCTGGGCGTGCACGGACAGGCAGCACAGCGGCAGCGCAAGCAGAGTCGACAGGAGCAGGTGACGTGTGCGGATCATCATGGGGGTGAATCCTCTGGGCGCGGCGAACCGCAGTATGTAATGGGCGATGAGGTGATGGGTGGGGACGGAATCGGCTGGCGTAGTGCGCGATTCTGCGCGGTAACCGGCCCTCAAGCCAAGCTCACTATGCACAGCCTGTTTCTCGCCAGAGGATATCCGCAGAGTGTAGTTGCCCGCTCTGCTCCTCCCCCTGCGGGGGAGGGTTGGGAAGGGGAAGCTCTTGCTGCGGTCAACAGCACCCCTCCCCAACCCTCCCCTGTAAGCAGGGGAGGGAGCGCTGCGTGGCTGCCCGTAGGTTGGGGTGAGCGCCAGCGATGCCCAACGCCTTGGGTGCGGGAATGTTGGGTTTCGCTGACGCTCACCCCAACCTACAGAGCCGAGCTGGCATGCACCAGGATTTTGGACAGGCTCTACTATGGCCGTCTGTAAAGGATCCGCGCACCATGGCCCAAGCCGCCAAACCCTCCAGCCTGCTGCAATGGCGCGATCGTGCCGGCGAGCTGCCGCCCCTGCTGACCGAGGCACTGCAGGCGTGCACGTTGCATTCGGTGCCCGAGGCCGAGTGCTGCGATGTGCTGGAGCTGCTGGACATGCTCGGCTGCGATGCGCAGACCCAGGCCGCGGCGCTGTGGTTCGAACTGGCGCGGGTCGATCCCGCATTGTGGGCGACGCAGGGCAGCAAGCTTCCCGCGGAGTTGCAGCGTCTGGTCGGCGGCCAGCAGGCGGCCGAGCAGGTGTGGGCGTTACATGCACAGCGGGCGCCAGAGGGCGCGGCCGAAGGTCTGCGCCGCTTGCTGCTGGCCATCGTGCGCGATCTTCGCGTGGTGTTTGTGCTGCTCGCGCGGCAGCTCGCGCGGATGCGCGCGGCCGCAGCGCTGCCGGCGGAGCAGAGCGCCGCGCTGGCGCGACTGACCCGCGATATCCATGCGCCACTGGCGAACCGGCTGGGCATCTGGCAGTTGAAATGGGAGCTGGAGGATCTGGCGTTCCGCTTCCTGCAGTCGGATGTCTACAAGCGCATTGCCAAGCTGCTGGACGAACGGCGTACCGACCGGGAAGGTTTCATCCGCGATGCGCTGGACGAATTGCAGCAGGCACTCGCCACGGCCGGCATCCATGCCGAGCTCGCTGGACGACCCAAGCACATCTATTCGATCTGGAAGAAGATGCAGCGCAAGGCGCTGGATTTTTCCGACCTGTACGACATCCGTGCGGTACGCGTGCTGGTCGACAACGTGAGCGACTGCTACGCCGCGCTCGGCGTGGTGCATGCGCGCTGGCCGCATCTGCCGGGCGAGTTCGACGACTACATCGCGCGGCCCAAGGCGAACGGTTACCGCTCGCTGCATACGGCCGTGCTTGGACCGGCGGGCCGGACACTGGAGGTGCAGATACGCACGCACGAGATGCATCGAGCGAACGAGTTGGGCGTGGCCGCGCACTGGCGTTACAAGGAAGGCGGCAGCGGGGATGCCGAGTTCGAGGCGAAGATTGCCTGGATGCGCAAACTGCTGGAGCCGCGCGGCGAGGATGACAATGCGCTGGCCGCTGATCTGCACACCGAGCTGCTGGAAGATCGCGTCTACCTGCTCACCCCCAAGGGCGAGGTATTCGATCTTGCGCGTGGTGCGACCGTGCTGGATTTTGCCTACATGGTGCATACCGAGGTCGGTCACCGCTGCCGCGGCGCCAAGGTCAACGGCCGCATCGTGCCGCTGACGTTCCAGCCGCAGAGTGGCGATCGGGTGGAGATCCTCACCACCAAGGTGGCTGATCCCAGCCGTGACTGGCTGTCGCCGCATCACGGCTATCTGCATACCGCACGTGCCCGCGACAAGGTGCGTGCCTGGTTCCGGCGGATCGCCCATGACGCCAATCTGGCGGTCGGTCGCGGCATGTTCGAGCGGGAGTTGAAGCGACTGGCGCTGTCGACGGCGGACGTCGCGAAGCTGCCGGCGCACTTCCACCTGAAGAACCACGACGAACTGCTGGTCGCCCTGGCGCTGGGTGAAATCACTCCTGGCCAGATCGCCCGCGTGCTGCAGGAAGCCGCGCAGCCGCCAGAGGTGACTCAGTCCGCGCCACCCGTCGCCGCGCGGCCGGCCACGCTCGATCATGGCGCGCTCAGCATTGAAGGCATCGGCAACCTGCTGACCACACTGGCGCGCTGTTGCCAGCCGTTGCCCGGCGACCCCGTCCGCGGCTTCATCACCAAAGGGCGCGGCGTGTCGGTGCATCGCACCGATTGCGGCAGCCTGGCGCGGCTCGCGCGGCGCGACCCGGACCGGGTGATCGAGGTGACATGGGGCAGCGCCGTCAGCCAGGCGTACGAGGTCGACATCGAAATCCGCGGCTACGACCGCAAGGGCTTGCAGAAGGACGTCACCAGCGTCGTCAGCAATGCCGCCACCCACATCATCGCCTCGTCCAGCCGCATGTTCGCGCGCACGGGCGAGGTGGAAATGCGCTTCACCCTGCGCGTGCGTGATTTCGAGCAGCTATCGACCCTGCTCGGCAAACTGCACGCCTTGCCGAACGTGGTGGAGGCGCGCCGGCTCGGCATCGGCTGAGCTGATCGACGTTTCGAGCGGAGCTTGCCCAGCCAGCTCGCCGCCGCAGCTTGCGCCGCAAGCTGAACGCCCGTCGCTACGGCGCAAAGCGCGGCGGCAGCCCGATGCTAAGCTGCATCCGTTGCTTTCACAGACATGGATCATGAGCGGACGCCGAGACCAGCACGAAGCGGATTCACACGGTCGCACCGAACCCACCCTGGGTGATCTCGATCATCTGGATACGCCGCGCGCGCCATCCGGGGACGACTTGCCACAGGTAACCGTCGAACCACGCTACTCCCGTCCGGCGACGGCCGTGCCAAAGTCACGCGGCGGTCGGCGTGGCTGGCTGATTCCGCTACTGCTGCTGGTGTTGATCGGCTTGCTCGCCGTGGTCTGGTTCAATCAGAACCGCTTGCGCGGGATGCTGCCGCGCACCGAGTTGAACGACGTCCTCGGGCGCGCGCAGCAAGCGTTGCAAGCCGGCCATCTGGACGGCCAGGACGGCACCAGCGCGCGCGAGTTGTTTCAGGCGGCGGTCGCGCTGGAGCCGGACAACGATCGTGCCCACGACGGCCTGCGGCAGGTGGGTCAGGCCGAGTTGTCGCAGGCGGACGCCGCTCTCCAGTCGGGACATCTCGACCAGGCTGCGCAACAGGCCGCGGTAGCCCGCGAACTGCTCGGCGGCGGCAGCGACATCGACCGGCTGGATAGCGCCATAGCCAGCAAACGCGCGGGGCAGGTGCAGACCACGGATCTGGTCGATCAGGCGCAGCAAGCGCTGGCTGCCGGCAAACTGGATGGTCCGCAGGGTGCTGGCGCGCTGTACAAGCGCATGTTGCAGGCCGACCCCGGCAACGCGGTGGCGGCGCACGGGCTGGATCAGGTGGGCGATGCGTTGGCCGTGCAGGCGCACAAGGCGTTCGATGCGAACGACCAGGCGACAGCGAATGCCAGCATCGAGCAGCTCGCCGCGCTGCAGCCCAACAACGGTGCGCTGCCGGCGTTGCGTGCCTTGCAGGCGCAGGACCGCAAGCAGGACAACGATGCACTCGACGGTGCGCTGAAACAGGGTGTGGACGCCTTGCGTGCCGGCCGCATCAGCGGCGACGGCGACGACACCGCGCTGGCGCATTTCAAGGCAGCGCTTGCACTCGATCCGGACAACGCGCAGGCCAGGGCTGGCCTCGGCCAGGTGGCGCAGGCACTGATCGTCCAGGCGAACGCGGCGATGGATGCCGATGATGCGAGGCAAGCGTCCAGGCTGCTCGATCAGGCTGGTGCGCTGGCACCGAAATCGGCGGATCTCGCTGCCGCCCAGGCACGTCTGCACAGCACCGCAGGACAAACGCCGGCGACAGCGCCGGCGCAACCGGACGATGGCGTTGCGCCGGCCGCGCCCACCGAGCTGTCGCCGCAGCAGAACGCGGCCGTGGCCCGACTGGTGCAGCGTGCGCAGGCCGCTGCCGCGCACGGCAACATCATGTTGCCACCTGGCGACAGCGCCTATGACCTGTATCGCAATGCGTTGTCCATCGACGGCAACAACGCGCCTGCGCTGCAGGGGCTGCAGGCGTTGCCCGCTCAGGTCGAGCAGCAGTTCAATCAGGCGCTGGCCCACGGCGACCTGGCCCAGGCCGCCGAGATGCGTGCCGACCTGTCCGATCTGGCACCCGGCGATGCAGCACAGGCTGCCTTGAGCGACCGCCTGGCCACCGCCTGGCTTGATCAGGCCGAAAAGCAGCTGGCGAGCGGCGACCGCGTCGGCGCCAGCCAGTCGCTGGATCAGGCACGCAAGTTGGCGCCAAATCAACCGCGCGTACTCGATCTGACCGCGCGACTACAGGGCGGTCCATGACGGTTCTGGTCCTTGGTGGTAGCAGTCAGATCGGTCACTTCCTGTTGCCGCGGCTGTCGGCCTGCGGCGAGCCGGTGATCGCGTTGAGCAGGCACCCACAGCCCGCGCAGCCAGGGGTGCGTTGGTTGCTGGGCGAACTCCCGGACGCGGTGCCCACACTGCCCGCATTGTCGGCCATCATCAGCTTTGGTCCGCTGCTGGCGTTTGCCGACTGGCTGGCGCGCAACTCGTTGATCGACGCGCCGCGTGTCATCGCCACCAGTTCGATGAGCGCTGAAACCAAGCGCGATTCCAGCATGCCCGCCGAGCGCGCGATCTCCCGTCAGCTGCGCGATGGTGAAGCGGCGCTGGCGGCGGCGTGCGCCCGTCATGGCTGTGCGTGGACGGTGCTGCGACCGACCCTGATCTACGGTGCCGGGCTGGACAAGAGCCTGACCCCGATTGCCCGCCGTGCGATGCGTACGCGGTTGTTTCCACTGCCGACCGGCAACGGTCTGCGCCAACCGGTGCATGCGGACGATATTGCGCAGGCCGTGCTGGCCGCGCTGGAATGTTCCGCTGCTGCCGGGCGGATTCTGCCGATCGGTGGTGGTGAGCGGCTGCCGGCCGGCGAGATGTTTGCGCGAGTGCGCCGCAGCCTGCCGCAGGCCACGCTGCCGCTTCCGCTGCCAGCCTGGTTGTTGCAGCTGGGCCGTTACGTTGTGCCGCGGCTGCGCGGCCCGCTGAACCGGCTGGATGTCGATCTGGTTGCCGACAATGGCGAACTGCAACGCCTGCTCGGCATAAACCCACGACCGTTCCGGCCTGAGCCGACCCTGTGGAAGCTGCCGTTGTAGGCACGCGAACCCGGCATAATGCCCGTTTTTTGCCACGGAACCGGCCCTCGCGTTCATATGCCCGCCGGGTAGCAGGCCCTATGATCAAAAAACCACTACTTTGCCGGATTTCCCCACGTTGGACTTCTTGAACCGACTCCGTTCGATCGCACGCGCCTGTTGGCCGTGGCTACGTATCCCGTTCTGGATCGGCATGGGCCTGTTTTTCGGTTTCGTGCTGCCGTATACGCTGGTGTTGAACAAGCGCGTGCAGGATCGTTTCAGCGATCTGGTGTTTGCCGTGCCCACCCGTGTCTACGCGCGACCGCTGCCGCTGGCTGCTGGCATTCCGATGACGCCGGCCGCACTGGAGCTTGAGCTTACCTTCGCCGGTTACAGCGATGACGGCCATGGCCAGGTAGCCGGCAGCTGGGTGAAGCAGGGCACGCGGTACACGATTACCTCGCGCGGCTACGCTGGCCCCGATGGCGGTGAGCTGCCCAAAAGCATTCGCGTCACGCTGGGCAACGGCACCGTGCAGTCGGTGCAGGACGTGGTCGGCAACAAAGCGATCGCGCTGACCCACCTGGATCCGGCGCGCATCGCCACGCTATACGGGGCCAGTCAGGAAGAACGCCGTTTCGTGCATCTGGCCGATGTGCCACCGCTGCTGTTGAGCGGTCTGCAGGCGGTCGAGGATCGCGATTTCAAGCATCACATCGGCATCGATTTCAGCGCGATCATTCGCGCCGCCTTTGCGAACCTGCGCGCCGGGCATACCGTGCAGGGTGGTTCCACGCTGACCCAACAACTGGTGCGCAACCTGTTCCTGAGCCGCGACCAGAACTTCACGCGCAAGATCAATGAAGCGCTGATGTCGATGCTGCTCGAGGTGCACTACAGCAAGGGGCGCATTCTCGAGGCCTACGTCAACGATGTCTTTCTTGGGCAGCAGGGTGATCAGGCCATCCACGGTTTTGCTGCGGCATCGGAGTTCTACTTCGGTCGCCGCATGGAGGATCTGCGGCCACAGGAGATAGCGCTGCTGGTAGGTATGGTCAAAGGCCCCAGCTACTACGATCCGCGCCGCGCGCCGGACCGCGCACTGACACGGCGCAACCTGGTGCTGCAGGAGTTTGCCGACACCGGTCTGCTCAACGCGGCACAGGCAAGCAGCGCGCAGGCAGCCCCGCTGGACGTCATCAACAACGGCCAGCTGCCACACGATCGCTTCCCCGCGTTTCTGCAACTCGTGCGCACGCAGATCACCGCCGATTTCGACGAACAGTCGCTACGCGATGGCAATCTGTCAGTCTTCACGACGCTCGATCCGGCCGCCCAGCTGTATACCGAACAGGCGATCACCACGGCGTTGCAAAGCCTGGGCAAGCGCGGCGACGCGGTGCAGGCAGCGGGCGTGGTGACCGATGCGCAGACCGGCAGCGTGCTCGCGGTGGTCGGCAGCAAGATTCCCGGCGACCAGGGCTTCAATCGCGCGCTGGATGCACGCCGGCCGATCGGTTCGCTGGTCAAACCTTTCGTCTATCTGGTCGCACTGACGCAGCCGGAACGCTGGAATCTGTCGACCCTGATCGACGACAGCCCGGTCAGCATGCGCCAGCCGGATGGCAGCATGTGGACGCCGCACAACGATGACAACCAGAGCCACGGCCAGTTGCCGATGGTCGATGCACTCGCGCATTCGTGGAACCTCGCCACGATTCATCTTGGCCTGGCAGTCGGGCTCCCGCGGATCCAGTCGTTCCTGAAATCGTTCGGCCTCGACAATGTCAGTCCGAGCCCGTCGCTGCTGATTGGTGCACTCGATCTGGCCCCGTTGCAGGTGGCGCAGCTCTACCAATACCTGGCTGCCGACGGTCACGCACTGCCGCTGGTCGCGGTGCGCGGCGTGGTCGACGGCAACGGCCGCACCATCAAGCGTTATCAGGTACAGAGTGGCAACGGTGAATACCAGAGCGCGGTGCGGCTGGTGACGTGGGCCATGCAACAGGTGGCACTCACCGGCACCGCCCACGCGATTGGTGATTCCAACCTGAAGTGGTTGCATGCCGCCGGCAAGACCGGTACCAGCAACGACTTGCGGGATAGCTGGTTTGCCGGCTTTACCGGCGAGCATCTGGCCGTGTTCTGGATCGGTCGCGACGACAACAAGCCGACCACCCTGTTCGGTGCCGATGGCGGGTTGCGTGCCTGGCGTGAGCTGTTCGCCAAGCTGCCCACGCAAGCGCTGCCCACCACCGTGCCAGACGGACTGGAAATGGCCTGGATCAACCCGACCGATGGCAAGCGCACCGAATCGCAGTGCGAAGGCGCGCGGCAGTTTCCGGTCGTCGCCGGCACGCTTTCGGCGGATACCGAAGGTTGTTTCCTGCAGAGTCTGTTCGGCGGCAGCGCGCCGTCCTCCGCTGCCAGCACGCCGTCGCCCCCCAACCCCGATAGCTCGATCCGGAATTGATCATGTTGCCTTTACTCAAGCGTTTTTCCGTCCTGCCTGTGTTGCTTGTCTTCGCCCTGCTTGGTGCGTGCAGTCTGTTTGTCCCTGAGCCCCCGGCCCCGGTCAAGCCTACGGTCATGCCGGATCGCGACATGATCGGGGCGATCCACGCCGCAGGTGATCGCGAGAAGTCCGTGATCAGCGTCAATCCGCTGCGCGACCCCGGCGTCACCTTGTTGCAGGACAACGCGCAGAGCGACGAACAGGCCGGCCATTACGCCGATGCTGCCACCAAGCTCGACCAGGCCATCAAGCTCAGTCCGAATTCGCCCGACCTGTTGCAGGATCGCGCGGAAATTGCGATACGACTGAAGGACTATGCGACTGCCGAAAAGCTCGCCCATCAATCGTGGTCGATCGGCCCCAAGCTGGGACCGCTATGCGCGCGCAACTGGCAGACCATCGTGGAGATGCGCCTGCAAGCTGGCGATGAGGCCGGCGCCAACACCGCCCGCAACTGGGTACAGCAGTGCCACAAGGCCGGTATCGAGCGCTATTGAGCGCACTGAAACGGGAACTCGTAGGTTGGGGTGAGCGCAGCGATGCCCAACATCCCCGCCGTCGAGAAGTCTCGTTGGGCATCGCTGCGCTCACCCCAACCTACGTGATCCTCTGGCTTTTGCTTCAGAAGAGCGCTGACAGCAGCAACACGATGCCGACAATGCTTGCCGTCCAGATCAGCGTGCGCAGGTAGGGGATGCCTGCGGCGTAGACCGGGACATAAACCACACGTGCCCAGAAGTAGAGCTGCGCCCCCAGGATGGTCATGGCGTCGTGGCGTTGCAGCAACTGGGCGGCGAACACGACGGCAATGAAGAGCGGAAAGGTCTCGAGAAAATTGGCACGCGCGCGATCAAGCCGGGCGGGTATACCGGTGAGAGGGGGTGATACATCGCGTGGGCCGGCTGCCCATGGAAGGCCTCGCTGACCGGTGGAAAGCGTCGCGGCAATCGCAATCTGCACCAGCCCCAGCACAACACTCCAGACAAGCATGCTCATTTCAGTAGTCATGATGCGTCCCCTCGTTGTGGTAGCGGCATGGTGAACGATTCAAATCAGCTCGGCCAGTGTCCGGGTTTGCCACACGTCGGCACTGGGCGATACTGCGTGGATGACCAGCTCGAATAGCACGCGCCCGCACACTACGTGGCCCGATGACATGCCGCCTGATGACATCGGCGCGCTGCTCGGCGCCGAGGGCCCGTTTGCCCGCGAACTGCCGAACTTTGCCCCGCGTGAAGCGCAGCAGGCGATGGCGCGGGCGGTGCAGCAGGCGATTGCCGGGCGCGAGACGCTGATTGCGGAGGCGGGTACCGGCACCGGCAAGACCTTTGCGTACCTGGTGCCCGCGCTACTGTCCGGCGAGCGGGTGATCATTTCCACCGGCACCAAGACGCTGCAGGATCAGCTGTTTTTCCGCGACCTGCCGAAAGTACGCTCGGTGCTCGGTACGCAGGTGAAGGCCGCGTTGTTGAAGGGCCGGGCGAATTATCTGTGTCTCTACCGGCTTGACCAGACTGTGCGCGAAGGTGCCACGTTCGAGCGGACCCAGGCAGCGCAGCTGGCGACCATCCGCGCGTGGTCTGCACGCACGCGACGCGGAGACCGGATGGAACTCGCCGAAGTGCCTGAGGAATCGCCACTGTGGCCTCGGGTGACTTCCACGCCGGAGAATTGCCTCGGCGTGGAGTGCCCTTTCTTCGACGACTGCCATGTGGTGAAGGCTCGCCGCGAGGCACAGGAGGCCGACATCGTGGTGGTGAATCACCATTTGCTGTTCGCCGATCTCGCGCTCAAGCAAGAGGGCTTCGGCGAAATCCTGCCGGGTGCGTCGGCGTTCATCCTCGACGAGGCACATCAGATTCCCGAGCTGGCCGGGCAGTTTTTCTCGCAGAGCGTCAGCGCGCGTCAGTTGACCGAGCTGGCACAGGATGCGTTGACCGAATGCAGCGGTGTCACGGGCGCGATCGGCTTGCTGCTGGAGCCCGTGGAAGCGCTGCAGGATGCAGCCCGACGGCTGCGACTGGCGATGGATGCGTTGCCGCAACGTGGCGCATTTCAGCAACTGGAGGAACGCGCCGGGGTGAGCGAAGCGCTGCGTGATTTGCGCGAGTTGCTTGCCACTCTGGCCGAGCTGCTTGCCTCGCAGGCAGAGCGCTCGCGCGGTTTCACGAATCTGCACGAGCGCGCAGATCTGTTTGCCGATCGACTGGATCGCATCGTCGAGGGGCGCGGCGATCGTGACGTGCGCTGGTACGAGCAATACCCGCGCGGCTTCGCGTTGTACGCCACGCCGCTGGATCTCGCTGCGCCGATGCGCACGCTACGCGAGCACACGCAAGCGGCCTGGATTCACACGTCGGCCACCTTGTCCGTGGCGGGCGACTTCGGCCACTTCGCGCGTCAGCTCGGACTGGATGAGCCGCAGACGCTGAGTCTGGAAAGTCCGTTCGACTATGCACGCCAGGGCCTGTGCTATCTGCCGCCACCGCTGCCTGATCCGAATGCGCGCGACTACACCGAAAAGGTGATCGAGGCCGTGTTGCCGGTGCTGCAGGCATCGCATGGTCGTGCGTTTTTGTTGTTCACTTCGCATCGCGCGCTGCGGCGTGCCGCCGAGTTGCTGCAGGACAAAGTGCCGTGGCCGTTGTTCGTGCAGGGCACCGCGCCACGGCCACGCCTGCTGGAGGAGTTTCGCGCGAGTGGTCATGGTGTGCTGCTCGGTGCTGCGAGTTTCTGGGAGGGTGTTGACGTGGTCGGCGAGTCGCTGAGCGTGGTGGTGATCGACAAGCTGCCGTTCGCCGCGCCGGACGATCCCGTATTGATGGCGCGACTGGAAGCGCTGGAGCAGTCCGGCATCAATCCATTCATGGGCTGGCAGGTGCCCAATGCGGTGATCGCGCTGAAGCAGGGTGCCGGCCGCTTGATCCGCGACGTGCACGATCGCGGTGTGTTGGTATTGTGCGATCCACGGATTTCGAGTAAAGGGTATGGACGGCTGTTCCTGGCCAGTCTGCCGCCGATGCCGCGTACGCGTGAACTGGCTGACGTGCAGGCATTCTTTGACGATACAGATACGACCACAATTGCTACGGGCTGAGGAGGCAACAGATGGCCAAGGTCACTGGACTGGGCGGTATCTTCTTCAAGGCGCGCGACCCAGCCGCGCTCGGCGCGTGGTACGCGAAGCACCTTGGCCTGCGCGTCGAGGACTGGGGTGGTGTTCGTTTCGACGACGACCCTAATCATGCCGGCTACAGCTTGTGGTCACCGTTTGCCGCGGATACCGGCTATTTCGCGCCCAGCACACAGCCGTACATGATCAACTTCCGCGTCGACGATCTTCACGCGCTGCTGGCACAATTGCGTGCCGACGGCGTCACCGTGGATGACCGTGTCGATGAAAGTGAATACGGCCGTTTCGGCTGGCTCATGGATCCGGAAGGCACCCGTATCGAGCTATGGCAGCCGCCGTCGTGAAGCTGCGCTGAGCTCGCTGGTCCGTCTTGCCGCAGGAGCGCGACATGGAACCTGATCTGTCTACCGCTCCCGACCTGCTCGACGTACTCGAGCAGCTGCGCCAGCGCGAACCGATCTTCCATCGTCCCGAATTCGGCGCCACACGCGCCGAATTCGAACGCATGATGGAAGCGGATTTCTGGGAGGTCGGTGCGTCAGGTCGTCGTTACAGCAGGCAATACGTGCTGGACGTGCTCGATGCACGTAGTCGCGCGCCCGATGAGGACGCGTGGGAAACCAGTGATTTCCATTGTCGCGAGCTGGCGGCGAACCTCTATCTGCTCACCTACACGCTGCTGCAGGGCCAGCGCCGCACCCGGCGCTCGACCATCTGGAGTCACACGTCAGGCGACTGGAAGATCGTGTTCCACCAGGGCACGGAAGTGGCGGACGCCTGAACGTCCACCCAGGCGTCAGTCCAGTTCGGCGGCGAAGCGATGCTTCCGCGGCAGATAGTAGTGATCCGGGTCCAGCGAAACGGCGACGTAGCGTGAACGTCCGACGATTTCATTGCGTGCAAAGAAACCCAGGTAGCGCGAGTCCCTGCTGTTGTCACGATTGTCGCCAAGCAGCAGGTAATGGTCGGCCGGCACCGTTACCGGCCCATAGTTGCTGGCCGCGCTTGGCCAGTTTGCGGAAAGCCGCACGGCATGCCGCACATCGCCCAGCTGCTCGATGGCATAGTGGGCGGGATCCTGCAGGTCATCATGGATGCCGCTGTAGGCAGCTGGGGCATAGCTCGATGCGTGGCCATTGATGTAAAGCACGTTGTCGCGCATCGCCACTTCGTCGCCGGGCAGGCCGATCACGCGTTTCACCAGGCGCTCGTTGGCGGCTTGCGAATCAAGCACGACGATGTCGCCCCGCTTGGGGTCGGCAAGGTGCATCAACGATATATGCGTGAATGGCAGCCGCACATCGTAGGCCGCCTTGTCCACAAAAATGCGGTCGCCAATCTGGATGGTGGGCTGCATCGAACCGGTCGGCACCACGTTCCAGTCGGCCACCGCGCTGCGGAACACGATCATGCACAGCATGAACGTGATGAAGCCCTTGTTGCGGGCCAGAAACTTTACGATGGTGCGCATGAAACCCCCTTGCCCTTGATGGGATGGCGATGGCCCTTGGGATAGGGACCGCTCTGGCCGTCTGAAGTTTCACGCGTGGCGTAAAGCCATCGCGCGCAACCGTTCCGCGGTTTCCGCATCCGCCGGCACAAAGGCCTCCAGCGCCAGTTCGGAGAGGGTGATGTCGACCGGACTGCCGAACACGGTGGTGGTGCTGAGCATGGAGAGTACGAAGCCATCGACTTCCAGTTGCATCGGCACGGCGATGGCCAAGGCCGAGGCTGTTTCGGTGGAGGTGCCGGATGGAGCGGGCAGGGCCTGCAATTCGCGCAACAGGGCGATCAGCTGAGGGTCGTGGCTGGCGTCAATCTGCTGGCGCAGACGATGTAGCAGGTGGGCACGCCATTGCGCCAGATTGCGAATGCGCGGGGCGAGACCGGCAGGATGCAAGCTCAGGCGCAATACGTTGATGGGTGGCTGCAGCAGTTCCGGCGCCACGCCAACCATCAACCGCAGCACGGCTTGATTGCTGGCGACAAGCTGCCAGTAACGGTCGACAGCCAGCGCGGGGTACGGCTCCAGACCCTGCAGCAGAAGGTCGATGGTCTGCCGTGCGACGGCCAGCGCGGGATCATCCAGAGCTCGTTCCTTGAACACCGCGGCGAAGCCCGCCGCGATGAGCAGCGCGTTGCGCTCACGCAGCGGCACGTTCAGGTATTCGGCCAGATGCAAGATCATGTCGCGACTCGGTTGCGAGCGGCCGGATTCGACAAAACTGAGATGTCGCGTGGAGATCTCCGCCCCGCTGGCGAGATCAAGCTGACTCAGACGGCGATGGCGGCGCCATTCGCGCAACAGGTCGCCAACGGGACGACTGGCATCGGAAGATGAAACGCTCATGCCAGGATGATGCCAGCGCTTGCCCGTGCTGTGGAGTGCACGTGGTCCGACGGTCTGGTGTTTCCGAGGCACCCGACGAACGGCGTCTCCCACATGAAAGCGAGCATGTCGGCGACGAGGCGCTCGAAGTGGGTGTGATAGAGCCCATGCGGCGCGCCGGCGTATTCGATGTAGCGGCTGTCGGGTACCAGGGACGCGATGGTGCGACCTTGCTGCACGGGCTCGCTCACGTCGCGGTCGCCGTGCACGATGAGGAGCGGCACATCGATGGCGCGTAGTTCTTCGCGTTGATCCACAAATCTGGCGCGAATGCATTCGACCAGGGCTTGCAGCGATGCATCGAGAATCATGTCGATCGTGTGGCGGACAGTTTCCGGGGAAGTCCCGGTTTCAGCTGGTAGAAAGAAGCCATCAGCATTGTCGGCCAGCCACTTCGGTAGGTCGTTGGATATGTCGGCAATCATATGTTCGGCCATGGCGTTGTCCATGCTGCAAAGGTCGCGGCTGCCATCGAGAGAGCTGGCCGCAACCGGGGCCAGGTACACCACACGGGCGATTCTGTCGCTACCGTGTCGAGCGAGGTAGTGCGTGCATTCGCCGGTGCCCATGGAATGGGCGACCAGGGTGACGTCGCGCAAATCCAGATGATCAAGCAGCTCGGCCAGGTCATCGGCGAGCCGGTCGTAGTGATAGCCGTGACCGGAGTCGTCGGAGCGACCATGGCCGCGACGATCCATCGCAATACAGCGCAAGCCCAGCGTGGCGAAGTACTGCATGTGTGGTGCCCAGGCACGCGAGTCCAGCGCCCACGAACTGACAAAGACCATGGGTTGGCCGCTGCCCCAGTCACGGTAGAACAGACGGGTGCGGTCGCTGGTTTCAAAATGGCTCATGACGGATGTCCTCTTGGTTAGGGGAAGACGGCGACCGGGTGGCCGCCGTGGGGTGGGGGTCAGGCGGCAACCGGCACTTTGTCGAGGAAGCCATGCACGTTGCGGATGCGCCCCTGATCCAGCACCGCGACGTCGAAGCCGATCACCAGTGGTTCATCGGCGCCGGGTTCGGCCAGATGCCATTGGAAACGAGCGATGTCATGGTGTGCGTCAACCTCGCCGGCGAGGGTGAATACGTGGCCGGGAAACATGCTCTGCACAGCGACGACGGTGGCGTCGATCGTCTCCCAGCCTTGCGCCGCAATCAGCGGGTCGGTGTAAGTGGCGCGCTCGGCGTAAACGTCCTCGATCAGCGCGCGGCGACGCAGTGGATCGGTTTCGTTCCAGGTATTCAGATAGCGTTCGACGAGTTGGCGGGTTGCGTTCATGGCGGGTGCTCCGTTGGTGGTGGGTGTGGCGCAAAGCTTGCGACCCGCATGACCGCAACGCGATTACCTGGCAGGTAATGGGAGATGCTTGACGCTGACACACGACCAGTCCGCACGGACATCGCAGCGCCATCCCGCGGCCCGCAACCACGCTCTCGCCGCCCGCAATGCCGCCGATGTGGCTGCTTTCATCGGTACTCCAATCAAGGGAGTGCGGGCGATGAACCATTGGACACAAACGGTAACGGCCAAGGTGCTGGGCATCGGCTTGCTGGCATTGTTGATGACGATACCGTTGATGCAGGTTGGCGCACTGGTGAGCGAACGCCAGCAGCTGCGCGAAACAGCGATTGAGCAGATCGCCCAGGGCTGGGGCGGCGCGCAGGTACTGGGCGGCCCGGTGCTCACGGTGCCGACCCTGAGCCCACTCACTATTGCGGACAGCGGACCTTTGCAGAGTGCAGCGCCACAGTGGCGCGCCGGCAGTGAAACCGTGCTGGCCGACACCCTGAAAATGGACGCTGCGATGGCGGTGGAAACCCGTCGCTATGGCATCTATGCCGCCCCGATATTCGTGTCGACGGTGCGGCTGAAGGCCAGTTGGCGAGCAGAGGATCTGGCGCAGTTTCACCAGGCGAGCTTGGCGCAATGGCAGGGTAGCAAGGCGGAACTGCGCCTGCCGATCGGTGACCTGCGCGGTTTGCAGGAAGTCGGCGACCTGCGCATCAACGGCAAGCCGGCACGCTTGGATTCGTCGGCGGATCGCCTGGGTAAGTGGCCAAACGTGGTAGTGCCGGTTGACCTTGACGCGCTTGGCAGCCAGCCGATCGATGTCGAGATCAGCCTCAAGCTGGCCGGCACCGAGTCGCTGCAATTGCTGCCGCTGGCACGCAGTACCGACGTGACGATGCGCGCACCGTGGCGCGATCCGAGCTTTACTGGCGCCGCACTACCGCTCGAGCATCAGCTCGACGCCCAAGGTTTCAGCGCACACTGGCATCTGCTCGATCTCAACCGCAGCTACGGCCAACACTGGACAGACGGCGCCGATGGCATGGATCAGGCGTTGCAGGGCTCGGCGTTTGGCGTACAGCTGTACCAGCCGGTCGACGTGTATCAGCGCAACGAGCGCGCCGGCAAGTACGGGCTGCTGTTTATCGCGATGACGTTCGTCGCGTTCTTCCTGTTCGAGGTGCTCAAGCGCTTACGCGTGCATCCGGTGCAGTACCTGCTGGTCGGTGCGGCGCTGGCCACGTTCTACGTGGTGCTGCTGGCACTGTCCGAACAGATTGGTTTTGGCGCGGCCTATGCCGTGGCCGCTGCATCGGTGGTGCTCATCGTGGGTGGCTACGCGATGGCGGTGCTGCGCGCACGCCGTGCCGGCCTGCTGCTGGGCGGCGTGCTGGCGCTGATCTACGCCATGTTGTATGGCCTGATCGCCGCCGAGGAGTACGCGTTGCTGATCGGCTCACTGGTGCTGGTGGTGATGGTCGCGCTGATGATGTACCTCACTCGGCGCATCGACTGGTATGCCTATGTGCCGGCGCCGGCGCCCAGGTCGAGCTCGCCAGCAGGCGCGCCACCCGGGATGCCGCCGACCGTGCCGCCAGCCGGTATCATGGAGCCATCATGAATCTGCTCGCGATCGAAACCGCCACCGAAGCCTGCTCCGTTGCCCTGATCCACGGCGATGAACTGATCGCGCGCAGCGAGATCGCACCGCGTCGGCATACCGAGCTGGTATTGCCCATGGCCGACGCGTTGCTGGCCGAAGCCGGCATCGGCCGGCATGCGCTGGATGCGATCGCCGTCGGCCGCGGCCCCGGTGCGTTCACCGGCGTGCGGCTCGGCGTGTCGCTGGCGCAGGGCATGGCGCTCGCGCTGGGTCTGCCGGTGATCACCATTTCCTCGCTGGCGGCGCTGGCGCTGGAAGCCCCGGAAGACGAAGGCAGCGCGATCCTCGCGGTGATCGACGCGAGGATGGGCGAGATCTACGCGGCCTGCTATCGGCGCGACGACAACGGAGGTCTGATCGCGCTGGATGCCGAGCGCGTGTGTACCGCCGACTCGCTGCAATTGCCGCAAGCCTCCGCGTGGCAAGTCGTCGGCAGCGGTTGGGCGACCTATGCCACCGTGCTGTGCGAACGCCTCACCGGCACGCTGCGCTCAGCCGACGGCCTACGATATCCGCAGGCTGCCCATGTTGCCGAACTGGCCATACGCGAATTCAGGGCTGGTCGCGCGCAACCACCGGAATTGGCGCTGCCCGTCTATCTACGCGACAAAGTGGCACTGACCCTGGTGGAGCAGGGCAAGGCCTGAGCTGTCTGGTTCATGCCGCATCGGGAGCGTTATGCGAACAGGGGGAGTGATCAGGATGTTGCGTTCTATCTGCCTAGGTATAGGCGTTTTGCTCGCAGGCCAAGCCTGGGCTGACGAATGCCATTTGATCAATTACGGCACTCTGCCTGTGGAAATGGTCGGCAGTCGAGCCACGACCATGGTGAAGATCAATGGGAACAACACGCGCTTCATGCTCGATACCGGCGCTTTCTTCAACACCATGTCGAGTGCCAACGCATCGTCGCTTGGACTGAAGCTTGAACCTGCGCCATTTGGCTATCGCATCAGCGGTGTTGGCGGTTCCGCGAGTGTCGAGCAGGCGCACGTGAAGGAATTCGGCATCCTCGATACGACACTCAAAAACGTCGATTTCCTCGTCGGTGGCACCGATGTCGGCAACGGATTGCTTGGCGCCAATCTGCTCGATTTCGCCGATCTGGAAATCGATCTTGCCAACGGCAAAGTGACACTGTTCAAAGTGGATCACTGCGAGAAGGAGTCGCTGGCGTATTGGGTAAAGGACGGCAAGTACAACGACGCCGATATCGAACCCGCCAACAACTCGTTCGACCGACGCACTTTTCTCAGCGTGACGATCAATGGCAAGAAAGTGCGGGCGGTGCTCGATTCGGGGGCATCTGCCACCGTGCTACGTCGTGACGCTGCCGAGCGAATCGGCATTGACTTGAATGCGCCGGATGTCAAGGTTGGCAGCATGGGCATCGGCGTCGGCGGCAAGCCGGTCAAGACATGGATCGTGAATGTTGATTCGTTCTCGGTTGGTTCGGAAACGATCCAGCACAGTCAGATGCAGGTCATTGACGGAAAATTTGGCGACGGAACCGACATGCTGCTCGGCGTGGATTTTCTCCTCGCCCATCATATGTTCATTGCCAACAGCAAGAAAAAAGCTTATTTCAGCTATAACGGCGGCCGCGTATTTACCTACGCCACAGCGCCGGGTGATGGCGACAAATCTGACACTGTTACTGCCAAGGACGAGAACGGCGCAGCGCCCAAGACCGCGGACGATTACGCTTTACTAGGTCAGGCGCACTTGTCTCGCGGTGAACCGAAAGCTGCCGTAGCCGATCTGGACGAGGCGATCCGTATGGCGCCCGATCAAGCTGCGTTCTATGTGGCCCGTGCGCGGGCACATGAGGCCGACAAACAGTCCGATGCAGCGCTCACCGATCTGGACAAGTCCCTGAGCCTCGCTCCGAAGAACGTCGATGCGTTATTGATGCGCGCCGAACTTCGCTTCGCACACAAGGACCGCACGGGCGCGGCATCCGATGTGGCGGCGGCAAGCGCTGTGGCTTCTGCGGGCTCGACGCAGTCTCGTTCGATTGCCGGCCTCTACATCGAGCTCGATCAGCCCACAGCGGCGTTACCGATGCTCGACGATTGGATTCGCCTGCATAACGATGACGCCATGCTTGGCTCCGCGCTCAACGAGCGCTGCTGGGCGCGCGGCCTGAGCAATCAGATGCTTGACGATGCCTTGAAGGATTGCCGCAAGGCGATCAAGCGCGATGGCGAAAACCCAGCCTATCTCGACAGTCTCGGCCTGGTGGAGTTGCGATTGGGACACTATCCCGAATCGATCAAGGCCTACGAGCAGGCCGTCGCGCAAAGGCCGCGTTCCGCGTGGTCGCGCTATGGCCTTGGCTTGGCAAAAATCCGCGCCGGTCAGACCGACGCAGGTCATGCCGATCTGATCGCCGCGCGCACACTCGATCCGCAAGTCGAAACACGTGCCACCCAGTATGGCTTGACTGCCGCGGTGCCGTAGCTCACTTTGGGTGGATGTTGTGCCGGTGAGGTCGGAAAGGTTCGCTTCCGACAGCGATTCCAGCAACGTGTTCTATTGACCGGCTGAAATCGCGACCGCAAGCGAAAGTTGCAGGAAGGTCTCGCGGCTGGCACGCTGCGGATGTCCGTACGGCGTGCATCGATACAGCGGACAAATAACAAGGCCATTGCGGCCCAGGGGTTCTCACATGCTTCGTATCCGTCATCTTGCTGGCGTCATTGCTGTCGCCTTGCTGTTCAGTAGTGCCGCCTCCTCCACCGATTTCAGCCAGGTCGTCGTGTTTGGCGACAGCCTGAGCGACGACGGCAACATTTCGCTGGCCACCGACCCGAACCAGCAACCGCCGCTGCGCTTCACCACCAATCCAGGTCTGGTGGCGATTGAAGACATTGCCAACGGTCTCGGCCTCGGCAGTTCGCTCAGTCCGTCGCTGACTGGCGGCAATGATTTCGCGTGGGGCGGTGCCGGCGTACTTACCGACTCGCCCGGCTCAGTGATACCAGTGAAAAATTGTCCAGCGCCGCCATTCAGTAACGTCTGTGTGATCGGTTCTGCCCCGGTTCCCACCCTGACCGACCAGATCAACACGTATCTCGCGGGTAAACCAACGATCAATAGCCATGCGTTGTACTCCATCTGGGGTGGCGCCAATGACATTCTCTACGCCGCCACCTCCGTCCAGGCAGGCACGATCGCACAGCAGCTGATCGCCGCCAATACGGTCGGCCTGTCGCCCGCCGCCGCCCAACAGGTAGCCGCAAACATCACCGCCTTGGTTGAGGGTGTGGCCCAGGTCAGCACCCTGGAAACCGCGGCGCAAGCGCAGGCCAACATCGCGGCTGCCGCACAGAAGGAAGTCCAGCTCATCGGCCAGCTTCAGGGCGCTGGCGTGAAGAACATGCTGGTATTCAACCTGCCCAACATCGGCCTGACCCCGGATGCTGCCGAGGAGGGTGCTTCCGTCGCCGCGTCGTTGACCGTCCTCAGCCAGACCTTCAACTCCCAGCTCAACA